>Ga0193749_1000116_pt1 | contig 10561 bp, 9 predicted proteins | sample L1s2metaG_FD_145081 | JGI IMG/M metagenome (GOLD analysis project Ga0193749, IMG submission 145081) | Soil microbial communities from a riparian zone of the East river system, Colorado, United States - L1s2 | ecosystem: Environmental > Terrestrial > Soil > Riparian zone | place: USA: East River...
CGCGCAGGCCAATGAGGTAGAGCTCGATCTCGCGCGCGAGCGTCGGGTTCACCCCTGCGAAAGGCTCATCGAGCAGCAGCATCGTTGGCTTCGCCATCAGCGCCCGCATGATCTCGAGCAGCCTCTTCTGACCGCCGCTAAGGGTCCCGGCCAGCTCATTCTCCTTGGCGGTCATCGCGAAGCGATCGAGCACGTCTCGCGCCGTATCGACGAGCGTGTCCTCGCTGGGGCCCCAGTACATCCGCCCCAGCTCGGCACCGACCAGGGACTCGCCCTTCTGTCCGGGCGCCGCGACCAGTAGGTTTTCGAGCACGGTGAGCTTCGAGAACTCAGCCGAAAGCTGGAACGTGCGGATGAGGCCCCGCCGCGCAACCTGGTTCGGCGGCAAGCCGCTGACATCCTTGCCGTCGAAGGTGACCGTCCCCGAGCCTGGCTTGATCGCGCCCGCGATGATGCCCAGCAGCGTCGACTTGCCGGCCCCGTTAGGCCCGATAAGGCCGGTGACGTGCCCACGCAGCGCGGTAAAGGAGGCGCCGTCGACCGCTTTCAGGCCGCCGAAATCGCGGTGGATGTCGCTCACGGCGAGGATCACCTGGGGGTGTATGTCCATCTACCGCTGGACAGCCTCCGGTTGGGAGGACGCGACCGGCCTGCGCCGGAATCGCCCTGGCTTCTCGGGGAACAGGCCATTGGGGCGGAACCACAGGAAGAGCAGGATCAGGAGGCCGACCGCGACCCACTGCATAGCCTCGATGAAGCCGGTGTAAAAAATCGGCGGCAGAAAGCGGGTCGCCTCGAGAAATCCGACCGGCACCAGCAGCGTGCCGACCATGACGCCCCAGTTGTTCGCGCTGCCGCCGATGAGGACAGCGGCCAGGAACACGAACGTCTCGGGGTAGAGCCACGAGCCTGGAGACCACGCCTGGATGAACTCGACGAAAACCGCGCCGCTGATCCCGGCGATGACGCCACCGACAACGAAGACCATCAGGCGCAGGCCAACCACCCCTTTGCCCACCGCGGCCGCCGCCCGGTCGTTGTCGCGCATCGCGCGCAGAGTCCGGCCGAGCGGCGAGTTGGTGATCCCCTGGACGAAAAGGAAGGTGAGCAGCGCGAGGAATCCCGTCCAGGCCACATAGACCCACTGGTACTCGAGTGATGACAGACCGAGCTGGTCGAAAAGCGGCTGCGGGATGATCGCCAGGCCGGCAGGCCCGTTGACCAGGCCGACCCAGTTGGACGCCACGAGGGTGGCGATCAAGGACAAAACGAGCATCACCATCGCCTGGTAGTCGCTGCGCAGCCGTCTGAGGCTGATCACGCCGACCACCAGCGAAAGCAGGCCGGCAGTCGCGCCCCCGGCAAGAATGGGCAGCGGAAAAGGCCAGTTCGCACCGAACACGTAGTGCTGAAAGTTCCCCGGGTAGTCCGGGCCGAGCGTGAGCACCGCGGCCGTGTAGGCGCCGACGCCGACGAAGACGATATAGGCGAAGTTGATGATGCCGGCGACGCCGAACTGGAGGTTGAGCCCGAGCACGCCGATGATGTCGATGAAGAGGTAGATCAGCAGGGTCGAGATGTAGAACTGCATCGAGTCGGTCATGCGGCCACCTCCTTGGCGTCCGCGACCTCGGACAGGATGCCCTGCGGCCGGACGAGCAGTACCACGATGAGGATCGCGAACGCAGCCACGCCCTTGTATGCGGGGCTGATCAGGGCGGCAGAGATTTCGCCGGCCAAGCCGATGGTGACGGCGCCGAGCATCGCGCCATATGGCTGCCCGATCCCGCCCAGGACAGCCGCGGCGATGATCGGCACGAGAAAGCCGGCTCCCGTCGTTTCGCTGAAGGTTGCGGTGTTGAGGACCAGGACCACTCCAGCGATTCCGCACAGAGCACCGGACAGGAGCCATGCCACATCGATCACACGATCGGTGGCGATTCCACAGCTGCGTGCGAGGGAGGGATTGGTTGCGGTCGCGCGCATCGCCTTGCCAAGCTTGGTCTGGGTGAACAGCAGGTGCACGGACAGCATCGCGAGGACCGCGATGACCATGATCGCCAACTGGCTGGCCGTGAACACCATCGAGCCGAAGTGGTACGAGGATCCGGCGTCGGCGTGATAGCTGAAGAACGTCGGCCGGAAGATGGCGAGGAGAACGTTCTGGATGATCAGGCTGACGGCAATCGTCACGATGATCATCGCGAACAGCCTCGTACCTCTGCGCACGAACTGGAAATACACGTATCGATTCAGTACCATCGAGAAGACCGCACCGAAGATGGCGGCGATTACAAGGCAGACCCAGATGTTCACGCCGGCGTGGTTCGCGAGATAAGCGGCGAACGCACACGCCGTCATCATGTCGCCGTACGCGAGATTCAAGATGTTAGTCACGCTGAACTGGAGCGTGAACCCAACGGCGGCGATCGCCAGGATCGACGCCGTGATCAGCCCGAAGCCAATCGCGGGAATCAACTGCTGCACGAGGACCTCCGAACGACGGCTCGGGCCAGCTTCGTCAGGCCGTGGTGAGGCTTGTCATGAGCGGTACTTCGCGACGTCGGAGGCGCTGATGGTGTCGAGGTGCGGGCTGCTGCCGTCTGCCGCGTAACCGACCAGCTCAAACGCGCCGGTTGAGTTCCGATACTGGTCGAACGCGACCGGTCCGCCCGCACCGACGTACTGGATCGTCTTGCCTGCCGCGAGGGCGTCGACGCCCTCTTTGTAGGAATGGACCTCCGTCGCACCTGACGCGGTCGCCACCACCTTCGATATGTCCTGGTTGTAGAAGCTCGGGTCTGGCGTCTTGGCCATCACCATGGCGAGAGCCATGATGTTGATGGCGTCATAGTCGGTCTCCGAGTAGGGATCCTGGCTCCACTGATCAGGCTGCGGGATCTGTGAGGCTGAGGCCAGCAGGGCCGTGTTGTAGGCGTCCCACGCAGGCCCGGCAGAGGGGGCGTACGGCTGCGCAGCCGCGAAGTACTTGGCGAGGGCGTCGTTGCCGATCGCACCGCCGACCGCCGCCAGCCATGGGGGCTGCACGGTCGGCTGCGTTCCGATCACCGGGATCAGCGAGCCCAGCTGCTTGAGCTGGCTGAGGTATGCCGCGTCAGTCTGCGGGTCTGCTTCGGTGAAGATGACGTCGGGCTTGGCGTTGATCAAAGCCTGGACCTCGGTCCGGTACGAGCTCTGGTCCAGGGTCAGCGTCTGGTTCAGAACGATCTGTCCACCGAGCTTCTTGAAGGCGCTCAAGAGATTCGGCACGTTGCCTTGCGAGCTCAAGTCGTTACCGAACACCGCGGCCCCTCGCCGGTAGCCCTTGTTGTATGCGTAGATCGCCATCGCTACGCCGGCCGCATCGTCAGGCGGGGTCAGGCGGTAGAAGTAGTCAAAGGTGCTCTTGTCGAAGGCGGCCTGGCCGGAATCGGCAAACATCGGGATGTGGGCGCGATTGATGATCGGTACCGTGGCGAGGGCTTCGTCCGAGCTCGGTCCGTTCATGCCCACCAGGTTGGGGTTGGTGGCAAGCATCTTCTGGGCCGCGGGGACGGCGTCGGCCGGGTCGCCTCGAGTGTCGACCGCGATGCACTCCGTCTGGTGTCCGAGGATGCCGCCGGACTGGTTGATCAGATTCGAAGCCGTGATGCATCCGGCCGCCATCTCGGGGCCGAAGCTGGCGTCAGGGCCCGTGAAGGGGTTGAAGCTCGCGAAGGTGAGCGTGCCCGTGTAGGTCTTGGGAGTGGCGCTCTGTGTCGTGCCGCAGGCCGCAGCGACCACCGCGGCCAGAACCGCGACTGTGACTCGTACGCTCAGCTGAGCCGGGCGACTACCCATCGCTTGCTTCCTCACCACGTCGGTAATTTGTCCGACAATTGCGACGCCCCGGACTATATAGGCGCCCGGGAAACCTGTCAAGGAAGGTCCCACCGAAGATGTCTGAAGGAGGCGTGCCATGTCCCCCATCGAAAGGCTGAGGCTGCCCGAGCAACTTCCTCAGCCGATCAGCCATTACACCGATGCGGTGGTCGCCGACGGCTGGATCTGGATCTCGGGAATGCTCGCGCTCGACGCGTCGGGCGTCCTGGTCGGCGGTGACGACGTGGTAGCTCAGGCTGAACGCGTCCACGAGAACATCAAGGCCGTGCTGCGTAAGGCTGGCGCGGGCTTCGAGGACGTCGTGAAGATCAACGTGTACCTGCTCCGGATCGAGGACCGCGCCGCTGTCAACACCGTGCGCCGCAAATTCTTCGGAGAGAGCCGGCCGGCAAGCACGCTGGTCGAGGTCTCGGCCTTCGTGATACCGGGCGCCCTACTCGAGATCGACGTCGTGGCGAAGAAACCAACGCCCTAGGAGGTGTGCGGTCGGTGTGCTTCGCGGAATCCTCCGCCCATGCGATAGACGGCATGCTCCCAGAGTCGACGGCGGGGCACACGCCAACAGCGGAGCGAATGGTGCGACTCGTGCATGAGGCAGAGGTTGCACGAGGTACACGCAACCGGTCCGCGGCGACCCTGCTCGAGTTTCACGACCAGGTCGGGCTCTCGAATGAAGGGTCGGGCCATGGCGACGAAATCGGCGTCGCCACCCCCGACGATGCGTTCCATCGTGTCAGGAGTGCGCATTCCGCCGACCAGGATGATCGGCTTCGAAATGACCTGCCTGAGCTGCCGGGCGGGTTCGAGAAAGTAGGCCTCTGGATGCGCTCGCGACAGCAGGCGATGCAGCAGCAGATCGCCAAAGGCTCTGGCCGGCCCCACCGCCACATACTCCTTCGCCGAGTCGCTTGGCAGCCGCATGGCGTTGCAGGAAACCTCGATTGCGTCAGCGCCCGCGGCGGCCAGGAGCTCACCGCGGCGAACGCCTTCCGCAAGCTCCATGCCTCCGGGCACGGCGTCCTGCAGACCGAGTTTGACCGTCACCGCGATATTGGCCGGGACTGCCTTTCGGACAGCCGTCAGGACCTCGACCGCGAACGTGTCGCGGCCTTGGGGCGTGCCGCCCCAGCGGTCGGTTCGCATGTTTGTGAGAGGCGATGAGAACTCGCTGATCAGGTAGCCGTTGGCCCCATGGATGTGAACTCCATCAAACCCCGCCTCGACCGCGCGGGCGGCGGCGGCGGCGAAAGCCGCAATCGCCTCCTGGATCTCGCTCTCGCTCGCCGCGTCCACCATTCGTCCTGTAAGGGCATTGGGGATCGGCGACGGTGCGAGCGGCCGGTTGCCGGATACGCGCGACTGGCTGCCTGAGTGGGCGAGCTGCGCAAAGACTTTGCCGCGATGACGATGCACGGCGTCGACCAGACGCGTGAGCCCTGGCACCATAGCGTCTTCGTGAATCCCGACCTGGCGTTCTGCGTAGCGACCTCGCGGGTGGCAGAACATGTGGCCGCTCAGGATCAGACCAACCCTGTTTCGAGCCAGCGACTCATAGATTTCGACCAGCTGATCAGTGATCTCGCCCGAGTCGCTGGCGGCGGTTTCCGAGGTACCGGCGCGGACGATTCGATTCGCAGTGGTCATGGGTCCGATATAGCCCGGTTGGAATAGAACACCGGCCGGCATGTCCGCCGATGGTATCAACCCTGCTGAAACCCTGGAGAGTTCGGTGCTGAACCAACGCAGCTCCTTTACAGCCTGACTGAAGCGTGCATAGAATCAGCCGTCCGGCGCTTGCAATCCGCCGGCATGTGTAGAGGGAGGCGAGCATGAAAGTGGGCAGGATCGTCGCGTTGGCCTTAGCGGTATCCTTCGCGTTCGCTGCATGTGGCGGCTCGGCGGCCACACCTACGACCAACAAGCTCAAGGTCGCCTTCATATGGGTCGATCCCGTAAACGGCTCTGGATGGACCCTCCAGTGGGATCGGGCGCGCCAGGATCTCGAAACCAAGCTCGGCGTGCAGACAACCGCTGTTGGGCCCATCGCCGAGAGCGCCGACGTGATCCCCGTTTACGAGGATCTGATACGAAAGGGCAACAAGATGATATTCGGGACGGCGTTCGGCTACCAAGCCTTCACCACTCAGGAAGCGAAAAAGCATCCCGATGTGAAGTTCATCGGGATCGGGCCCAACACGCAGGACCACCTCGACAACGTTTCGACCGTGTACGGCAACCTGTGGGAAGCTCGCTACGCGACCGGAGTGGCTGCCGGGCTGATGACCAAGAGCGGTAAGGTCGGCTTCGTCGTCGCGCACACAATCCCATCGGTCGTCGCCGGCGTTAACGGATTCGCGCTGGGCGTGCAATCGGTGAACCCCAGCGCCACCGTGAAGATCAGCGTGACCAACACCTGGTACGACCCGCCGAAGGAGACAGAGGCCGCCAACTCACTCATCCAGGCCGGGACCGACGTGACGGCGCAGCACGAAGACTCGACCGCAACTCTGCTCGCCTCGGCCGCTGCAAAGATCTACAGCATCGGGTCTGAGGCGGACACACACGACATCGCGCCAACCGCGTACCTCACCGGCACGTATTACGACTGGAGCAAATACGCCCAGGACCAGGTGACGGCGTTGCAGAACGGCACATGGAAGGCCGACGACTACTCGGGCGACCTCGAATCGGGACTCATCGCAGTCGGCCCGGTCAACTCGAGCGTCCCTCAGTCCGTGAAAGACAAGGTCGCGCAGGTGATCACGGATCTGAAGAGCGGCAAGATCAAGGTATTCACCGGCCCGGTCTACGACAACGCCGGAAAGCTCCAGATCCCATCAGGCACGACCTGGACCACGGGAGACATCTACACCAAGACCAACTTCTTCGTCAAAGGAGTCGACGGCAAGGTCAGCCAGTAGGGCCAGAGCCAGAATGCGGTGCTGACCAATCAAGCTTCCGCGGGGGCGGCTCCCGATCAAGGGGCCACCCCCGACTCATCGGTTCCCTTGCTCGACGCGAAAGGGATCACGAAGTCCTTCGGCGATCGGCTCGCCAATGACCACGTTGACCTGACCGTTCAGGCCGGCGAGATCCGCGCATTGCTGGGAGAGAACGGTGCCGGCAAGACAACACTCATCTCGATTCTTTGCGGCCAGTACCGCCCCGATGCCGGCCACGTCGCCGTGCGAGGGCGCACGCTTACTCCGGGGTCGCCGCGGGCGGCCCTCCAGGTGGGAATCGGTGTCGTGCACCAGGACTTCAGGCTCGTACCGCGATTCACAGTCACTGAAAACGTCGTCCTGGGCACGCGGGCGTGGGGTGGTCGCAAGGCAGACGAGGAGGTTGCAGCCCAGGCTCGCGCGGCCGGCCTCCAACTGGATCCGCGCGCACCGACGTGGGCGCTGAGCGTTGGAGAGCTTCAACAGCTGGCGATTCTCAAGCTTCTCTATCGCGGGCTCGAAATCCTCATCCTCGATGAGCCGACCGCCGTGCTCAGCCCGCCGCAGGCGGCCGAGCTTTTCAAGACCATGCGGAGGCTGGCAGCCGGCGGCAAGTCGATCATCTTCATCACACACCGACTCCGCGAGGTCAGCGAGGTGGCGGATGAAGTCACCATCCTTCGCGAAGGTAGAGTCGTCGCCGACCGAGCCGTGTCCGGCCTCGACCATCACCAGATGGGCGTGCTGATGGTCGGGGAAGGCAAAACCGGCAGCTCCCTCGCGGGCGGCGCCGGGGGAACCGGTGAATCGATGCTCACGCTGGAGTCGATCGTCGTAGAGGGCCGCGGCGTGAAAGCGCTGGACGGAGTGAATCTCGAGGTTCGCCGCAACGAGATCGTCGGCGTCGCCGGTATCAGCGGCAACGGGCAGACGGCACTGGCCGAGGTCGCGGCCGCGATCGTCCGGCCGGCCTCGGGGCGGCGCATCTGCGGAGCGCACGCCGTCGCGTACATCCCAGAGGACCGCCTCAACCGTGGCCTGGTTGGCACGATGTCGGTCTCGGACAACCTGGCCTTCCGCCGCTACGGGAGCAGCTCGATGAGCCATCCGCTCTGGCTCTGGACCAATCGCATGCGCGCGCTGGCCAGGCAGCTGATCACTGCGTTCAACATCCCAACGAAGAGGCCTGGTTCCGCCGTAGCTGAAATGTCCGGCGGCGGACTACAACGCATCTTGCTCGCGCGGGAGCTCTCGGAAGAACCCGACCTCATCGTTGCCGCGCAGCCCACGCGTGGCCTCGATGTCGCGTCGGCGGCGATGGTGCGCGGGCAGCTCGCCCGCCACCGCGACCGCGGTGCCGGGGTTCTGCTGATCAGCGAGGATCTGGACGAGCTCCTGGACATGTCCGATCGACTGGTCGTCATCTTCAAGGGTGCGATCGTCGCCGAGTACGCGAACGGCATGTTCAACCGGACCGAGATCGGACTCCGCATGGGCGGCGAGGGCCCTGCCTGATGGCGATCTCGTTGCATTTGGAGCGCCGAATGGGAGCGCCGATCGCGATGCGGATCGCCGTGCCGATCCTGGCGGTTGCCGGCGGCCTGGTCACGGGGGCGATCGTGATGGCGCTTGGCGGCCACGATCCTTTGGAGGCGTACAACGACATGTGGCAAGGTTCGCTCGGTTCGACCGACGGCCTGCAGAGCACACTGATCAGAGCGACCCCGCTGGTGCTGACGGGGCTCGCCGTGGCGACCGCACTTCGCGTTGGTCTCTGGAACATTGGAGGCGAGGGCCAACTCATCGTAGGCGCGATCGCCGCCACCGGCGTCGGCCTATATGCGAAAGCGCTGCCGGGCCCTGCGCTGCTTGTCGCGATGATCCTTGCCGGTTGCGCCGGCGGCGCCGTGTGGGCTGCGATCGCCGCAATTCCACGGGCGCTGATCGGCCTCAACGAAATCATCGTGACGCTGTTCATGAACTACATCGCGATCCTGTTCATGGACAACCTGATCTTCGGACCGTGGGGCGATCCAAAAGCGTTCGGCTTCGCGTATTCTCGCGCGTTGCCGGACAATGCCACCCTCCCACTCATTCCGGGGACGGGCGTGCACATCGGTCTGCTGCTCGCGGTCTTGGTGGCCGTCAGCGCCTGGTGGCTGATGGAGCGCACGCCGTGGGGTTTCTCAGTGCGCGTGGCGGGCGGCAACCCACGCACGGCTGAGTACCTCGGTCTCAAGATCGGGCGCCGGATGGTCATCGTGCTCGCCATTTCCGGCGCGATCGCGGGGTTGGCCGGCGCGATCGAGCTCACGGGTGTGACCAACCGGCTGCAAGAGGGAATTTCCGTGAACTACGGATACACGGGCGTGCTGATAGCTTTCCTCGCCCGAGGCCGGCTGCTCGGAGTGGTCCTCGCGGCGTTTCTCTTTGCCGCCCTGGTTGTCGGGAGCTACGCGCTGCAGACGACCGGCGTGGCCCAGCCGATCGCCACGATCATCCAGGCCTTGATCATCGTGTTCCTGCTTGCGGGTGACGCTGCTCTCGCCTTCCGCGTGCGGTTCGTCCGCAACCCGACTATGCCTGGGGCGCTTGCGGGGCGCGGGCTGTGAGTTTCTGGGTGAACTCACTCAGCGCGGGCATCGTGCTCGGAACGCCGCTCGCTTATGCAGCGCTCGGCGAGCTCATCGCCGAGCGAGCCGGGGTCATGAACCTGGGCGTCGAGGGCATGATGTTGATCGGCGCGGTCGTCGGCTTCATCGTGACGTTGAGCACCCACAGCGCGGTCGCAGGCTTTGCTGCAGCCATCGCTTCGGGCGCAGCGCTCGCGTCGCTCCACGCGGTGATGACGATCGGACTGCGCGTGAACCAGATCGTGATGGGGCTGACACTGACGATCCTTGGTGGAGGCCTTTCCGCCTACATCGGCACCGGCTCCTCCGGGCGAAGGCCCGAGGTCAACATCCTGGCCATCCCAATCCCGGGACTGTCCTCGATTCCGGTGCTGGGCAAGGTGCTGTTCACCCACGACGTCTTTGCATACGCGGTGCCGTTCATCGCCTTGGCGATCTGGCTCCTCCTGTACCGAAGCAAATTCGGCCTGTGGCTGCGCGCGGCGGGTGAGCAGCCCGGGGCAGCCGACGCTTCGGGCGTGCCCGTTTTTCTCATCCGTTACCTTGCCGTGATCGCCGGTGGCGGCTTCGCGGGCCTGGCCGGCGCCTATTTCTCAGTCGTATACACGCGAGGATGGGCTGAGGGGATGACGAATGGCAGGGGATGGATCGCGATCGCTCTCGTCATTTTCGGCAGCTGGAATCCGATCGCGGTCCTAGTCGGCGCGCTGCTGTTCGGATTCGTCGACGGCCTCAATTTTCAGTTCCAGAGCGTCGGGGTGCCGGTGTCGACGCACTTGCTCGCGATGATGCCCTACGTATTCACGCTGGTCGTGCTTGTCGCGACCTGGACCCGCATGCGCCACCGCCACGTGGGAATGCCCGAAGGGCTCGGGCTGCCATATGAGCGCGAGGCACGTTGACTGGTTACCGAACAGGACATTAGGAGGAGGACGACATGACGCAGATAAGGCTCGGAGTGGCCCAGCCCCGAACCTGGTACGGACCAGACGAGAAGCGCAACCTCGACGAGGCGATCCGCCTGATCAAGCAGGCAAGTGCGACGGACTGCGACCTGCTGCTGTTTCCAGAGAACTTTCCCGGACCCTACCGCGAGCGAGGCCG
>Ga0193749_1000117_pt1 | contig 10525 bp, 9 predicted proteins | sample L1s2metaG_FD_145081 | JGI IMG/M metagenome (GOLD analysis project Ga0193749, IMG submission 145081) | Soil microbial communities from a riparian zone of the East river system, Colorado, United States - L1s2 | ecosystem: Environmental > Terrestrial > Soil > Riparian zone | place: USA: East River...
TAGACGAGGAGCGAACCCGAGATCACCAGGCCCGTGCCAAGCGTCATGATCAGCGGCTGGACCCGGAAAATCGCCACGCCGAGTCCATTGAGCAGACCGACTACCAGGCCGACCGCCAGTGCGATGAGCACCGCGCGGATGGACCCGAAGTAAGACTGGCTCGCCGCCACATAAGCGGCGGCCGTCATGACGGCGGCGACCGAGAGGTCGATGCCGGCTGTCAGCATGACCAGGGTCTGCCCGGCGGCAACTATGCCCAAGGGCGCCGCGAACAGGATCGTGTTGGCGACCCACGTGCCACCGATGGTGCCAGGCCGGGCGATCCCGATCAGTAGAACCAGCAACAGCAGCACGCCGACCAGCACAAGCGACGGCCGGTCCTGCAGCTGCCGCTGGAACCCCGTCCATCGGCCGCCGCGCATGCCGGCCGCCGGAGCGCTCATGCCGCAGCCACCCCCGTTTCATCGGTGGTTCGGGGGGCGCGCCTCCGAAGCAGTGGCGCCAGGCCGCCGGCCATGACCACCAGCACGATCAGGCCGCCCTGGATGACCTGGCCGAGGTTGGGGTCGGTGCCCGAGAGGATGAGGTCGGCCGGAATCAGGGTCAGCACGAATGCGGCGACGATCGGGCCCGTCACGCCACCTTTGCCACCGGCCAGGCTGACCCCACCGAGCACGATCGCCGAGACGCCGCTCAGCGTGTAGATCGTGCCCGCCAGCGGAGAGCCGATGCCCGTGCTCATCAGCAAGGCGAGGCCGCCGCACGCGGCGAAGAATCCACCCAGCGCATAGGAGAAAACACGCGTCGGCCCGATCCTGACGCCCCTGCGAAAGGCAGCGGTCCTGTCGCTGCCGATGGCGTACAACGCGAGACCGACGCCGCGGAATCGAAGAGGAACCCAGATCAGCGCCACCACCCCGGCCAGCAGCAGGAGCCCGTTCGGAACCCACGGAGTGAACAGGTTGCCGGAAGCCAGCTCCAGGAACTGCTCAGGTGCGCCTCCGCCTGGCTTGGGCAGGATGAGCAGAGCGACTCCGCCCCAGACAAAGGACATCGCCAGCGTGACCACGATGTCAGGCACCTTGGTACGAAGCGCGATCACACCGTTCAACGCACCGGCCAGCGTTCCACCGACAAGGACCGCAACCGAGATGAGCAGTGCGCTCTGGAAATCGTGGCCGAGCATGTAGCGCGCCGCGAGCACGTTGGCGACCGCCATCATCGCGCCGATCGACAGGTCGATTCCGCCACCGAGTACGACGCACGTCTGAGCCACGGCGGCAAAGGCCAGGGGCAAAGCTCCCACCACCAGCGATTGCACTTCGAACGGGCCGTAATCGGGGTGGATGCTGATCGTAAAGATCATCACGGCTACGAACAAGGCATACGTGCCCAGGGTCCATGCGTTCCGGCGCAGGAGCCGCCCGAAGCGTGGCCCGCCCGGCGTCCGGCTGACCGGGGCGGCGGCGCTCACGACGCCGCCTCCGCAGGCGCGGCGCGACCGAGACCGTGAGCCGCCCGCAGCAAGGCGGCCTCGGTGGCGTCGTGGGCGGCAAGCTCAGCAACCACGCGGCCGCCGTACATCACGATGGCGCGGTCACATGCCAGCTGGATCTCAGGCATCTCTGAAGTAAAGAGAAGGACTGCCGAACCCGATGCGGCAAGCTCCCGCAGAACCTTGTAGATCTGCTCCTTGGTGCGGATGTCGATGCCTCGCGTTGGATCGAAGCAGAGGAGGGTCATGAAGCCCGTGGCCAGCCAGCGGGCGATCGTGACCTTCTGCTGGTTGCCGCCGGACAGCCGCATCACGCGCGACTGGGCGCGCGTGTCGATCTCCAGCCGATCGATCGCCGATCTTACGCGCCGCCGCTCGGACCCGGAATTGATCAATCCCCAGTTCCGCAGCCGGTTGACCATCGGGAGCGCGATGTTTTCGAGCACCGAGCGCTGGCGCAGCAGCGCCAGGGCGCGGTCGGCCGGCACCAGCACCAACCCGGCGCCGATGGCGTCGTGGGGATGCCGGAACCGGCGAGCCTTTCCCTCGACCAGGATCTCGCCCGCCGCGGGACGCCGGTTGCCGCTCAAGCATTCGAACAGGTCGGCCTGGCCCTGGCCTTCGAGCGCCACGATGCCGAGCACCTCGCCCCGCTGGAGCGTGAAGGAGACGTCCTGCAGCACCCCGGAACGGAGTCCCCGAACCTCCACAGCAGGCCGCCGGTCGATCTTTGACGTCGGCTCGCGATCGGACACCGAACCCTCGGAGACGACCACTGATGCTGCCTCGGACCCGAGCATCAGGGAGACGATCTCCTCCTGGCCGCTCGATTCGAGATCCACGACGCCGACCGTGAGGCCGTCTCGAAGCACTGTCGCGCGGTCGCAAAGGGCCTTCACCTCGGTCATCCGGTGTGAGATGACAACCACCGAGCGCCCCTCGGAGCGCCAGCGGCGAGCGACCCGAAAGACTCTCTCGCTCAGGTCGGCCGGCAGCGTGGCGGTGACCTCGTCCAGGATCAGGACGCGCGGCAAAGAGGCAAGCGCCTGAGCCAGGTCCAGGAGATGAAGAATGGGTGTGGGCAGGTCGCGCGCGAGCTCCGTCAGGTCGACGTCCTCGAGCTCCAATTCCTGGAGCCAGGGGTTGATCGCCGGCATGGTGGTGCCGGTGAGGCGCAGGTTTTGCGCGATGGTCAAGAGCGGCACTAGGCTCACGTCCTGATAAACAGACGCGAGGCCCGCTTTGCGCGCGCTGGCTGGGGATGGAAACCGGACCTCCCGGCCATCGAGGAGGATCACGCCGGCGTTGGGAGTCACGTCGCCGGTGAGCAATTTGACGAGGGTGCTCTTGCCTGCGCCGTTCGCGCCCATCAGCGCGTGGATCTCTCCCGACTGCACGCTCAGGTCGCCCGAGCTCAGCGCGACCACAGCGCCGTAGTTCTTAGAGAGGCCGCGCGTCTCCAGCAACACCCCGGCCTCGGTCATCGCGCGATATCAGACTAGCGCTTGAGAAAGCGACAGGGCGTGGATCTCTCCACGCCCTGTCCGGTTGTGTGTTCGATGGATGCTAGACGTCCGCGCAGGCGATCAGGTCAGCCTTGGTGTAGGTGGTCCAAGGGGCAACCTGGTAGGAGACGCCGTAGTAGGCGTCCAACTTGGGGTCGTAGTGGTTCTGCAGCTCGGTCAGGCCCGTGCTGCTCTGGTTGTCCCAGATGATCGGGTCAAGGTTCGTCAGGTGAGGCTCGGTCTTGCCCTGGAGGACGTCCAGGCCGAGCGCCAGGCCGGCACCACCGACGGTCGCGGGATTGGTGACCGCGGCGCCCGCAAGGCCCTGAGCCTTGAGGTTCGCGAGCTGACCGATGAACGCGTTGTTGTCGGCGCCGATCACAGGTACGAACGGCTTCTTTGCCGTCACATACTGGTCGACGACAGTCGAGTCGATGCCCGAGGTCCAGATTCCGTCAACCTTCAGGCCCGAGCCGAGGATGTCCTTGATCTGCTGGGCCGCAGGGTCCAGCGACCAGTTGGTGAAGGTCTCCTTCACCACGTTGATGCCCGGGTAGTTGGCTTTGGTGGCCAGGAAACCCTGGTGGCGGTCGGCATCGGCGGACACGCCGTTGATGCCGCGCATCTCGACCACGTTGCCCTTGCCTCCGAGCTGCTTGAAGAGCCAGTCGGCGCCGAGCTGCGCGTACTTCACCTGGTTGTTGTAGAGCTGGTAGGCCGTAGTCGAGGTGACGCCCTGGTCGACCGTGACCACGACGATGCCTTTGTCAGTGGCCTGCTTGATGACCGCGTCAAGCGCGCTGCGGTCAGACGGGTTCATCACGATGACGTTGACGCCGGCGGAGATCAGGTTGCGCACGTCGGCGATCTGACCGCTGGGGTCCGTGTTGCGGTTGGCGACGACGACCTTGGAGACGATGCCCGAGGCCTTCGCCTGGGCCTTGATGGAACAGATCATCTCCTCGCGGAAGCCGTTGCCGGTCAGCGTGTTGGAGACGCCGACCACGTATTTCTTAGTTCCGCTGGTGGACGGTGTCGACCCGCCGCAGGCCGTCGCCAGCAGCCCGGCCGCGAGTATCAATCCGATGGCCTTTGGCCATCTTCCTACCGACATTTACGAAAACCTCCTATTAACAAACCCAAACCGAGGACGCCCTCGGAAAGTCCTGCCTGACGACGCGACCGGCGGAAATCGTTTGCCGCGATGCCGAGAGAGATCGTAGTGGCCGTCTCTCAGCGTGTCAAACGGGCCTCCGGACGGGCTCACACTATGAGGGGTCGCAGGGTGTTGCGCGCAAGGAGAAACCCTCGCTTCACCAGGTCCAGGTGGCCCTCGAAAGCGCGGTCCTCGTGCTCCACCGAGACGACGCCGTCATAACCGGCTGCGATCAGGGCGGCGATGAAGCGGTTCCAGGGCACTTCGCCGAGGCCTGGCATGCGCGGCACTTGCCAGCCCATGCCCAGAGACATCACGCCGTTTTCATAAAGGCCATCGCGGTTGATCTCGAGGTCCTTGGCGTGGACGTGGTAGATCCGGCTGCCGAACTCACGTACCACGCGCTCGATGTCTATGAACTGCCAGATGAGGTGAGACGGGTCGAGGTTCAGGCCCAAGGTGCCTCCCGGCATCGCTTCAAACAAGCGCCGCCATAGGGCGGGCGAGTAGGCGAGGTTGCGCCCTCCCGGCCACTCGTCGGTGGAGAAGATCATCGGACAGTTTTCGATCGCGATACGAACTCCACGCTCGGCGGCAAACTTCACCAGGGGCGGCCACTGCTCCAGCACCTCGGTGAGAGCCGGCTCTGGAGCAAGGCTCTGGTCTCGACCGATGAAGGTGCCCACCAGGTTCACGCCGAGTCGGGCTGAGGCTTCGATCACCTTGCGCAGGTGCGCCTGAGCTTGCAAACGCTGCTCCGGATTGGGATCGAGAGGGTTCGGGTAGTAGGCCAGGGACGAGATTGTCAGACCGTGGCTGGCGAGCAGCTCATGCACCTTGCCGGCGCCGGCGTCATCCAGGGCGTCAACGTCGATGTGGGAAACCCCCGCGTAGCGCCTGCGCTCTGCCCCGACCGCGGGCCAGCACGCAATCTCAAGCGCCTCAAAACCGTTGTCGGCGGCCCAGCTCGCCACCTCCTCCAGGGTCTGGCCCGGAAACGCCGCCGTCAGCAAGCCTAGCTTCAATTCGCCATCTCCCGATTCATCAAACGCTCGTAATCTCACGTAATCTTCGTCGCTCCGGTTGTTCACAGCAATTTCTAAGGCTTTCCCAACCGCATATGGAGGCAGGAGGTTGATGCTGGCGCCATGACGATCGCAGGACTCCATTCCAGGCGGCCGTGCCAATAGCCGGGCCGGCCGAAACGTTATCGGTGCATTGAAAGGACTCTGGTTCCTGGCCGGTGCCGCCCTGCTGCTGGGGAGCGAGGTGTGGCCATCGGCACCACCCCCCGCGCCCCTGGTCGGCTTCAGCTACAGCCCGCTGATGTTGTATGGGGCGCAACGCGACCCTGCGCAGGACCTGCAGACCCTGCTCGATGCCACGAACCCTGATCTCGTTCGCCTGCCAGTCTACTGGGAGTCGGTCCAGCCGTCGCCCGACACGCTGGACTTCTCCTCCGTAGATGAGCTGCTCGCCGTCGTGGAGGACCACAACCGAAGCGCGGTCCGCCCTACACGGGTCGTGCTCACAGTCGGCGCCCGGAACTTCCTCTACCCCGAGCTCCACGCGCCGCAGTGGGCAGGTCCGCGCCAGCAGCCTTATTTGAACGATGTCCAGTCTGGGAGCGCATATCGCGCGTATTTCGACGGCACGATCCTTCGCTATCGATCTTCGCCTCTGCTGTACGCCTGGCAAGTTGAAAACGAGCCGCTCGACTACGTCGTCAATGAGCTGACCGGCGCCGACCAGATCACGCCGGAGCAGCTGGCATGGGAGATCTCTCGAGCCCACGAGCTGGACCCGGCCCACGTGGTGGCGACGACGACCTTCGATGCGTGGAACGCGACTCTTGACTGGCTTCAGCAGTACGCGCCGCTAGCCCTCGGCGTGTCCCGTATCTCTACGAGCGGCCACCCCGGCCAGGCGCTGGCGGCCGCTGACGCTCTCGGTTTGGACATCTACCTGGACGCCCCCTCCACACCTGTGCGTTTCACGAGCATGGAGATTCGCGCCGCGTGGAAGCAGCAGGCCCTCAATTTCTGGGCAGGGCAGGCGAGAGCCCAGGGCAAGGACCTGTGGCTGGCAGAGATGGAGGCCCAGCCGTGGGGCACGACGTCGAGCTTCACGACGGCGGACCTGATCACCAGCGCGTCTGGCTATCGCCAGGAGCCGCTGCAGGTCGTGCTCTTGTGGGGCGCCGACACCTGGCTGCAGGATCCGGCATGGATGGCCGCCGCCACACAGGCGATGGCCATCCTGCGCAGCTAGCTCGTTCCGCCTCTCAACAAGGTGCGATTGATCGACTCAGGCCCCGGCCTGCGGGTCGACCTCTCGTTGGGCATCATGGATGGGCCACCGAGTCTCACATTCGTGCACGAAGCGCATGAGTTCCTCGAGCTGGCCCGGCAGCGACCGGTTCTGGACGCGGGCTCGCTGGAGGTCCGCCATCTTCTTCTCGTAAAACGTCCAGTTGGTGCTCATCGTTGTTCTCCCAGGTTGTGCATTTCGTCCGCGCGCGGGCGGCATGTTCAACCTAAGAGGAGATGGATTCGCCGGTAAGGGGAGAACTACCTGAACCTGATCAGTGAATACCCGCGTGCAGATACCTGATCTTAGGAAGTGGTTTAGGCTCGGGCCGCCGCGCTACAGGTGAAGTGCCGCCGCGAGGTGCGGCCAGACCAGAACCGCCACCACGATCGCGGCGCCGATCTCCGTGACCGCAGTGGCGCCGGCCGAGACGTCCTTGATCTTCCCGATCTTGGGGTCGCGCTCGGGCTCGACGAAGTCGCAAAGCATCTCGATCGCGGTGTTCAGGGTCTCGACAGCCAGCAGCACCGTTCCCAGAAGCACGAGCAGTGCGATCTCGACACCCGTGAACCGGAGCAGCACGCCGCCCGCGGCGAGCGCGATCACGACCACAAAGCCGAGGCGGAGTGACGGAGTACGCGGTGCGACCCACATCAGCCCGGAGAAAGCGTGATAGGCGCTGGCGAGGACGTTCCAGGAACCTGAGCGGTGCTCGGTTCCCTTGCCGCCCATCGCGGTGATCCTACTCGGGAGCGAAATCGGGAAGCTCTGAAACGGAAGCGGCCATGGGAGGGTTTGGGAGGGACCTACGGCCGCTTCCTGTAATGGTTTACTCCGGGTCGAAACGTTTGTCGCCATTTGTCGGCAGGGGAATCCACCCCTAAAAGCTCAGGGCCCCTGGAAAAAGCAACCTCTATTCGGCGATGACCGCGACCCCGTAAGGCGGCAGAAGCAACCCATCCGGCCCGACCTTGTCGCCCGAAATCATGTCCACGCCAGGGCCCACAGATACCCGCGCCTCGGCATCGCCATGGTTCAGCATGAAAAGGAATGAGCGGCCAGTGCCCTGCCGCCGCACCACCTCGACGCCGGCCGGCGTTTCAGGGTGTGTGACGCCGGCATCCATCCACGCTCTCTTGAGTAGAGACGCCATCGCCGGCTCGTCGAGGATCGTGCCTAAATAGGTCGCGGTGCCCTTCCCGAACCGGTGACGGGTGACGGCAGGGTTGCCCTTGAGCGATCCACCGTCAAACGCGGCGATCACCTCGGCCGAAACAGGCCGGATCAGCTCTGTCCAGATCCTGCCGATTGCGTGCGTACCGTCGGCGAACCGTACCGGGATAGTCTCGTCGGCGCCCAGAGGCAGGAAGTCCTCTACCCGCAGTCCGAGCATCTCCGCAAACGGCGCAGGGTAGCCGCCTAGCCTGATGTGCTCGCGCTCGTCGACGATGCCGCTGAAACAGGACATCACCAGCGCGCCGCCGTTCGACACGTAGCGATTGAGGTTGGCCGTGGCTTCGTCGGACGCGAGGTAAAGATTGGGCACCAGGACGAGCTTGTACTTCGACAGGTCGCGAGCTGACGGGGCGAAGTCGACTGTGATGTTGGCGTCGAAAAGGTGCCGGTAGTGGGCACGCGCCTGCTCGAGCGCCCGCAGGAGCGAGGATGGTTTGGAGGGAAGCTCGAGCGCCCACCACGACTCCCAATCGAAGACGATTGCCACCTCGGCCGGCACGCGTGTGCCGCATACGTCGTCCAGCCGCTGGAGCTCGGCACCAAGCTGAACCACGTCGTGCCACGTGCGGGAGGTTTCAACAGGACCGTGCGGAATCATCGCGCTGTGGTGCTTCTCCGCTCCCGCCCGCGATTGCCGCCACTGAAAGAACATCACGCCGTCCGCACCACGTGCGACGGCCTGAAAGCTCCACAGTCGCATCTGGCCAGGCGCCTTGCCGGCGTTGATCTCGCGCCAGTTCACGCGACTCGTCGTCTGCTCCATCAACAGCCACGGGCGCCCGCGACCCAGTGATCGCATGAGGTCACCGGCCATCGCCGCCCCCATGCCGGCGTCTCGATCGAGCGGGTCTTGATAGACGTCGTCGCTGACGATGTCCTCGCGCTCGGCCCACTTCCAGTAGTCGAGTGGTTTGAAGAACTGCATGAAGTTCGTCGTGACGGGGATGCCCGGAGTGTGCTTGGCCAGGATTGCGCGCTCTGACACGTAGCAGTCGAGAAGCTCGTCTGAGGAAAAGCGCATGAAATCGAGCTGCTGGCTTGGGTTCGGCCATGTCGGAGTCCGGCGTGGGGGAAGGACTTCTTCCCACGAGGAGTATCGCTGCGACCAGAAGTCGGTACCCCACGCCTGGTTCAGCTCGTCGATCGTCCTGTACCGCTTCAGCAGCCAAACCCGGAATGCCGCCGCGGAGACGTCGCACCAGCAGGCCGCCACGTGACAGCCGAACTCGTTGCCGACATGCCACATCGCGAGGGCAGGGTGGTTCGCATAACGAATGGCGATCGCCTCGACAAGGCGCGCCGAGGCCGATCGGTAGACCGGACTGCTCGGACAGTAGTGCTGGCGCGCGCCGGGCCACAGCCGCGTTCCGTCGGCGAGCACGGGCAGCATCTCCGGATGAGCGTGGGACAGCCAGGGTGGCGGTGACGCCGTCGCCGTGGCCAGGTCGACGCGTATCCCCCCATCGTGCAGGAGGTTCATCACGCGGTCGAGCCAATCGAAATCCCACGCATCGTGGCGCGGCTGCAGCCGTGACCAGGAGAAGATCGCCAGGCTCACCAGGTTGACTCCGGCTTCGCCCATGAGGCGCACGTCTTCCGGCCAAACCTCTTCGGGCCATTGGTCCGGGCTGTAATCGCCACCGTACGCGATGTGGGGCAGCGTGCTGCCCAGCATCGGTTCCGTCATACGTTTTGGCTCAGCCCTTGGTAGAGCCGAGTGTGAGGCCGGCGACAAAGTGTTTCTGCAGGGCGATGAAGACCAGGAGCGGCGGGATGGCGGCGAGCATCGCACCCGCCGCGACCAGGTTGTAGTTGACGAAAAACTCGCCCTGAAGATTGTTCAGCGCGCTCGTGATGGGTCTCTTGTCACCGGACTTCAGCAGCAGCAGCGCCCAGAAGAAGTCGTTGTACATGAAGGTGAACAGCAAAGTCGCCACCGCCGCCAGGGCCGGCCGGCAGAGCGGCAGCATCACGCTCCGCCAGATGCGAAAGATATTGGCCCCATCGACCAGCGCCGACTCCGTGATCTCTTTGTTGATCGTCTTCATGTAGTTGCTCAGGACGAACGTCGCGAAGCCGGTCTGGAAGACGACGTGGATGAGGATGATGCCGATGTACTGGTCGTAAAGGAGACCGTTGTCGCTGAACAATGGGATCTGGAAGGATCCGAAGTCGATCAAGGCAAGGTTGGGGATCTGAGTTAAGCGATAGATCCAGTAGAGCGGAATGATGATGACCTGGGGTGGCAGAAGGTTGCCGCCAGTGAACAGCATCAGCACCAGCAGGTTGAACCTCCAGCTGAACTGGGAGCAGCAGAAGGCGACCATCGACGCCAGAGTCAGCGCCAGGATCACACCCGGAACCACGATGACGAAGGTGTTGAGATAGAAGTGGGGCATGTCTGCTTGCTGCCAGACGGCGACGTAATTGTCGAAACCGAGCGAGGCAGGCAGCGAGACATACCCGTGATTGATCGTGTCGGCGATCGGTCGTAAGGATGAGTAGATCGCCCAGAACAAGGGGAACAACCAGACGACCACCATGCTGATCAGGAAGGCATGAAGGATGAGCCGGCCTGCGGTTATCCGGCGCCGAACCGGTCGGACCGAATTGCGAGGCGCGGCGCCAGTCAGCGTGCTCACTGGAGCGTTTTCATGACACGCGAGAGGAAGAGCATGATCGGCACCAGCGAGACCACGAGGAGGACAACCGCAATCGCCGAGCCGAAACCGACAAGGCTTGCCTCGCTGAGGCTGTTGTTAGTGATCAGCGTCGACAAGAGCTCGAGGCCGTTCTTGCCCCGGTTGACGATGTAGGCGATAT
>Ga0193749_1000118_pt1 | contig 10480 bp, 8 predicted proteins | sample L1s2metaG_FD_145081 | JGI IMG/M metagenome (GOLD analysis project Ga0193749, IMG submission 145081) | Soil microbial communities from a riparian zone of the East river system, Colorado, United States - L1s2 | ecosystem: Environmental > Terrestrial > Soil > Riparian zone | place: USA: East River...
GCCCAGGCAATTGACAGGCCGTCGAAGGTCGCGGTGCCGCGGCCGATCTCGTCGAGGATAACCAGTGAACGCGCGCCGGCCTGATTGAGGATCGCCGCCGTCTCCACCATTTCCACCATGAAGGTCGAATGCCCACGCGCGAGATCGTCGGCCGCGCCGACGCGCGAGAACAGCCGGTCGATAACGCCGATATGGGCGGCGCGCGCCGGCACGAAACTGCCGATTTGCGCCAGAATGGCGATCAGCGCGTTCTGACGCAGGAAGGTCGACTTCCCCGCCATGTTTGGCCCGGTCACGATCCAGATGCGGCCGGTCTCCTCCGCGTCCGCAGTGGGAAGGCGGCGACAGGTCGCAATCATTGGCGACGAACGGGCCGCCGTCGCGCGCCAGCATCTGTTCGACCACCGGATGACGGCCGCCGCTTATCGCGAAAGCAAGGCTGTCGTCGACCGCAGGGCGCACGTAATCGCGTTCGATCGCCAGCGCCGCCAGCGCGCAGCTTACATCGAGCGCGGCGATCGCGTTCGCCGCGTCCTTGATTGTCGCGCTTGCCGCCGCGACCGCCGTTGCCAGCCGCTCGAAGATTTCAAGCTCGAGCGCCAGCGCGCGTTCGGCGGCCGTGGCGATCTTCGCTTCCAATTCGCCAAGCTCGGTCGTCGTGAAACGGACTTGCCCGGCGGTGGTCTGGCGATGGATGAAGGTGGCGTTGAGCGGCGCGCCCATCAATTTGTCGCCGTGCTGCGCCGAAACGTCGACGAAATAGCCGAGCACGTTGTTGTGCCGGATCTTGAGCGCGCGGACGCCGGTCAATTCAGCATAACGCACTTGCAAGCCGGCGATGACGCGGCGGGACTCGTCACGCAATGCGCGCGCCTCATCGAGCGCCGGCGCGCAGCCCGCGCGCACAAAGCCGCCATCGCGGCGCGACGCCGGAAGTTCGTCGGCCAGCACCTTGCGCAATTCCTCGGCGAGCGCGGTGTCGGCATGGCGGAGCGCTTGTGTCGCTTGCGCGAGATCGCGCGGCAGTTCGGCAAGGTAGCCGAGCCGCAGGGCGAACTCCGCCGCAGCGAAAATGCCGTCGCGGATCGCGGCGAGGTCGCGCGGGCCGCCACGACCGACGGCGATGCGCGACAGCGCGCGCGCCAGGTCAGGCGCGCTTTTTAGATGCGCGCGAATGTCGTGGCGCAGCGCCGGATCGGCGGCGAACACGGCGACCGCGTCGAGCCGGTGCGCGATTTCGGCGGGATCGGTGAGCGGCGCCGCGAGCCGCTGCGCCAAAAGCCGCGAGCCGGCTGGCGTGACCGTGCGATCGATGGCGGCAAGCAGCGAGCCGCGCCGCTCGCCGGACAGCGTGCGGGAAAGTTCGAGATTGCTTCGGGTCGCCGGATCGAGCGCCAGCGTCGTGCCGGCGGCTTCGCGCAGCGGCGGCGAGAGCGGCGGGTGCTTGCCGATCTGGGTGCGTTCGACATAGGTGACCGCGGCCGCTGCGGCGGCCAATTCGACGCGCGAGAACGCGCCGAACGCGGCGGTGGTCGCCACGCCGAAAAATGCGGCCAGCCGGCGTTCCGCCGTCGCGCCGTCGAACACGTCGCGGGTCACCGGCGTCAAGGCCGGCAGCGCGCGCAGCGTCGGGGCAAGTTCGGTATCGGCGTAGAGTGCATCGGCGACGATGATCTCGCCAGGTTCGATGCGCGCGATCACCGAACCGAGCGAGGCGCGATCGCATTCGGCAACGCGGAATTCGCCGGTCGAGATATCGATCCAAGCCAGCGCGAAGCGATCGTCGCCTGCCGAAGCGCGGCTGCGCGCCAGCGCGGCGAGATAATTGTTGCGCTTGGCGTCAAGGAGCGAGTCCTCGGTCAGGGTCCCCGGTGTGACCAGCCGGATGACATCGCGGCGCACCACGCTCTTGGCGCCGCGCTTGCGCGCCGCCGCCGGGTCTTCGAGCTGCTCGCAGACCGCAACGCGGTGGCCGAGCGCGATCAGCCGGTGGAGATATTCGTCGGCGCGCTCGACCGGCACGCCGCACATCGGAATGTCGCTGCCGCGATGCTTGCCGCGCTTGGTCAGCACGATACCGAGCGCGCGCGAAGCGACCTCGGCGTCATCGAAAAACAGCTCGTAGAAGTCGCCCATCCGGTAGAACAACAGGCAATCCGGATTGGCGGCTTTGATCTCGATATATTGCTCCATCATCGGGGTAACGCGGCCGACTTCGTCGGTCGCTATGGGCGTCACGCGGCTGGCTTCGTCGGCCGCTATGGGCGTGACGCGCCCGGCCTCATCGGCGGCTTTGCCGGCGGCGTCCGAAGTTTCATCGATAATGGTGCGTGCAGCGTCCACGGCGGGTGACGCTAGCAAATATCGGTGCGTCATGCCCCGGACTTGTCGCGGACATCCACGACTTAATGCGGCGGATGACAAGATGTGGATGGCTGGGGCAAGCCCTGCCGAGCCCGGCCAAATCGGGCCAAGTCCGGCCAAGTCCGGCCAAGTCCGGCCAAGTCCGGCCAAGTCCGGCCAAGTCCGGCAATGAGATTTTGGCGATGCGGATTAGCGCCTATTTCACCAGCCTCTTGCCGGTGACAGCCTCGAGGTTCTTGTAGAACACCTTCTCGGCGGTCGCCTTGTCGAGCTTGAGCGAATCCAGGATATTCAGCGTCTCACGCGGATACATCGTCCCGCCTTCGGGATCGAACGGGCAATCCGACGCGAATACGATCTTGTCGATCGGAAAAAATTCCATGCCCGCCTTGGTCGCGGGAACCGCGGTGAAGGCCGCGGTGTCGGCCCAGAAATCCTGCTTGAAATAATCGAGCACCCGCTTCTTGAGGCTCTTGCGCAGCGCGACGTAATCCTCATCCGTGGTGCGCGACCCCATGACGTCGTTGCCCGGACCGATGCGGCCTTCCAGCATCGGCACGATGCCGCCGAAATGGTGCGTGATGATTTTCAGGTTGGGATAAGTATCCATGATCTTGGAATAGACCAGCCGGATCATGGCGCAGGCGGTCTCGTAGGACCAGCCGAAGGTCCACCAGATTTCGTAAAGCGATTTCTCTTCGTCGATGTAATCCGGCATTTCGGCGCCGCGCGCCGGATGCAGCCAGATCGGCGCGCCGAGTTCGTTCATTTTTTTCCAGAACGGCGCATATTGCGGCCGGTCGAGCGGCTTGCCGGCGACATTAGTATAAATTTGCACGCCGAGCGCGCCGTTCTTGAGCGCGCGCTCCGCCTCGCCGACCCCGGCGTCGGCCGCGGCTAGCGAGACCTGCGCGACCCAGCCCGGAAAGTGATCTCTTTCCTTGGCGACCAGCTCGGCAAGGCCGTCATTGATGATGCGGCAGAACTCGTCGATGTCGCGAGGCGTCTTGGCGAAACGTTCGACCGGCGGCTGCGGATAGGACAGGATCTGCTGATAATCCTTGTGGCCGTCGACGATTTTCTTGCGCACATCAAGATCGTACAGAGCCGGCAGCGAGCGCACGCGCTTGCCCATGTCTTTGTAGTCGCCGGCGACCTCATTGAGCTTGTCGAAGAATTTCTGCGGAAAAAAGTGGGTATACGCGTCAATGCGCATGGTCATAGGCAATTCTCTCCCTTTGTCGGCTATTCCCGTTGATACTGTCATTGCGAGGAGCCCGACAGGGCGACGAAGCAATCCAGGGCCACATGTGTCAACGTCTGGATTGCTTCGCTTCGCTCGCAATGACGCCTTGAAGACGCGAAGATGGCTTTAGCACCACGTTTTGTCTGAGTCATTTAGCGTGACGTGACAAGGCTGGCATGCGTCAACCGCGCGACGACCGCCGCCGGCATGGCTTGCGCTTTCATGCGCGTCGGATCGTTCGCATCGCGGATCACCCATACGCGCGTTTCGAATCCTTCGACGGCGAGCGCGCCGCCATGCATCAGGCGATGCTCGATCTTGAAGCTCGACCGCCCGCATCCGACCACCGCGCTGTCGATCGTAACTTCGTCGCCAAAGCGCGTCGGCAGCAGGAATCGTGCGCGGGTCTCGACCAGCGGGTGACCGGCAAAATTATAGGCCTTGAGGTATTCGATCTTCTTCATGCCGAGCGCGCGCTCGATCAGCATCGTGGTCGAAACGTCGAAAAACTCGAAATAGCGCGCAAAGAAAATAATTCCGGCCGGGTCGCAGTCGCCCCATTCGATTCGCGTTTTCCGGGTGTTGGTGAACATGGGTCAGGTGTCAGGTATCAGGTGATCAGGTAACAGATTTCAGGGATCAGGTACCAGGAATCAGGAGAGTTCTGATACCTGATTCCTGGTACCTGATCCCTGTTACCTGGGACCCATGCGCAGCGCGCCGTCGAGCCGCACGACTTCGCCATTGAGATAGCGATTCTCGATCATGTGGCGCACGAGCGCGGCGAATTGCGGCGGCTGGCCGAGCAGTTTCGGAAACGGCACTGAGGCGGCCAGGCTTTGTTGCGCGGCTTGCGGCAGCGCATGCAGCATCGGGGTGGTGAAAATTCCCGGCGCAATGCCGTTGACGCGGATGCCGAACTGGGCGAATTCGCGCGCCGCCGGAAGAATGAGCCCAACGACGCCGGCCTTCGAGGCGGCATAAGCCGCCTGGCCGATCTGACCCTCATAGGCGGCGACTGAGGCGGTGCAGACGATGATGCCGCGCTCGCCGTCTTGCAGCGGTTCGAGCGCCGCCATCGCGGCCGCGGCGAGCCGCATCACATTGAATGTGCCGATCAGGTTGATCTCAATAACGCGCGCGAAATCAGCAAGCGGCATCGGCCCGTCGCGGCCGACGATGCGCTTGGCGGGTCCGATGCCGGCGCAACTGACCACAATGCGCGGCGTGCCGTGATCGGCGGCGGCCTTGGCGAGCGCTTTCTGCGTCGCGGCGCTGTCGGTCACGTCGCAATGGATGGCGATGCCGTTGACGGCGGTCGCGGCTTCGGCGGCGCCCTTGTCATTGACGTCGAGGATCGCGACTTTGGCGCCGGCCTCGGCAAGCATGCGCGCGGTCGTCGCGCCAAGGCCGGACGCGCCGCCGGTTACGATCGCGGCATGGTTACGGATGTCCATGATCAGCTTTTGTCCATGATTAGCTCTTGTCCATGATCAGCTCACCTCGGCCGTTTGTTTAGCGCCCGCCACAATGACATGCGGCGGCGGCGGCTCGGCGTAAAGTGCTTCGACCGCGGCGGCGCGATGCGCCAGCACCGCGCGCTGATTGATCGAACCTTTGTCGGTCATTTCGCCGATGTCGAGCGAGGGCGGCTCGGCAAGCAGAACGGCGCGGGCAATGCGCCCCGAAGTCCCGGTGCCGGCGGCGGCGAAGCTGTCGAGGCGCTGCGTAAAGGCCGCCATCACGCGGCGCTCGGCGAGCAATTGCGGCACCGAGGCGTCCGCCGCGAGATCGGGAACGATTTTGCGGCAGGCCTCGAGATCCGGAAAAATCAACGCCGTGACCGCGTCGCGCTCGGCCCCGGCCAGCACCACGTCGCGGACCAGCGGCGCGCAATGGGCAATGAAGGCGGCACGCAGCGGTCCGACACTGACCCAGGTGCCGGTCGCGAGCTTGAAGTCCTCGGCGAGGCGGCCGTCGAACATCATGCCTTTGCCGGGATCGTCCGCATCGGCGAATTTCAACGCGTCGCCGATCTTGTAGAAGCCGTCTTCGTCGAAGGCTTGCGCGCTCAACGCCGGATCGCGCCAATAGCCCGGCATGATGTTGTCGCCTTTGAGCCGCGCTTCGAACTTGCCGTCGCGCGGCACGAGCTTGAGCGTGACGCCGGGCAGCGGTACGCCGATCGAGCCGGCCCGCTCGGAGTGCCAGCTGCAAGCGAGCGCCGCTGGCGCGGTTTCGGTCGAGCCGAGGCTCGACATGAACACGATGCGCTCGCCGGTCGTTTTCACGGCAAGCTCCTCAAAGGCGTCGAGCACGTGTTGGCCGAGCGCTGCGCCGGCATAGAACATCACCTTGAGCCGGCGGAAGAAGGTTTCGCGCAATGCCGCGTCCGCAGTCAGATACGGCAGCAGCATTTCAAAGCCCTTCGGCACATTGAAATAAATGGTCGGTGCGATCTGGCGCAGATTGCGCACCGTGGTTTCAATGGCGCCAGGGAGCGGCTTGCCCTCGTCGATATAGAGCGAGCCGCCATTGTCGAGCACGAGGCCGAAATTGTGATTGCTGCCGAAGGTGTGATTCCACGGCAGCCAATCGACGATGGTCGGCGGCTCATCGGCCAGGAACGCAAGTCCGGCGCGGATCATCGCCTGATTGGCGCAGAGCATGCGATGGGTATTTTCGACGCCCTTCGGCCGCCCGGTCGATCCGGAGGTGAACAGAATCTTCGTCGGCCAATCCGGTTCAACCCGCGCATGCGCTTGGTCGACCTCGGCACTGGCCGGCGTTTGCAGCAGCCCCGCAAACGCTGTGGCCGCGCGCTCGGCGGGCGGATTGGCCGTGACCACGACCTCGACGTCGCGCGGCAGCGCAGCAGCAATGGCGCGCGCGAACGCGGCGCCGTTGGCGGCAAATACCAAGCCGGGCGAAAGGATTTCGACAATGGCTTTGAGCTTGCCGAAGTCCTGCGACAACAACGAGTAGGGAACCGAGATCGGCGCATAGGGAATGCCGACATGCATGGCGGCCAGCCCGAGCAGTGCATGTTCGATATCGTTGCCGGAGAGAATGGCGACTGGCCGTTGCGCGCTCAAGCCGCGTTGCAGCAGCGCCGCGGCGAGCGCGCGCACGGCGGCGAGCGTTTGCGCGTAGCTCATGGTGCGCCAGCCGCCGCTGGCATCGCGCTGCGCCAGGAATATCCGGTCCGGCGCGGCTTTGGCCCAATGCGCCAGGCGCTCGGTCAGCATGCGCGGGTAGGCCGGCAGCGGATGCGGCGAGCGCATCAGAATGGCGCCGTCGCTGTGCCGCTCGACAACGACATCCGGCGGCCCGAGCTTGACCGGCCGCAGCAGCGGCGGCTGCGCTTGCCCGGAGCGGATCATGTGCGCGCGACTTTCGGCGCCCGTTTTTCCAGAAACGCTTTGAGCCGCGCCTTGGCTTCGTCGTCGCCCTGCGCGATCGCCGCCGCCAGCGCTTCGGTAATATAGCCGGCGGCCGGATCGCTGCGCGCGATCCGCGGCAGGAGATGCATCACCGCGAAATTGGTGAAGGCCGCGTTGCTGGCGATGCGGTGCGCTAGTTCCATTCCCTTGGCGAAACCCTGGCCTTCGTCGACGAGGTACTGCGACAGCCCGATGGTCTGGCCCTCTTCGGCGGACAGCGCGCGGCGCCGATCAGCGGCGGCAGCCGCACCGAACCGCCGCCGCCGATATAAATGCCGCGGCTGCCTTCGGGCAGCGCGTAGAACGCATTGCGCTCGGCAACGCGCACATGCGCCGCCGCCGCCAGTTCCAGTCCGCCGCCGACCACGGCGCCGTGCAGGACGGCGACCACCGGCACGCTGCCGAACTCCATGCGCTCGAAGGCGCGGTGCCAAGATCGTGAATGCGCGATCCCATCGAATGTCTTGCGATCGACCAGCTCGGTCAGGTCGAGCCCGGCGCTGAAATTATCGCCTTCGCCGCATAGCACCACCGCGCGGATATCGTCTGGGAGCGTCGAGAAGAACGTCTCGATGCCCGCCACCATCGAATCGTTGAGCGCGTTGCGCTTTTGCGCGCGGTTAAGCCGCAGCACCGCGATCACGCCATGCCGCTCGGCTTTCAGCGAGGAAGGAAGCTCGGACCAGGACATTCTCGCCTCACAACGAGCGTGCGATTAGGGCGCGATTAAGCTTGCGGCATTCGTCAGCAACAAACCGGCCATTGCCGCTGCGGTCAAGATGCCGGCCGTTTAAGCGAACTCTACTGTTTCGGCACCAGCGGGCAGCCGCCTTGGGTCAGCGGGCGGAACGCCTGTTCGGCCGGAATGGCCGTCGTCACCTTGAAGACGTCCCACTTGTCTTTGGATTCACTCGGCGTCTTGACCTGCAACAGATACATCGAATGCACCGCACGGCCGTCCTGCCGAATCACGACATGGCCGAACAGCGGATCGTCAACCGGGCTTTGCTTCATCTCGGCGACGACGGCGCGTCCATCCGACGGCGAGCCAACCTTGTCGACCGCGCGAAGGTAATCCATCGCCGCGGAGTAAACGCCCGCCTGCATGTGATTGGGCATGTCCTTTTTCGGATGCCGCTCTTGATAGCGTTTAGACCAGGCGCGCGTTTGATCGTTGAGGTCCCAATAGAACGCATTGAGCGCGGTGATACCCTGCGCCGTTTGGAGGCCCAGCGCCGGAACGCTTTGCAGATCGAAGATCAGCCCCACGATTTTTTGCTGTGCGCCGAGATTGAACTCGCCCGCTTGCTTGATGGAATTAACGGTGTCGCCGCCGGCATTGGCGAGGCCGATCACCTGGGCATGCGACGCTTGCGCTTGCAAAAGAAACGACGAGAAGTCGCTGGTGCCAAGCGGATGGCGAACGCTGCCGAGCACCTGACCGCCTTCGGCGAGAACTTCCTCGGTCGCCTGCTTTTGCAAGTCGTCGCCAAAGGCGTAATCCGCGGTGACGAAAAACCAGGTCTTGCCGCCCTGTTGTAAGAGGCCGCGCGCGACACCGTGGCCCATCGCCCAGGTATCGTAAGTCCAATGCACGGTATTGGGCGAACATTTCGCGCCGGTCAGCAAGGCAGTGCCGGCGCCCGAACCGATGAAGACCTTATTCTTATCGCGCGCAATATCGGCAACCGCGAGCGCGACGGCGGAATTCGGCACGTCGATGATCATGTCGACGCCTTCGACGTCGAACCAGCGCCGCGCGATCTCCGCGCCGATGTCGGGCTTGTTCTGGTGATCGGCGGAGAGGATTTCGACCTTGCGCTTCGACTGTCTGGCGAATTCCTCGGCCGCCATCTGCGCCGCAACGACCGATCCGGGTCCCTGGAAGTCGGAATAGACGCTGGACATGTCATTGAGAACGCCGATGCGGGTCGCGCCATTCATCTCCGCTTGGGCCGGCGACCACATCGTCCAGAGCAGCGCAGCCGCGACTGTGGCGAGCTTGAGCATGCGATCCTCCCAATTTGGCGTGCGGCGGCGGCATTTGGCCTTCGCGACCGCAAGGGCAGATGCAGCGTTGCGCGGCGCTTTCAGGCGTATTTGACCCTGTCCGCCGCGGCCCGTAAATAGACAAAAGCCTCGAAAATGGAGCGAGCGATGCGGGATGTTTTCATCTGCGATGCGGCGCGCACGCCAATCGGCCGCTATGGCGGCGCGCTCGCCAAGGTCCGCACCGACGACCTCGCGGCCGTACCGATCAGGGCGCTGGTTGCGCGCAACGCCAAGGCCGATTGGTCGCGGCTGGATGACGTTTATTTTGGCTGCGCCAATCAGGCCGGCGAGGACAATCGCAATGTCGCGCGCATGGCCTTGTTGCTCGCGGGCCTGCCGGATTCGATTCCGGGCATCACCGTCAACCGCCTTTGCGCCTCGGGTCTCAACGCGGTCGGCGATGCCGCGCGCGCGATCCGCTGCGGCGAAATGGATTTTGCCATTGCCGGCGGCGTCGAATCGATGACGCGCGCGCCGTTCGTGATGGGCAAGGCTGGGGAAGCGTTTTCGCGTTCGGCGGAAATCTACGACACCACGCTCGGCTGGCGCTTCGTCAACCCGGTGCTCAAGGCGCAGTACGGCGTGGATTCGATGGCGGAGACCGGCGAAAACGTCGCAGAGGAATTCCAGGTCACGCGCGCCGATCAGGACGCGTTTGCGCTGCGCTCGCAAGCGCGCGCCGGCAAGGCCGCGGCTGCCGGCTACTTCGCCGAGGAGATCGTGCCGGTCGAAGCGCAAGGGGGCAAAGGCGGCAAAGCCGGGCCGATCGTGGTGAATAAAGACGAGCATCCGCGCCCCGACACCACGCTGGAGAACCTGCAGAAGCTCAAGCCGATCGTGCGTAATCCGGGCACCATCACCGCCGGCAATGCCTCGGGCATCAATGACGGCGCCGCCGCGATCATCCTGGCCAGTGAAGAGGCGGCCAAGGCGCATGGGCTCACGCCGCGCGCCCGCGTCCTCGGCATGGCGTCGGCGGCGGTGCCGCCGCGCATCATGGGCATCGGCCCGGTGCCTTCGACCAAGAAATTGCTGGCGCGGCTCGGCCTGAAGATCGGCGATTTCGACCTGATCGAGATCAACGAGGCCTTTGCCTCGCAGGGCATCGCTTGCCTGCGCCAGCTCGGCGTCGCCGAGGACGCCGACTACGTCAATCCGCATGGCGGCGCCATCGCGCTCGGCCATCCGCTCGGCATGTCGGGTGCGCGGTTGACGCTCACCGCCGTGCACGGGCTGGAGAAGCGCAGCGGCAAGCGCGCGCTCGCCACCATGTGCGTCGGCGTCGGTCAGGGTGTGTCGCTGGCGCTCGAGAAAATCTGACGATCGCCGCGGCCAAGCGCGACGCGTAAAATAATCATCGCTAGGCCCGTCTCAT
>Ga0193749_1000119_pt1 | contig 10455 bp, 8 predicted proteins | sample L1s2metaG_FD_145081 | JGI IMG/M metagenome (GOLD analysis project Ga0193749, IMG submission 145081) | Soil microbial communities from a riparian zone of the East river system, Colorado, United States - L1s2 | ecosystem: Environmental > Terrestrial > Soil > Riparian zone | place: USA: East River...
ACCGCGACGCTGGGCGTGCTTGCCGGCGTCGGAGGCGCGAGCGTCAACCCACGAGTGGTGCTGATCGGCGGCCTGTCGGCGATGGTCGCATCCGGCGTTTCAATGGCCGGCGGCGCGTATCTCGCGAGCAAATCGCAGCGCGAGGTCTTCGAGGGCCAGCTGGCCCGCGAGGCGGCGGAAATCGAGGCGATGCCCGACCTCGAACGGGCAGAGCTGGTGCAGATCTACCGTTCGAAAGGCCTCACTCCGGAAGAGGCAGCGACGATCGTCGGGCGAATCACCTCGGATAAAAAGGTGTGGCTCGAAACGCAAGCTCGCGAAGAGCTGGGCCTCGACGTGAATCAGTTCGAGAATCCCGCGCGCGAGGGCCTGGTGGCCGGAATCTCGACGCTCGTCGGTGGGGCCATCCCGGTGGCGGGCTACCTGTTGGGCCGTCTCCTTCTCGGGACCAGGATCAACGGCTTCGCGGCGCTGGTCGTGGCATTCGCCGTCAGCGCCGGCTTTCTCTTCGTCATCGGCTCTGCGAGGTCGTTCTTCACGGGCAAGGGCGGCGTGCGGTCTGGCATCGAGATGCTGGTGGTGGGCTCGGTTGTCGCAGCGATCACGTATGGAGTGGGCCTGCTCTTCCGCGCCTAGCGGTCAGCCGGTGGCGATACCCCGGAAGTACGCAATGCTCACCACCCACGCTGCACCGGCGAGGATGACCGCTTCGCGGCGACGGCTTCCGCCATGGGCGTAGAGGTAGGCGCCTGGCAGAAACAGCACGGCAAACACTCCGTATACGAGATGCAGAAGCGTCGTGGGACGGCCACCAAGGGCGAACGCGCCAAGGCCGATCAAGCCTTGCACCGCGGTCAAGCCCGCCATGATGAGGTAGCTCGAGCGAAAGCCCGCCGACACCGCCGCCCCGCGAAAGTACTGATAGGTTCCCCAAACCGCCACCAGGACGGCGAACACCAGCAGCGCCCGCGCGCCGAGGCCATGCAGGAAGGCGAGCGTGGCTATCAACTGTCGGGGGGTTGGCGGACGATCCTCACGCTCTCGCTCGTGAAACCTGTTCGCGGAAGTAGTCGACGGTCAGGCTCAGCCCTTCTTCGAGATTTACTCGCGGCTCCCAACCGAGCTGGTTGCCGGCCCGCGTGTTGTCTAGAGCGATACGGTAGACATCGCCCTTCCGTGAAGGCCCATAGTTTGGCTCACGACCATAGCCGGTGAGCAGGGCGAGCTTGCGGAAGAGATCGTTGATTGAGATGGCCGCGCCCGTGCTGATGTGGAAGGTGCCGCCCGATCCTTTCTCGAGCGCGGCCAGGTTGGCGGTCGCCACGTCTCCAACGTGGAGCATGTCGCGAGACTGCTCGCCCGTTCCATCGATGGTCAAGGGTTTGTCCTCGAGCATGCGCCCGGCGAAGACGGCGATCACGCGCCCCTCCTCGGCGTGAAAGTCCTGGCGTGCGCCATAGATGTTCGCGTACCGGAGGACCGTGTAATCCAGCCCGAAGGTGCGCCGAAATGTGCCGAGGTACTGTTCGAAGGCCAGCTTGCTGGTGCCGTACGGCGAAAGGGGCCGCACGGGATGGTCTTCGCCGGCGGGCACCACATCGGGCTCGCCATACAGGGCGCCACCGGTTGAGCTGAAGATCACCTTTCGCACGCGGTTGTCCACGCAGGCCTTCAGCAGATTCAGCCCGCCGATGATGTTGACCTGTGCGTCGAAGGTGGGGTCGGCGACTGACTTCGGCACCTCCGATTGTGCCGCGTGGTGATTCACCAGCTCAGGACGAAACGTCGCGACCGCCTGTTCCACCTGCGCCTGGTCGCGCACGTCGACGCGGTGGACCGCGGCAGCCCCGTTTACATTGTCGACGCGGCCGGTGCTGAAGTTGTCGAGGACGGCGACCTCATGACCGGCGGCGACGTATGCGTCGACGACATGTGAGCCGATGAAGCCCGCCCCGCCACTTACCAGGATGCGCACCGGCAGGACTGTACCCGGTTTACTTGGTGCTGGTGGCTGAGCGCACGCGGATGGAGGTCGACGTGTTCAAGGGGGTCAAGGCGCCTGTAGCGCCGGCGTTCCTCCGGAGAGTGCTTCAGCGGTCGGGGGGCGTTCCCGAAGTCGAGGCTCGCCTGCCGGCAGGGATCGCGACCATCGCTGTCAGGCTGACTTCAGACGATGAGCTTCGACGGCTGAATCGCGACTTCGCGGGCTTCGATTCGGTGACCGACGTCCTTTCGTTCGCGGGCTCGGAACAGCACATCGGGGACCTGGCCATCTCCTGGCCGATGGCGGTTCGACAGTCCGTTGAGTACGGTCAACCCGAACAGACGGAGGTTGGCCTGTTGTGCGTCCACGGGCTTCTCCATTTGCTGGGCTGGGACCACGTCTTGGCCGCAGAACGCAGGGAGATGTCGCGGCTCACGATGGCCGCGCTGGCGCTGTCGGGTCTGGAGCTGGCGCCAGGACGGCTTTGATCTCCCGGTAGACTCCATCTGCAAAGGGTCTGCGGCACTCGCCGCGGGCCTAGTCGCGTCTACTTGGATTTTGGATGCAAGAACAGTCACGAGAAGATCTGGTCGGAGAGCGGTTGATAGTTGGCCTGGGCAACCCGGAGTCGGACTATGCCGACACGCGCCACAACCTCGGTTTCGCGTGCGTGCGTGAGCTCGCCAACCGGCTCGGTGTGCGGATCGACCGCAAGCGGTGGCAGTCACTGGTAGGTCATTCGGAAAAGCACCATGTGTGGCTCGTTCTGCCGCAGACATACATGAACCTCTCCGGCCAGGCTGTCGCCAAGGCGGTGAAGGACGTCCATGTAACACCGCAGCTGGTCTGGGTCGTGTACGACGAGCTGGACCTGCCCCTCTGTCGGATGCGCATCCGGGTCGGAGGCTCGGGCGAGGGACATAACGGAGTCAAATCGTTGATGACATCCCTCGGTACCGATGAATTCGTGCGCTTTCGGGTCGGCATCGGCAAGCCTGGGAACAAGGGATCTCTGCCCGGGGTCAAGCACGTCCTCGGACGGTTCACTAAAGCAGAGGCTGCGCGCCTGCCGAAAGTCGTCGACGGGGTCGCGAGCGCCCTGGAGCTCGCCCTGGAAGCCGGCGTCGAGCGAGCCATGGACGTCTACAACCGCCCGGACGCACTCGGTTGTGAGGAGCCGGCGTGAGCTCTATCTGGAAGGGTGCGATCGCGGCCGCCCCGGCACTCGAACGCTGGGTCGGCGGCTCGTTGACAGATCTCGAAGTCGGGCGTCTGCCCAGACCCGCATGGCCGATCGTCGCCGGGGCGGTGGCTCGCGCCTGCGCCGCGGCACGCCGTCCCGTCCTGATTCTGGTGCCCTCTCCGGATCGCTTCGCCGACGAGTTACGGCCGTGGCTTGCGGGATATCCGCCCGTCCGTGTTTTCGCCGAGATCGGCATTTCCTTCCTCGACCGGCCGCCCGCCTTCGACGAATCGGTGAGCAAGCGCCTCGAGGCGCTCGCGACGCTGACGAGCGAAGACCCGGCGGTCATCGTCTCGTCGCGACGCGCCATGACGAGGCAGACCATCTCTCCACGTGATCTGGCGGAAGGGTCGGTGCTCCTGGCGCCCGGACGTGGGCCCGCCCCCCTGGCTGTGGCGAAGCGACTGGTGGAACTTGGCTATTCGAGAGAGGCCCTGGTCGAGGATCGCGGCCAGTTTTCTCTGCGCGGCGGCATCCTGGACGTGTTTCCCTCGGCTGCGGACGCGCCCGTACGAGCCGAGTGGCTCGGCGACGTGGTCGAAACTCTGCGCCTCTTCGACCCGGAGAACCAGAGATCGGTAATGGCTGTCCCTGAGGCCTCGATCAGGACGGGACGGGAGCTGCTCCTCGGCCCGGATCGTGGCGCGGCGGCAGTCGCTCGACTGCGCAAGTCGGTGTCACTGCTGGCGCTGCGGGCAGACGTCCTTTCCGATTGGGAGGACGAGCTCGTAAGGCTCGAAGCCGGTTCAGCATTCCCAGGCGTGGAGTACTACGCCGCCTATCTCGATCCTTCTCGGCCTTCGCTCCTGGACCACGTTCCGGCCGGTGCGGCGGTGCTGGACTTCGAGCCGGAACGCCAGCTGGCCGACGCTCGGTCGCTGGTCGACGAAGCTCAGATGCTCGCTGCGGCAGAAGCCGGCGGCGCGGAGCTGCCGGGCGGTTTCGCGCTTCCTATCGTGGGCCTCGATCGCCTGGATGATCTTGCCGGGCGCTCGCGCCTCCGGCTGAGGGCCGGTGAGGCGGGCGCGGACTCGGTCGATCTTGGCTGGGTTGCGCTGGAGCCTCTGGTTGGGCGGCCGCGGGCTGTCGCGGACCTCGCCGCCCTGGCGACGAGCGCGACCGTCGTCTTCGCCACCGAACAGGACGAGAGGCTTGGGGCGATGCTCGACCAGAGCGGCGTAAGCGCTGATGTCCCGCTGGTTGAGCTGGATCTCGACCTCGAGCTCAAACCTGCTTTGCGACGCGCGGACATCGACATCACGGCTGGGGCTGCGCAGCCGGTGATCGGCTTCCACCTCGCCACGGATGCCGAGCTCTTCGGCAGGCTGCGCCGGCCTTCGCGTGCGCGCAGCGGCCGGACGCGGGCTCAGGACCTGACCAAAGAGTTCACCCTCGACTTCTCCCCGGATGAACTGGTGGTCCATGTCGACCACGGCATCGCCCGCTTCAAAGGGATGCGACTCATCGAGTCGGAGGGCGCTAGTCGTGAGTACCTCGAGCTGGAGTACGCCGAGGCGGACCGGCTCTTCGTCCCGGTGGAGAACCTGGACCGTGTCCAGAAATATCTCGGAGGCGAGACGCAGCCGGTGCTCCACCGGCTGGGCACGGGCGACTGGTCGCGGGCTCGCGGGCGTGCGAAGAGAGTCGTCCAGGACGTGGCTGACGAGCTGCTGAAGATATATTCGCTCCGCGAGGCGAGGCCTGGCATCGCATTCGCGCCGGACACCGCCTGGCAGCAGGAGCTCGAGGCGTCCTTTCCTTATGAAGAGACCCCCGACCAGGTGGCGGCCCTTGCTGAGATCAAGGCCGACATGGAGTCGGACAAGCCGATGGACAGGCTCCTTTGCGGCGACGTGGGGTTCGGGAAGACCGAGCTCGCGCTTCGCGCCGCCTTCAAGGCGGCCATGAGCGGGAAGCAGGTAGCAGTGCTGGCGCCAACCACAGTGCTCGCTCAGCAGCACTTCCACGTCTTCACTGAGCGGTTGAAGAAGTTCCCCGTCGTGGTCGAAATGCTTTCGCGATTTGTCGACGACGAGTCGCAGGCCAGGACCATTGAAGGCATCAAGGCTGGACAGGTCGACATCGTCGTCGGCACCCACCGCCTACTGCAGAAAGATGTGCGGTTCAAGCGACTGGGTCTGCTCGTCATTGACGAGGAGCACCGCTTCGGCGTCATGCAGAAGGAGCGGTTGAAGAAGCTGCGCACACAACTCGACGTGTTGTCACTCTCGGCCACGCCCATTCCGCGCACGCTGCACATGGCAGTAGGCGGGATCCGCGACATGAGCGTGATTCAGACTCCGCCTGAAGAACGCCAGCCGATCAAGACCTACGTGACGGCAGACGACGACACTCTCGTCCGCGAAGCGATAACCCGCGAGCTGCAGCGTGGGGGCCAGGTGTACTACGTGCACAACCGGGTGCGCACGATCCAGAAGGCGGCCGATCGTATCCGGGAACTGGTGCCGGAGGCTCGCATCGCTGTCGGTCACGGCCAGATGGGTGAGGACGAGCTGGCTCACGTGATGGTCGAGTTCGAGTCCGCGAAGCACGACGTGCTCGTCTGCACGACGATCATCGAGTCCGGGCTCGACATCCCCAACGTCAACACGATCATCATCGAGCGCGCGGACCGGTTCGGTCTCGCACAGCTGTATCAGCTCCGAGGCCGCGTTGGGAGGGCGGGTCGACGTGCTTACGCCTACTTCCTTTATGATCCCCGCCGCTCGCTGACCGAGCAAGCGGACAAGCGCCTCGATGTCATATCCGGCCTGCACGAGCTTGGACAGGGATTCAAGATCGCCCTCCGCGACCTGGAGATCCGCGGCGCAGGCAACCTGCTCGGCACGGAGCAGCACGGTGCGATCGCTGCGGTGGGATTCGAGATGTATTTGCAGATGTTGCAGAGTGCTGTTTCGAAGATGCGGTCCGGTTCCGAGGAAACCACGGTCGGCGACGTGCTCTCGACCGCGGAGATGAACCTGGACCTACCCCTGGACCACTTCATTCCGCGTTCGTACATTCGCGACGAGAAATTGCGATTGGGTGCGTACCGCCAGCTGGCCGGCACCGAGGACGAGCAGGAGCTGGATGCCGTGCTGCGCTCGCTCGAGGATCGCTACGGCCCCGGGCCCAAGCAGCTCGACAACCTGGCGTACTCGCTGCGAATCAAGCTCCGCGGACAGCGGATCGGCCTGCGCGGGGTCGTTGCTGATGGTCACGACATCGTGATTCGTGTCGACCCGGAGCGCTTTCTTGACGTGGACGAGCTGACGAGAAGGATGGCCGGCCGTATCGCTGTTGGGCCCAACCGCCTGAAGATGCGACGACAGGGAGAAGGCTGGCAGGCGGATCTGCTGCAGTTGCTCGACGAGATGGCAGCGCTCTACGAGGCAGGCCAGGACGCTGCCAGAATCAGGGCCCATGCCTGAGTCGAACGAGAAGCCGTACTCGCCTGGAGTCCAGGCGATCTTCGAAGTCGTCGCTCGCCTGCGCGCGCCGGACGGCTGTCCTTGGGATCGCGAGCAGACGCATGAGTCGCTGCGCCCGTATCTGCTCGAAGAGACGTATGAGCTGCTCGAGGCGATCGACTCAGGCGACGACACCAAGATTAAGGAAGAGTTGGGAGACCTGCTGCTCCAGGTCGCCATGCACGCCGAGATCGCGGCTCAGCAGGGCCGATTCTCCGCGGCGGAAGTTTCCGAGGGGGTGGCGGCCAAGATGGTCACGCGCCACCCTCACGTGTTCGGCACCACGGACGTCGCCGACGCCGAGGACGTGTTGCGCAACTGGGAGCACCAGAAAGCGCACGAGGCTCGCAAAGCCGGCAAGGATGAGTCCGTCGTCGATCGCGTGCCGCCGACTCTTCCCGCTCTTGCTTGGGCGCTCGGTCTGCAGAAGCGCGCGGCGCGCGTGGGATTCGATTTCAGATCGCCGAAAGAGGCGGCTGAGTCAGTCGTTGAAGAAGTCCACGAGCTGTCAGCTACTGCCGACGCGCCAGCCGCCTTTGAGGAGATGGGCGACCTGCTCTTCGCCATGGTTGCGCTGGCGCGGCGGTTGAAGATCAACCCGGAAGATGCTCTGCGCGTCGCGGGCCAGAGGTTTCGCGATCGCTTCTCAAAGACTGAGGCGGCGTTGCGTCGGGAAGGCAAGTCGTTCCGCGACCTGGACGCCGAACAGCTCGCCCTTCGCTGGGAGGAAAGCGGGTAAACGAGGGGCGTTTGTTATAGTCGGCTTCCACTTCGAATCCTGATTACGTCCCAGCATGAGATACAACAGAGTCATCGTCGCCTCCGGCACACTGCGCACCCGCGCGTTTGGAATGCGCCAGGCGTTGGTCGTCGCAGCTGTCCTCGGCGCACTGATGTGGGCGGGGGTCGCCTTCGCGCAGGAGGCATACATCGGGCACAAGCTCAGCCAGCAGGTGGCGGACCTGCGCCACCAGAACACTGTCCTCGCCGCCCAAAACCAGGGCTATAAGAAAGACGTCCAGGCGATCACGTCAGGCACGGCGAGTGAAGAGGAGGCCAGGCTCAACGGGTACGCTCGGCCGCAGGAACGCCTGTACCTTGTCACCGCCGCACCTACGCCCTCGCCAACTCCCTCACCCTCAGCTTCGCCCCGCACGCACTGAGGCCGCGGCCGGCCGATCTCAGGCCGGCGGTATACTTTGATCGCGGAGTGGAGCAGCGGCAGCTCGTCGGGCTCATAACCCGAAGGTCGTCGGTTCGAATCCGACCTCCGCAACCAACCCCAAGCACCGAGCCGGCCGTGGCCGCGCCGCAATTCTGGAGAAGGCTTGAACAAGAGAAAGCGAGTGGCGCTGGCCAAGCGACGAGTGAAGAAGCGCAAGCTGAAGGCGCGGGCACAGACCGCAAGATAGGATCTTCTCCTTTGAGGGCGCCTAGCTCGCGCCCGGCTTGCGCGGTGCCGTAGCTCAGGTGGTAGAGCGCGCGACTCATAATCGCGTTGTCGCTGGTTCGAGTCCAGCCGGCACCACCATGCCACAGAAAAACTCCTCCAACTCCCTGGTTGATGGGATCCTCGCGTCTGGGCTCCTCCGACCTGGCGATCGCGTCCTTGTCGCTGTGTCCGGAGGTCCCGATTCGACCGCCCTGCTGGTCGCGATTCGTGACCTCGGCTTCGACACGACGGCAGCTCACTTCGACCATGCCCTCCGAGCCGGCTCGGACAAGGTTGGCGACCAGGTAGCCGCGCTGTGCCGCCGGCTGGGTGTGAGGTTGGTGGCCGCCCGTCGCGATTCGCCAATGCGGCGCGGCTCAATCCAGGCCGGTGCGCGAGCCCTCCGGTACGAGTTCCTCGAAGGCGCGCGTCGCCAGGTTGGGGCGAACGTGGTCGCACTCGGTCACACCGCCGACGACGTGGTGGAGGGCGCCGTGCTTCATCTCATGCGGGGCTGTGGACTCGCCGGCCTGCGCGGTATGCCGGCAAAGCGCGAGTCCTACGCCCGACCCATGCTTGCGGTCTGGAGACGCGAGGTTCTTGAGTTCCTCGCGCAGCGCGGAATCGTCGCCTACGAAGACCCGGCGAACTCAGAGCTGAAGTTCGCGCGGGCGCGCCTGCGTCATCAGATCCTTCCCGCCCTGGAGCGCGACCGCCCGGGCATCAGTCGCCGGTTCTATGCCGCCGCTCGAAGGGCCTCGTCCAACCAGGAAACGATCGAGCGACACGCGCAGGCTGTACTCCAAGCCGGTATTCCATCCAGATGGGACGTCGCAAAAATGCCGGAAGCAGTTGGAGCCGAGGTCATGAAGCTGCTTTACGTGAGGGCAGGCGGTGACCTGCCCGCGTTGTCTCGCTCGCACCTCGGATCGATGCTTGAGCTGGCCCGCGGGAAAGTCGGCGGCCGGGGTGTCGACCTTCCTGGCGGTCGGCGTTTTCGTATCGTGGGTGACCACATGGAAGTAATGAGTGCCGGAGCGTCTGGCGCGTACGCCACGTGGCCGCTGCTCGACGTCAGGCAATGTAACGGCTGCGACGATACGGCTGCGACACATCTGAAGGCAGACTTGCGTTTGAGCTTGGGATTCCGCACGCCGGGTTTGCGCATGCGGCCGGCCGGCGGGAGGGGCTCGCGCAAGCTGCAGGACATCCTGGTCGACGCGCGCGTCCCGCGCGAGGATCGCGACTCCTGGCCGTTGGTTTTTGCGGGCGACCGGCTCGCGTGGGTGCCAGGCATCGCGGTCGACGCGGACCTCATGAGCGTCGCGGGCGAGCCCAGCCTCCACGTTGGAATCTCGCCTATGCCGGACCATTGGAAGTCCAAAGTTGCTAGTCTAGGAAAGCCGATCAGCCCTCGAGGAGAGTCGAGTTGAGCCGTTTCCCCCGCTCCAGCCTTTTTTATTTCGCACTGGTCGTCGTGCTCGGCCTGGTGTTCTGGTTCACGTGGCAATCGCTGCAGAACGGCCAGAACTCGAGCGACTGGCATTTCTCAACCCTGATGTCGACCGCCGCTGACGGCGGGGTCAAGTCTCTCGAGATCAACGGCACCGACGGCATCGCCATCGACACGTCGGGTAAGAAGCACAACGTGGTCCTGCCCGACTCCACCGGTAATCCCCAATGGCTGACCGATCTCGAGACCACCGACAAGGTGGACGTGTTCTTCGACAAGAACAACAGCGGCAGCTACCTGCTGAGCGTGCTGCTCCCGAACATCATCCTCGTGATCCTGATCGGAGCCTTCATGTGGTGGGTGCTCAGACAGACCCAAAGTGGCAACAACCAGGCGATGTCGTTCGGGCGCTCCAGGGCCCGCATGATCGCCGGCGACAAGCCAGCGATCACGTTCGCCGACGTTGCTGGAGTGGATGAGGCAAAACAAGAGCTCACTGAAATCGTGGAGTTCCTCAAGTACCCCGAAAAGTTCGTCGCCCTCGGCGCTCGCATACCCAAAGGCGTGCTCCTGGTGGGCCCTCCAGGTACCGGCAAGACGCTGTTGAGCAAGGCGGTCGCAGGCGAGGCCGGCGTGCCGTTCTTCTCGATTTCCGGTTCCGAGTTCGTCGAGATGTTCGTGGGTGTCGGCGCCAGCCGTGTACGCGATCTGTTCGACCAGGCCAAGAAGAACTCGCCGTGCATTGTGTTCGTCGACGAGATCGACGCCGTCGGTCGCCAGCGAGGCGCGGGCCTTGGCGGCGGTCACGATGAGCGCGAGCAGACCCTCAACCAGCTCCTGGTCGAGATGGACGGATTCGACACGAACACGCAC
>Ga0193749_1000120_pt1 | contig 10431 bp, 8 predicted proteins | sample L1s2metaG_FD_145081 | JGI IMG/M metagenome (GOLD analysis project Ga0193749, IMG submission 145081) | Soil microbial communities from a riparian zone of the East river system, Colorado, United States - L1s2 | ecosystem: Environmental > Terrestrial > Soil > Riparian zone | place: USA: East River...
GGGCTACGACCTGACCTTTCTTCACGACAGAGTTGAAATCTGCGTTCAGCGCTGAAATAGTTCCGGAGGCCTGGCTGCCAACCTGAACGGTGGTCACGGCTTGAAGCGTTCCTGTCGCGGTGACTGTGTTGCGCAGGTTTCCTCTTTCGACCTTCGCGGTCATATACACCGGCGCGGTAGAACCTCTACCCCAGAAGTAGAATGCTGCCAGCGCGAGTGCTGCCACTGCGCCAATACCCAGAATAAGCTTGTTACGCCTGGTGAGATTCAATCTCTTCAGGCTGAAGTTCGCGCGGGTCTTCAGCGAACCGGGGGCCGCCACGAGCGGGTGTGCGTCGAAAATTTTTGCTGACATACAATGTTAACCTATCAATGGTGAATCAGTCTTAATTTCAAATGGCCATCACTAATCAGATGGCCACAATTAACTAGACACAAACACCATTCCTTTCGTTACAAGGCCGATCGAGAAATATCTGCAGGGGCGTGGCCGCAATCAGACTGTAATAAAACAATAGGCCCAATCCATTGATAAGTCTGTGTGCAGAGGCACATAGCCTGAATTTACGGTTGGTTTTCGCGCTTATTAACTGAGACATACGACCGAGACTGGTACGGAACCGGTTGCGGTAGCGACCGGGTTATCGGCACGGATCACCCGTTTGCTACGGCAAGCGGTTCCGTATCCGAGCCACCCAATGGTCACATCTTCAAATCGCATCGATGTCCGCGCGCCCCTTTGGGCTGTAACGGATAGGCGAAGACCGGTGTCTTATCTTCTGGACGAGCTAATAAAGGCCTTCCCAGACCACGCGATCAATTCAACCAGGAGTAAGGAAAAATGAAAAAACTTGGAAAGATAAAGATATTGGCAATCGCTGCCGTATCGGCGCTGGCTTTGTCTGTTCCGATCGTATTGGCTCAAACAACCGGTACGAATCAGAACAAACAGGCCACACGTGGAGAACGCGGCAAACGTCACGGCAACCGTTGGGGCGGCCATGGTGAAGGTATGCGCGGAATGATGTTCCGTGGACTCAACTTAACCGACGATCAAAAATCCAAAATTAAACAGATTAGCCAGAGCTTCCGTGAACGGACTCAGCCGTTGCGCCAGGAACTTCGGACAAAGCGACAAGCGTTGCGTCAGACAGGCGCAGGCGGTACTTTTGACGAAGCGTTGGCAACACAAAAGCTGACAGAGACTGCTGGCCTGGAGGCAAAACTCATGGGCGAGCAGTTTAAGATGCGACAAGAGATGCTCTCGGTGTTGACGCCGGAGCAGAAGACTCAACTTGAACAGAAGCGCGCTGAATTTAAGGCCCGGGGGGCTGAGCGTCGCGGGCGTAAAGGTGAGTAACGCATTAAACACACGGGATGGCGGACTCAAAATAGTTTGGGTCCGTCGCCCTTACCTTCGATCTGGAGCGCTGCCTGACGAACAGTCACGAACAGACTTCCGACCTGGAGTTAGCACGTCTGGCTAGTGGAGGGGACGAGTCTGCCTTTGCTGAGATCATGCGGCGCTACAGTCCGCGAGTCTTCCGCGTCGCCAGTCGCTTCTTTCGCCAGCGCAGTCTGGTTGAGGAAGCCGCGCAGGAAGTCTTTATGAAAGCGTTTACGGAATTAAGCAGCTACGAGGGCCGCGGTTCGATGGAAGGGTGGTTGACGCGCGTCGCTACCAACACGTGCCTCAACCTGCTCCGTAGCGCGAAGCGCCGGCCCCAATTGACCGCGTCCGATCTCAGCGAAGCTGAGAGTAGCTGGGTCGAGAGCATCCTTGCGCAAGCGGCAACCGAACGGCACCAGTCGCAGGAGCGAAGCTTTGTGGCGGCCGACCTGGCGGGGCGCGTATTGCAAAACCTGGCTCCCGATGATCAGTTGGTCCTAACCATGATCGATGGCGAAGATGCTTCGGTAAAAGATGTGGTGGAGGCGACGGGATGGTCGGAATCAAAAGTTAAGGTGCTGGCATTTCGCGCCCGCCGCCGAATGCGCGAAGCCGTGGAGAAGCTGTTAGCCGGCAAGGGACGCGAACAGAGATCAGGAGGCGCAACGAACAAATGAAAAACGAACACGTCATCAGCATCCTCGACAGTAAGCCTCTCGGCACACTGAATGAGAACGATCTGGGACAGATTCGTGCTCACTCCACACTTTGCGAATCGTGCCGGCAAGCGTATGAAGCCGCGCAAGTCTCCGCAATGCTTTTGCAAGAGCGCGCCGCCGAACATTTCGAGCCGCCCCCGTTCTTTCAAACACGAGTTCTCGCGACCTTGCGAGAGCGCCAAACTGCGAATGAGACGTGGGCCTGGAGCAGGCTGTGGCGCACTGCCGGAGGGCTTGCTTCCTCGATGGTAGCTACCGTAGCGGCCCTGGCCGTTTTGACTTTCGTCCTGCCCGGGACCCAGAACGCGGATTCGCAGGGGCCTACTGCTGTGGTTAACGCTTATTCGACCGAGGCCGTAGTGTTCGACGAAAGCGCTCTGCCTGACGATCAGATCTCTAACAACGACGTGCTGGCAACGCTCTACGAGACAGACGACGATGTGGTGAAGTAATTATGGAAAAGATTCGCAATAGGAAATGGCAGGTTCGCATCGCGGCGATACTTATCTTTGTATTGGGATTTTCGGCGGGCGCTTTGGGGTTGAATGTCTACCAGAGATGGCGAAGCGGCGCTCAGGCGCGTCGACAAGAGTATGCGCAGATGATTGACCGGCTGCAGCTCAACGGCGATCAAAAGGCCCAGGTCCAGCAGATATTCACCGACGCCCGCGTGCAGTTGCAGGCGCTGCGTAAGGATGCTGACCCGCGGGTGGCCGACATTCGTCAGCATACTGACGAGCGGCTACAGAAGGTGCTCACGCCCGAACAGTGGAAGCAGTTCCAGCAGATGAGGGATGAGATGCGAAGTAAAGGCCGGCGCCGGAATGAGAACGACTGATCTGCGCGATCTCTGCACCTAATGAGGGGAGATCATGCTTGACCTTGAGCTTAACTATATAGCTATCAACGTAAACGGTATTAGAAATGCGACGGCCCCAAGTTTGCTGTAGTCAACGCGGGGAAAGGGAGAGTGAATCAAACATGAGAAATAATTTCAGAACATGGATGGGCGGGGTGATAACGAGCCTCGCGTTTATTTTCAGCATCTTTATCGCGACCAGCACGACAGCGCAGGCGCAGTATCGCAACGATCGAAACGATCGAGATGCTCGCATCGCGCAAGACCAACGTCAGAATCGGGACTGGAGGCGCGAGCAGAGTCAGAGACGGGCCCGCAACAATGACCGCTATGATCGTAATAACGGCATTTATGGCAATGGTAATTACGGCGGCTACGGTAACAACGGGACCTACGGTAACAACGGTGGCTATGGTGGCTATAACAACAGCTCTCAGATTGCTCTAAACCAGGGTTATCAGGCAGGTGTGAACACCGGAGCCAGTGATGCGCAGCGTAGGCAGAACTTCGACCCACAGAGATCGCATTACTACCGGAACGCTTCGTCGCAGGCATTCCGTCAGGGATTCCTTCGTGGCTATGACCAGGGTTATCGGCAGTATGCCGGTTATGGCAACGGCGGCTACGGCAGCCGAACGGGAAGCATTCTTGGGAATATCCTTGGGCGACCTTGAGTCCGGTACTGAGAAAGTAATATCTAACCTGAAATGCCGCGCCGACAAAGCGTGGCATTTCTTTTTTGTGTTTGCGCGACTTCCCCTGCGCGACTCGGGTTTTCGCGCTTATCAATTGAGACGTACGACCGGGACTGGTAGGGAACCGGTCGCGGTGGCGACCGGGTTATCCGCACGGGCTACCCGCTTGCTACCGCAAGCGGTTCCTTATCCGGGGCGACGCCCGATCCGACGTGTGATAAAGTAGTCCCCATGTTATCGGTAACATGCCCGGAGCTGAAGTCGTCTCTACCGAGGAGCTAAGAATGCGGCGTACAAAACACACCCAAGACAGTCGTCGAATCGTCAGGGTCACAGGAGTGGCTTTGGCGGTCTTGTTACTCGCCAATCCGGTTCTCTTCTTCGTTTCAGCGCAACAGCCCAACGATCAACTGAGCGGAAACTGGGCGGTCAAAACTCCTAATGCGGACGGCACTTTTCGCACGACATACCTGAATCTGAAAACTCAAGGCTCGAAAATCACCGGCTCGATCCGCGTCACGCAGTTCTATTATCTGATCACAGAAAGCCTTGGCGGGCCGGATAGTTTCACTCTGACGGGCTCGATGCAGGATGGGAAGAGCGTGCGCACCGTAAAGTACGAAGGGAAACTCGTCGGCGACGAATTGCACGTTCTTACCCGGCGTCGTCCGGAAGACAAACCAACTGAAATGATCGCTCGCCGTGTGCCCGCCGGCGAGGGTGCCCTTCCGGCTCGTATTGAACTGCCCGCGCTGCATAAAGTCCCGGACAATGGTCTCGTGAGAACTCCACCCATGGGGTGGAACAGTTGGAATAAATTTGCCGGCCGGGTCGACGACGCTACCGTGCGCAGCATCGCCGACGCAATGGCTTCCAGCGGCATGAAAGCCGCCGGCTACCGTTACATCAACATCGATGACACGTGGGAAGGCGGGCGGGACGCGCAGGGAAATATTCAAACCAATAAGAAATTTCCCGACATGAAAGCGCTGGCGGCTTACGTGCACAGCAAAGGATTGAAGCTGGGCATCTATTCGTCACCTGGACCGAATACCTGCGCAGGATACGAAGGCAGTTATGGTCATGAAGAACAGGATGCGCGGACCTATGCCGACTGGGGAATTGATTACTTAAAATATGACTGGTGCGGGGCGCGCACGCTGTATACCGATGAAGAGATGCCCGCGGTTTATCAAAAAATGGGCGACGCGCTGCGAGCCCAAAAACGACCAATTGTTTACAGCCTTTGCCAGTACGGCCGTCTTGATGTTTGGAAATGGGGCGCGGACGTGGGCGGAAATCTTTGGCGCACGACGGGTGACATTCGCGACGCGTGGGATTCGATGACAAGGATCGGATTTGGCCAGAATGATCTGGCACCGTGGGCCAAGCCAGGTCACTGGAACGATCCTGACATGCTCGAGATCGGAAATGGTGGGATGACGGAAGACGAATACAAGACCCACATGAGTCTCTGGGCAATACTCGCTGCGCCTCTCTTAGCGGGGAACGACTTGCGCAGTATGACTCCGGCCATCCTCGGCATTCTCACCAACCCCGAAGTGATCGCTGTGAATCAGGACAAGGAAGGAAAGCAGGGAAGTCGAGTTTGGAAATCAGGCGATCAGGAGATCTGGGCACGGCCAATCGCAAACGGAGCCACGGCGCTGGCGATCTTCAATCGGGCGGCTGAGCCTGCAAAGGTAACAGTGCGTTGGGGAGAGATTGGACTTAGCGGTACAGGACACATGAGAGATCTCTGGCTACATCAGGATGTAGCATGGCCTGGGCCGGAATATTCGGTGACGGTTCCCGGACATGGCGTGATCCTATTGCGGCTGAGTCGCCTAAGCTAAAACAACCTCTGCTTGAGAACCCGAAAATCGTTCGCGCAGCAACGTGCTCAGAGATCTCCCTGAAAGTCTGCCACTCTCATGGCCAACTCGTCCGCGAATTGCCACCGGCAAAAACATTCACCACAGAGACACAGAGGCTACACGGAGAACCCCAGAGAAAGACCAAACGCATTTTCCTGACACACTCCTACCTGTGCTCAACGCCCAGGTTGAATCCTGGCGGCCCAACCGCCGCCGCCAGCCAAGCTGATCTTGAGTTTGGTTGACCGGTTAACAACCGAAACCACTCTTTGGTAGTCGCTGCCAAATCTATCGGCATTCGCACCGTCCTGAAATGCCTTCATCTGATAGTTCCCGGCCGGCAGAAACGAAAAATCAATCTCCAACTCGCGCGCCGTCCAGTCAGTCATTGCGCCCAGATACCAATCCTGGCCGTGTCTGCGCGCAATGATTACGTATTCACCGATTTTGCCGTCGATCACCTTCGTCTGGTCCCAGACGGTAGGAACGGGGCCGAGAAATTCCATGATTTCCGGTTCGCGCAGGTAATGTGAAGGGCTGTCGGCCAGCATCTGGAGCGGACTCTCGTAAACCACATACATTGCCAGTTGGTGGCAGCGTGTTCCCAGACTCATCGGTCGGTCAAAGACCGCCGCAAAATTCTTTTCGCTGCCGCTGTTCACCATGGCGCCGGGCGTGTAATCCATCGGACCCAGAAACATTCGCGTAAAAGGGAGCGTAAGGTTGTGTTTCGGGTTCGCGTACTTGCTCCATTTGTTTTGCTCCAGTCCACGCACGCCTTCGGTGTTGATTAAGTTCGGCCAGGTGCGAGTCATCGTTGCCGGTCTGATCGCGCCGTGAAAGTCAACCAGCATCTTGCGTCTGGCAGCTTCGCGACAGACCTTGTGATAAAAGTTGATGACCGGCTGATCATCGCGCTGCATAAAATCAACCTTGAGGCCCTTGACTCCCCACTTCTCAAACTCATCAAAGGCAGGTACAAACTGATCATCGAGCGTCTTCCATACCATCCACAAAATTATTCCGACATTCTTCTGCTTGCCGTAAGCGACCAGCTCTTCGATATTCATTTCCGGCACGACCTCGAGCAGGTTACCGAGTTTGTACCAGCCTTCATCGAGGATGATGTACTCAATGCCGTACTTTGCAGCGAAGTCGATATAGTACTTGTAGGTCTGCGTGTTGATGCCCGACTTGAAATCGACGCCGTAGATATTGTTGGCGTTGTACCAGTCCCAGGCGACTTTGCCCGGCTTGATCCAGGAAGTGTCTTTCACTTGCGAAGGGCTCGCCAGTAAATACACCAGCTGATTCGTAATCAGGTCCGCGTCGTTTTCGGCGATGCCGATGAGCCGCCAGGGGAAAGTTCGTGTTCCCTTTGTCACCGCGATGTAGTCGGCTGCTTGTGTGATCCGCAAGTCTCGATCCCCGCTCAGCTCTTCTTTCAAAGGGTAGGGCGGAAAGGTTCCCGAGAGACTGTTGTTGCTGTTTCCTCGGAGCCACAGACCGGGATAGTCTTCGACGTCCGACTCGCCAATCGCCAGCTTAGGGCCTGCCTTTGTGTCGATCACGGCCGGCAGGCTGGCAATCGAGGGTCGCGGAATATCCCTTAAGGAGAGATAAAGAAACTCGCGCTCGTTATGCGAAAAGAAGCCTTCTTCTTTTGGGTAATAGACGCTGTAATCACCAGCAAAATTCAGGCCCACTTCTTCGCTGTAAATCTTAACCTCCGGTTGAGGCAGAGATGTTTCCAGGCGATAAGCCACGCCTTCGTTGTAGGCACGAAAGACAACTGCATAGCTGCCTTCCATCTCAATGCGGATCTCGTTGTAGTTCTCACGAATTCGGTCAGACTTTTGATGGACGACCGGCTTGATCTCCCGATTGGCCTCGCCTCGCTTCACCGCTTTGACTTTTGGATTCAGGCCAATAGCCTGGTGGTCGATATCGAACGATAGCGTGGAATCCTTCAACAGCGTTCTACCGCTGAGCAAGACGTCATACGCAATGCGTTCACCGATCGCTATTCGTACGTAGATTTTTTTGTCAGGTGACTGGAGCGTGTAGTTTGACTGGGCCGTCGCGATGCATGAGAGAAAACACAGCGCCACTAAACTCAGAATCGGGGCCGAGAGTGTTTTCGCAAATTTCACTGCTTGGTCCTGGCGTGGTAGATTCGCGCCGAGTAGATTCCCGTCGATGCATGCAATGCGATTAGCAGTATTCGCAGTTTCATAAACGGCACGTTCAGGTTCTTTAACCGCGAAGCGGTTACGCAACTCAGCCCAGGGTTGCCGCGCCGCGCGGCTACCCTGGGATCGAGTAGGTAGAAATGAGTTCAACCCCAACGGGGTTGCGTCGCTTGCAAATCGAACCTTAAGTTTGAGCGGCATTGAACCGGTATGCCGCAGCTCTTTGATTTGAAAACGGCACAACCCCTTTGGAGTTGCTATCGTAAGGACCCCTGACCCAGGGTAGCCGCGAAGCGCGGCAACCCTGGGCCGCGCCTCGTAACCGCTTCGCGATATAACCACCGAGTCTCAATTTGATCAGAGCCTCCTGAAGTTTGTCGGACATTTTTAGTGACTCTCTCTCGTTACCTCTGTGCCGCTCTGGCCCACCAGGAAATCCAAATCCGCCCCGCGATCAGCCTGCATGATGTGGTCGTGGTGTAGCTTGTAATAGCCTCGGTCTGACGGCGGCTCGGGTGGTTGCCACGCGGCGCGCCGTCGCTCGATCTCGGACTCAGCAACATCCAGGTGCAACTGGCGAGCATTCACATCGAGCTCAATCATGTCGCCTTCCTGGACTAAAGCCAGTGTGCCGCCTATGGCTGCTTCCGGGGCGATGTGCAACACCACAGTTCCGTAAGCGGTGCCGCTCATCCGCGCGTCTGAGATACGAACCATGTCCGTTATTCCTTTTTTCAGGAGTTTGGTTGGCAGAGGCATGTTGCCGACTTCCGGCATGCCCGGATAACCGCGAGGTCCACAGTTCTTCAGCACCAGTACGCACGACTCATCGACGTCGAGGTTTGGATCATCAACGCGCGAGTGAAACTCTTCAATCGTCTCAAACACGACGGCGCGCCCACGATGTTTCATCAAAGCCGGGGTGGCTGCGGAAGGCTTGATAATCGCTCCGTTTGGACATAAGTTGCCGCGCAGAACGGCCAGGCCGCCACTGTTGTTTACCGGATCGCTAATAGGCCTGATTACTTTGCGATTGTAACAAGGTGCTTCGCTCGTGTTCTCACCGATTGTCTTTCCATTAACGGTCATGGCATCGCGCTGAATCAGATTTCCCAGCTCGCGAATGACTGCCGGCAAACCGCCCGCATAGTAGAAATCTTCCATCAGATAGTTGCCTGAGGGCATCAGGTTTACGAGACATGGGACCTCGCGTCCCAGACGATCCCAGTCGTCAAGATTCAAACAGACTCCGATGCGGCCGGCGATCGCCAACAGATGAATCACTGCGTTAGTCGAACCGCCGATAGCGCCTACTACTCGTATCGCGTTTTTGAAAGCCTCGCAGGTAAGAATCTTTGATATGCGCAGATCTTCTCTAACCATCGCTACTATGCGCTGTCCCGCCATATGGCAAAGCGCATGACGGCGCGAGTCGACCGCGGGAATGGCTGCGTTGGTTGGCAGTCCAATGCCCAGTGCTTCGACGACGCAGGCCATCGTCGAAGCCGTGCCCATAGTCATGCAATGACCCGCCGAGCGGTTCATGCAGCCTTCTGCTTCCTGAAAATCACACTCGTCGATCACGCCGCGGCGCACTTCCTCACTCAATTTCCAAACGTCCGTTCCCGAACCGATGTCTTGTCCGCGAAACTTGCCGTTGAGCATCGGTCCACCTGAGATCATGATGGACGGCAAGTCGCAACTGGCTGCGCCCATCAGCAGCGCCGGAGTGGTTTTATCGCAACCGGCCAGCAGCACGACGCCATCAATGGGGTTGGCGCGAATAGACTCTTCCACATCCATGCTCACCAGATTGCGAAAGAGCATCGCGGTCGGACGCATCAGCGTTTCGCCCAGCGACATCACCGGGAATTCCAGGGGGAATCCACCGGCTTCATAGACTCCTCGCTTCACGTGGTCTGCGAGTTGGCGAAAGTGAGCGTTGCACGGCGTCAGCTCGGACCAGGTATTGCAGATGCCGATTACAGGCCGGCCATCAAAAAGATGATCAGGCAGACCCTGGTTCTTCATCCAACTCCGATGAATGAAACCGTCGCGGTCTTTGCGACCAAACCATAATGCGCTGCGAAACTTCATAAGCTGAATGTCTCTGACGATGCTCGTGAACACCTATGCGCTTTCAAGACAGTTCCAAGCCCTGCAAGAAAACCCTTTTCGATTTCTTCGGCGGTCAGCACCACTGCGGGAATGGACGACCGTGCCAGCGCTGCCTGATAGGCCCTCGCTGTTGCCTGGTTGCCGCTGATCGCGACCTCTGTGTTGGGAGCCAGGATTCCCTGAGCGATGAGCGCATCCAGATCGTCAGCGATGAAAGCGCCCACCAGAAAGGAAAACCTGTCCGCCGCTGTACCTTCATTGCCAAGCGCCATCAGGCGCACGCAGAACAAAGCCCTGGGCAAACCTGATCGGCGCTGCTGCGTCATGCCTGCTGCCAGCCACTCATGATCAAACTTTTCTGGCCAATCTCTCGAGACAGAGCTTGCCAGGACTGTTTGCGTTTGGGCGGCGCGAATCAACTCGCCTGAGAGCGAAGTAATACTTGACTGAATCTGTCCTTCAGCATTCAACCGGATCGCTTTCCAATGCGAGCCAAGACTCAGCACCAGGCTCTCAGGAGCGATGACTCCAAGAACGCTGAGCCCGAGACACAAGGTTTCCTCGCCCCGCATGACATCGCT
>Ga0193749_1000121_pt1 | contig 10413 bp, 7 predicted proteins | sample L1s2metaG_FD_145081 | JGI IMG/M metagenome (GOLD analysis project Ga0193749, IMG submission 145081) | Soil microbial communities from a riparian zone of the East river system, Colorado, United States - L1s2 | ecosystem: Environmental > Terrestrial > Soil > Riparian zone | place: USA: East River...
GATTCGCCAGGCGCTGAATTGCTAGCTTGGCTCTAAAATTAGCCAAGCAAACTTGCCATCTTAGTCGCGGTCCTGCGTCACGATGACTTTATCAACCAGCATGTCGTCGCCCTGTTTGATGTAGTGAACGCGAACCTTCGAATCTTTTCTGATTTTCGAAGCTTCGATAACCCGTCCATCTGAAGTCACGTATGTGACGGTCTTGCCGAACTTGTAGCGCATAGGCTCGGCGGCTTCAGTCTTTAGAACCATCATTTGGCCCGGAGTGAAGTCGGTGACGGTGCCGGTACTTTCGGTTGTCGTGGTCGTCGTTTCACTCACCCCATTGGTTCCCGTCGCCACAGTGGTTGAGGACGAGGATGTTTGCCCGTAAGCCACCAAACCCATAAGGGCTGTGGCAAACGTGACACTAAGGATTGCTTTAATCATAAGACTAACTTTCTAATTTACCAAGTTGCTGCAGAGATCGCAGCTAAAGGCCATCCGGTTCGTGCTTCCGAAGGAATTCGGCGAACCAGGTAGGTAAATGGATGCGGCAGTTAGCAATCATAAGCCAATAAAGGTTCTAGCGCAACGTCAATAATTCTTGCCGCATCTGACGACACGAGGTTGGACGACGTTATTGCTTTGCTAGAACCGAGCTGTAGCTAATCTTATTCTTTATGAGCACGAGCATCCGAAATCATTTACCCGGCAGGGTTGAGCAGATTGTATCTGACAAGGTCGTCTCAGAAATTGTCATCAACACTGCCGCTGGGCCGGTGACTTCGATCATCACAACCGGCTCGGTCAAGCGGATGAACCTTAAAAGGGGAGACGCTGTTTTCGCCATAATCAAAGCGACAGAAGTGTCCATCGAGAAGGAATCATCGGCGCGGAATTGAAACTGAACCACTACCGCCTTCAAGCTCGGACGTGCGCGATGCGGGCGCCGGATTGAGCGAGTGCTTCGAAGTGAGTTGATACGCTTTCGCCACCGAAAGCGGAAAACTCGGCTTCACAACGCGTAGAAGAAACGATTAGGTTCAGCGCATGCATAATTCTTTGTCGATCATGAAAAACTTTCTCGCGCTGAGTTGCGCACTGGCGTTCGCGCAAATCGGTTTCGCGGCGATGCCGGCGCAAGAGCGCGCTGATCGATTTTTGAAACTGGCCAATGCCGGTTACCAGGCGCTTTATCGTGTAAACAGTGAGGCCCAATGGCTCGCCGTTACAGATGTGACGCCGGAGCATGATGCCGCCGCTGAAGCCACCGGCAAAGCTTATGCGGCCTTTAACGGCAACCCCGCGATGATTACCGAAGCGCGCGATCTGCTCACGCATGATAAAGAATTAAATGAGCTTACGGTTCGCCAACTGAAACAGCTTCTCTTGAATGCAGCTGAAGGTCCGATGACGAATCCCGATCTCGTCTCGAAGCGCGTGGAAGCCGAAACGAAACAGGCGTCGATCCTGAACAGCTTTGAATTCAAACTCAATGGGCAAAAGATCACAGCGAACGACATCGATAATAAGCTCGAGAAGAGCAGCGATCTCAACGAACGCAAAGCAGTTTGGGAAGCGTCAAAAGAAATCGGACCCAAGCTCAAAGACAACCTCGTGACTCTGCGCGATCTGCGGAACGGTGTGGCCAAAGAGATGAAGTATCCGGATTATTTTTCGCTCGAAGTCGCTGCTTACGGAATGACCACCGGCGAGATGCTCAAGATGCTGGACGATTGGATGGCGACCCTGCGCCCGCTTTATTTGCAACTGCACACCTGGGCGAAATACAAGCTGGCTGAGAAATACCATCAGCCGGTGCCGAAGAAAATCCCAGCACACTGGATCGACAATCGCTGGAGCCAGGAATGGCCCGATCTGGTCGAGGCTGCTAACATCGACAAGTACTTTGAGGGGCGGAAGCCGGAATGGATCATAAAGACGGCTGAGCAGTTTTATACCGGGCTGGGATTCTCGCCGTTGCCACAAAGTTTTTGGGAAAAGTCCGATCTATATCCGTTGCCGCCGGATTCGAAGCGGAAGAAAAACACACACGCGTCGTGCTGGCATATCGATCTTGAGAACGACATTCGTTCGCTGCAAAGCATCGAGCCAAACGCGCGCTGGTTCTTCACCGCGCATCATGAACTCGGTCACGGATATTATTTCAAGGCCTACACCCGTCCGGAAGTTCCGTATTTGTTGCGGCTCGGCGCTGCGCCCGGATTTCATGAGGGCGTCGGCGAACTAATTGCGCTTGCGTCGAGTCAGGTTCCGTATTTGCAATCGCGTGGCGTTTTGCCCGCCGACTTTAAACCTGACAAAACCGCATTTCTTTTGGATGACGCGCTCGCGCGCTCGGTTCCATTTATTTATTTCTCCTGCGGTGTGATGCCCCATTGGGAAGCGGACGTTTACGCAAAAAATCTGCCGTCCGATCAATGGAACGCGCGCTGGTGGAAATATGTTTCCGATTTCCAGGGCGTCGAGCCGCCGTCACCGCGTGGCGAAGAGTTTTGCGACGCCGCGACCAAGACCCACATCAACGATAATCCGGCTTACTATTACAATTACGCGTTCGCGACCGTGTTTAAGTTTCAACTGCACGATTACATCGCGCGCAAAATCCTGCATCAGCCGCCGCAATCGTGTAATTACGCCGATAACAAGGAAGTCGGCGCGTGGTTGAACAACATTCTGAAAAAAGGCGGCACGGAAGATTGGCGCAAAGTTTTAAAGGAAGCGACCGGCGAAGACATCTCCACCCGCGCGATGATGGATTACTTCAAGCCGCTAATGAGCTGGCTCGAAGAACAAAACAAAGGCCGCCAAGTCGGCTGGGAATAAGGTCGCAATCAATCCTGTAGGGGATGCTGTCAGCATCCCGTGTTGGGAAGCAAGCTGCTTCCCCTACAGAAGAAGAGGGCAGAGACAGCATGTTGATCTTGCGTACTGTCTGTTCTTGTTCGGTGGATCGAGCAGGGTTTTCAGATCAGTAATTTGGCCAGACCGAGAAAAACAGCCAGACAGCCGACATCGGTGAAAGTTGTCACCACGATGCTCGATGCCGTCGCGGGATCGGCCCCAAATTTTTTGAGAACCAGTGGCACCATGGCGCCGACCACGCCACTGATGAGGCAACTAATCGTTATAGCTAGAAATACGATAATGCCGAGCATCACGGCCACCGGACTCTTTACCATGATGGCAAAGATGAACATCGCGATTCCCCCAGTTACGCCGGTGAAGGCGCCGTTGAATGCTCCCAGTAACATTTCCTTGGTAACGAGCATGCTTTCTCTCCCTGATCTCAAATCGCCCAGAGTCATGCCGCGCAAGGACACTGCCAGTGCCTGCACTCCAGTATTTGCCGCCTGACCAATGAGCACCGGTAGGAACACGGCCAAAGCAATGACTCGGTCGATGGTTTCCTGAAAATAACCGACGACGACGGCGGCAAGCAGTCCGGAGAATAAATTTACCTGGAGCCAGGGATGCCGGAATTTAAGACTCCGTAACCACGGCGTCGTGAGTCGCTCCTCTCTTTCGACACCTACCATTTCGCCCGGTTGTGCGCTCAGCTCAATCGTCTCTGCTTCAAAGAGCATTTGGCCGCGCAACAGGCCGATCAGTTGCCCCGTTTTTTCACAGACCGGATAAACTGGAAAATGCCGAACCAACACCGCTCTCATCGCATCGGTCAGAGACATGTCCGGCGTCAGATAGAACGGGTTCGCGAGCATAATCTCGTCCAGCCGCTGAGTGCTTTGCGCCAGTAGCAGGTCGCGCATCACGATAACTCCAAGGAGTTTCTCCTCCTCGTCTGTGACGAAACCGTACGTGATGATGGCTTTGGTGGCCAGCCGTCGAATTTGTTCGGTTGCTTCGGCAACGGTCGTTTGCGGCCGGAAAACAGCCAACGGCGGCTGCATCAATCGTCCGATGCTACGCTCCGGGTAGGTTTGATTGCGCATCCATTGCTGGGTGTCTTCAACGGAAGCGGTAGCCAAGACCGTCTGCCGCCGCGCTGAATCGAAGCGTTGCAGAATATTCAGTGCTGATGCGGGATTGAGCAGTTCCAGCATCTGAACTACGAACTCGTCCGGATACGGCTCCAGCATCTTTACCGCCTCGCGCGGATCGCGTTCCACGACTTTTGTAAACAGCTCCCTTAGCTCTGGTTCAATTTCGCGGACAGCGCCAGATTCAATCTCTTTTGTGCTCTCACTCATGTTGCGAATCTGGCGAAGCGAGGCCGAGGTGGCAATCAATTAACCACCACTGGGGTGGTCAGAAGTCAGCGATCGGACAGCTCGCGAAAGTAAGCGGCCACGTTTGGTTTGAAGTAGAAAAACCAAACGGACGCGGCGCCAAACACCGAAGCGTTAATGATCACCTGCCACATGATCGCGTGATGAAACAGATTCAACGCGCCAAGGATCGACGCGTAAACAACGATCAGCGCGAACATCGCAATCACAGGGTGACGCGACCACGCTTTTTCCGTCGCGAATCTATAGCTGATGCACGCCATCAAAACTCCAATCACCGTCACCAACGGCGTGGCGATGTGCAGCCACTCGATCCGCGTGACGCGCTCGCCGCCCATGATGTGTGGCCCGATATCGAGAATCGCGAGCACGATCGACAAGTACATGCCGACCGATGCGAATGCCGCAAACCAAGTCAGAACTCGGATCGCAAAACGGCTGTTTTATATTTACCACTGGAAATTAGCTGGAAACTGATCGAGGACACTTTAACTCCAATGTCATTCGCGGCGCTGGACCTCAAGCGATTTCCTTCGGCGGCTTACTTGTGTGCTTCTTTAGGCGCAAGCGAGGCGACGATTTTCTCGAAGCGCGGGTCGCCACGCAGTGAGTCCCATTCGGGATCAAGACGCAGTTCGCCATAATGTGGCCCGTATGGAATTTTGCTGACTATGTCCAGCTGTTCTAAGGCGAGATCCTTCCCGCCGGTGAGTGCGTAGATGCGGGCCAGGTTGGTGATCAGCGCAACACCGTCCAGGGCATCTTTTGAAACCGGAAGCATGTCGCAGGCGGAGCGACCCTCTTGGATTGCTTTTTCTTTTTCGCCTAGCTCAGAGTCGATAAGTGCCAACACGCTCAGCGGTTTCTCATTTCCCGGTTGAGCGTGGACGAGTTTCTCCGTTTCAGCGCGTGCAGTGATGAAAGCGGAACGTTCGGCCGGCGCGTCTTGTCGCAGTTTAGCCAGTAAACCTTCATACCAGGTGTGCGGGAATGGGAAGTTGTTGAAATCGATGTATCCTTCGCGCGGAATGTTCGCCAGTGCACGGACCGCCCTGGCAGGATCGCGTTCGTAAAGAGCCAGTTGAAAAGAGACTGCAGACAGGGCGGCTGCTGCAGAAGGGTCTTCGGCTTCGATCGTGTTGAGCACGGTGCGCAAAGGCGTGAGATCCGCCTCGGCTGCGGCCCGGACAAATGCTCGAAAGGCTCGCAAGAAGGCGCTTCGCCGTTCCAGCGCGAGCGCGCGATCGAATATCGCGATTGACTCTTCGTATTTGCGTAAGCTGAAGTAAGTCTCGCCTAGCTTTTCGATCACATCCACATTCCGAGGGTCCAGATCCACTGCGCGTTCAAGATTCCGAATAGCTTCATCCCAGCGGCCTTGACGCCGGTCGATTAAACCGAGGAACTTCAAGATCTGTACATTGTTAGGGAGTGCATGTTGAGCCTTAGCGAGTTCCTCTCGCGCTTGATCGTAGTTGAGGTAACCCCAGTAAAAATGAATCGCTTGCGCGAGATGCGTCTCGCCTGAATCAGGCTGTAAGCGAACCGCCGCTCTTACGCTCGTATCGGCTAACGCCAAGCGCGTTTCAGTGTGATCGTAGTTCATCCAGTAAATTTCATCGTGTGCATAGGCGAGCTGACATTGAGTCACGAGAAATGCCGGGTCGCGCGCGAGGGCCTGGTCAAGGAGCTGTACCGCTTTAAAGAGATCCTCTCTCAAGCGAGAGGGGTTAACGTCGCCGTCGTAGATGCGTTCTTTTGCTCGCAGGTAAAGGTCATAAGCCGCCAGGTCAGAGGTAGGGCGCTCGCTGATCGCACCCTTCTCCATTGGCGAAAGCTTGGCCTGAAGTTGGTCGGCGATTTTTTGGGCAATCTCGCTCTGGATGGCGAAGACATCGGCCAAGTCGCGGTCATATTTTTCTGCCCACATATGCGAGTCATTGCGAGCATCGATTAACTGCGCGCTCACCCGGACGCGATTCGCGGAGCGCTGCACGCTGCCTTCCAGCACATGCGCGACTTTTAACGCCTGGGCGATCTCCGGCAGGTTACGCGCCGCCGTGTTTTTGTACTGCATCACGCTAGTGCGGCTGATCACCTTGAGATCGGCGATCTTGGCGAGATCAGTCAGAATCTCGTCCTGCACGCCATCGGTGAAGAACGCGTTCTCCTCGTCCTTACTCAGATTCTGGAACGGCAAAACGGCGATGCTTTTCTCCGGAATCCCACGCATGGCCGCGCCGGAACCGGCCGACCCGGCGGGAGGATTTCCAGTAGCAACCGCGGGCCTGTGCCGCGTCAGTTGAAGCAGGAGTAAAACCGCTGCGACGACTGCGACGAAGACAAGCAGGGCGGTCAGCTTCTGCCCAGTTCGGTGCGTGATCGATTCGCTAAGATCGACATCTTCCGCGCGCTTGATCCCTTCCGGCGTAAGTTCAAAGGCCCAGGCCAGAATCAATGCAATCGGAAATCCCAGCAGCACAACCGCCACGAACACTTTCATCACCCATGCCGGCGCTTCGAAGGTCGGGAACAAGATCGACGCCGCCTGAATCAGCAGCCACGCCACGACTCCGTACGCAACCGCCACTTTGTAAACATTCCGCCGCTTCAGTTCGGCGAAAAATTTCTTCAGGTTCATCAGCGCTCGCTCGAACTCACGAGATTACTTTACAGACCCGGACAAAATGTTGGAAACGAGCGCGTCGAAGCGCGGATCGCCGCGCAAGGGGTCAAGATACGGCTCGACTTTAATCAGATTGATATTGCGACCGCCATGATCGCGAGCAGCTTTTTCCAGCCAGTCCAGCGCCTGATCTTTTTCTCCCAGCCCGAGATGAATCACGGCAAAAGCGTAAGCCGGAACATAGCGCGTCTTAGCTGCTTCAGTGAGCCGGGCCAATATCTCGCGCGCTTCATTCTGTCGTCCGGTATTCGCCTCGGCATGGGTGACAAACGCGAGCACAAGCGGGTCGTCGCTTAACGCTAATGCCTTTTTATACTCTGCGATCGCATCGTTTGTGGCGCCTTTCAATTCCAGCGCCAATCCCAGAAACCGGTGAGCCCAATAAAATTCCGGATACATTTGGATTGTATTGCGCAATTGCTCGATCGCGTCATCGTATCGCCTCGCCACCATGTAAACCGTGCCGAGCTCGGCCTGAATGATCGGCGAGACCGGATCGAGCTCGGCCGCTCGTTTCGCTTCCGCGATTGCGTGATCGAACTGCCCGGCCGCCAAAAGAGGACCGGTGGCATACCACTGATGAGCGGTCGGATAATTCGGATTCAACTCAATCGCGCGCTCAAACTCTTTCGTCGATGCGGCGAGGTCGAAATCGAAAAAGAGGACGTAACCTAGCGAGGTGTGCGCTTCGGCGAGCATGCCGTCGAGCTCTAGCGCCTTTTGTGCAGCAGCTCTTGCGCGCGGAAGATACTCTTGCGGCGTTCCCGCCGCGTAGAGGGGCATCAAAGTGCAACTGTCGGCCATGCCCGCGTAGGCCAGCGCGTAGGTCGGGTCCTTCTCCGCCGCTTGCTGGAAGTAAGCGAGCGCTTTCTTAAGATTCTCGCCGGTGCGTCTGTTCCAAAGGTAGCGTCCCTTCAGATAGAGTTGATGCGCTTCGGTATTCTGGGTCGGCTGCGCCGCGATTGCGTTCCGCTCCGAGCCCGTCAGCTTGGCCTTTAGCGTATCGGCAATTGTTTTCGCAATCTCGCTCTCGATCGCAAAAACGTCGGTGAGTTTCCGGTCGAAAGTGTCAGCCCAGAGATGGTCGTCTGTCGCGGCTTTGATCAACTGCACGTTGACGCGCACCTGGTCAGGGGAGCGCTGCACGCTTCCCTCCAGGATGTTTGCAACCCCAAGCTGCTTTGCGATGGCCGGCAAATCATCAGGTGCACTTTTGAAGCGCTGCGTCGATGTGCACGAGATCACCTTGAGCTCTGCAATTTTCGCCAGCCGCGTGATGATTTCGTCCTGAATACCGGCCGCGAAGTAAGCGTTGTCGGGATTTCCGCTCAGATTCGCAAACGGGAGAACCGCGATCGATTTCGCGGGCAGATCAGCGGATGCGCCTTGCTTTAATCCCACCGTGAAGCGACCGAGGAAAAAAAGCCCAACCGAGATCGCGCCCGCAACGACTACGACATAAATCCATGCGCGACTGCGCGCCGATTTTGTCGGCAACTCGTCCGCAAACTCCGTTCGCTTCAAGCCTTCCGGCGTCAGCTCAAACGCCCACGCGATCACGAGAGCAATGGGAAAACCAATCACAATCAGCATTATCACCAGCCGGATTGCCCAATTTGGAATCTCGAGAAACGGGAAAACCTGCGTCGCTATCTGCATCAGCAGCCATGCGACGACTGCGTAAGCGATCGCAACCTTGTAAACGTTGCGCCGCTTCAGCTCGGAGAAGAAGTTGCGCGAATTCACGGCTTGTCTCGCCGCGGGTTTTTCCAGATTAGCGCGGATAGTGGTAGATAAACTCGCTGAGGCGATTTCTAAAGCGGAAACTAGCGCGAGAGTGTGGCTGGACCCTTAACCGAAATTCCCGGCAGGTGCGATCGCGCCCAAATAGCGTCGCGCCGATCGCGCGACGGCCGTTTTCGCGTCGGATAAAACATTTGCTTTCCACCAGCCGCCGTAAATTTCGTCGAACGGGAATGGTTCGATCGTTTCCAGAATGCGATGAATGGCTGCGGGTCCGAGCGGAATAAGATTCGGATAGCTTCGCATGAAACTGACGTAACGGCGGTCCTGCACAACGGTAATGATGTCGCCGGTGAGCAACGCACCTTTGCTCCCGCAACCGCGGGACGCCGCGGGCCAATGCAACACCGTGCCGCCTTCGAAATGCCCGCCGCAATTGATCAGCGTGACGCCGTCCCAGAGTGGCAAGGTTGTTCCTTCCCAAAATTTGATGCGCGGGCTTTGACGCATGACCCATTGTCGATCCGCCGCATGCAAAAAGATTTGCGCGTCAAAATGGTCGGCCCATTCGACCATCGACGAGTAAAAATGCGGATGCGAAATCGCGATCGCGCGGATACCGCCCCGCGCTTTCACTTCGGCGATTGTTTTATGGTCCAGCAATGAAATGCAATCCCAGAGGAGATTTCCACCCGGCCATTGCAAGAGCAATGCGCGCTGGCCGATGGCGAACTCAGGCTCTGTTCCGATCCCAAGGAGTTGCGGGGCTTCCTCTTCGAAGCGGTTGTGATGATTGGTCGCCAGGCGTTCGAGCGTTATCCACTCCTGGCCGCCGTAACGAACAAATTGGCGTTCGTCTTCGCAAATTGTGCAGCGCGGCGGCGGTTCGGCAGTCGCGCCAAACTGCGCTCCGCATTGCACACAGATAAAGTTTTGCATTGGGAGATGGTAAGAGGACAGGACGGAGCCTGTCCCTCCAATTTTTTTGGTTGGAGGGACGACCGCTGTGTCGTCCCTCTATTGTTCACGACAGCGCGGCGGCGCACTGTAGGGGACGTTGTTAGCGTCCCGTGTTATGTATAGGGAAGCAAACTGCTTCCCCTACAGAGTCTCTGGAAGCACAGGAATTCTAGGGCAATCACATCGGTTGCCGGATTCTATAGTGGCAGGCGCGCCGCCTGCGTTTCTGTAACAAAGCAGCCGACACGGCTGCCTCTACAGCCAATCAGAAGTTGCGTTACAGATGAGCACCCAAAAGACAACCACGATAGACATACTCCTAATCCTTGTGCCGAATCGAGCCGGCGCCGGTGATATGTTTTTCGATCGTTTTCGGATTGCCCGAATAAGAGACTTTGGCCGCGCCGGTGATGGAGACTTTCAATGTTTCGCTGACCACAATCTCGGCGTCAGCTGCGCCCGTGGTGGAGATTTCGGTGGTTTTGGTTTGAAGACCGCTCGCGGTTAATTCGCTCGCGCCAGTCATCTCGGCGAGGAGTTCGTCGATGTTTCCATCGAGTGTGACACGCGATGCGCCAGTTGATTCAAAAGCGAATCTCGGCCCGGAGAGTTGATTCGCGGTCAGTCGCACCGCGCCACTAATCTTTGCCCCAGTGCGGGTGGGGCTTGAGATCACGACCTTGATTCCGTGCGTCGGCCAAATGTTTTCGCGCGTGTGTAGGTGAAGTGTGTCGCCGGAAACCTGGTTGTCGATGTAAGGAAGAAGATTTT
>Ga0193749_1000123_pt1 | contig 10288 bp, 4 predicted proteins | sample L1s2metaG_FD_145081 | JGI IMG/M metagenome (GOLD analysis project Ga0193749, IMG submission 145081) | Soil microbial communities from a riparian zone of the East river system, Colorado, United States - L1s2 | ecosystem: Environmental > Terrestrial > Soil > Riparian zone | place: USA: East River...
TTCCGCGAAGATTTTTTGCAATCGTTAATACATAACTTTTTTCTACATCAAACTTATCGCTACGCAACACAAATCCATTGTCGGATAACTCTACAGTATAAGAAAGCGCCGGATCAAACTTTACAAAGCTTTTTAAATTTTCACTGTTTAATTGCTGGCTGGTAGTAACAGCCACCGTTCCTTCTGTACCATCATGATCCGATTCTATATTCTGTATTGTTAATGTATAAGGAGAAGGGACAACCAATGAAGCAGTGATAGCATCGGCTGTCGCATTATTCCCGCTTTCAGGTTTCAATCCTTTTTCAATAATAATTTTTGCATCGAGATCTTTATCCTCCTGCTTTAATCCATTAATGCGAAATGAAATTTTATTATCCACAGAACGTGTAATTATGCTAAGCTCCATATCCTTTTCTTCAATGTTTATTTTCAATTTGTCTTTGAGATCGTCGGGATTGATACGGTAATTAAAAAACAAATCAATCTGAGGAACAGCGGTAGTGCCGGTTTCCCCAATCCAAGTAATTTGCGAATTATCTAATGTAAGACCCGGGGTATGAAAATTAACGTCATCACCTCCTTTTACTGAATTGTATTTGCTGAACCTGAGTACTTCAGATTTAATTTTTGCCTTGTAATTGGTAGCAGGCGCCAGGGGTTGCGATGGAGAGAATACTAATTGATCAGGGCTTTCCCAGCGAAACTTACCGGGTATCTTAGGTTCAAAGGAAACATAGTCGGTAGAATCCCAGACATTGAGCATAGAATCTTTTACAAGAGAGCTGCTAAAACGAAACTCCAGGTTGCCGAGTTGCGGCACTTCACCTTTGGCATTGGTAAAATCAAGGCTGATGGCACTTCGTTTACAAGCAGATAAAAAAATTATCCCGATGATAATCGGGAAACAGAATTGTTTGATACGCATATATGATGTTGGTTAAAATTTGTGAGTATTAGGAAGAATAAGATAAAGAAATTTGATGAACCAAAAAATTTGGTCAGCGACTCTCTTACATTAGAAGATACACCATACCTGCGGGATATAACATATCTCTAAAAAGAATCATTATAGGTAAAAATAACTAGGGAGGAATATCTTTCGTTGGCCTAGAGAAATCGAAGGAGTCCATAAAGAGAGGGGAGAATTTGACAGGAAAGATAATATGAGAAAGGAATGAGTTGCAAATTTTAGAAGATAAATCTTTGTTAAGGGCTATACAGGACATAACTGTTTATTATCGGGACAACCTTGCAAATAATATATTTATATCCTGAAACAATGAGTCTACATTCAATGTCAGTCCATTTTTCAACCATGAAGCTCCAAATCACTAAGCGCCATATACTGAAATTCTTCAAACGTCTTGGCATAACCATAATCGCCCTATTCCTTTTTTTTCTTTTACTCAATTGGGTCTTTCAGCTACCCGATAAAATTGAGTATTCAACAATCGTTACCGATAATAAAGGCGAGGTTGTAAATGCTTATCTCACCAGTGATCAAAAATGGAGAATGAAAACGGAGCTGAGTGAAATTTCTCCACTGCTTAAAAAAACAATCATCGCTAAAGAAGACAAATACTTTTATTCTCATCCCGGCGTAAACCCTGTAGCAGTGATAAGGGCATTTTTTAAAAATATTTTCCGGATGAAACGAACTTCCGGGGCCAGCACGATTACGATGCAGGTAGCAAGAGCACTGAAACCAGGAAGAAGAAATATTATCAGCAAAATGATTGAAATGTTCAGAGCCTTTCAACTGGAATGGAAATATAGTAAGGATGAAATTTTACAAATGTATCTCAACCTGGTTCCTTATGGTGGGAATATTGAAGGCGTAAAATCTGCTTCGCAATTATATTTTAAAAAAAATCCTGATCATTTATCACTGGCAGAAATCACTTCACTGAGCATTATTCCTAACCGGCCCTCTTCATTGGTCCTAGGAAAAAATAACGATCGCATTATACAGGAAAGAAATAAATGGCTGAAAAAATTTGCCAAGGACAAGATATTTACTGAAAAAGAAATTGACGATGCGTTAGCAGAACCTTTAACTGCTTCAAGGGGAATGGTGCCGCATTATATTCCGCATTTGTCTTACAAGTTAAAAAAACAATACACATCGCAGAATATAATCAAAACGAATATTGATTTAAATACTCAGCTGAAAACAGAAAAACTGGTAGAAGATTACGTAAGAGCATTACGACTAAAAAATATAAAAAATGCATCTATTGTAATTATTGATAACAAAACGCACAAGGTCATTACTTATGTTGGTTCTTCAGGCTTTAGTGATACAACGGATGGAGGACAGGTAAATGGAGCCAATGCAGTGCGGCAACCGGGCAGTACATTGAAACCTTTGCTCTATGCTATGTGTTTTGATAAAACTGTGATAACGGATGTGCCTGTAAATTATGAAGGGTATGCACCGGAAAATTATGACAAGAAATTCAATGGTTATGTAACTGTTGAATATGCACTCGAACATTCGTTGAATATTCCGGCTATAAAAAGTTTGAAATTGCTTGGTCATGAAAAGCTAATACAAAAATTATCTGACTGCCATTTCAAACAAATACAAAAAGATCAGCGGAAACTGGGATTGTCTATGATTCTTGGTGGATGTGGAACCACATTGGAAGAACTCACAGCCTTGTTTTCTGTTTTTGCCAATGATGGCAGATACATTTCACCGGCTTATATTCAAAATGAAAATGAATCTGGCAGTGATCAGGCAGTAATAAGTCCTGCTGCTAATTATATGATCAATGAAATATTATCAAAGATTAACCGTCCTGATTTCCCATTGAACTGGACAGCTACTGAGCGTATGCCAAAGATTGCATGGAAAACGGGCACGAGCTATGGAAGACGGGATGCATGGAGCATTGGATACAATAAAAATTATACAGTTGGTATATGGGTTGGAAATTTTTCAGGTGCAGGTGTTGCTGATCTCAGCGGTGCTAATATTGCCACGCCATTGCTATTCAAAATTTTTAATACCATAGATTATGACAGCGATGCAGAATGGTTCACTCAGCCAAAAGATTGTGATATAAGACAGGTATGCAATGAAACAGGCTTGCTTCCTTCGGATCATTGCACTAACCTCGTAATGGATTATTTTATTCCATTAATATCTTCTACCAGGGTTTGCGGCAACCGACAGGAGGTTATGATTAGCTCCGATGAAAAAATATCTTATTGTAAAAGCTGTGCGCCGGAAACCGGTTATAAAAAGAAATGGTATAAATTAATTGAACCGGAGATGCAGGCATGGTTTGATGACAACAGCATTGCCTATGAAAAAATTCCACCGCACAATCCTGACTGCAATAAAATATTTAAAGGCAATGCACCCATAATAGCATCGCCAACTAATGGAAGTGAATATTTAATTAATAAAAAGGATCCCGAGCCTTTGCAGTTGGTTTGCAAAACTGCAAATGATGTAAGCAAAGTCTATTGGTACATCAACAATAAATTTTACAAGAGCTGCAATGCTGGCGAGAAGCAGTTTTTTGTACCCGGAGAAGGCCCGGTTAAAGTTTCCTGCACGGATGATAAGGGAAGAAACAGGGATATAAATATTATGGTAAAATATGTTAATTTATAGATGATAGATAATAACTAACCGGTAACTGTGACTGAAAAAATTATTATCTACTCTCTATCGTCTGTAATCTTTTTATTCCACCTTCTTCACACTACCCGCCCCGCTTATACGCTGGCTTACCGAAGCATTGCCTTTATATTTTACGCTGCCTGCACCGCTTACTTCCACATTTAATTTTACACTTGCATAAACTTCAGCTTCTCCCGCGCCGGAAATATCTACATCCACATTTTCTGCCAGCAGATCCATTGACTTAATACCCGTGCTGCCGCTGCCTTCTATCTTAAATTCTTTGGTTTCTCCTTTTAATTCAATATTGCAGGCGCCGGATAAACCTGCATTTATTTCAGGTGCACTTAATTCCAGCTTTGCATCGCAGCTTCCGCTAAGATCAATACCTATTGTACCAGGCGAAGTAATTTTATTCTCACTATAAATATTGCAGGCGCCGGATGCTTCAAAACTTTTATATGCAGGAGATGAAACATATACTTTAATTCTCTTGCTGGGGCTCAGGTTATAACCGTTCTCAGGATGAATGCGCAGCACCTCTCCGTCATCTATTACCTGGATATATTCCATTAAGTTTTCATCAGCTTCAATTTTAACAGAAGCAACTGAATCCTGCTTAACATATACGTCAATAGAACCACTGACATCAATGCTATTGAACTGACCGGCTGGACGGTTTTCCGTTTTGATGTTACCATCGCCATGTACCTGTTTTCTAAATACATAATTGCAGGAAGTAAAAAATATTAGCAGTAGCGATAAAACAAAAAAATGTTTCATTATAAGTTGGTTTAGATATAACAAAGTTGTCCAATTGTTTGGAATTATGATTGTTTGACGCAAGTTTTATTATACAGGTTACAGCGTCCCTTTGACAAACCTCAAACTTCGAACCTCAAACCTCAAACGGTTTTTTTACCTTCGCTCACATGACGGAAAAAATACTGATTCTTGACTTCGGTTCACAATATACCCAATTGATTGCACGTGCTGTAAGAGAGGCAAATGTCTATTGCGAAATCATCCCTTACAATAAACCATTTTCTTTTGAACCCAACCTGAAAGGAATTATTCTTTCCGGCTCGCCTTTTTCTGTAAATGAAGATAATGCACCGGATGTAAATGTGAAGGACTTTATTACCAAACTACCTGTGCTTGGTATTTGCTATGGCGCACAACTAGCTGCAAAACAATTTGGAGGTAAAGTGGAAAAAAGCAATAAGCGTGAATACGGTCGTGCCTTATTGCAATGTGCAACTGAAGATATATTGCTGAAAGATGTTTCCGATAAAACCCAGGTTTGGATGAGCCATGCCGATACCATTTTAGAATTGCCGGAAGGTTTTGAATTATTAGCTACTACCGAAACCATTCCCATAGCAGCTTTTAAGAAACTTACGAATGGATTATCCCTCTCACCACTTACTACTCATTACTTTCCACTCTATGGTGTACAATTCCATCCCGAAGTATATCATTCAACGGAAGGGAAAAAGGTATTGTATAATTTTCTCGTAAATATTTGCGGTTGCAGTCAGGACTGGACAGCTGCTCATTTTATCGATGATACAGTTGCAGCATTAAAAAAACAAATCGGTGATCGCAGGGTGATCATGGCATTAAGTGGCGGTGTTGATTCAACTGTTGCCGCTACATTAATTCGCCGGGCTATTGGCGATCAGCTATCGGGAATATTTGTTGATAATGGTGTGTTGCGGAAAAATGAATTTGAAAGCGTTTTAAAAACATATGCTCAGTTAGGATTAAATGTAAAAGGGATTGATGCAAAGCAGCGGTTTTACAATGCACTTGCCGGAAAAATAGATCCCGAAGAAAAAAGAAAAGCAATCGGCAGTTTATTTATAGATGTGTTCCAGGAAGAAGCAAAAAAGATTGTTCCTGACATTTCTTATGGAGAAGCTGTTGCTTTTCTTGGACAGGGAACTATTTATCCCGATGTTATTGAAAGTATGTCGGTGCATGGCCCTTCGCAAACAATAAAATCACATCACAACGTTGGTGGCCTGCCCGAACACCTGCATTTAAAATTAATTGAGCCGCTTCGTTCTTTATTTAAAGATGAAGTAAGAAAGGTAGGAAGAGAATTAGGTATACCGCCAGATATGATTGATCGTCATCCTTTCCCGGGTCCCGGACTTGCAATAAGGATTTTAGGAGAAGTAACAGGAGAAAAGGTACAGTTGTTGCAGGAGGCGGATTACTTATATGTGAAAGCTTTGAAAGAACATCATTTCTATGCAACGGTATGGCAGGCTGGGGCCATCCTGCTCCCGGTAAAAAGTGTGGGTGTAATGGGTGATGAAAGAACATATGAGTATACTATTGCATTAAGAGCGGTAACAAGTGTGGATGGTATGACGGCGGACTGGGCACATTTGCCTTATGAATTTTTAGCAAATATTTCTAATGAGATCATCAATAATGTAAAGGGTATCAACCGCGTGGTATATGACATTAGCAGTAAGCCGCCGGCAACGATTGAATGGGAGTGAGCCAATTAACAACAGGCAATTGGCAAAATTTATCGAAAAGATTTTTACAATGAAAAGAAAGAAATATATCAGGTTGTTTTTTTTGCCTTTTGCCTATTGCTTATTGCCCATTGTCTATTGCATATTGCCTGTTGCATCTTCCGCACAGAATGATTCGATAAATACAAAACATCGTATTGCCATTTTTACTCCAATTTATCTTGATTCAGCCTTTGACTGGAATAATGAATACCGTTATGCAAATAATATTCTTCCAAAATTTATTAATCCCGGTCTTGAATTTTATGAAGGAGCTCAATTGGCTTTAGATTCTTTGAATAAAGAAGCTGCACCTCTGGAAGTATTTGTATATGATACAAGATCAGCTAAAGAATCATTGACAAAACAACTTGCGAAAGCGGAGGCTGACAGTATAGAACTAATCATCACTTATTGCACTGCCGCAGAAGTAAAAACAATAGCCGATGCAGGATTAGAAAGGAATATACCTGTTATAAATGTGAATCTTCCTAATGACGGCGGTGTAACCGCAAATCCTTTTCTTGTATTGCTAAACTCCACTTTGAAAACGCAGTGTGAAGGCATTTATAAACACATCCAGAAATATTATCCGCTTTATAAGGTAACTATGTTCCGCAAGAAAGGACAGTTGGAAGACCGTATCAAAGCTTATTTTGATGATTATAACAAAAGCACAGCATCGGTTCCATTGAAAATAAAATATATTGACCTTGTTGATAGCTTTACTGTGAATCAATTGAAAGCGCAACTTGATAGCAATAGTCAGACTATTTGTATTGCGGGCAGTCTTGATGAAAATTTTGGTAAACGGTTAACGCAGCAATTAGCTTCTATCAGGAAACAATATCCTGTAACCGTAATGGGCATGCCCACCTGGGATGGCATTAAAGATTTCAGCAAACCTGAGTACAAAAGCATAGAAATTATTTATGCCACGCCTTTTTATAATGCAAAAACAGACAAGGTAAGTATGAGCATCAGTAATTTTTTCAACAATAAAATGTATGCCCGCCCCAGCGATATGGTATTTCGCGGCTATGAAGCCATACTAAAATTTGCGAAGTTGCTACTGCAATACAATAAAGACATAGCTTCCAACCTCAGTAGCAAACAACCAAAAATTTTTACTGATTTTGATATACAACCTGTATTGAGCAAACAAAATATGACCCTGGATTATTTTGAAAATAAAAAACTTTATTTTTTAAAATGGCAGGATGGGATTATTAAGGGAATATATTGATTGTGTTCTTTTCAACACACAATAAAAAAAGACCATCCACATACAGCAGATGGTCTTGGTAAATCATCGGTCCAATATTATTGCTGTTTTACCAGCTTGATTGTTTTACGCTTATCTCCCTGCATTACTTCTGCTATATATACACCGCTGATAAATTTATCACCAAAGCGATAATCATGGTTTGCTGCTCCTTTGATAGCATAAACCTCTTTTCCATTTAAAGTAAACACTTTTATGTTCACCGGCTCATTGTTGTCACTTTGCACACTTAACGTAAAGTATTGAGCAGCCGGGTTGGGAAATGCCTTTACCGTGAATGGTACCGGTTCGGCCTGCGTTTCAATTGGTTTTACCTGCGATATAATTGTACTTCCTAAATTAAAGCCACTATGCACCACCAGGTTGCCGCCAGATAGATTCATCATTTGTGTCTTACTTGAGATCCAATTGGTGGAATAGATAATATTTGCAAGTACAGTCGGATCAGCGGTACCATTTACTAATACAAAAGAAATAGAATCTTTAGAGCCCGGCTCTCCATTATCAATCATATTTACATACAGATACTTGTTACCAATAGAAGTTCCGGGAGCGAGCGGGTTTGTGATATCTGTAATATTCGCTTTTGAAACATAATTGGCCGTTTGCCTGTTTGCATTGGTTGCATTTACACCAAGTGATTGCATAGCATTCGCTTTTATCTGGTAGACATGTTGTATGCCGTCAGATTCAGTTCTGCGGAAGATGATATTCATATTACCCTGCAAATTTGTACCGCTCTTATTAAACTTGACATTAAATCCAAAATTGGTTTTAGCTCCCACATCCGACTTCATACTGCCAACAGGTTGAGTTGGCACTATGTACCCACCACCCGTGATGAAATCACCAGTTGGTTTGTAAACAGTAACAACAACATTATCCGTCGGATTATTTCTTATATAATATCCGCTATAATTATTATTAATATCATCATATCCAACAAGGATACGCACAGTATATTCCTGGTCTGTTCCAGCTCCAAGGTCTGCTGTAAATCCATAACTGACTTTTCCAATCCGTGTATCTCCAACAGTTACAAGTGTATCAACACTCAACCAAGGAGTCGTCAAAACCGGGTTATTAGCAACATCTGTTACGATGAACTTAACTTTTGCATTCCTGATATCTCCCGGGTATGAATCTCCTGATGGATTTGTTACATTGATATCTGAAATGTTTGCCCTTAATATTACCGGAGCCGTTGATGTAGATGCTGTCGCTGTTGCCTTAATCACATCTCCTGTATAATCTATCGTTGCATTTTCCTGTGTGATTGTAAGGCTCGTGGTAGGAATACAGGTGGATGAAGGAGTTGTGATACTGTTGTAACAAGCCTTCACTGTTTTAGCTCCAGGTGACATCTGGCCATTGGACGGATAGCTAGGAACTTCAACCAAAGGTTTTGTTACCTCTGCTATCAGGTCAGTTGTACTACCATCAACTATCAATAGAATATTGACAGCACCATTTACGTTGATATCTGGGGTACCGGCGATCTTAAACGTTACAGACGCTGATGGGTTCAATGTTAACAGGCTTGCTCCGTTATAAATTTTTGCAGTAAACTTAACCTGGTCACTGTATTGCTGTGTTGTTGGCAACACTTTTACTTCTTTCACCATCAAATGAGCTGAAGAGGTAGCCGATGGTGAACATGTGCCCGTTACAATCACATAGTAATCGCCGGCGTCAGCGACAGCAATATTACTAATCGTCAAGGAAGCAGTTGTTACTCCTGAAATCTTACCTGCAATATTTGCAAGAGGTGCAACCACACCTGTTTTATACCACTGGTACGTTATACCTGTTCCTGATGCTGAAACTGTGAATGTTGCAGATTCTCCAATACATTTCAAGGCATCAGAAGGACTACTAATAATTCCAGGAGTTGCATTTACCGTTACTATTACACTATAGGTGGTTGGGTTGGCGCAACCATTTGCGCTTAATGTATAAATGTATGTCACGTTTATTGCTGCCCCGGTTGTGTTCACTAATGTCTCATTCGGGTTGCCTGTACCACTTGCCATTGGATTACTGATGCCTGATACTACTGCACGACTCCATGCAAACGTGGTTCCTGTTGTTGCACTCGTTGGCGTATAACTAAATAAAGTATTGCTACAAATAGCTGCCGGCGTTAATGTACTCGTTAATGTCGCTGTCGGATTCACTGTCACTATCACATTGTATGTTGTCGGGTTTGTACATCCATTTGCTTTCAGTGTATATACATACGTTACACTCACCGGTGCAGCAGTTGTATTGTGCAGTGCTTCAGACGGGTCACCGCTGCCACTTCCTATTGCATTACTGATGCCTGCTACTACTGCACGGCTCCATGCAAACGTGGTTCCTGTTGTTGCACTCGTTGGTGTATAATGGAACGTTGCATTATCACAAATAGCTGCCGGTGTTAATGTACTGGTTAATGTTGGTGTCGGATTCACTGTCACAGTTGCTGTAATTGCTGAACCTGCACATCCACTAGCTGTTGGCGTAATAGTGAACGTTACTATAACAGGAGCGTTTGTTGTGTTGGTTAAACTGCCAAGAATGGTACCACTGCCGCTTCCACCAATGCCTGTAACAGTAAGTGTATTATCTCTTGTCCAGTTATAAGTTGTTCCGCTAACACTTCCACTTAATATTATATCCTCAATTTTCTCACCATCACAAATTGTTTGTGATGATGGTGTGGCTACCGCATTCGGTGTTGGATTTACCTTGATGGTAAATGTCTGTGATGTACCTGTACATCCATTGGCGACAGGTGTTACTGTAATGGTTGCTGTCTGTTGTGTTGTTCCGCTATTGGTTGCAGTA
>Ga0193749_1000124_pt1 | contig 10236 bp, 9 predicted proteins | sample L1s2metaG_FD_145081 | JGI IMG/M metagenome (GOLD analysis project Ga0193749, IMG submission 145081) | Soil microbial communities from a riparian zone of the East river system, Colorado, United States - L1s2 | ecosystem: Environmental > Terrestrial > Soil > Riparian zone | place: USA: East River...
CGCGGGGTAAGTAGCTTTACGCGAGCGCGCATCTTTTCCCGGAGTCTTACCGAGATCTGCAGCCGTCGCGGTCACATCTAAAAGATCGTCGGTGATCTGAAACAGCAGGCCGAGGTTGGTCGCGTACTCTGTGACGGCCGCTAGTTCGCGCGCGCCGGCGCCGGCGATAATCGCTCCGCAACGCGCGGCCGCGCGAATCAGTGCGCCGGTCTTGCGATGATGAATTCGTTCCAATTCGGCATTGGTGACCTCTCGCGATTCCGCATCCAGATCGTGGGCCTGGCCGGCGACCATGCCTTCGGGGGTTCCGGCGGCGCGCGAGATTTCAGCAATCAATTGCACACGAAGTTGAGCTGACAAGTGTTCGTCTTCGGCAATCGTCTGGAACGCGAGCGTCTGGAGCGCGTCTCCCGCGAGAATCGCAGTCGCTTCATCAAACTTCACGTGACAAGTCGGGCGCCCCCGGCGCAGCTCATCGTTATCCATCGACGGCAAATCATCATGAATAAGCGAGTAAGTGTGAATCATCTCGAGTGCGCAGGCCGCCCTCAGGAGATCGTCGTTGCCGGCTCCAAAAGTTCGGCCCGCAGCGAGCAGGAGCGCCGGCCTGAATCTTTTGCCGCCGGCGAACAGACTCCAGCGAATCGCTGAGTGGACGCGAGTGGGTTCTGCGGATTCTTTTGGGATCAGGCGATCGAGTTCAGAGTCGATCAGAGCACGACAGCTCGCCAGGAATGCGCGCGCATCCGTTGCGCTCGTGGCCTTAGTAGTTTCGATGGTCACAGTTCCGGGAAATTACAATGACGTCGTCCCGTAGGGACGAGATGTTTATAGACCGATCGCCGCCACCATATTACGAGCTCCGTAGGAGCGGAATGTGGTCGGTAGATGCGAATCTAAAGCGCCAACATTTCGTTCCTACGGAGCGAGTTCTGGTTAGAACGTCGAAACTATAAACATCTGGCTCCTACGGAGCCCGGCGTTCGGCCTGAGTCAGACGTTCCTGGCACTCGCGCGAAAGCTTTACTCCCTGCTCAAACAACTCGAGGCTCTTCTCAAGCGTTAGCTCGCCTTGCTCTAACTCGCGCACGATTCGCTCGAGCTCTTCGAGCGACGTTTCGAAATTCTTTGGTTTGGCGTTGGTCATTACAGTTGCTTAAGAAGCCCTGCTGACTGGCCGGGCTACTGGTCCGCTATCGTTGCCACATCAAAAGCCGCTATCGCGCCGGCTTCTTCAACTTATCCAACTGCTTGTGAATCTCATCTTGAACCTGAGTCCCGGACGCGGGCAAAGTTCGGGTCATCCCGTCAGCAACCAGTTTCACCAGCTTGTCATCCTGCACCGCCGTAATTCGCCAACGGCCTTCGCTAGTGGGCGGCTGCATTGTAAGCTGCAGATGCTCATCTTTGATATTCGCTTTCACTTGAGCGACTTTGTTTTCTTCCTTGATATCGGCAAACCGAGTAATCGCCAGCGCCACCAGAATGAAAGGTTTACCCTTCGCCGGCTCGGTCAATCGTTGCACTTCTTTCACTAATTCGTCATGCACAGTCTGCTTAAGTCTGGGAGACAACGTTTGCAAAGCGGAATCAGTCTGAGCCGGCCAAACTGAACTGATCGCCGAAGCGACTGCGCCGCCCGCGTGCTGCCGGGCCTGCGCCATAAAATCATCAGTGACTTTGTCGGTGTCGAGAATGCTGTCGACGGTAGTCGTGTCATTGCGTTGGGACGCGTCCGCGAGCACCGCTAAAGTATAAGCCGGACTGTTCTGGTAATGACGCCACCAAAGATAACCGCCTCCCACCACTCCGGCCAACAACAGCAACAGCACGACCGCGATGATTACCAACGCTCGAGCGAGTCCCCTGCGCGATCCTCCAGGCCGCTTTTGGGATTCGCCAAGCTTAATAACGATCCGGTTTCGTTTCATTTTATTGTTCTTCGGTTCCTTCAACCCGACAATTCACCGCGCCTTTCCAAAGGCGCAGGCGTAAAGCATCGCCGGTGGCCGTCGCGCTCGCTTCGCGCAGGACATGACCCTGCGCGTCATGCGCAATGGCATAGCCGCGTTCCAGCACTCTTAGCGGCGACATCGCATCAAGCGCAGCGCCGGCCCGGGCGAGTTGTTGCTTCGCCGTCTCAAGCCGGATCGCTACTCCAGCGTCGCGAGCCTTAGTGAGCGACTCAAGCCGAGTTCGCGCAGTCAGCACAGCGGAACGAAGCTGGGACGGCGACAGGCTGTGCGCCGCCGCGCCCACGCGGCGCTGGGCCCGCTGAATTAGAGTAGTGATCGCCGTTTGCAAACGGTGTTCGGTATCGCCGGTTGCCGCCATGGCTTCGTGCAAACGCGCGCTGACCGCATCGAAGGCCGGTGACAGAGCCAGCTCCTGCACCTGCGTACGCGAGTCCGCGATTCTGAATTGCATCGAGCGCGCCAGGTTGGTTGTCAAGGTCGCGAGCAGCGAGCATAACTGAGCTTCGTGTGCGGCCACAATCTCAGCCGCGGCCGAAGGCGTCGGCGCGCGCATGTCGGCGACAAAATCGGCGATCGTGAAATCAGTTTCGTGGCCCACGGCAGAGATAACCGGAATCGCCGAAGCACGAATCGCGCGGGCGACTACCTCCTCATTGAAAGCCCACAGGTCCTCGATGGATCCGCCGCCGCGGCCTACGATCATTACATCGATGCCGGCGTCCAGGTTCCCGGCTCGCGTGGCACGCGCGTGAAAGTCGTTGAGGAACTTGATGGCCCGCACGATTTCGTGGGCCGCCCCATCGCCCTGCACTCGCGCCGCAGCGAATAGCACGTGCACGGTGCGGGTGCGCCGCGAAATTACGTTGAGGATGTCGCGAATCGCGGCGCCGCTCGGTGAAGTGATCACTCCGACCCGGCGCGGCAGCATGGGGATCGCCCGCTTTAATCCTTCCGCAAACAAACCTTCCGATAACAGACGCGCTTTTGTCTGTTCGAAAGCCAACTGCAAAGCGCCGGCGCCGACTGGCTCAAGCGCCTCGACGATCAATTGATATTCACCTTTCTGTTCGTACACGCTCAAGCGGCCGCGCGCGCGCATTTGCAGGCCATCTTCGGGACGAAAACGAATCCGCTGATTGCTGCTGCGATAGCAGGCACAGCGCAGTTGCGCGAACTCATCCTTCAAAGTGAAGTACCAATGTCCCGAGCCGTGAGCGCGAAAGTTGGAAATCTCGCCCTCTACCCAGACGGAAGAGAATCGTTTCTCCAACTCGCCGCGGATCATGCCGGTTAGTTCAGACACGCTCAGCGGCTGGCGTTCGGTGGTATCAAATAGGGATGAGAGAAAGGGCTGCGACATGGATCTATTTTCAACGATCTGTTGTTAAAGAAGCTGCACACCGATGTGCGCAGATCGGGATCTATTATTTCAATGTCTATTCTACCCGGACCTGCCAACGATTTGCCGGTCTATAGATGACCAGGTATTGAATGCGCAGAATTTTGTGTTTCGAGATCATCGTCAGAGTGCAGGCGGTCGGCGTCATGCTAGCATCGCCGCGAGTCCAAAAGCCACAAACGGATTGCAGAACGGGAAATCGATTGACTGGAACCCGGCACGAGTTCACAATAGCAGCCACTTTCACAGATGATTCCGGCTTTCACTTTTGGCCCGAGGCAGGTAACCGAAAGGATCCCGATGCGCCGAATTCTCCATCAAGTCATTTTCAGATCTACACGCTAAGGTTCTTGCTCTCATGTCTGACCCCGCCCCTGGACAGATGTCTCGATCTTCTTTGCCGCGCAAGCGCGTCCTCGTCGTGAACTGCTATTTTGACTACTCCCGCGAACCGATCCGTCGTCCGACTAAATTTCCGCAGGCCGTCGGCCCAATCTACCTCGCCGGCGCGTGCTCGCGTGAACTGTGCGAAGTGCGATGTTATGACGAAGTCTCGAGCGGCCCGCTCACCGGCGCGTCTTTGCTCGGCTGGCCCGACATGCTGGTTCTGACCGGGTTAACTCACTGCTTCGACCGCATGCTGCACCTCACCGCGTACGCGCGTACAAGGAATCCAAAGGTGATTGTGGTGGCGGGCGGACCGGCAGTGCGCGCGCTGCCGCGGCTATCGGAAAGGTTTTTTGACTACAGTTGTCTGGGGGATATTGAAGAGCTGCGCGCAGTCATCAGCGATGCGTGGGGCGCGGCGTATGCGGCCGAACTAATGATGCCACGTTACGATCTGGCTTACTGGATCAAGCTGGTCAGCCACGTCGAGTCCACGCGGAACTGCAACTTTCACTGTTCGTTTTGCTCGCTCACCGGCGAGGGCCGGGCTTATCAAACCTATGATCTCGAGTACATTCGCCAACAGATCCTGTCCGCGGGAAAGAGGCGCAAGCTGCTCTTTGTCGACAATAACTTTTACGGAAACGATCGCGGCCACTTTCACCAGCGAATCGATCTCATAAAAGAGCTGCGGGCCGCGGGACGCTTTCGAAATTGGGCCGCGCTGGTAACCAACGACTTTTTTAGCAGGCAGGAAAACCTGACTCTCGCAAAAGAATCCGGATGCGAGTTACTCTTCAGCGGGGTCGAGTCCTTCGATTCCAACTGGCTGCGAACTTTCAATAAGCTGCAGAATACCTCCACGCCCCAGGTCGAGATGATCAGCCGCTGTCTTAACGCGGGAATAATCTTTTGTTACGGGTTGATGCTGGATATCGGCACGCGGACCATTGCCGACGTGCGGCGTGAATTGGAGTTCATCACCGCCACGCCGGAAATTACCCTACCCGCTTTCATTACGCTCTCGATTCCGATTCTCGGCACGCCTTACTTTTATGAATGCCTTAAGGATCGGATCATTCTTCCGGACACGAAGCTGCGCGATATGGACGGCATTACAATCGTGCAAAAGACCGTCGATCCGATTGCCGAGGCCGTCGAGTTCGTGCGCGGTCTGGATCAACTTCGAGGCTTGCGCAGCCGCGTGATCAAGCATTCTCTTCGGTTTTTCAATCTCTATCGATCGAAGCTGAACCTGCTGCAATTGGGGATCGGATTTGAACAGGGGTTGCTGCTGGCCGCCCCCACGCTGATGACCTCGACGACTGCGCTTGGTTGGATGAAGAAGGCCCGCACCCGTACGTACGTGAGCACGACAGAGCATCTCGACGCGTGTTATGCGCCGGCGTTCCGCGTCGATTCGCGTTTCCAGAGTTACTTTCAACCGACCATGGTGACGGATAAGACTGGCAATCTCGCGAGCGAATTAATCGATTCCGGATTGCTCGAGACGCCGCGACTGAATCGACGAGCGGTCGCAATTGCGTGATTTGGCTGGTTCTGTTCGGACACGGCTGTGTCAGAAGCCCGACCGTGAGGCAGGGCACCACAAGTAGATCGAGCAACAACAATACTCGCATAACTACCTAAGAGGTCCCAAAAATGTCACAAGTCCTCGATGCGTTAATAACCCGACCGGCAAAGCGTTTGAATCGTCGCCAGGTAACTTTTCTAATTTTCGTGGTGTGCCTGCACGCTCTGCCGTGGGTCGCTCTTTTTACCGGCGCCAGATTGATTGACGGGTTGGTGTGCGTGGGCTTTAGTCTGCTGTACGCCTTCGGCCTGGGCGGCTGCTTGCATCGTTATTTTGCTCATCGGGCTTTTAAGACCAGCCGCGCGTTTCAGTTCATCATGTGCCTTTTGACGGGCATGACGTTTGGCGATCCCATCTGGTTTGCCGGAAAGCACAGGATTCATCACAAGCACTCAGACACCGCGCGGGATGTTCACAGTCCGAAGCAGGGCTTTTGGTTCTGCTGGTTTGGCAGCGTCGCTGATGAAGGCTACAGCGAGGAAGAGATCCTGAAGCATGCCGCCGATCTCACTTGTTACCCCGAACTGATGTGGATGCATCGGCACTACTGGGTGACGCCCTTGATAATTGCGCTGATCACTTTCCTTTCGGGAGGCTTCTCGATGCTTGCCATCGGCTATGGCGGCAGCATCATTATTGCCCTGCACGCCGCTTCGGCTATCAATTACTTTTGCCACAAGGGACGGAACCGTCGCTACGAAACCAGTGATGAGTCGACCAACAGTCTGTTGCTGTCGCTGCTCACCTTTGGCGAAGGCTGGCACAACAACCATCATCACTATCCCAACACCGCGCGGGCCGGATTCTTCTGGTGGGAAGTAGACATGGTTTACTACTTCGTGAAGCTTCTAGCGTGGATTGGCGTGGTCTGGGATGTGCGCGAGGTGCCCGAGAGAGTGAAGTGGGATTTTGAGGTGTAGCGCGTACCGATGAAGTCAGTACCGACTACGCGAGCGGATCGTATCGACGACCCTGAAGGGCTCACACTAATCTCTCATGAGGGTGCGACCCTTTCAGCGCCGGAATAATCTTAACCATCGATCCGGGGCGTCGCCCCCGGCTATGGGATTGAACGCCTTCAGCGTCCTAACCTCAACCTGCTCACGTACCTCATCAATCACTGTTTCCTTTATCACTATTCCTAAGCTCCTGCAGCACGCGGTGCGCCAAAACCCGTCGCAGAATCTTGCCGGCCGAATTCTTCGGAATTTGAGTGACGAACTCCACCCGCCGGATCTTCTTGTACGGCGCGACGCGTTCAGCGACGTAATCCATGATCCCGGTCGCGGAGGCGGTCCCGTTAAGCACAACAAACGCAATCGGCACTTCACCGGCTTTCTCATCGGGACTCGGAAGCACCGCCGCGTCGGCAACGGCCGGATGCGAAAGCAGCACCGCTTCGAGTTCAGCCGGCGCCACCTGGCGGCCTTTGTATTTGATCAGCTCCTTCAGTCGATCGACGATGTAAAGGGCGCCGTCTTCATCCGCATAACCAATGTCGCCGTTGTGCAGCCAGCCTTCGTTGTCGATCAGTTCGGCGGTTGCCTGCGGCTGGCCCAGGTAACCTTTCATCGCCTGCGGGCCGCGGACGCACACTTCGCCTTCCTCGCCCGGCCCCAGCTCTTCCCTGCTTTCGACACCTACTATCTTGCAAGTGGTATTCGGCAGGCAGTAACCCGTTGATGCCGGCTTGTCTTCATCACCCGCGGAATAAGTAAGATGTGAAAGCGGACTGAGTTCAGTCATTCCGTAACCGTAACTGATGCGCGCGCCGAGCCGCGCGCAGGCTTCGCTGGCCACTTCAACAGAGAGGGGCGCGGCGCCGCAATAGAGCGTCTCAAGCTTGGAGAGATCAAACCGATCGAGCAGCGGCGTTCGCGCCAGTGCCAGCACAATGGGCGGCACCACGGGCACGATATTGATTTCATAGTCTTGCAGTGTGCGGAGAAATTGTTCCAGATCGAATCGCGGCAGGGTGACCACAGTCGCGCCAGTGCGCAGCGCGAGATTAACCACCGCGTGAAACCCGTATACGTGATAACAGGGTACGACACAAATTACTCGGTCGCCACAGCGCAGTACTGCGGCTGTTTCCAACTGGCGGAGCATCGCCACGAGGTTGTAGTGCGTCAGCATCACGCCCTTGGGCAAACCAGTGGTCCCGCTCGAATACGGCAAGGCCGCGATGTCTTCCCGCGGATTTATTTCCACGGACGGCGCATGACCTTCGTGAGTCTGAAGCGCCGAAAACGAAGTCGCGTCGTCGGTCTCATCGTATTCGCCGAGCACAAAAACTTCGCGCAGGCGGACCGCGCGCGCGGCCTCCAAAGCTGTTTCGATCAATTCTGGATCAGTCAGTAAATAGTTAGCGCCGCTGTCTTTCAGTTGGACGGTGAGTTCGGCTTCGTTGAGTAGAGGCGAAACCATGGTCGAGATGCCTCCGGCTTTGGCCACGGCGAGAAATGCCACCGCGTACTCGGGAGCGTTCGAGCAATTAATGGCGAAGACTTCGCCGGGGTGAAAGCCGCGCGCACAGAGACCTGCGGCGGTTCGATCGACTGCCTTGACCAGCTGTTGGTAAGTAATGGTTCTCCCGGTTCTGCCATCAATCAACGCAGGCCGGCCGGCAAATCCCGGCGAGTGTTCAAGAATGAAAGAGGCAACGGGAACGTCAGGAATTTCAATGTTTGGGTAAGGACTCTTGAAGATCATATTCGGTGTAAGGACCGTCAGAAAATTGGGATTTAAAGAACTAACCTTTTCTCCCTCTTCGGGAGAGGGCAAAGGAAATGGTACTACGGCAGCGCTTTCTTCAACATCGCTATCTGGCCTGCATGATAGAGGTCGTGCTGAATCACGCCGTGCAGCGTGACGTAGACAGTGGACATGCCTTCGAGAATCGGCTCATCAAGCCGTGCATCTGGGGTCCGCGCAATCGCCTCACGGAAAGCCTCATGGCCGCGATCGAGTGCCGCTTTTGCCTGCTCCCAGGCGGCTTCGCTGGTATCCTCCGGGGGCGGCCAATCTTCAGTTGAAGAAATTTCGATCGCCGCGCGATCTCCTTCCAGCCGCCGCCGGCCCGCACTTTCCCAGACAGCAATGTGTTGAATCAGCTCCCAAATGCTGTGCGTGTTCGCTAATGGTCGCGCATGGGCCTGTGCCGCGGTCACACCGGCAAGCGCTTCACGCACGGATGGTCCGTGCCAGGCATTGCCTTCATAAGCGCGTTTAAGTTGATCCAGAATTCGTTCGATCTCAGTCATCGGTTTTCCCCTCTGATTCTTCAAGGTCTGCTTTGATCCGGTCGCGTTCAGCGTAAAGCGCGGCCAGGTGCGCAGGCAGCGCTACATTCTCTGCCTGAGCGGGATCAAATCCACGCGCGCGCATCTCGCGATCGAATTCCACATCGAGACGGCGAAGCCGTTCGCGAATCGTTTCGATTTCTTCCCGGCGATTATCCATCGCCGACATTTTATGATACGAACCGGTGATTGTCTCGTGCGATATCTCGCGGCAAAGCCGCCAGGCCTGCTTAACCTTTGCCCGTTAATTTTGGAATCAAAGACGTTCATTACTTTGCAAATCATCTCTCGCCCAGTTAGTCTTGTCTGCTCTTAATAATAATCAATTTACATCAGGAGAACGCGTGGCCACCATTCGTCCTTTCAATGCCCTCCGGCCGGAGGCTGAACGCGCCCTGCAGGTCGCGGCCGTTCCGTATGACGTAGTCAGCACGGAAGAGGCTCGCGCGCTGGCTTCAGATAACCCCTGGAGCTTTCTGCACGTGTCACGCCCTGAGATCGACTTGCCCTCCGGCATGCCGATTTACAGCGACGAAGTTTACGCCAAAGCCGGCGACAACTTTGCCAGGCTGATCAGAGAGTGTCCCCTGATACAGGAGGAAACGCCGAGCCTCTATCTCTATCGTCTGATTATGGGCGACCACGAACAGATCGGAGTCGTAGCCTGCTGTTCAGTGGATGAATACGACAGCGATATCATTCGTAAACATGAGCGCACGCGCCGTGATAAAGAAGACGATCGCACCCGCCACATCATGGTACTGCGCGCACAGACCGGGCCAGTGTTGTTAACCTACCGCGACCGGCCGGAAATTAGCTCCCTGGTCGCAAGCGCGCTTGCCGGTAATCCACCGCTGTATGATTTTGTGGCCAACGACGACATTCGCCACACCATCTGGCGCGTGCCGAATTATGATCCACTGGTCGTAGCCTTTCGCGAAGTTCCTTATCTCTACATCGCCGACGGTCATCACCGCGCGGCCAGCGCCAGCCGCGCGCGCGCCGAGCTTAAGGAAGCAAGCTTCGCCAATATTGGAAACGAAGAATACCACTTCTTTCAGGGCGTGTTGTTTCCCGATAGTCAGTTGCAGATACTGCCCTACAACCGCATCGTGCGCGATTTGAACGGCCTTTCAGTCGAAGAGTTTCTTGCTCGCGTGCGCGAAAAATTCACCGTCTTTGAAAACGCCGCGCCGTCGCCGTCAGAGCGTGGCCACTGGAGCATGTATCTTAATGGCCGCTGGCATGGACTGGCTCTGAAGGACGATGCCAAAACAAGCGCGGGCATTGTTGAGTCACTTGACGTCAGCATCTTGCAGGTCCTCTTGCTCGACTCGATCCTCGGCATTAAAGACGTGCGCACTGACAAGCGGATTGATTTTGTGGGCGGCATCCGGGGGACGGAGGAACTGGAAAAACTGGTGGACGAAGGCAAAGCGGCGGTGGCATTCTCGCTTTACCCGACGACCATCGACGATCTTTTGAAAGTGTCTGACGCGGGTGAGATCATGCCGCCCAAATCGACCTGGTTCGAACCCAAGCTGCGTGACGGGTTGCTGAGCCACCAGATTTGATGGA
>Ga0193749_1000127_pt1 | contig 10151 bp, 6 predicted proteins | sample L1s2metaG_FD_145081 | JGI IMG/M metagenome (GOLD analysis project Ga0193749, IMG submission 145081) | Soil microbial communities from a riparian zone of the East river system, Colorado, United States - L1s2 | ecosystem: Environmental > Terrestrial > Soil > Riparian zone | place: USA: East River...
CGCGAGGATTGCCCTTGTGCTCATAAGCCTCGCGCAATTCGCTTCCACCGCTGACAAATTTGCGATAGTTTTCCGGATAAGCAATCCGGTGCAGGGTGCTGCCGATGACTGCCTGTGGCTCGCTACGTTCAGTGGCGACCACTGCTTCGAGCGATTCGTCCGCCGCGACGTAGACATAACGTCCCATGAAGTTGACAAAGTTCGTGCCCAGCAAGAGCGTCTGGGCCATCCAGGCGTTATTGTCGTTTGTCTTTGAGACGTGACAGTCAGAGCAACCCTTAGTCTCAGTCGCACGGACGGTGTGCGGCACATGCGTGTTGAAGGTTTGACCCGAAAAGCCCTCGGCCGAAACGGTCTGCTGTTGCGAATAAATCCACTCTCGATTCTGATTCTGCGAACTAACCAAAACGGCGCTGGAAGAACGCACGGGCGCGATGCGATTGCCCGTTACGGTGCCGTCGCGACCGAGCATAAACACGTCGTCGCGCAAAACCTGGTAGTTATAGGTGGTGAAGTTGCGACTATTCCCGTCCTTGTTCTGTCGATTGGGCATTTTGCGATTGGCCTGCATCGAGAGATGACAACCAAAACAACTGGTCATCCATGACGAATGACACGCAAAGCAGGTCATGTTCGAATCGCGATGGGCGAGTTGTTTATCGTCAGCCGGAACGTCTCCCCAGGTCGAGTTATCAGTGCGCATGGTCTTCGCATACCGCGACTTGACGCTGTAATCCTCGGGATGTGACGCATTGGGATTGATGGTGTCAGATGTCTGTTTGACGCGCCACCAACGACCCGGCACGACGATCGAATTCTGGACAATGTCGCCGGCTTTCAAAGCGATCTCACTCCCGTGTTCGTCTTTGCGTTTGGCGTCGGTGCGGATTCGCTGAAACAGCAACTGTCGATCACCTTCCGGACTGCGAAAGCGAATGGTGGCCAGATTACGACCCTTGCCTTGATCGAACTTTCCTTCTTTTACGCCGAGCCCCGCAGCGAATCCGGAAGTAACCAGCGTGGCTCGCTCGCGAATCGTGCCATGACAATCGATGCATCCAATCTCTACCGCAGCGCGCGGTTCGTTGTAGAGAATGCCGTTGCCATGCGCGTCCTGGCGGAAATGGCAATCGGCACATTGCATGCCCTTCTCTAAATGAATGTCGTTGAGATGGACAGCCTTCTTGAATCGATCCGGATCGTCAGGCGCGACGATCGAGTTCTTCGCGTCCAACAGGTTCCCTTCTCGATCTCTCTTGAACACCTGGCGAAATATCCAGCCATGACCATGAAAGTCGGCAAACTGAGTTTGCTTGAGCTGATTGTTGAATTCCGCCGTGCCGGTCTTTTGCAGAAAATCCGGTTCCGACCATAAACCGCGCAGGCTCGACCCTTCGGGATTGCGGTTGAGTTTTCTCTGCTCCTCACTCTGGGAAGGATCATGCTGTTGTGCCGGGTACATTTTCTCGCCATCCGTTTCGTTATCCCACCAGATTAGACCCAGATAAGACGCGACCATGTTTTCGCCCGGATGCATGTGACAGACCATGCACTGCGAAGTCGGAATGCGAGTGGTCAACTGATGTCTGATCGGATGGCCTGATTCGTTTTTCGGAATGCTCGCGTCTGCCGACTGCGACATGCCGAGATTACCCGCGGTGCTGTAGAAGGCTGAATGTGCCGGGTCACGATCATTGGCATAGATGACATGACATGCAGTGCATCCCGATGAACGATAATCGCCGGGATGATCGTTGGTGCCAAGAAAGTTGAGCGTCGGATCATGCAGCCGCGTCTTCTGCAAACCGAGATAAAGCGGATCGGTACGCTGGGCCGTGCCGAAACCTCGGGTGCTCAATCCCTTGTCGGGCTTGCCGGGATCTTCGTCTTTGTCAGGCAGTCCGACTTCCAGACGTCTTTTGCCACCGCGTTCGAAGACGCGCAGGACATTGCCGGGCTGCGAGATTTCCCAGCGCGGAATTGGATCCAGAAACGATAGCACTCCTTTCGACCTGCGTTGTTCTGCCGTTGGCTGCGGCATTTGAATCAGCCTTTGCGGCGCACCGTCGGCGCTATAACTTTCGCCGAAGCTCGTGTCCTTGATCGGAAAGCCACCGTTGTTATAAAGCGCAGCGCCCCACAACATCGCCCCATGTCTCATCATGCCGTTGGACGCTGCGTTCGTCTCCGAACTGTGGCACTCAGAGCTGCCACAGGTCTTGCCCGCGGCGCGTAAGTCGCCAGGATTGATGAAGCGCACAAACTCGGGACTCTCTCTGGCCAGCAGCGGCCCTGAACGCTCAGGTATTTTGAACTTTCCGGCACTCTCCCAGTCGCGCGGAAAACGTGGGCGCACATGCGCCGCTTCCTTTTCGGTCGCGGCCGGATTGCCGCCATGACATGCGGTGCAGGTAAGGCCCAAAGCGTCTTTGCCCTGATCGAGCCTGTCCAGAGTCGCCGTGGGACCGAACTTATGCATCGGTTCGATTTTGTCGTGACATTTCAGACAGCCTTCGAGGGCTTCAGCGGACGCGGCCTCTGGGCGGACGGAATAATCTGCGACAACTGTGTGGATGATGCCCGATGAAAGGACCACGAAGATACAGGCAATCAGCGCCAGGAGAATAATGAGCTTGATTCGAATGTCGTACTCTCGCTTCATCTAAATAAAAAGCTACCGCCGTTTAGAGGCGGGCTACTGCCCGCCTACTCGCGCTGCTAACTCTTCTTCCTTCCAATACGCTTGCCAATCAACTTCAATCGGAACTTCCCCAGGTTTGTGCGGCAAATACGCTCGACAGCTCGACCACTTCCAATCGGCAGGATGTTCGCACAAACCTGCCCTCACAGGATTCAAATGGAGATAATTGAGCTTCTGTCGAACGAACTTGTGACTCCACAGATCAATCACCGAAGGATCCTTTTGCCAAACTGCGTGCTTGTGTTGCCGCTTTTGTGGACTCGCCAACTCAAGTTTCTTGAGCGACATCAGATGCCTCTCATCACGCAACCAACGCAGAATCCTCCGGGCCGAATTCCCTCGCACGCGGTGCAGCCATTCGCTGATGGTATCGATCTTATTGTTGACAATCGCGTGGACGTGATCGGGCATTAACACATAACCGACTAATTTGTAAGGAAACCGCTCCCTGACTTCGGCTAGAACGTCGACGAAAATCTTGCAGGATTCATTACTGCGAAAAACTGGCACGCGGTTATGTGTAACCAAGGTTAAATAATGAAACGTGTTCGGTTCCCTCGATTTGTAGAGTTTCATATCTCGAAAGAAGGCGGGCGGTAGCCCGCCTCTAAACGAATCGGGTATGGTTTTCCTCTCAGAAAACAAACTTCACCTGCCCGAACAATGAAAACAGCGGCTTGCTCGGATTGATGACGGTGTTGTCTGCAGTGCAAAACTCGCTGAGGTTTGCCGGGCAATCGCTGGCCGCGTTCGTATAGATGTCGCGAAAGCCGCGCCCTGGTTTCAATGTTGCCGCTCCAAAAGTCAGCGTCACATTGTTTATTAACAGTGGTCGATACGCGACGCCAACGCTATAGTCCCAGCCGATCTCGTGTCGAATATGCGGTTGGAAGAGAATGTATTCCAGCGACTCAGTGCGATGGAAGCGTAGATAATTAGCGTTGAAGATCGCTTTCAACCTTTGCGTGACTTCAACATCGAAGCCCGCGTTGTAGATCAGAATTCCCGGATTGATAAAGTTGGCCTGGCCTTCAATCTTGCTGCTGCGCAGAGAGGGCAGGATGCTGTTTGGTTGCACCAACCCAACGCCGGTCTGCGTCAGGCGTATGCCGTTACGATTCCAAAACGAAAACTGCCCGCCCGCGAAATTCGGATCGTCGAGGATGGCGTCAAATCCGGTCGCCTTTCCATCCGTCGGATTCTTGTCGCCCTGAGCCCAGAAGAACGAACCACGAAAACGAAAGTAATCTTTATCAATTGATGCTTCGACCGCCGCCATTTGCGAACTGACGTGCACTGCGCGTCCGGCAATTGGATTACGATCGTCACGGCCGAAGGCGTAGTAGTAAGAGTTCGTCAGGTTCAAACGCCCCAGGTGCCCGTCACCATTGATGCCGGCGTAACCAACTTTGATTGAATGCGGCCTTACGTCGCCAATCAAAGCGGGCCGCACCAAAAATCCATTGCGATCGAATTTGCGGCTGGCGCGATCGTCGTTGTAGAGCGCGCTGGCCTGAATCGTGTAGCCCTTCTTGATAAAGTCCTGCCGGAAAATATTAGCGATGTAAACGTTCTGCCGGCGCCGGTCAAATCGATTAAGGCCGCTGTTGGTGTCTTTCTCGAGCTGCGCAAAGTATGCAAGATTGTACTGGTAACGATTGTTATCAAACGCCCCGAAGACTCGCGCGCCCAGATTGTTATCTGAAAAAATGAAGCCCCGAAAGTCCGACACGAAGGGCTGAATGCCGACGCGCGCCGAGATGAAATCAAAATTCTCATTCACATCCGCCAACTTCACTTCGGCGAAGGCTTCTTCCAGCGAGAACTGCGTGTCCGTTCGATTTGTGCCGCGGCGCACATCTATATTGACGACCCCGTTTTCGCGCGCGTTAAGATAATTCGGCAGACTGAAGGTTGGTGAAATCTTGATGGCCCAGTCGCGTGGCTTGAAGGTCGAGTCACCGTGAAACAGCTCGAACGTAACCTGAAAAATCTGATTCACGGCCAGCGCTTCTGGTTTACCAAAGAACTCTCCGCTGCCGGCGCGAGCGCTGCTGACATCCGATGGCTTTGGCGTCCGGCTCAAGTCGACAGTGGTTGAACTCACCGCCGAAATGATCATGAACGTCTTATTACCGATGATCGGGTAATCCCCTTTTAGCCAACTCTGATTGTAGGGGTCGTACCAGCGGCCCTTTTTGAAAGGGATGTCGCGGCCGCGCGCGCCCTTATCTCCGTAGCGATCGTATTCCGGAAAACCGACGCGCCAGCGATCGCGCACCGGTCGACGATCCGTCTGCGTCTGCGGTTCCGACTCGACACTCTCCCGTCCGGCAGCCCCCAGCGGTTTGCGTTGGGAAACATCGATCGGCGGCGCTTCGGCTCGCTTCTCGACGGCGAAATCTATTTTCGTCTCTTTGCCTTCGTTGACGATGACATTCTCTAAAGAGTCCTCGCGAATCAAGGTGTGCTCGCCGTAATTCTTCGCGTTATCAAACTTCGCCACATAAGGAAGCTCGACGCTGAGACGATAGGCGCCCGGCCTGACCCTGATTGAATAATGCCCGTCGCTTGCCACACTTGTGCGTGTAATTTTACTGGTGACCTGATTGGTAGCGATGACGGTAACGGTGGCAGCGCGAGGGACTATCGTGCCAGATATTGTTCCGCGTTTTTGTGCGAACGCCGCGACATCGACGGCCAGCAAAAATGCCAGCACAGTCATTGTTCGAGTAATCGTCACCCTCGACATTGGGACAGTTCGACACCGACTCATCGCGCGTGAGTATAGCAATGCAGACAGATGCCTGGAACACTTTAGTTTGAATCGGGCCAAAGTCCCCCGTTAAGCGCCGAAGGCGCTCGCCAATTTTAGCCCAGGGCAACGCCCTGGGTTGCAAGCAGAAAAAGAACACCTCGAACCCTGTAAGGGTTAACCAATTTGGAACCGGCTCAGTCCCAAACGTAGCGCTCATCGTATTCAATTTCGTACTTCTTCAGAAGTGTTCGGAACTCACCCTGAAAAGTCTGTCGTTTATGATGCTGCTCCTGTCGCATTATGTAGCTACGCACTTGAGCAACGTGCGATTGGGTTACTGAGAACGCGCCGTAGCCCGCCTGCCAGCGAAACTTTGAATAGCGTTGTGCCACCGTCTTGATTGAGGCTGACGAAGTCCGCTTAACCTCTTTGACAATGTTCGCGATCGAATAGTTTCTGGAAAGCGCAAATAGAGCATGCACGTGATCTTCAGTTCCTCCGACGATGAGGGTTGGACAGTCATGGTTGCGCAAGACCGTCCCGAGATATGCATGCATGTAGGCGCGAACACTTGGATCCGAGAGAAACGGAAATCGTCCCTTGGTTGAGAAGATCAGATGCGTCCAAAGTCTTGCCAGGGATTGTGCCATCGTGGAAGTTCTCCGTTTGTGAACCCTTTCAGGGTATAGTCGCCATGGTAGATCCTGATTCCAGGATTTCATCCTGGGCTGAAGCTGGCGAACGCCTTCGGCGTAGTTAGCCGTGATGCTGATGAGACGAAAGAAATCATGCGCGCTTTTAGCATACGAGTCGACGGGTAGCAATCCAATTTCTGTTGCTAAACGAGAAGCAAGATGCTTTCGATCACCGGCGATTAATGATAGATTGCCAAAGACCCCGGTTACGCATTTTGGGCATTGCCCTTCGCTCTACAGACACGTTTGATGAGAGCTCAGCTTTTCGGAAAACGCACGCGCTTGCTGCTGCCAACATTTCTCTGTGCGCTCCTGGTCGCCGGCACACAAAGCCTTTCCCATAACGTCCACTCTCAACAGAACAAGCTGACCCTGATCAGCGAAGAAACCTCGACTCGAGCGGTTGCCGTCGATTCAGTTACGCAAAAACACGAGCCCTTCTCTGCGACGTCGGCAGTACAGTGGGGAGCCGACAGCCGGACGCGCATCATGATCTTTGCGATGGGCCTGAGCTTGCAGCCTGGCGAGGGGCCAACGGCTGTCACCGCGGATGCCGAAGACGGCGCGCACAACATTCATCACCTGACAGTTGAGTATGTTGGGCCGGTGCCCGATCAAGATTGGGTCACTTCGATTATTCTGCGGCTCGACGACCTGACGGACGACGCCGGTGATGTGCTAATTGGGATAAGTTATCAGGGGACGCTGAGCAATCGCGTGCGCGTCGGCATCGGGCACGTTGGCGACGGGCCACCTGACGACGACGGCGCGGTCCTCGGAGGTGCAGACGATCATCGCGCAGGCCGTTTCGACCGCCGCATTGTTGAACCGTCCGGTCACTGTCGCCGTAACTGATCGCGAAGGAAACGTCCTCGGCGTTTTTAAGATGAATGGCGCGCCGGCCTCGACTCAACTTCGCGGCGGTGGGCCCGGGCCTTCGCAAGTCCCCAGTTCGCTCACTGGATTCGTCCCAGTCGGCCTCGATGGGACGGTGGTGCCGGCAAAATTGGCAGCGATCTCGAAAGCCGGAACGGCGTCTTTGTTCAGCACGCGCGGCAACGCGTTCACTACGCGCACGGCGGGATTCATCATTCAGGAACACTTTCCGGCGGGAGTTGATTTTAGCTCAGGCGGTCCGCTCTATGGCGTACAGTTTTCTTCCCTGCCATGTTCGGACATCAAGATCCCGGGGTTGCCGCTCGGCCTGAGTGGCGATCCCGGCAGCGTTCCGATTTATAAAGACGGCGAAGCGGTTGGCGGCGTGGGTATTGAAGGCGACGGCTTGTATACAGTAGATCGAGATCCATCGGATTTCGATCAGCAGTTCGAAGAAGTCATTGCGGTTGCCGCGGCGCGCGGCTTCGAAGCTCCATCATTGATCCGTGGCGACAACATCCTCGTCGATGGCATTCGACTCGCCTATCTCAACGTAGACAACGCGCCGAATCCGGCGACGCTACCGTTTGGAAGTTTACCGGGTGCGGTCGACCCATTGTTTCCAATTCGCGGTGCGCAACCATCGGGATTCACGGCGGCAATCGTCGGCGGCATCGCCGGTGAAGTCGACCCTCGTTTCTTTCCCTTCACCAGCAGTCCCACGGTTACTCCAAACTCGCTGACTGCCAGTGACGTAAGCACGATCATCTCGCACGCTGCCCAGCAGGCAAACATTACGCGCGCGGCGATTCGACAACCGCTCGGAAGCAACGCGCGCGTATCGATCGCCGTGGTCGACGCAAACGGAGTAGTGCTCGGTCTATTCCGTCAAACGGATGCCCCTGTATTTGGATTCGACGTGTCGGTGCAGAAAGCGCGCACCGCCGCGTTCTATTCCGGTGCTGGTGCCGCGGTTTCTTTGCGAGCCGCGGGCTTCGGCTCGTACGTCGATCGAGCCGCCGCCGATGGGCTCAACCTTGACGGCTCGGTGGCCTTCACCGATCGCGCCGGCGGCTTTTTGCACCGGCCTTTCTTTCCGGATGGAATCAACAACACTGCGGCTGGTCCCTTCAGCCGGCAACTCGGCGAATGGAGCGTTTTCAATCCAGGTCTCCAGGTTGACCTTATTAAGGCTAATCTGGAAGCGACGCTGAGCGGCTTTACAGTTCCCTGTACTTCTATCCCGGGCTTGCCAAACGGCATTCAAATATTTCCGGGCAGCGCGCCGCTGTACAAGAACGGCGTATTGGTAGGCGCGATTGGGATCAGCGGCGATGGGGTGGATCAGGACGATCTAATTGCGGGAGCCGGCAGCAGTGGCTACGCACCACCCGTGGCCATACGTTCCGATCAGGTGTTTGTGCGTGGGGTGCGCCTGCCTTACTTGAAGTTTCCACGCAGCCCTAATCTCTAGCGAAGGCAAAATAAAAAGGTAAAAGTAAAAAGTGAAGACCAGGCTCTCCACGTCAACCAAATCCGTTTCATTGCAGAGCCTCAAGAGAAATGTGGCCGCGCCTGCAATCCTGGTTTTTGCCTGCTTACTTTTTCCTTTTTCCTTTTTCCTTTCGGCCCAAACTCCGGCCGCGAACCGCGGCGTCATCCGTCTCAAAGTCAAATTCAAATCGGGCGACGTGACAAAAGAATTGCCGCGCAAACGCTTTTTTCTGATTAAGGGTAGTCTCGGCGATAACAAGACATTAATCGAGAAGATCAAGCAGACCGACGTTATCTCGCGCGAGTGTTACTACCGCGGCAAGGGCGCCAGCGAAGCTTTGATTAACTGGCTAAAAGAGAACGATTGCGATTCCGTCTATTGCCGCGAAATTGAAAGCAAGTACTTGAGTGGCCGCGACGCCGTGCCGGAATTCCAGGCCGCGTACAACCAGGGGTTGCGCGAGTTTAAGGCTCCAGAGGTGGGGCGGCGCTGGCTTGCGGTTAATCTGCCCGCGGAAATCAGTCAGGGCTTTTACAAACAGAAGCAGGAAATCATAGATGCACTAATCAAGCAGTCAGAGGATGCGACGAAGTCTAAGGTCATGTCGGTGATGACCGATCGCAAGGGCACGGCCTATTTCACCGACATCGAACCCGGCACCTATACCATTACGAATCTCGTCGGCAGCGAAACCGGAAAGACCAGCATCCTTTGGGTCTGTGAGAAAGAGGTTAAGTCAGTTGATTTGGCGCTCGCGATGCGACGGCCGTTTACGCTGTCGAACGAGACCGATCCAAAGGTTAAGTGCGAAATAGTTGAGCGGCCGCTGCCGGTCTGTGAGAAGGGTAAATGATTGAGTGGTGACAAAGATCCGATCTAAACGCAAAGTTACGCAAAGGTATTCGCAAAGCGCGCCAGGCGGAGTCGTTTGCGTTCCTCAGCGAATACCATTGCGACCTTTGCGTTGGAACCCTTTCATGAAAAGCCCTTTCATTTTCGTTCTCGGGTTCATCCTGGCCATCGGAGCAGTGGGCCAGACTCGCCGGCGGAAGCCTGCCTCGAAACCTTTAACCCAACAAGCACCTAAAGCATCACCAACGAAATACTCTGCATTCCAACATTCGACGGACAAACACAAGAGTTTGTCGTGCAATGCCTGTCACAAAGTTCCCACGGCGTGGACGGCCCAACGCGACTTCCCGGACGTCGCTGACTTTCCAGGTCATGATGTCTGTGTCCGTTGTCATCGCCAGCAGTTTTTCACGCGACAATCCTTCGTCGGCACGGGTCCGGCTATCTGCACGGTCTGTCACGTGCGCGCCGCGCCGCGCGAAGACGGGCGTTTCGCGTTTGGCAAACCGAATGGCGCAGGCCAGACCTCAAAACCAAAAGATGAAAGACAGTTCACGATTGAGTTTCCCCACGACAAACATCAAAACGTGATCGCTTCTGCTCGCCCTGGTCGCCACTACGGCAAAACCGCGAGCTTCATTCGTGCTTCATTCTTCGAACCACAGGCAGACGACCAGAAGAAGCCGGATTACAATAGCTGTTCGGGCTGTCACCTCACCAACAATACTTTCATTGACGTGCCGCCCCCTCGCTCGCCCGGACCTTTTGAACCAG
>Ga0193749_1000128_pt1 | contig 10111 bp, 9 predicted proteins | sample L1s2metaG_FD_145081 | JGI IMG/M metagenome (GOLD analysis project Ga0193749, IMG submission 145081) | Soil microbial communities from a riparian zone of the East river system, Colorado, United States - L1s2 | ecosystem: Environmental > Terrestrial > Soil > Riparian zone | place: USA: East River...
GGCTTTGGTACTCGTAAGTGTTCTTCTCTCCGACCATGATATCGCCCTGAAGTTCCGAGAAGTTCCACCACGCGGATTTCTTGTTGGCCATATGCACTTTCCACGTCACGGATTTTAGGCCATTGCCCGTGGTGACCTCGACGGGGTCTTTGCCATCCTTGTACCGGTAGATGCGGAAGCGCGCCGCTTGACGCCTGATTTGTCCGCCCTCCTTGAAATGCGTGACTGGGATTTCGTTACCCTCTTCATCGTGCTTAGCGTTGCCCTTTTCGTCGCACTCGATCGGGAGCCCTCCCACGCTCGTGGGTTCTAAGTAAACCGAGTCCGGGGAATTGCCGACACGCGCAAAGCCGATTGCAGGGTGAATCCGATAAGCATAATCTTCGTCGCCCATAACCATCTCCTTTTCGTTGGTTAACTGGACCGTTTCCGACTGGCCCGACAAACTATGCCGGCGATTGCTGAATGAGTTGAAGGACTGGAATTTCAACTAAGCCGTTTGTTCAAGTCTTCGCCGGAAGTTCAGCGCTTCCAGGCAGACTGTTGATCATCTCTTTGATCCGCGCGGTCGGCGCTTCTCGCTGGGCATGGTGACGAAAGAAGCAAGTACTCAGGAAAGCGCTTGAGCTGTAAGAATCGGGAGGCTCACGGAGCGGGGCACCGATGTCGTCGGCTGGACGATCCCCGGTTGCTCGGCGCAGAATTCTCGGGCCTGACAGATGACGAGCGTCCCGTCTCCCAAAAGGTCCGCGATCGTGTTCCGCAGTTTTCCGCGGTAGCCCAACTCGTCCCAAAACCCTTGCAGCTCTTCGGCGCTTCGAGGCGCGCTGTTGACGAAATCCAATAGGGGTCCAACCTTGGCTGGTTTCTGGAAACTACGCTCGGTCGCGAGGTTCGCGATCAACACCCGGTGCTGTTGCTTCCATCCCATTTTGCGTACAACCACAAACGGTGAAACGGCGTAGACGAAGCCTTCTTCCAGAGCGCGACAGTACGTGCGGCTCCGGACGACTCGCGGGCTGAATCGTGACGGTGGAATGATATGGGCTGCTTCGCAGCGCTCCAAAATCGGCGTCACGATGGACTCTGCGACACCGGTCAGCGGATCTGCCTCTTGCAACTCCTTCATCTGCTTTGTTTCCTGGTCTGTCAGCAGCAACCCATAGGCATGACCCACACTTGACTTCTTTCGAGCCAAATGCCATCCCTCGACAAGATGGTCGAAGTCAAAGGCGTGGATCGTGAGCGTCTCTTCCGCCCCACTCTCAAACGAATAGTCCTTGGTCGTCAGTTCGTCGGTCATTATCGATCTCACCATATTCAAGCGGCCGAGGCGCTCGACGCCCTGACTAGATCCCTCGACAGAACACAAGACGTTTGAGCTGATATCCCTGAAATACGGTGCCGTGTCGAGATACTCGTCGTCCCACCCTTTACCAGTGAGTCCCATCTGATCCAACTTTTGGTAGATCGGAGCTTCCGGTTGCACAACAAAAGCTTCACATTGGATTTCCAGCTGCCCTGGGAACTGATCCTGAAGGCCGCGCAACACCATCGCACTTTCCGTAAACGCCTCCCGACTGTCGCCGGGAAATCCGGGGACAAATCCTGCCGTGACCCCGATGCCCGCACCGAGGAACGCTTCGACAGCCTCGATGTTCTGAGCCTTCGAGCGTCGTTTTCTCATCAGCTCGAGCGTTTCGTCGGAAAACGATTCGATACCGACGAAGACGTCATTACACCCGGCGCGCGCCAGTAGCCGAGCCGTTTGTGGATCCATTTGTGCCCGCATGAAGCCAGCCCAGCGGATGTCGACTTTATCTGTCAACAGCTGCTCGGCGAATTCCACAAGGCGTTTTGGCACACCGTTCAGCAGTGAATCGGTAAAGATAATGAAATCGGCTCCGTAGTCCCGTTGCAGCTCTTTGATTTTCTGAACAGCATGGTCGGGAGTGTCGGGACGAAAGCGGCGCCAAAACACCCATTCGCTGCAGAATTCACACTTGTCAGTGCAGCCTCTCGACAATTGAAACGGTACCGTTCGATCCTCGTCTTTTTGGTACGCTTCAAAGTGCATTTCGGCAAAACTCGGTGCCGGCAACTCACTTATTCGCATGAGCGAACGCTCTGCATGGCAAAACTGGCCTGAGACAGAGTCCAGCCACATCGTCCCAGGCGTCCCCTGCGGCACGCCTTGACCGCGCGAAAAGTTGTTGTAGAGATCCAGAAGCGTTTCCTCTCCCTCGCTCAGCGCCACAACATCAAACAGTCCGCTTCGAAGGCCGAGTTGAGCACTGCTCGGACTTCCCGTTACTTGGGGCCCGCCCGCCACGATAAACGGCGGTTTCGGCCGGCGTTTCAGATTGGCGGCGGCCATCAACGTCGACAGGTAGTTCGTCGTCCACGTTGTGAAGCCGACGAAGTCGATTTCGCTGATTTGTGAGAATGTCGTCGAGAAATAATTATCGAGAGCCGTCAGGTACGACAGCAGATACTTCGGCGAGATCCCACGCTCGACGCAATATCGGTCGAAAGCAGCCGTTCGCTTCCATTCCAGCGCAGACCCCTTCCAAACGTTGTCGAGAAGCTGCAACACCAGAGGAAGATCGGGAATATCAAAGACCCAAGCGTCTCCGAAAATGCCCGTGTAGTTGTATGTGGGGGAGTACGCGGCGGGCGCTCCCAACCGCAGATCGATGAAATCGAACTCCCGACATCCATTTGCCTTTAGATAGGCGAGTAGATAGGCCGCACCCGCGGGCGGATAATTCGTCAGAGCCGATGGCGGCACGATACAGAGTAGATTGGGTTTAAAGCCTCGTTCTAAAGTAGATGGCATTGCTTCCTCCCACACACTCTCGAGCGCTTTGTGCGACCGCAACGCTGCCTCTTCGCTGGCGTACGTGCCTATCGCGAGATGATCTGGATCGCTATTACTTGCTAACTTTTCATCGTGAGCAAAACGATGGACTAAGTGACCTATGGCTGGATTGGGCGAGTGTGCGGAAAGCAGAGGCTCGTGAGAATTCAGCCGCTTCACCGATAGAGAACGGCGAAACAATACTCCACAACGGAATCGCATGTCAACATTTTTATGGACTTATCAGCTATAGCAACGCTGTCTGCTTTACTATTGTGCTAATTTCATTGGGCAGAATTTCGTCTAAAGGACGCGCCAATCCTCATTCGTAGGATCCTGTGCGCAGTGATTCGGGCGATATGGATGGCTTAACGAGTGTCAGGTTCTTGTGAACGATTAAATCTAACGCGACGGGCATATTTCATACTCCAAAAAACGCTCTGAGAATTTGAATTATCGGCATTCCCAGGGAAACTAGATCAGCGCTCATAGAGATAACAGAAGTAATCCCGTCGAGCCGTGTGCGCACTTCATCAAGCACTTCCGCGTTGGGGTCTAGGTTGCTTAATTCCTCAAGATACCTTATGTCGGCACTGGCTTTTAACTTCTGAATCGGAGTCAATTCTCGCGCGACATCTATCAGGTTCAATAGCTGCTGTATCTTCGCGTTGAATTCGTCATTGATAATTACGTTTTGAGTATTGTTCTGCCCTCCCTGTTGAATAGGACCTGTATTGGGGCCGTAGATGAGGACTTGATTAGTCGCACTAAGTTTTTCGGCCTTCTCCCGTTGCTTCTGTTCCAGAACCAATTGATTCCTGGAGAGGTTCAATTCAATTGCGGCTTCTCCCAGCAATCTTTCAAACCGACCGGCCAAGTAAGAATCCATGTTGGGGATTTTCTCGCCGGTGTGAGGATGGCTAAAATCTCGGCTTGCCACTGCCGAATTGGTAACGTGATGATGTTGAGAATTAATCATCCTCCTGATTTCTCCAATGATCTCATCTTTATCTTCGTCATCAATCAGCGCCTCATCCATTCTATAACCTTCGAGGTAGGCGTTTAGTAAGCCCCTAAATGCCCGCCGTATGCGCTCCTCATAATGCTGAGTCATAAGGTTGAATTTCGGATCGGATTGCGTTCTGAACTCCCTAATCCTGCGCTGGTCTTCTTCGGCCCATACCGCGATTTCATAGGTCGCTTTACTTATAAGGCCGTCAGCGTGCCGCTTGGCATCCTCACTGAGTTTCATCATCGCCCCCATTGGTGTTTTGGAGATTCCTCTCGCCTCCTTGCTGAATAGGCCCGCGATTCTCCCCTATGTTGATGTTATAGATGTTTCCTGGAGCGGGTTGTGGCTTCTGAGATTCTGCCCTCATTTGTTCAATGCTCAGCCTTTGAGAAAAAAGATCAATGTCTCTCCGGGCGTCCGCGATGATCTGTTCATCTCCAAGTCGATCCAATGAGGATCGTAATTCTGCGGGTAATGGAGCAATGAAATTAGCTATGATCTCCTTAAATGCCCAACTCATGTTACTAAGGTCTGCTTCGTTCGGTATTACGCTTTCTTCCTTGAACGCTTCCAGATAGGTTTCAAGCCTTAAAAGCACTTTCGCTTTGAGCCAAGAGGCATAGATGTCGAAATATTGAATCTTTCCCTCTTGACGCATCATAGGGAAAGTAAGTTCATTAACTTTTACATGGGAATACCGCCCGTCAACCTCAATGGCGCACTCTTCGTAAATATTATCTGCCAAATTCTTCCTGGTGTCGGTAATTCTTAATTCTATTCTTCTCATCCGCTAAGTAACCTCTTCCAGGTCAAACGAGAGTCGATATCTCACCAACTTAACCGATGGTAACCCTCTTGCGGCAAAGACTACTCTCAGGTCAAAGCTTGACGCCACTAAGATTCCCCGAACGTTTGATTCGGAGGCTGACAGACAGCCCATGTATCCGAGTAATTGGCCAAGTGCATTATCCTTAGCTTCACCGGCCTTCAATTCAATTACGACTAAATGATCGTTAGTGTCTCTCGCTAGCAAATCTATTCTTCAGGCTTCCGTTGAATAGTCGACGCCATTTTCCGCAAGGGTAAGGCCAGATTCGATTTCACTAACCCTTGCGGCAAGATATGAATGCAAATCCCTCTCAAGGATATTCTGGCTTCGATCGATTCTTCAACTTCGGATTCTAGGTCATCGCTCTGAATCTCTTCGGATTTTTCGGCTGACATGCCTGGGACTTGTATTTCGCCAGTCTTTATCTTGGACTTGTACCAAGCATAATGGGTCTTTTGCCATTTGCTTTTTGGGAAATGTTGCCTTACCAATGGACGTGAGCTTTTCATATGAAGGAAAACTGCCTTCTGCCAGACAACTGTCGATAACTAATTCTTTGATTGTTCTGTAGTAACTCATTCCTGAAATTTCAAACCGGCGTCGCCGCATGGCTGACCCTCAGTTGGTTGAGTGAATCGCTTGTGGGAACATCACGGAAGGAGGGAGTTGCCTTTTCGGTCACGCGAGTTTCTTTCTGTCCAACAACGCACCTGATTGGACCTTCAAGTGATTTTACTGAATGAGATAGGTGGATGTCATGCACTTTCATCGCCCGAACGTTATTACTCTGATTCTTGGTTAGGCGAGGCGCTAAGACTCTGATTAAATTACTGAGGAAAGAATGCGGTTAAATACATGGATTCCACATCAGCTACGACCGACTGGCAGGCATTCGAGATTGCTGTTGCGAGCTTCGCAGCCGCGTTGGATCCATCTGCGGTCGTTCGGCACAATGTCTTGGTTCCCGATGCTGATACAGGCCGTCCACGGCAACGTGACGTTGTTATCGAAGCAAGAATTTGCAGACTCTTCCCAGTTACAGTTCTCGTTAGCTGCAAATACTGGCAATCCAAACTCGACGAAGGGGACATCGATACCTTCGTTGGCGAGTTACTGTCTTCACGCGCCCACAAGGGCGTGATTTACTCCTACTCCGGATTTACTAGGCCAGCTCTGGAAAAGGCTGCGGCCAGGGGCATTTGTTGTTGTAGATTGTTCCGGAATGAGCCTCCTGAGATGCCGGAATCGATTTGCTTCCGAGCTTATGCTTCTACTCCCAGCCTCACAGTGTCGCTCTTGTTTCCCCCAAAATCGCGTGCTAGACCTTCAAAATGGGGACAGATTCTTGAACTTGATGACGAGGTCGATGGTGAACAAGTGTCCGTGCTCGACTCGATTCTAGAGGCTTACGAAACACTTGAGGGACATTCGCTGAGCGCCATGAAGATGGACTCCTCGATATTTCCGGTAGGATTCCAGTCAGAAGTCGAATTCGATCGTGACCTCCAAGTGATTGGTGGTATGAAGATTCAGGTCGGATGTGTTTGGAAGGTTTTTCAAGCTGACCTTCAGGCGTGCCTTGTCAACGGCTCATACTCCCTAGCCCAAAATGAATTTGTAGGCGACTTCAAATTTCCAACGATCGACCGCTTCAATGCTCAACTTGGGAAGGGATGGATCCGCATAGAAGAACCGCCAAAGACACTCGATACCGGAACGGTCTCTATCGTGCTATCGGGAGGAACGAACCTTCGCACTGCGCTTCGCGATCAACTCAGCTCGCTGGATATTGACCAAGGCGCCTAGCACACTCTGGGATCGGAGCGCGGATTGTGCGTCCGTAAACTTGGTCGATGGTTCGACGTTGTTGTTAATCGCCGCGCCCATTCTACTTCTACGGTCGACGAACTTGAGGTAAATGCAGATGACCAGGATCGCGCAATTCGGGCTTCAGACACTGGAGGTAATCTCCTGCCTCATTACGGCCAACCATTATATGCAAGCTCTCGTGGTTCTGTACTCCGCGATCGATACACTTTGCGTGGTCCACACGTAGGAGCGGTGATGTGACGCGTGGCGATTTCTGCCGCTGGGTTGCGCAATACATGCAACCGGAAGCGACACTGGGATGCACGCCAAAGGATTTGTATGGGGCGCGTTGTGCCCTGCTTCATTCCGGCTCTGCCGAATCGAAGATGAGCCGGGAAGGTGCGGCGACTCAGATTTGGTACGCGACGGCAAAAAAGTCGGTGCCCTTGCTCCAGGTCGCAATCGCCAAGAAGGGTGTCCAGGCGAAGGTTGTCTGCAGCACTGATCTTATCGCGATTTTCAGCGAAGGCGTTATGAAGTTCAGCCAAGACCTAGAGGGTGATCCGACGAAGCAGCGCGAAGTCGCAGATCGCATTCGCCGGTGGCTTAATTTTATTCCCAGCGCCTATCGTTGATGCATGGAACTCTAACCAGTGAAAGAGCCGGCGAACAACTCATTCCAACCTGCCGCCTCGATACAGGGCCTCGCATGCTTGTTGGTGGAAATTAGCGTCCAAGACTGCTGCCTTGATCTGGTAGGATGTTCTGAAGGAAATTTCTGATGAGTGTTATTCAACCACAAGTGGACTGTTCATCAGCTGCAGAGTTCTTAGATGCTCTATCCCCACTAGGTGCATATTTCAAAGAGACTAAGCTGTCTGACGCTTGGCTGTTTCGTGGCCAGGGTCAAGACAAACCTCTCATTCCTTCCGCGTTTCGCAAAGAAGATTTTCTCGCCTCGCTGATGCATCGAGAAATACACAATTACCAACAGAGGTGTTCGGCAGAACGCGATGCTTTGACTCGATTTTTTGATATTGCCGACAAGCGCGGCTTGATTCTGCCAGATGATTCACAACAGTTACGCTCTTCTCTCGAAACATCGAAATCACCTCGAGGAGATTCTAATGTTGAAAGGAACGGATCTGATGAATGGCAAATAGACACTATAGCTCCCTCGCTAGCGGCGCTAGCGCAACATTACGGGATACCTACACGACTTCTGGATTGGACAAGACAGCCTTTTATTGCGGCTTTCTTTGCTGCTGAGGATGCTTTGACTCATATCAAAGAATACGAACCAGCAAATCGCTTGGTCGTCTGGTCATTTTTCTTTCCGGCATTGGGTAAACATGATGTGCTCGATAAAGACAACGACCCGATCCGTATCGTAACCGCGCCGAGCGCAACCAATTCTAATCTAAAGGCGCAACAAGGAATTTTCACCTTTCTCAATCCGCGCTACACCAGGGAAGCTGAGGGAAATTACTTGCCAATGGAACAGGTATTGGAAGAGGTTGCCAATGGCCGTGAGTCTGAGCAGTACCACAAAGTAATTGTCGACTGTAAACTTCAAAAATTTACCCTCCCGGTATCGGATGCCGCTCAATTGCTTTACCTTTTAGCGAAGTTGGATGTCACTGCCTCGTTTGTTTATCCCGGCTATCACAACATCATAAGAGATATTGAGATGGAGAATCTTTGGCGATAAATCCTATGGACAGGTTGTTACTATCATCATGGCTTGATCCTTAATTATTGATTGCAAACTACTTCGTTAGGAGCCCGTGAATGCCCAGCAAGGATTTGCACAAGCCGGTTTATGATTCCGGCTTGATCATCAGGGATCGCGCAACACTTGAAAGTGACCAGCAATGAACAAAACACGCGAGCGTCGAACTGGGATCGCGCTCTTAGTGACAAAGACAGCGCGTAGCAAAGGTTTGACTCTTTAGATAAACCGTTATTTCGCAATGTGGAGGTGTCTCGCTGAAGAAAATCAATAAGGATTCTTGAGCATGCCAGGCCAGTACCGTAGGTCACAACAATTGCACGTTTATAGGCGTGAAAATTTCTGGAAAACACCAAAATCATTATAGTCTCTGCAAGCCTGCTTGTTGGGAGCTGCAGTTCTTGTTAGGTGGCGCGGAGATCGATCTAGGCCCTTGAGCGGTATCCTGCGGAACTCCTTAAAAGTTAATGCGAAATAGAGTATCTCTAGAAACAACCCATCCGTGGTTAGCGTCGAGAAAGTACATATCTTCGAATCTAATATCCGTATTAGTTCTGATCCAGGTTTTCCCGCAGTCTTCAATCTCGTAAATGAAGCCACTTCCGTTTAGTCCCCAACCATGCGTTAAGCTGTCGAAATATATTTCTTTAAAAAATATGTTTTGGCCTTCGGGCCAAGTCTCTTTTAAACGTACCAACTCACACCAACTCCGGCCGCCATCTGTGGTCTTTACTAAATAACCGTCATCGTAAATAAGCCAGCCCGTATTGGTATCGAGAAAGGCTGCCATCACAGGGTGTTGCTCATAGAAGTTTGAGTGCTGTTTATCGACGCACTCCTTGGTTAAGTCAGCACTTGTCCATTGTCTGCCTCCAGTCGCGGTATGATAGATGCCGACATCTCCTGTTGCTATTCCATGCGCCGTATCGAGAAAGTGGATTGCGAGAAATCTACCGGCTTTCCGCGATATAAACTGTTGACTCCACGTTTTACCTCCGTCATTCGTGCGAAAGATGCAGCCATAAAGAACAGCATCAAAGTCGGGGGAAACTGTATTGTTTGGGAATCCGCCACTCAGAATCTCATCCCGGGTTCTAGGGCTATATATACCGCCAGCCAGCCACCCAACCATTCCACCACTCAGAAAATGCACGTCCCGAAGCTCCCCTCCGGAGAGTTTGGAAGGCAGAGAGATCTTCTTCCAGCTCGTGCCTCCATCTTCCGTCGTGTACAGTCCGTTCAATCTGAGCAACCAGCCGACTTGTGGCCCAAGAAACTCAAACTTCTGGATCTGCGACACCTTGTCGTCGGACGAATAGACAAGTTGCCAGCTTGCTCCTCCGTTTACAGTTCGCCATAGGTCATTACCACCGACTAGCCAGCCTTCGCGGTCGTTAATGAATTGAAAACTATAAGAGAGACCAGTACGCGGCAGCTCGCCAACTTTTTGTATTTTTTCGCTGGGTTTACCTATGTCAGACCCGCCGGCTTGGACAGCATGAGTATTGGGATTTACCTGCGTGCATGAATGCAGCGCTATTGCCAGAAGATTGAAAACAAGCGTCATCAATATAATCATGAGTCGTCTTAGCATAAGAGCCGTTCCTTCAATAACGATAAGCGAAATCTGTAAGAGCCGTTCGGTAGACATCGGCGGGACCCATTGGCCGTATCCAATGTCCTTGGACCACAGCTTTCCAGAAATATATGTGCTTGTCGTAAACACCATTGTTCCGTCCTGAATTGATTGCATCTATCGCCATTCTCGCCTGCTCGTATCTCGCGCTTCCTTTTGTACCGAAGTTGCCAGAATCGACGATAGCCTTTCCTTTGCTATAACCACCAAATTCACCAGAGGACGCAACAGCC
>Ga0193749_1000129_pt1 | contig 10092 bp, 10 predicted proteins | sample L1s2metaG_FD_145081 | JGI IMG/M metagenome (GOLD analysis project Ga0193749, IMG submission 145081) | Soil microbial communities from a riparian zone of the East river system, Colorado, United States - L1s2 | ecosystem: Environmental > Terrestrial > Soil > Riparian zone | place: USA: East River...
TCGCGCCGATGACGCGATCGCCGGCACTCTTTTCTACCGGAATCGGCTCGCCCGTAACCATCGACTCATCTATTGAGCTGGTTCCTTCAAGCACCACGCCATCGACAGGAATCTTCTCGCCGGGGCGCACGCGCAGGCGGTTGCCTATGTTGATTTGATCGAGTGGTATGTCCTGCTCGCTGCCATTGGCGGCAATGCGCCGTGCCGTTTTCGGCGCTAACCCAAGCAGCGCTTTGATCGCAGTGCTGGTGGCGCTGCGGGCCTTCAATTCCAGCACCTGACCGAGCAGGACGAGCGTGGTGATCACAGCAGCAGCTTCGAAGTAGACGGGCACATTTCCCATCTGATCTCGCAACGACGCCGGAAAAAATTGCGGCAGGAATGTAGCAATCAGGCTGTAGGCATAAGCTACCGCGACTCCAAGCCCGATCAGCGTGAACATGTTCAGACTGCGGTTGACGATCGACTGCCAGCCACGGACCAGGAAGGGCCAGCCACCCCAGAGCACAACTGGCGAAGCCAGCGCCAGTTGAAACCAGGGCAGTACTCTCATCGGGACCAGCCGCGCCAATGGAGCCCCGGGGATGAGATCACTCATGCCGATTGCCAGCAGCGGCAAACTGAGCAAAGCACTAACCCATAACCGGCGCTTCATGTCGATCAGTTCCGTATTTTCTTCCTCGCCCGTGGCGACACGTGGCTCGAGCGCCATCCCGCAGATCGGGCAAGAGCCCGGTGCATCACGAACAATCTGCGGGTGCATCGGGCAGGTGTATTCGACGTGATTGATCTCGTCCTTTTGAGGATCTTGAATATCAATGGGAGTCACACGTGAGGCCCTAAGAAAGAGATCAGGATCAGTCTGGAATTTTTTCAGACAACCCAGGCCGCAAAAGAAATAGGTCTGTCCGTTATATTCGGAAGAGCCGGCCGCCTTCCGCGGATCGACAACCATGCCGCAAACCGGGTCCTTCGCCAACTGTCCACTCGTATTTTGATTCACAGATTTCATAACACCCACGGTCGCACGCGGGCATGCGAGCTTCCTGCTGATTCACCGTTCGATGAATTCCAATCATCGAGAATGCACAAAGGTAACAGGGGCGCGGCACCGTCATCAACCGCAGTTTATCCCGAGCAATCGAGCGACGCGGGCGCGGGTGGAATGATTGCCAGCTTTGCACGCGGTGCTGCGAGGGGGCGGGGACCACAGCCCATGGATGGTTGATTTCTCTCCTTGACTTTATAATTAGAATAATTATAATTCTAAATCATGAGCGCAAGCAGCAAGGCAGCGGTCAAAGCGCAGCAAGGTAGCGGTCCTGTCCTGACGCGGCAGCGAAAGGTCGTGCTCGACGTTGTCCGCTCCGGTGATAGTCACCCGACTGCGGGCGAAGTATTTGAGGCGGCCCGCAAGGCGATGCCGGGAATCAGTTTCGCCACTGTCTACAATTCCTTGCGCTACCTGAAACAAGCGGGCCTGGTGCGTGAGGTGGCTTTTGGCAGAGGAGCCAGCCGGTACGATCGAGAGACAGAGCGTCATGATCATGCGATCTGCTCAGCCTGTGGAGCCCTGGTCGATTTTGATTTGCCTGGCACCGTCGAGCTGATCCGGTCGGCGGCGCGGGCGTCCCGGTTTAAGGCGGAGTCAGTCCATCTGACTCTGGTTGGACTCTGTCCCGGTTGTCGTGACCGGGAATAGGTTTCTGTTTTCATTTGTGTTTAGCGCCGCGGGGCCAATCTTCGCGGTAGGTAGTTAAATTCTGAGGAGGAAAAATGTCAGCAGCAATAGCAACAGCATACGAAAGTGCTCAAGTGGGCCAACCAGCGCCCGACTTTGATATTCCATCTACCAAAAACATCGAAAAGCTCAACGAACCGGTGAAGCTTTCAGACTACAAAGGCAAATGGGTCGTTCTGCTTTTCTATCCACTGGACTTTACTTTTGTTTGTCCAACCGAACTCACCACGTTCAGCGATCGCTATGCGGATTTCGAAGGCATCGGGGCCGAAGTAATCGGCGTCTCGACTGATTCGGCGTTTTCGCATCGCGCCTGGTTGCAGACACCGCGTGACAAGGGTGGCGTCGAAGGTTTGCGATTCCCACTCGGCGCGGATATCACGAAAAAAATGTCGCGCGACTATGGCGTGCTCATCGAAGATCGAGGGATCGCGCTACGCGGCTTGTTTGTGATCGATCCTGAAGGCATGTTGCGATACAAGGTCGTGCACGATCTGAACATTGGACGTTCGGCCGAAGAAACCTTGCGCGTCATCCAGGCTTTGCAGACCGGCGGGCTATGCCAGGCTGAATGGCGGCCGGGTCAGGAAACGATCAAGTCATAACGAACCGGAGGTCCAGTTCTTACTCCCTCTCCCTTTTGGGAGAGGGGGTGGGGTGAGGGACTACACAGAGACAGAATGTTCTGGTGCTGTCGTTCAAGCCCTCACCCTAACCCTCTTCCCAAAAGGGTGAGGAGAACCCAAAGCCATAACCCAGATGGCAGATGTGGAGATGCAATTATGCCAATGAGAATTGGAACCCAGATGCCGTCGCTTAACGGCGCGACTGAGTGGATGAGCGGCTCGGCCGAAGAGGCTTTAAAAGAAACGGAAGGCCACCCGGTCCTGATACATTTTTGGTCGCTTAGTTGTGGTATGTGTAAGGAGAATCTACCGCGCGTGGCGGAATGGCGAGAAAAATACGCGGCGGCGGGGTTGCGGTTAATCGCGATTCACATGCCGCGCTATCCTGCCGACACGGACGTCACGGCGGTGCGCGAAGCAGTTGCTCAATACCAAATCACCGGGCCCGGGGCGGTGGACAACAATCACAAGTTACGCGATGCATTTCAGAACGAACATGGGTACGTTCCCGCGTATTACCTGTTCGACGACCAGCATAAGTTAAAGAGTTTTGCCGCCGGTGAGTATGGAACGAAGGTTATGGAGCCGGCGCTGGAGCGGATGTTGGGGGCGGCAAAGGTGGCAACGACAGTATAGCTACTGGCCGGAGATCCTTCTCAATCCGCGGATAGCTGATAGGTCCAACCGCACTTCGGGCAGGATGTTACTCCCGCCGGCATACTGGTAAGACAAACGACGCACTGCGTGTCCGTGTATTCGAGGTCATTTACGATCACGAAGAAACCGCATGTCTTGCAATGAAGAGCTGGTGGACTTTCGGATTGCGTCATAATCGTCAACGGTTTCTGCTCCGGCTCTTGAAACCGAAGTTCTGAAAATGCACCACCTCCCATCACCAAATCGGCTAACGTAACTTCCAAAGCTATCTCACCTTGAGTCATCGGGAAGCGGCAAGTTGGGCATTCCATTTTGAACTTGTCCTTGAAGCGTTCTCGGTTTGCGTTAAAGCCTACAGCCGGCAAATCAGCAGCTCCCGCTCATAGATCATCTCGGGTGGCAGGCGATCATGTAGATCCAGGAACAACTCTTCATGTCCCAGAACCTCATCGCGCCACGCCGCGTGGTCGAATGCCTGCAACTGCTCAAATTTTTCCTGCGGAAAATCGAGGCCCTTCCAGTTGATATCTCCAAAGTGGGGCACCCAGCCGATCGGAGTTTCCTTGGCCAGCGCACGGCCATGCGCGCGGTCGACGACCCATTTCAGCACGCGCATATTTTCGCTGAATCCCGGCCACAAGAACTTTCCTTCGGAGTCCTTACGGAACCAGTTCACGTGAAAGATGCGGGGCGTCTCGGTTAACGAGCGCTGCATGCGGATCCAGTGCCGAAAGTAATCGCCCATGTGATAGCCACAGAACGGCAGCATGGCCATCGGGTCGCGCCGCACTTTGCCGATCGTGCCGGCCGCCGCGGCCGTCATCTCTGAACCCATCGTAGCCCCAATATAGACGCCCGAACTCCAGTTGAATGACTGATATACCAGCGGCATCGTGGTAGCGCGACGCCCGCCAAAAATAATCGCGCTGATTGGGACTCCGTTCGGATTTTCCCAATCAGGATCTATCGTCGGACATTGCGAGGCGGGTGCGGTAAAGCGAGCGTTCGGGTGCGCCGCTTTCGCGCCGGTCTGCTTTCCGATTTCCGGCGTCCACTTGTTTCCCTGCCAATCCAGACATTCGGCCGGCGGCTCGTCGGTCATCCCTTCCCACCACACGCCACCTTCAGGCGTGAGCGCGACGTTAGTGAAGATCGAGTTCTTAGCGAGCGTGGCCATGGCGTTTGGATTGGTCTTGACCGAAGTGCCGGGCGCCACCCCGAAAAATCCGGCTTCGGGATTGATAGCATGCAAGCGCCCCTGGGCGTTTGGTTTGATCCAGGCGATGTCATCTCCGACTGTCCAGACCTTCCAGCCTTCGAAGCCTGCCGGTGGAATCAGCATGGCGAAATTCGTCTTGCCGCAAGCGCTGGGAAAGGCCGCGGTGACGTAGGTCTTCTCACCTTGCGGATTCTCGACCCCGACGATCAGCATATGCTCGGCCATCCAGCCTTCGTCGCGCGCAATGTTTGAGGCGATGCGGAGCGCGAAGCATTTCTTACCGAGCAGGGCATTGCCGCCATAGCCGGAGCCGTAAGACCAAATTTCGCGCGTCTCGGGAAAATGGACGATATATTTTTCTTTGTTGCAGGGCCACGGCACATCCTGCTGTCCCTGTGCCAGCGGAGCGCCAACCGAATGCATGCAAGGCACCACACGCTTGTAGTCTTTATCGATCTCTGCATAAACCGGCAGGCCGATGCGGGCCATGATGCGCATGTTAACGACAACATAGGGCGAGTCGGTGAGTTGAACACCGATCTGTGACATCGGTGAGCCAATTGGTCCCATACTGAAAGGCAGCACGTACATCGTGCGCCCGCGCATTGAGCCATCGAAAAGCTCTTTCAATTTCCGGCGCATCTGATAGGGCTCTTCCCAGTTATTGGTGGGGCCCGCGGCGTCTCTGGAAAGCGAGCAGATGAACGTCCGATCTTCGACCCGGGCAACATCACTGGCGTCTGAACGCGCGTAGTAGCAGCCGGGCCAGAGCTCTTCGTTCAGTTTAGTAAACGTGCCGCTCACGACCATCCGGGCTTTGAGCGTTTCGTCCTCTTCCAGCGATCCATCCACCCAATGGACAGCATCAGGCTTGGTTAAGGCGGCCATCTTTTCAACCCAATTGAGCAGATGTGTGTTGCGGCTGAGCGGCCTGGAAACGTCTCGATGCTCAACTGTTTTTTGTGAAAGAGTAGAACTCATGTAGCTCCAATCGGTGGATGATATTTCTAACGTATTTCGGCGGTATTTGAATCTAATTCTTACCTCAGACAGGATGCCAGAATCAAGCTGAGGGCATCAAGGCGAGACTCTCTGCACGGTCTCGGCTTAGGCCGGGATTTCGCAGAGAGGAAGCAGGTGATTCTTGTCGCTTGCTTTTGCACTTTGCTGCCGGCATCTGTTATTGCTTCTGGCATGGACCGACCGCCGCCGCCCGAAGCGTTCACTGCGAAAGAATGGAAACTGATTCAGAGGTTGCGCACGCCCGCACAGGTGCAACGTTGGCTGACTCTAATGCCCTACAACTGGGAGCGGACGGGCGGCACGATGCGTTCTTTTCGTGAGGTTGTGAAAAGAAACGAAGCCCATTGTCTGGAAGCCGCAGTCGCGGCTGCAGTGATTCTCGAACAGCACGGTCATCTTCCGCTGCTCCTGGATATCGAATCCGTAGACCTGCTCGATCATGTCATCTTCGTCTTTCAAAAAAATGGCTTGTGGGGATCGATTGCGCGTTCGCGGGACATCGGATTGCACGGGCGCAAGCCGGTGTTCCACAACTTGCGGCAACTAGTCTGGAGCTATTTCGATACGTACATCGATCGCACCGGCCGCATCAAGGGCTATGGCCTGACCAGCCTCTACGACCTGGGCAAATACGATTGGCGTTTCTCAGCCAGGAATATGCACAAGATCGAAGACCACCTGCGGGCAATTCCACACAAAAAGCTTCGCTCCTCAGATCGCCGTTACGAGTTTTGGCACGAGCGCTATTTGAAATTCAAGAAGCGTTTCCCGGACACGTCGCCGGTCTATTACGACAATCGTAATCAGTGGATGTTGTGAGAAGGATGCTTGCCGTCACTGGATTCTTCGACGACTAATTGTTCTAATTTCATTTATCAAAGTAAGAGATTACCGCGAACTCACACCGCTTACTCATGCGGCAGCATCTCAGCTGCGCCACGCTTCCAACCTTTCGCTTTCGCTTCGATTATATGAGCAATCACAGACGTGATGATGATCGCGCCGCCAAGTATCGCCCAGGTGGACGGACGTTCGCCTAAAAAAAGAAAGACCCAAATTGGATTCAAGACCGGTTCGATATACCCGACTATGCTGGCGTCAAGTGAGCGCAGCCCCCGCGCCATCGCACTCGTAAACAGAATGTACGCGACTCCGATCTGAATGATGCCCAGATAAGCGATGCAGGCCCAGTCGGTCGGATTAATACCACGATGCACTGCCCCCAAAAACGCCGGCGCGCAAATCAAAACTGCGATCAGGTTGCCATAGATGGCCGACGAAGCGCGGTTAACATCGCGTGCTTTCGAATGACGCAGCAGCAGGAAATAGAGCGCGAAACAAACTCCCGAAGCCAGCGCCACCAGATTGCCGGTCACATCCTGTGGTCGCAATTTGCCGACAAAAAACAGAGACATTCCGGTCACGCAAACCGTCACTGTCAGTAGATCGCGCTTCCGAAACTTTTCCTTATAGAAGATCGGCTCGAGGATTAGCACGTATACCGGCGCGGTGTATTGCAGGAAGATCGCATTGGCGGCGGTTGTGAGCTTGGTGGCCATGACGAACAGGATCAGCAAAGCGGCGTAGAGTACTGCGGCAATCGCGCTGACGCGGTTAAGGCCAAAACCTTCGTGACGCGTGACGATGGCTATTGTGATTGCCGCCAGCAGAGAGCGCCCGAACGAAAGTTCGAAAGCAGACAACGAAGTTGCTTTGATGAATAGTCCGCCCGTGCTCCAGAGGATTGCCGCGCCCAACACAAGGAGCAGCGGAGACACACCCGGCTTCTTGCTCAGCGCATCTTGATGGGCATCGGTGTGGTCGAGCACTAATTTACGGCTTCGTTGGCCGCGCGATCAGTTCGCGGTTGATCGGCGAGTAAAGCCTGGGCCTCTTCCCTTAACGCGCGGAGATGTTTTCCGAACTGTCCGTTCCAGGGTGGAATCACGACTGAGACTGCACCCTGGGCCTGGGCCTGACAAGCCAGACGAATCAGGGGCTTGGGTTCGGCTGTATCGATGTAACCGAATTCCTTGATCTTTTTTCCTTCGCGGGCGGCCACGTCGGCCAAACGATCAGCACCGCCTAACACACCGACCCAGCAGGTGCCGCAGGAAGCCGAACGGCATTCAACCGGAATCGGTCCTTCCATTCGTCGCGCATCGATGGCCACCCAATCACGCGCCCGATCATTGGCCGCGCCCCAGGCCAGGTCCTGGCCATCATTCAATTTGTATTTCGCTTTATCGTCGTTCTCGTCATGCGTAACGGTGAACTGTTTGTTAACCGTCTTAAGGAATCCGAGCAAGCCCTGGCTGTCGACTTTGGCGCGCTCGCGGAGAACCTGTTCGGGAGATTTCTTCGCATGTTTGTCATCGATGCAAGTCGTGGCTGGCGCACTCTTGAAAGCCGTCAATCCGGCCTGCTGCACCGTCATGAACGCCGCAGCGGTAATCCCAACGAGGAGCGACTTGTCTTTCCTGGCCTGTTGAGCGGCGTTCTGCGCGACTTCAATAATCTGATCCGCCAAAGAAGCGCGCGAGGTTTGATTGAACGAGTCCGCGTGTTGCTCAACCGCAGTCTTCACCTGAAGCCAGAAGCGATGGCCGTAAAGGAACTTGTGCGACCGATTAATTTGATCCTTCAATTCATAATCGCCTTGAAGGAGCAACTGCTGCGCCAACTTGTCACGGTCGTTTGACTGTTGCAAAGCACGGAACAAAGACAGCGGGTAGAAAGCAAACCAAATCTGGGTGGCGTTGCGATCAACTTCATGGATCGAGCGCAAGAGCGTGGCCAGCGTGGCGGACCAGGCCTCTTCGTCATGTTGATAAAGGAACTTTTCAAAAGGTGTTTCGGTGTTCATATTGTGTGTTAGATCGGAATTCCCTGGATAGTGAAAACGCTTAGTGTAGCAGTAAGCCGACGGAGGCTCAAACACTGATGCTGGGAGCGGGGCGTCTCGCCCGCACTATGCGCGAAGCGCGAAAAGACCGTCCAGGCGTTGAAAAGACGTTGAGCTCCTGACGCGACTGGACGGGACGTCCGCGTTCCCAGCCAATCGGTTGAGTCTTGCCCACCATTTTCCTACCAACGCAATTGTTGACAAACTACAACCGTGCGGAGTAAGAATCACTCAAATCTAATTAATCATTCAGGGGGATTGAAGATGGAGGCGAAGAAAGCTGCGGCTGGTGCGGGTTCTCGGCGTACCTTTGATAGCGCTTATGGCTTTTCGTTCAGCATCGCGGTTGGCCTGTTGTTATTTATCACTGGCCTGGTCATCAGCCTCACTCTCGGAGGAACGGGCGGCATGGGTTTGATCTTCGGAATTCCTCTGCTAACGGCCGGTCTGATCCTTCCCCTCTTCATGATGCGTGATCTCTTCAAAACGAGTGAGATCAAGGAGCCGTGCCCCAACTGTGGACATACCATTAGAACCTCAGACGCAACCTTGCAGCTCAGATGTCCCGGATGTCAGAAGGTAATAGATGTGCGCGAAGAGAAGTTATTTCTGGCCCAGCAGTGAAAAGATCTTAATAAACGCCGAGGCAAGCCTACCTTGATCTTCCCGATCTCCTACTCGAAACAATCCAGTTCAATCGTTTGCGGCCTTGCCGCCTGATGTGCGAAAGGCTTCGCCTTTCCGATGGTATCTTTACGTTCCCTTCAAGGCTGCGCCTCGAACGGGAGGCATAGTCTCAACCCAGGGAAGTGGGCCCTGTCGGAAAGCCAGAGGCTTTCCGACATCGAGCGGCAAGCCGCAAAAAACCATCTGGAAAGAAGGTACTACAGTGGCGGCAGCCAGGTCCGCGTCCAGTAATCACTGATCGTCAATGCAAACATGATCGCCAGCCAGAAGAGCGCCGACCCAATTACCAGCCAAATCAGGCGGGAACTGTAACGCACATGCATGAAATAGAGAATTACCAAAGTAGCCTTAACTACCGCGATGGTAAGGGCGACGACTGCGTTCAAGGGTCCGGGAAAATCCCGAAATGCCGCCAGCACGGTAAGGCCAGTCCCCACCATTAGGGCCAGGAAAATGACGATGTAGATTCGCGGTTGAACTATGTACTCGCTCATAAAACAGAAGGTCAGAGATCAGAAGTCAGAGATCAGTTTTAAATCCGCAATCCGAATTCCGCAATTCGAAATTTCTATCCTATGTGTCCTTCCAGGTGACGTCCCAGCAAGTAAAGCAATGGAAACAGAAAAATCCAGATTATGTCTACGAAGTGCCAGTACAGTCCCGAGATCTCTACTGGTGCGTGATACTCCGGTCCAAATCGTCCGCGCCACGCCATGATTGTCAATACCAACATGATCCCGATGCCGATGATCATGTGCAGCGCGTGCAGGCCAGTCATCGCGAAATAGATCCAATAGAACAACTCGACGTTGTGCACCGTCGCGCCTTCGACCAAATGCAGCTTGTGCTCATCCGTATCACCCGGCCTGGCAACTTCGGGATTGAACGGATGGCCGGGAATTAATTGGCCGGGAATCAGATTGTCGCGATACTCGATTGCCTTAATTCCCAGAAACGTCGCGCCCAGAGTCATCGTCAGGATTAGACAGATGATCGTGTTGCGTTGCTTACCGATCTGTGTGCTATAGACCGCCATCGCCATCGTGAAACTGCTGACGATCAGGACCGCGGTGTTAATGGCGCCGAGGCGTATGTCCAGATGATTACTCGCGGACGCGAATGCAGCCGGATACTGATAGCGGTAGATCGTGTATGCAAGAAACAGTCCGCCAAAGAACATGATCTCAGTGACGAGAAAGACCCACATGCCCAGCGTGCCGGCCTCGCGCTGCTG
>Ga0193749_1000130_pt1 | contig 10080 bp, 13 predicted proteins | sample L1s2metaG_FD_145081 | JGI IMG/M metagenome (GOLD analysis project Ga0193749, IMG submission 145081) | Soil microbial communities from a riparian zone of the East river system, Colorado, United States - L1s2 | ecosystem: Environmental > Terrestrial > Soil > Riparian zone | place: USA: East River...
CGACCTGCTCGACCTTCTGCTCTCTCCTGGCCTTTGGCAAATAAAAAATCCTCCCTGCCCACAACAAAAGGCAGGAAGGATCCAGCGTCCTTCACTTCTTTCGCCTCGGTAGGAAATTAAGCGGGCGTGACGCCCGCACCTACATTCTTGGGCAGAGACGTGATTATACGGAGTTCGCTTTTGACCAGTCCTCGCGCAACACCTCGGTGATGATCTCGTCGACCCAGCGCCCATCGACAAACCGGTCGGCGCGATGACGGCCCACCTCGCGATAACCGGCAGCCGCCTGCGCGCGCCCGCTCGCCACGTTGCCGTCGAAGTACGCCGACTTGAGCTTGCGCAGCGGCAATTGCCTGAACGCATAGTCGGTACGCAGCTGCATGGTTTCGCGGCCGATGCCCTTGCCCCAGATCGACCTGTCACCGATCAGGGTCCCGGTGGTTCCAAATCCATTTTTCCAGTCGATCTCGCGGATCCCTGTCGTGCCCACCGCGCGACCATCCACCTCGATCACCCAGATGACGGAATCAGGATCCCTCGCGGTACCTTCGAGCCACTCCTTCTCCATGGCGATGGATGGAGGATTGCGAAGCTGGAGAAAGCGCGTGGCTTCGAGGTCCTCGAACCAGGTCACCATCACCATCGCGTCTTCGGGCGCGGGTGGCCGGAGCCGGACGAGCTTTCCCTGGATGACCGGGCCGTGCATGGCCCGAAAGCCTAGCTTGACGAGTGGAGCTTTGCCGCCTCTTTCACGTCCACCGGCACCGACGGCCCCTGCGTAGCGGTCAGGAAGAACGTGCGCAGATACTGGCCTTTCGAAGTCGCCGGCTTGTTGCGGATCAGCGCATCCACCAACGCGGTCAGGTTCTGCTGCAGCTGGTTCGAGTCGAACGAAACCTTGCCTATCGGCGCGTGGACGATCCCGAACTTGTCGGTGCGGAACTCGACCTTGCCACCCTTTACCTCACGCACAGCGCGTGCGACGTCAAACGTCACCGTCCCTGACTTCGGGTTGGGCATCAAGCCGCGCGGGCCCAGGATCTTCCCGAGCGGCCCGACCTTCGACATGATGTCCGGGGTAGCGATCGCCGCGTCGAAGTCCGTCCAGCCCTCTGAAACTTTCTTGACCAGGTCGTCGCCACCCACGAAGTCGGCGCCGGCCTCCTGGGCCTCCTTGGCCTTATCGGCGGTGGCGAACACGGCTACGCGGACCTTCTTGCCGGTGCCGTTGGGCAGCACGACCGAACCACGCACCATCTGCTCGGCGTGGCGGGGGTCGACACCGAGGCGGATGTGAGCCTCTAGGGTGGCGTCGAATTTGGAGATCGAGGTGTCTTTGGCGAGCTGGACGGCCGCGGCCGGGTCAAGCCCGCCGTTGCCGTTGGTGGCCAGGGCAGCCTCGACCTTCTTGGCCGCCTCGAGGTACTTCTTGCCTCTCTTCTTCGGCATTACTCGACGACCTCCAGGCCCATCGACCGCGCGGTGCCTTCGATCATCTTCATCGCCGCCGCGTCGTCATAGGCGTTGAGGTCCTTGCGCTTGACCTCGACGATCTGCCGCAGCTGCGATCGGGTCACGCGGCCCACCTTGTCGCGGTTCGGCTTCGGCGATCCCTTCTCGATCCCGGCAATGCGCTTCAAGAGGTTCACTGCCGGAGGCGTCTTGAGGACAAACGAGAAGGAGCGATCTTCGTAGATGGTGATCTCTGCGGGAACGACATCGCCGGCCTGCGCCTGGGTGCGCTCGTTGTAGGCCTTGGTGAACTCCATGATGTTGATGCCGTGCGGGCCCAACGCGGTGCCCACCGGCGGCGCGGGAGTTGCCTTGCCGGCCTGCAGCTCGAGCTTGAGGATCGCTCGGACCTTTTTCTTGCCCATCTGAGTAGCTCTTCTCTTCCTTTATCTATGTGTGCTTGACGCGCTCAGTGGACCTTCTCGACCTGTAGGAGGTCGAGCTCGACCGGCGTCTCGCGACCGAACATGTTGACCAGCACTTTCAGCTTGCCCTTCTCCGGGTTGATCTCGTCCACCTTGCCGTGGAAGTCCGTGAACGGTCCGTCGACCACCCGCACAGACTCTCCGACCTGGAACTCGACCCGGATCTTCGGCGCTTCCTGCTTCATCTGCTTCTGAATCGCCCGCACCTCTTTTTCCTGCAGGGGCACCGGGCTGTTCGCGGAGCCGACAAAGCTTGTCACGCCCGGCGTATTGCGGACCACGAACCAGGACTCGTTCGACATGACCATCCGGACGAGGATGTAGCCCGGGAAGATCCGCTTCTGCACGTGGCGGCGCTTGCCGTTTGATCTCGATCTCGTCCTCCATCGGGACGAGGACCTGGAGGATCTTGTCCTGCATGTCCATGGACTCAATCCTCTTTTCGAGGTTTTTCTTGACCTTCTCCTCATGGCCCGAGTACGCGTGGACGACGTACCACTGCGCTTCCTGCTCGGGTGCTGTTGCGCTCTTCTCGACGGCCACGCTACTTGACTCCGTTGTAGATCACGCGCTTGGCGAGCTCACCCAGGAGGTAGTCGGTGCCCCCGATGAATACTCCGAGCACGATGACCGTGAAGATGACTACCAGGGTGTAGCGGTACAGCTCGCCGGCAGTCGGCCAGACGACCTTGCGAAGCTCTTCGTAGACCTCACGCAGGAACCGTCCCGGCGCGAATTCCGATGACGGCCTCTCTGCACGCTTGTCGGCTGTTACGGCCACGGCTTACTTGGTCTCCTTGTGGGGCGTGTGCTTGTGGCACCACTTGCAGTATTTGGCCAGCTCGAGCCGGTCCGGGTCGTTCTTCTTGTTCTTAACGGTGGTGTAGTTGCGCCGCTTACACACTCCGCAGGCTAAGGTGATGATGTCTTCCATGGTTGGCTCTTTGCTTGGGGCTGAAAAGAAAAAAGCCTAGGTTACCTAGGCGCTGTCAATACTAGCAGAGCCCTCACCCGCGTTCCTCATGGCAGGAGGATTTGCGTCAAGGTCTCCGCAAGCCAGGCGGTGTAGCGCTCCGGCGTCCACCCCCGAACCACCCTGAGCAGGTGATGCACCTCGGGGCTGGCCATGGTCCACACGATGTCCGCGGCGTCGTCCTCGGTGAGTCCGGCCTTCAGCGGGCCATTGGCGGCGAGCCAGGACACGAGCTGCCGCATGTTCCGGTGCCGGCCCTCCTGCGCCGTGACCCTGAATGCCGCCAGGTCCGCGTCCACCGCCGCCGCCCCTCGGATGATGCCGTCCACCGGACCGGCACGCTCGATGATCGAGGTCAGGTCGGCGGCAAATGAGGTGATCTGCCGCCGCTGGTCGGTTTCATGTCGCACGGCTTGCGGGCCGGGGCGGTCGAGCAGGTCGATCACGGCCTCGTCGCCGCCGACGCGCACGCCCAGCAGCGCCTGCAGCACGCTCCGCTTGCTGCCAAACGAGGCGTACACGGTGTCCACCGCCACCTCGGCCGCGGCGGCGATGGCCTCGACGGTGGTGGCCGCATAGCCCCGCTCGTCGAAGAGCTGCTGAGCCGCGTCCAGGATCCGCATCCGGGTCTGAGCGGCCTGCCGCTTCCGTAGGGCGGACTCGTACGGACGCTTGGGCTTGACGTTGGGCACAGTTTCATCCTACTATGCCGGTAGTCATCCTAGTATTCCTCGGATGAATTGAAGGAGACACGCACATGACAGGTCCGGCGACATACGAAGCGATCTACCGGCGGCTGATCGAGGAAGGTTTCAACCAGGGCAACCTGGCGGTCGTCGACGAGCTTGTGGCGCCGAACGCTCGTGAGCATCAGCGCGGCGCGCACGACGGAATCGAAGGCACCAAGGAGACGATCAAGTACCTGCGGTCGGCGTTTCCCGACTTCAAGATCACGATCGACGAAGTCGTGGTGTCGGGCGACAAGGTGTGGGCCCGACAGAAAGGCGGGGGTACCAACCTCGGCAGCTTCGCCGGCCGCCCCCCCACCGGGATCAAAGCTTTCACTGACGTGATCGACCTGGTTCGAATCGAGGACGGGAAGATCGTCGAGCACTGGGGCGTCCCGGACCAGCTGGGCATGATGATGCAGCTGGGTCACATCCCACAGCCTTCCCGGCCAGCCGCCGTCTCGGCTTAGTCGACGCTGCCCGGTCCAATGCGGACCGGGCCACTTGCTTCCAGGGCTTGACCATGCTGATCGCCTGCGGTACATGGGGTTGGCAAGCCTGTGGAAGACGGGTTCAGAGGAGAGGTAGTGATGCTGGGATTCAGACGAGCTCTTGTGGTCGCAGTCCTTTCTACGGCAGCAATCGGGTTCTCGTCGGTGACAGCCGTCGCCGGAGGAAATCCCGGCCGGACGCCATTGCCGAACCCGCCCGACGTGGTCGGACCCTTGTGCGGCCCCACGATCGGCACCGTCGTCGCGCACATCTCCGTGAACCGCGAGTACATCAAAACGTTCACCCAGAAAGACGGCACGTTGCGGTTGGAGATCAACGGCTTCGCCGAATCCACTGTCACGGCCAACGGCAAGACGCTGTCGTTCAACTCGAGCGGCCCGGCCAGCATCACCATCCACCCGGACAACACCGTCACGATCGTCGGGCAGGGCCACGGATTCGTGATCGGGCCCACCGGGCCGAATACAGGGATCCTCCTGGTCACCGGCCGGATCACGGTTGATCCGAACACCGGCAACGTGATCGTCCTCAGCGGCCACGTAACCGACGTCTGCGCTCTCTTGGGCTAGCAGACTGCGGCTCGGCCCATTGCGGGCCGAGCCATATCATTCAATCGATGCCCCCACCGAAGATCGCAGTGCTCCACGGCGACCAGACCGGGGAGGAGCTCCTTCGCGAGGCTTTGCGCGTGCTCGAGCTTGACGTGATCGGTCTGGAGCTGGAAAAGGTCGATTTCGACCTCTCCCTGGAGGAGCGCCGGAAGACCCGAAATGAGGTCGTCATCAAGGGTGCGGATGCGCTTCGCAAGTTCGGATTCGGCATCAAAGCCGCCACCGTCACGCCTGAGGGAGCCGGCGACGTCGGCAGCCCGAACGCCATCCTGCGCAAGCAGATCGACGGGCGGGTGATCGTTCGCACGGGCCGCCGGATCCCCGGCGTGCGGCCGCTGGCCGGGGTGCACGCCCCGATCTCGGTCATCCGCATGGCGGTCGACGATGCGTACGGCGCGAAGGAATGGCGCGAAGGCCACGACCTCGATGAATGGGCGTACCGCACGGAGAAGATCAGCCGCCGGACCTGCCGCATCGTGGCGGAGTACGCCTTCAGCCACGCCAGGCGCATCGAGGCGAAGGTGTTCGGCGGCCCCAAGTTCACCGTCAGCCCCGTCTACGAGGGCATGTTCAAGGAGGAGCTCGACGCCGCTGCCGCGCGTCATGGCGACGTTCGCTATGACCCCCAGCTGATCGACGCCACCTACGCGCTGCTGCTGTCGACGAGCGGCGAATCACTGGTGATCCCCGCCCTCAACCGCGACGGCGACACTCTGTCCGACCTTGTGCTGAAGATGTTCGGCACGATCGCCGGCGCGGAGTCCGTCCTGCTCGCGTTCGACGACGGGGGCGCCATCTCGGTCGCCATGACCGAGGCGCCACACGGCACGGCGCCCGCGCTGCAGGGCAAGAACGTGGCCAACCCGATGGCGATGATCCTGGCTGTAGCGTCGCTGCTCGGCTACATGAAGGGCGACGCGGCACACCACGCGTCGCGCGCCATATATGAGTCGGCGCTCGAGGCGGTTTCAGACGGTGTGCGTACCGCGGACCTGGGCGGTCACGCCGCGACCGCCGATTTCACCGACGAGGTGATCCGGCGCGTGCGCTTGAAGATCGAAGTCTGGAGCTCCCTGGCCGACGTTCAGAGATAACTCGATCAAGTATTTGGCGCTCGGCGACTCCTACACCGCCGGGACCGGCGCGTCCGGCAAAGCTCACGGCTGGCCGGCCATCGTCGCGGCACGCTTGAGCGAGGAGGCAGGTCGCAAGGTGAAGATCACCAACCCAGCCATCGGCGGTTTCACGACCCTGGACCTGATCGCCAAAGAGCTCGCTCAAGTGCGGCGGACCAGGCCGGATCTCATCACGATCTTGATCGGCGTGAACGACCTTGTCCAGGGGCGCACCGCGACCGATTACCGCGCCTCGCTGGTGACGATTTACGACGAGGTGGCTGCGCAAAAGCCGCGGGACGGGCGGGTTTTCGCAGTCTCGCTCCCCAACTGGTCGGTCGTCCCCGCGGCGCGCCAGTTCGGAGACCCGGAAGAGATCCGCGACCTGACCGATACCTTCAACGACATCGCGCGCGAGGAGGCGGAGAAGCACGGCTTCAAATGGATCGACATCACCGCCGCGAGCCTCTCGGGATTGGGCAAGGTGGGTTGGATCGCTTCGGATGGCCTCCACCCGGGGGACAGCCAGTACGCGGCCTGGGCACAGGTGATATGGCACGCCGTGCGGGAACGGGCTAGACCGTGATCCTCTTGAAGGACTCCGCGTACCGGTAACCGGCCTTTTTGCCCACCTCGCGGTGGCGCTTGCGCATGAACTTCTCGAAATCCCACTCGCGCCCGGGCTTGGCGACCTGGCTCTTGTGCTCGCGCAGCGCTGCCATCTTGAGGTCGAGCGTGGGGCTGATGTCCACCAGGTAGTCGCCGGAGGTCCAGAAAGGGATCCACACCTCTTTCACCTCGTGCGCCTGCAAACCCTCTTTGAGGAGGCTGCGAAACGCGCGCGGGTTCCGCGAGTCGGGGTACACCGCAGCCATCGTGGCTTCGCCCACGGCGAGGTGATCCGGATGCGATGCGCCCATCGGCGCGTCCAGTACGCGTCCCGGGATGTGCGTGATGACAAGCTCCGGCTTGTGCTTCCGGATCATGCGCACGATATCGTGGCGGAGCTTCAGGTCAGGTGCGAGGTGTCCGTCCTTGTAGCCGAGGAACTCGACTTTCTTGACGCCCAGCACTCGCGCGGCTGCTTTCTGCTCCCGCTGGCGAATCGCCACCAGGTCGGAGTCCTTCTGCTTGGGGTCCTCGCCACCTTGCGAGCCGTCCGTGACGATCACGTAAGTGACGCGCGCGCCGCCCTTGGCCAGCTTTGCGATCGTCCCGCCGGCACCGAAGTCGGGGTCGTCAGCGTGCGCGGACACGACCAGCACGTTCTTGAATTTCGGGGATTTGGAATTTGATGAAGCACTGGCAGCCGGTTTTCTCGTAGTTGTTTTTCTCGTCGCCACGTCTCTGACATTAAGCGATCGAGGAAACCGCCTGTTCCATCAGCGCCTGGTTTTGGCCGGCGCTCCCAGCGAAGAAAGTGGGATGGCAGGTTGGATCGGCTTCCACAAGGCGTCCAGGTGCTCGGGACTCAGTCGCGAGCGCGAAGCGATCACCCGGCCGCCAAACGCAGCCGTCTTGACCGCCGCCCACCCCGCGCTTCCGGCCATGCGCATGGGCACAGTCACCACGGCGGCGAGGGCTGCAGCCTCCTCAGCCGGCCTGGCGCTGCCATCGACGATTGCCTTGGAAAGTGCGTTGGAGGCGCCATCGTCGACCTGCCAATGCTTCGCCAGCACAGCGCACTGGCTCGCACCAAGCCGGCCGAGCGCTGTGACGTAGCGGGAAACCATCGCACCCAGAGTTCGCGGGTTGGTGACCGGGATCGCGGATGCGAACGGGGCGTAGGAGGCCGCGAACTTGATCGGCGTCAGGTGATGGCGGCGAACCAGCGCCGACACCGCGTGCCAGGTCGCCACCGCCTGGTCGTCCGACCGGCCGCCGAAAAAGTCGATCAGCGCCGTGCCGGCATTGATCATCGGCGCCACCGCCTCCTCGTTTGCGTTCGGCGCGGCCGCGGCGACCTCCTCCCAGTCTTGCTTGCTCAGAGACGCCACGTGATTGGCAAAGCCCGCTGTGTCCAGACGCTCGATCGACATGAACCGCGTAAAGGGCGCATACATCTCGGTCACCTGCGCGCTGTTGATGCGACTGCGCGCTTCGATCGCATGGCCGGCGCGCTCGACGGCGGTGAATGCGCGGCAGCGCGTGAAGACGTCGAGGCCTCGCGTGCCTTCGATCGTGGCAAGAATCGAACGCACGACGCCTGTCGGTTCGCCGCTGCTGTCACGAGCGACGCTCGCCACCAGCGTGCGGCGGTCGAGCACCCGCAACCACTGGATCGGCGTGAGCTCCGTGACGCCTTTGATAAAGGTCACCACCTCGGCGCTGTTCGGTCCAAATGGCGCCGTTGCTTTCGGCGGCGCCGCAGCCGCGATGCGCTTTCTTGGAGGTTTGATCGTCCGGATGGCGCTGCTCACGGCTGCCTTCACCCGCACTGTCGCCGGTTGGTGGTCCGCGGCCGTCAGCGAATCGAAAGGGATCACTGCTTCGAGGGGCACCCACAGCTCGGCAACCTCATGATTCGCCAGGTCGTGCAGGCAGCCAAGCACCCGTCCGCCATGGACGGCGGTGCGGACCGCCGCCCAACCCGAGTCGCCGGTGACGTGGGCGGGGATGACGGTGAGGGCGGCCATGGCGACCGACTCCTCGCTTTTCGTCTCAGGGTTTTTCGCCACGGCCTGAATCAGTGCCCGTGACGCGTCGTGGTCGAGGCGCCACCGGTGAGCGAGACCCTCGCACTGGGCAGCCGACAGAGCCTCGAGCGCAACCAGGAAGCGCCGCGTCAAGGGGTCGAGCACGTCAGATCCCGCAACCGGAATCAGCACCGCGAACGGTGCGTAGTGGGCGGCAAACTTCAGCGCCGGCAGTTGATGCCGCGTGACGAGCGCCGACATCGCCTGCCAGGCGGCAACCTGCTTCTCCTCGCTCTTTTTCGCCAGCGTGTCGAACAGGATCTCGCCCGCCCTCGCCATCGCTTCGGGCATGTTCCCGTCGCTGCTGCGAATCGCAGCCTGGATCGCGTGCGCCGGCTCGTCGGCTCCTTCCTTGGTCACCGAGGCGACCAGACGCCGCGCCGCCAGCACCTGGCGCCACTGCCATGGCGTCAGCTGAGCGACAGCTTCGATGAACGCCACGACCTCCGCTGTGTTGGGTCCAAAGCGCTCCGCGGTGTTGTCATTGGAACGCTGAATACGGCCGAGCAGTCCGTTGGGCACCCCCACAAGCTCAATTTTGGCTGGGCCGGCGGCCTTTAAGGCCGCTTAAACGGTCTCCACCTTCAGCAGGTTGGTCTGGCCGGCCAGGCCAACCGGGACCCCGGCCACGACCACGACGGTGTCGCCGGAACGGACCAGACCGCTCAGCCGGGCCGCTTCGGTGGCGTTCGCCACCATCTGGTCGGTATCCCGTCCCGGGCTGACCAGCAGCGGGATGACCCCCGAGTACAGCGCGGTCTTCCGGAGGACCTCGGGGTGCGGGCTGGCGGCGATCACCGGTACCCGGGGCCTCGCCTTGCTGCACCTGAGCGCGGTCGTCCCGGACTCGGTGAACGCGATGATGACCCTGGCCCGAAGCTCGTCGGCCGTGGTCGCGGCTGCGTGGGCGATCGCGCTGCCGATCTGCCCTGGCTCGCGCCACGGCTGCCGTGCGCGCTCAAAAGCCGGGTGCCGCTGCGCCGACTGGCAGATCCGGGCCATGGCGCGCACCGCTTCGACCGGGTGCGCTCCGACCGAGGTCTCCTGGGACAGCATGACCGCGTCGGTCCCGTCCCAGATCGCATTGGCGACGTCCGACGCCTCGGCCCGGGTCGGGCGGTTAGACGTGACCATCGACTCGAGCATCTCGGTCGCCGTGATGACCGGAACTCCCGCCCGGTTCGCCCGGTCGATCACCTCCTTCTGCACCGCCGGCAGATCGCCAAGCTTCAACTCCACGCCCAGGTCGCCGCGCGCGACCATCACGGCATCGGCAACCTCGAGGATCTTGCTCAGATTGCGAATCGCTTCCAGCTTCTCGAGCTTGGCGATCACGGGGGCCCTGCAGCCCAGGTCGCCGAGATGCTTCTGGCACAGCAGTACGTCTTCCGGGTGGCGAACGAAGGAAAGCGCGACCCAGTCGACGTTCAGCTCGACCGCAAGCTTCAGGTCGTCCAGGTCTTTCTCGGTGAGCGCCGGCATCGGCAGTGTGCGCCCAGGCACGCTG
>Ga0193749_1000131_pt1 | contig 10073 bp, 6 predicted proteins | sample L1s2metaG_FD_145081 | JGI IMG/M metagenome (GOLD analysis project Ga0193749, IMG submission 145081) | Soil microbial communities from a riparian zone of the East river system, Colorado, United States - L1s2 | ecosystem: Environmental > Terrestrial > Soil > Riparian zone | place: USA: East River...
AACCGCGAACGCGCCGTCGAGAGCATCCGCATCGCAACTGAGCGACTGCGCTCGGGAATCTCGTTCGGGGTGTGCGCTGAAGGCACGCGCGCCCGTCCCGGTGAAATGCTGCCCTTCAAGAAAGGCGGTTTTCATATGGCGGTGCAAGCGGGTGTACCCATCATTCCGATGGCCTTAAAGAACAGCGATCAACTGATGGGTAAAGGGACCGGCGAAGCCTGGCCGGGAACGATCGAGATGGTCTTGTTCCCACCGGTTGAAACTGCCTGGGTTTCAAGCGATGAAGACTTACAGCACCTTGTCGATCAAGTCCAGGAAATGATCATGAAAGAATTGGGAGTTGAGAAGCTCACTCCACGGCGGCCGAAGTGACTAAGTTTGGAGTTCCGCCTTCAGGCGGTGCTACCTCACGAACCCGGGACCGCCTGAAGACGGAACTTCAAACATTCTAAGCGTCACTGCTTGAAATCATAAGTAAGTATTCCAGAAACCTTCACTGTAATTCCGTCTACCACCAGGGGCGCGAACCTGGCCAATTTAGCCGCGTCAACGGCAGCCTGCCGCAGGGATTCAGGACCGAAGACCGCTTCGGCTGAAATTACTTTACCCGTTTCGTCTACCAGGACCTTGACCTGTACCTCGCCAAACTCGTGGACCCTTCTCGCTTCAGCGGGATACTTTGGCGCTGGTAGCTGGATAGCCTTGCTGTTGAGTATTCCGCCCTCGGTCGGCGCGATGGCTTCAGACTGGCTGCTGGTCTCAGCCTCAGGGGTTTGCGTTTTAGGCTGCGCCGGGGAGTTTGGCTTTGATTCAAGCTTGGGCGGTTCCGGCGTCTCTGATCCGGGCGGTGCCGCGCCGATTTCAGTAATTGTGACCTTGCCACGCCCAACTACGAAGTCGGTATACTTCACCAGCATGCGCACGCGGACGACGTTACCATTGCCGAAGGTCAGTTCGTCGTCCGAGTAGGTGTAAGTCGGGAACCAATACTTGCCATCAATCTGTTCGCGATAGGTTTCGAAGGTCGGATATTTATTGTTCTTGTCTTCCGGAACTCCCTTGCCTTTGGCCTTGACGATCTGTAAGTCCTGCGTGTCAACCCAGATGCGTCCCTGGAAGAATCGCTCCTTCACCTTTTTGGGATCGGGCGTGACTTTCGGACCGACATCAAAAACGTAGAGATCCAACTCATCAATTTTTTCTTTACCAACATATTTGAAATTGTACGCGTTCAGTTTGGACGCTTCGAGGGCGAAAGGATTGACACCCCCGAGATCCTCCAGATCCTGCGCCGTAATGTTGATCTCGGTCAGCGTCGGCATCGGGAAGAAATTAATCTTTTCAAAGCGCTCCCCCTGATCGTTGAAGGTGAACAGAGACACTCGATGATACTCGCCGGTCACCTGTCCACCCATTCCAATCGTCTGCACCAGTGCGTCGCGTTTGAAAGCGTAGGTGTTAAGCGCCTGCCGAAAGTGGGTTTCTTTATTTGTGAATGCGCGAACGATCGCGTCGACCTGGGCCGCGGACAACGTACTGGCAGTTATGGTTGTCGCCGCTGGCCCTCTGGCATCAGCACTGGTTTGCTGCGACAGCGCCACTCCTGCGGCCGCAAACAGGATTAGGGACGCCAAAAGCGCGCGATTGAGACCGATGTCAACAAGACGGTGACCAATTCCAGAGAAGAAGTTCATTGGTATCTTCCTACGCAAGCGGTTATTGAAACCACGAAAACCAGGCGATGACTTCGTGGATTATAGCAACTGAACGGAGCCGGAGCACGCCTGCACTCAGATGAGCCAAATGGCGAGCCTGTTGCCAGAGGGATTCAACTTGCGGTTACAGGTGCGCTTTCCGTTCCAGTCTCATTAGGCCGCCAAAGATTCAGAAGGCAACAGCCTTCGGAAGTGCCCTATTTTGAGATCCTCTTGGCCAGTAAGACGATCCACGAACCCGCACGAAACGAAAGGTTCTTTTCGTGCCCCATTTCGTGTGATTTTGTGGATCGTTCTTGCTTCAATGGAAAGACTACACACGAAACCAATTTAGGGCACTGCCCAGCTCTGGTCGTGATCCTCTCACACGAAAAGGATCACGACCCCAGCTCTCCCCTCCTTCGCTTTGCCCCGTCCTTCGAGTTAAGATGTGGGTTTTGCGAGAGCCACCGGATTTCCATCTGTCTGGTCTTGCACGCACCAATCATGACCCAGGAAGCTATCGAAGTACGGGGCGCTCGCGTCAACAATCTTAAGAACATTTCGTTCTCGATCCCAATTAACCTCATGACCGTGGTCACCGGCGTCAGCGGTTCGGGTAAATCCTCGCTGGCGTTCGACACCATCTATGCCGAGGGCCAGCGCCGCTATGTCGAATCACTTTCGGCTTACGCCCGCCAGTTCCTCGAGCGCATGGACAAGCCGGATGTCGATGAGGTACGCGGGATCGCGCCTGCCATAGCGATCCGGCAAAAGAACTCGACGCGGAATCCACGCTCGACCGTGGCCACGCAAACGGAAATCTACGATTATCTGCGACTGCTGTACGCCCGCGTGGGCATAACGATCTGTCGCGTTTGCGGCCGGGAGGTCCAACGCGATTCGCCAGAGTCAGCGGCCGACGAAACTCTCAGGCAGCTCGCTGAAGGAACACGCTTCTTCGTCCTATTTCCGGCACAGGCGGGACTACACATCGACCTCTCCGGCACCAATGGCGCTAATGGCGATAGTCCGAGGCCGGCACGAAAAGGCAAACAGAAGGAGGCCCAGGGACAGCTCAGCCGGCAGATGATCACGGCGCACTTGATGAGCCTGATGCAGCGTGGCTTCACCCGATTACTCCATGAAGGACAGCAAATCGATCTCACTTCACCTGATGACTACCGCCTGGATGACTTTCAGAACGTCTTTGTCCTGGTCGATCGTCTAACGGCTCGCGAAGACATTCGCCAGCGTCTGGTAGATTCGCTGGAAACCTGTTTTCGCGAAGGACACGGGCAGGCGGTGATTGAGACTACCGCAGCCGAACCAACTCGCCTGCGTTTTTCCGAAGGCTTCGAATGCAAATACGATGGCACTATTTATGCGACCCCTGAGCCGCGCCTGTTCAGTTTCAACAATCCATACGGCGCCTGTCCGACTTGTCAGGGTTTCGGCAACACCATCGGTCTCGATCTTGATCTGGTAATTCCCAATCCGGGACTAACGCTCAGCGAAGGCGCCATCGAACCGTGGACCAAACCTCAGTATGACTGGGCTAAATCGGAGTTGCGCAGCTTCTGCAAGACTGAACGCATCCCGATGAACATTCCTTTTAATCAACTGACGCGGCCGCAACAGCGGGCAATTGTTAATGGCAAGGCCGAATGGAGCGGCGTGCGTGGCTTCTTTGATTGGCTGGACACGAAAAAATACAAGCTGCACGTGCGTGTTTTCATGTCGAAGTATCGCGGCTACACGCTTTGTCCCGACTGTGAAGGCGGGCGTCTGCGCCAGGAAGCGCGAGACGTGCGCGTCGGCGGAAAGACACTACCTGAAGTCTCAGCCTTGTCGATTAAGGAGGCAGCGGTTTTCTTTGACACGCTCGAACTGCTCCCTGAACAGTCAGCCATCGCCGAGCGCGTGTTGTTCGAAGTACGCCGGCGGCTGCGCTTCATGGTTGACGTTGGTTTGGATTACCTGACCTTGAATCGCCTGGCTTCGACATTGTCCGGCGGGGAAGCCCAGCGGATTCAACTGGCGACCAATCTGGGATCGTCTCTGGTCGGCGCGCTTTATGTCCTGGACGAGCCTTCTATTGGTCTGCACCCGCGCGACAACGATCGTTTGATTCGCCTGCTGCACAATTTGCGCGACATCGGCAACACCGTGCTGGTGGTGGAGCACGACGCGGACATGATGCGGGCCGCTGATCATATTCTGGATATCGGGCCGGCGGCGGGGGAACTCGGCGGGCGCCTGATGTATGAAGGCGACTTCCCTGGCTTGATCAGGGATTCGCAATCGCTGACTGGTCGCTATCTTCGCGGTGAGTCTGAGATTCGCGAGCCAAAGCATCGCCGGCCTTTGCAACTAAAGCGTCTGAAAGTTCGTGGCGCCGGGGAGCATAATCTCAAAAGCATCAATGTCGATATCCCGCTCGACATGCTGGTCTGTGTCACCGGAGTCAGCGGCTCGGGCAAGTCGACTTTGATTCACGATTGCATTTACGCCGGCTTGAAAAAGCAGCAGGGCGATTGGCAGGGCCACGTGGGTGCGTTTCAAAAGCTCGAAGGCGGGCAACTTATAGACGAAGTGATTCTGGTGGACCAATCAGCCATCGGCCGCACGCCGCGTTCGAATCCCGTGACTTATATAAAGGTCTATGACGCGATTCGCGAAACCTTTGCCCACACGCGTGAAGCCCAGGCACACGGATTTGATCCGTCGCATTTTTCATTCAACGTACCGGGTGGCCGCTGCGAAGTTTGCCAGGGAGACGGCACCGTGACCGTCGAAATGCAGTTTCTTGCCGACGTCGAGCTGGTTTGCGAAGAGTGCAAGGGCACACGTTTCAAACAGCAGATTCTGGACGTGCGCTATCGCGGCAAGAATATTCATGACGTGCTGAACATGACCATCCGTGAAGCGCTCACATTTTTCCGGGACATCACGAAGATCGTAAACAAGCTCCGCGTACTTGATGAAGTTGGCTTGGGTTACCTGCGCCTGGGTCAATCGGCCACGACGCTGTCTGGAGGTGAAGCGCAAAGAGTTAAACTGGCGGCTCATCTGGCTAAACGCGCCGGCGCCCGCTCGCTTTACATCTTCGATGAACCAACGACTGGCCTGCACTTCGATGACATCAACAAACTGCTGGCGGCGTTTCGCGCTCTGATTGACGCCGGCGGATCGCTTTTGGTGATCGAGCACAACCTCGACGTGATCAAGACGGCGGACTACATAGTTGACTTAGGACCGGAAGGTGGAGACGCGGGTGGTTACGCGGTGGCGACGGGAACGCCAGAAGAGATTATGAAGGTGAAAGCGTCGCACACCGGACGATATCTGCGAGAATATCTGGCGCGGTCGAATGGTAAAGCGAAGTTGCCGGCGGCTTGAGAGTCCTCGCCGTCTAACTGTTAGTAAAAAGTCTCGCGCCCTGCGAAGTCGAAGTGTCGGGTACTAATGGCCTGCAACTTAGCGAAGTTTGCAGAGATGCGCTAGAGTGTCGTCCTGGGAGATCACCGAATTAGCGAGACAAAAGATGAGTCTCAAAGAGCAAATTGCCGGCGACATGATCGCGGCTATGAAAGCCAAAGACGCCGCGCGCACTTCGACCTTGCGCATGTTGAAATCAGCGATTAGTTATCGCGAGATCGAAAAGGGCGGCGCTCTGGACGATGAAGAATTGGCGAAGCTCCTGCGTTCGCAGCTGAAACAGCGGCGCGATTCGGTCGAGCAATACCAGAAGGGCGGTCGTCAGGATCTGGTTGAAAAAGAGACTGCCGAGATCGCGGTCATCGAAGGGTATCTGCCGCGGGAGGCCTCAGTCGAAGAGATTGGCCAGGCTGTGTTGGCTGCGATTGCGGAAACCGGCGCCACCTCGATGAAGGAGATGGGAGCGGTGATGAAGGCGACCATGGCCATTCTGGCAGGCAAGAATCCGGATGGCCGCACCGTCAGCGAAACGGTTAAGAAGAAATTAGCCTCGGCATCCTGACCCCGGGAGACTGCGTTTACATCCTACCCCAGTCAGACCTCCACGTCCGGAGTTAACATTTCTGTCACCGTCGCTGGAACCCCTTCCAAAGTTGGCTCTTCTATGGTAAAAATGTGGGCCATCCTGGAGACATCAGCCTCCGCAGCAGGCCAAAAAGCACTAGGCAAGGCTCCGGATCCCGACGCCTCCGAATCACGACAAGTTTACTTCGCCCCGGGAATCCCTCCAGTTGAAATTCGGCTCGATTCCCGAATCAGTTCTTTGACGACGCCCGACCACTGTAGTCGCGCGCAATATGAACGCTCGGTTTTCTCTTGGTGACCCCTCGGTTTCTCTCAAGGAGGCTCGGATGAAAAAACAGTTTTGCAGTTTGGTGCTTGTTGCGTCAGTCCTCTGTTTGCTTGCGCTCCCGGGTTTGGCAAAGAACTCCTCGGAAATGATCAAGCAGCACGAACGCAATACCATATCTTTGGAACTTGAGTTCTCAAAGAAGAATCCGAACGCTCTGCAGCGCGTAATGTCCTTTCTGAATTGGGGCCCCAATGGATATGCCACCGGCTTCGTGGTTGGCGACCACCTGGTGATGACGGCGTATCACGTCGTGTCCGGCGGCCTGGACGAGTCCAAGAAACTGGCGCTGGGCTTTTCACGCACTGATGAACTCGAGGCCCGCGTGTACACCAATGGGTGCCAGGCGAAAGTTCTGGGAGTGGATGTGAATGCCGATCTGGCCCTGCTGGAGGTTTGCGGTACTCCCAAACAAACCGTCTCTCCATCTTTTCAATTGAATCTCAGCAAGGATGAAAAGCTAATGCTGATTGCCCGGCCGCACGGTGACAGGGTTGTCAGCCACGGGACCTTCTATGGCGCCTATAGCCTGAAGGGCGTCGATTACTGGTCGGTAAGAATTAGCGCCCGTGACGGATTTTCCGGTAGTCCGGTTTACAACGAAAAGGGGGAAGTCGTCGGCGTCTTTAGCGGCTATGATTGGGCCCAGAAACTCGCCGTCATCAGCCCAGGAGAAAGAGCGCAAAAACTTCTGGAAGCCTATGCTCCGGGCGCCAAGCCGTGAAGCTCAAGTTAAGTAGCGAGCGCAAGTGATCCGCAATGGGCACTGCCAATTTCAATTAGCACCGCACTTTAGTGCGGTGATCAAGAGAAGCCTCACCGCAGAAACAGCTTCAAATGGTTTCTAATGAAACCCTTTGGTTTAGAGATCATTTTGAATGCCTCAACTCACCTGGCTGGAGCCAGGTGCTTATGAAATTGAACCCCACAACAACGTACCTCGCTGCGCACTGTCCTTAGCTTGCTTCCGCCCGATCCTTCTCGTATAATCCACAGCTTGCTCGGATCGTCGGATGCGTTATCCGGTGGGTTTTGGCCCACTTTTTCTTTTGGGCGAGAGGTCACAGACTTTTGGTCTGTGGACTGCAGGAAATCAAAACACGGGCGGAAAGTCTGTGTCACAGTCATGGACCCACGGTCGGTTGCAGAGCGGGTGCGCGAGATTGCCGAGCAGGCGGCCATCGACCATGGAATGGAATTGGTTCATGCTGAAGTCGCCGGCCCTGAAGGCCACCCGATAGTGCGTTTGTTCATTGATAAGCCCGGAGGCGTAACCCACGACGATTGCTCGAAAGTCAGTCATCAGGTGAGCACCGTTCTGGACGTCGAGGACTTTATTCATTCCGCCTACGTCCTCGAGGTTTCGTCTCCTGGACTTGAGCGTGGGCTTTATAAACAGGCCGATTACGAGCGTTTCACCGGCAGCCCGGCGAAAATCAAAGTACGCTCTCCCATCAATGGCCAGCGCAACTTTCGCGGCCGCATTCTTGGGGTTGAAGACGGCAACGTGGTTTTGCTGGATCTGACCAGTGGCCGAGTGGAAATTCCTTTGGAAGGTATAGTCAAGGCCAACCTGGAAGCCGACGTGGAGAGCGAGTTCCGTTTGGCGCGCGACCCGGAAGCCGATAAGCATTTGAATCAAAGACAGCGCCCGTCGCGAAACGAGTTGAGAAGAAGTTAATGAGTACTAGCATTGCGCAAAACATCGAAGCCCTTTGCCAGGAGCAAGGCATTGATCGCGAACTGGTAGTTGAAGCGATTAAGGAAGCCGTGCGCGCCGCCGCCAAGAAGCAGTTCAAAGGCGGCGAAGACATCCAGGTGGACTGGAGCCCCGAAAGCGGACTGGAACTATCGGCTTCAAAAGTCGTCGTCGACGACGTGGCGGATCCTTCGACGGAAATGTCTATCGAGGAAGCGCGCGAACTGGGCGGCGACGAAGTCGAAATCGGCGATGCTTTGTTGTTGCCGATGCCGATGGAAGAACTGGGACGAATCGCCGCGCAAACTGCCAAACAGATTCTGTTTCAGAAGGTCCGCGATGCGGTGCGGTCAAATGTTTACGAACAATACATCGATCGCGTCGGCGAACTTGTGAATGGGTTCGTGAAGCGCTTTGAACGCGGCAACATGATTGTTGATTTGGGAAACCTCGAAGCCATCCTGCCCCGTTCACAGCAATCGCGCGGCGAGCAGTGGAACCAGGGCGAGCGCATTCGCGTCGTCATTACCAACGTTTCCAAAGAGTCAAAAGGCCCGCAGATCGAAGTTTCGCGCACTTCGCCGGAACTGCTCGAGCGCCTGTTCGAAATGGAAGTGCCGGAGATTTACGACGGCACCGTAGTCATCAAGTCATGCGTGCGCGAGCCGGGTGAGCGCGCGAAAATCGCCGTCGTTTCCAACGAGCGTGACGTCGATCCCGTCGGGGCCTGTGTCGGTATGAAAGGTTCCCGGGTGCAGGCAATCATTCGCGAACTGCGCGGCGAGAAAATAGACATTATCGAATGGTCCGAAGAGCCTTCTGTGTTTGCGGCGAACTCTCTGTCGCCTGCCAAGGTTAATCAGGTGCGCATCACTGACATCGAAAACCGCCAGATGGAAGTGATTGTTAATGAAGATCAGCTCAGCCTGGCGATCGGAAAACGCGGCCAGAATGTGCGCCTGGCGACCAAGCTGGTGGGTTGGAACATCGACATTCGCAGCGAAGAAGAATTGAAGAAGGAAGTTGCCGAGCAGATGGGCGCGATGATTGCCTCAGGAGCGCCGGTACCGCTGGCCGCAATCCAGGTTGTCTCGGCGCAACAGGCCGACACGCTTGGCGAGCACGGGGTTACGGATATTGACGGGCTGGTCAATACCAGCGTTGATGACCTGGTCGAGTTTCTCGATGTCAGTCTGGATGAAGCCGAGAAGATTCTCGGCGCCGCCCGCTCAGTAATCGAAATTCGCGAACGCAGCAAACAGCCGCCAACAGAGGAAGGTGGCGAGCTTGAGGCCGCAGCGCCGGATGCCGAACCCGACACTGTCGCGCCCGAAGCCAGCACTGCCACCTCCGACACTGAATCGGAAGACTCGACCGCTGAAGGCTACGACGAAGCGGTCAAGAGCGGCGTCCCCTTCTCAGCCGAAGAAACCATTCGCGCTGAGTACTCAGCTGATCCAGTCGCTCTTACTGAGGCCGATCCTATGACCGTGGACGAATTGGTTCTGCAGGATGCCGGACGCGATCTGCGCCCGGACGTGATCACATCTGCTCCCGATTTGACTGCCCTGGCTGTGGCTGAGCTGGAAGCTGACGACTTTGATGATGAAGTTGCCGCGTCCGCGGAGGACCGGACAGCCGAATCCCCGGCCTCTGAAACAAGTTCCGCTCTCGAATCGTCACCCGACGAGAAGGCCGCTACGGACGAGAGCTTGAAGGACGAGAAGCAATGAGATGCTTCCGATGATGCGGCCAAATAATAGTTGCGCGCGCGCATGGGCTCGCCCGCCTCGCCTCCGACACCTGCTATAGCAGGGCGCTCTTAGAGTGCTCCTGCGGAAGGTGGACGAAGGCACCACTTTTCGCAAGCAGCAAGGAGCGCATGTCAGCAGTTACTTCCAAAGTTCGCATATACGATCTCGCTAAGGATCTAAAAATCGACACCAAGCGCCTCATTGAAGAGGTGCGGCGCGAGGGTGTGGATGTCAGTGTGCCCTCAAACTCGATCTCGAAAGAGCTCGCCGAAAAGATTCGCGACAAATACTTCCCCAAGAAGGACACCGCCGTCAAACGAGCCGTTAAGATCGTTAAGAAGGCCGCTCGTCCAGTCGTGGAAGAGGCGCCTCCAGAACCAGGCGAGGAGATAGCCGCCCCGATCGAGGCCGCTGAACCGGAGACCTTTGCAGCCGAAGAGCCCGCTACGGTTACTCAAGCTCCTTCGACTCATGTGGTTCGCAAACTTTCTCCGGCTCTGCGCGCCGAAAAACCGGCTGAGCCTGAGGCGTCCGCTCATGTGCCTGAAATACCGGAGCCCGACTCTGCTCCAGTG
>Ga0193749_1000132_pt1 | contig 10008 bp, 9 predicted proteins | sample L1s2metaG_FD_145081 | JGI IMG/M metagenome (GOLD analysis project Ga0193749, IMG submission 145081) | Soil microbial communities from a riparian zone of the East river system, Colorado, United States - L1s2 | ecosystem: Environmental > Terrestrial > Soil > Riparian zone | place: USA: East River...
AGCGCTGTGCAGCTCGACTGCTACCTGTGGTCCTACGGCCCTCGAAGCAACCGGCGACTGCAGACGAGAATCGGCGCCCGCAGCGTCATCAACCGAGGCTGCATCATCGACGTGCGAACGGGCTTGACGATCGGCGCAGACGTGAGCATCTCGCCTGAGGTCGCGATCCTGAGCACCCAACACGATCTCAACGACGTCGAGTTCTCACTGCAGGGCAAGCGAGTCGTCATTGAAGACCACGTGTGGATCGGCATGCGCGCGACGGTGCTTCCGGGTGTGACGATCGGGCGCGGCGCGGTCATCGCCGCGGGCGCCGTGGTGACCAAGGACGTGGCGCCGCTGGACATCGTCGCCGGCGTACCGGCGCGGCCTGTGGGACGCCGGAAGCTGGATCCAAACTACAAGCTGCCGAACCCTCCCCTGTTCGAGTAGGTCAGCGAGCCGGCACGGTTCGGATCAAGCCCTCGCCGGCGAGGATGCGCGCATATCGGGCCGCCGTCCGTGGGGTCACGTTCAGCAGCTCGCCTGAAGAGCCGCCTTCGGCCATCCACCGGCACATGTCTCGCAGCTCCCGGCCTCGGTCCCAGACATGCCCGCTGAAAGTCCACAGACAGCTGTCGATGCCGCCGAGCAACCAGCCCGGTTTCCTCGATCTCAACAGGCGACGCTCAGCGCGGACAAGGTCTTGGAGCTCGTTCACCGTCTCAAACGGTGTCCAGCCATCCCACCGCCCGGCGGTGTAGTTGAGCACGGTCAGGCCGTCGACGCCGGTGGCCGAGGTCGGCGGCGCGCCGAACTCTGCTTTCGACAAGGCGTATTCGAAGCCTGCCGCCCTGACCGCCTCGAGGACGGAGCGCACGGGCCGGCCGGGGCGGGATTCATCAAACGGCCGGATTGGTTCGAACAGGTTGCCCAGTGGGGATTCCCGGATTCGGGATCGAAGATCAGGTCGCCCACCACCCGCGCCCGTGCCGGGATCGGCCGAAAGCGCCCGGCGCCGGTAGCGCAGCTTGATCGACGGAGGCCGCGCCTCCAGCTTGACGCGCCCAATCCTGCGCGGGAGCAGCGGCGCGTCCATCACCCCCCACCAACCCTTGGGAATCTGATCTCCGCCCACCTTGCCCGCCAGCGCCGCGACGCTGTCGGCGAGAGTGCGAGCGAAGCGTTCCGGGGGAGCAGCAGATTCGATCATGCCGCCCGCGCCTGCGCTGGCCAGCAGAGTCTCAACCTGGCCGCGCAGGCCTCCCAACTCCGGTGCTGCGCCCAGAAGGGCAAGCGGTGTCGAATCCACAAAGTTGAAGCTCTCCGCGGTGAGAGCAAGTCCGGCCTTGAGGCTGGTGAGGCTGAGAATCTCCGCCAGGGCGTAGAGGCATTCGAGCTCGCGGACCATGCCGGTCCAGAAGACCATCGTGCTGACGATCCGCCGCTCGCGGGCCCAGCGTCTGAGCTCGTCGTCGTCTGGCTGAGCACCGGCCTCGCCTGGCGCCGCCATCACCTCGGGACGCGGCCGGGGCGCGTCGCCGATTATCGGAAACGGTGGACGGCCCGGGTCGACGAGCTGAAAAGCGACGCCGGCATGAGAAAGCTCGAGGAAGTCCCAGTCATCCTGTTGCCGCCCCCAGACCACCGGAACCGTCTGAAGCTGCAGGGACAGGCGAGTCACCAGGTCGGCCTGCGGGATGCCGAAAACGGGAGCCCAGCCATTGCGTATCGCAGCCGGAATCCACCTGCCCGCCGCCTCCGGGTCGGCGATCAGGAACGTGTTCGTGTTCTTGCTCCAGCGCAGGGCCATGGCCAATGACCGGTCGGCCACGGAGGCGGGGCCCGCGGGACTTGTAGCCACGTCATCCCAGAGGTATTCGACGTCTGTCGGACGCTGCGATTTGAGTTTCTCGAGTGCCTCGTCGTCCCCCGCCGAGATCGCGATCAGACGCCGCTGGACGATCTCGTGGCACGCATACGGAGCAAGGCTGAGCGGGCCTTGAACATTTCCGATGACCAGCAGCGTCTCCGGCCGCTTCACGTTGCTCGACTCGAAGAGCCGGCCGTAGAAATCGCCCACGTCAGGCGTGCATGCTCGGATTGGAATGGCGGCTTCAGTCAGGGCTTCCGCAAACACCGTCGGACCGAGACAGGCAGCCTGGCAGGAGAAGCGTTGCAAGACCAGCTCGAACTGTTCGAGGTGATGACCGCCGGTGAAGGTTCCCCCGCGCAGGTCTGCCGGATCAGCTCGCCAGGGCAAGCCTCCGCCGTAGTGGACACCGGAGGGCCGGCTGTCGTAGTAGCACTCGAAAAGTAGACCTTCGGCTGCGGCCACCCAGGCGAGGGTGGCGCATACGGCGTCCCGGTGCGGGTGGTCTGCCGGCGCAAAGAAGATGAGGAGGCCAGGTCGCGCTTTGCGATGTGGGTCCCTTCTTGCCGTCACCCTCGGGAATGCCAGGGCCTCCGCCGGCTGGACCCCAACATCACGTGTTCGCTCTTTGCAACGTCAAAGTCGCCGGCGAGGCGCAGGCGTTCCGGATTCAATCGCCACTTGAGCGCAAGCGCCACCCCGGAGGGGCGATCGGGCACCACGAGGATCGCGGACCGGCGAGCCTGCATCCTCTCGAGCCACCCGGTAAGCCCACTCGCATCGCGATCGATGTCGGCCTTATTCGCAACCGTGACAAGGCGCTGACCGGCGGCGCGCTTGACGAGGGCTCCCGCGCCACCCTGAAGCGGCAAGATCACACTGCTCCCGGCTCCCTGGCCTATCCGGCGGCGGCTGCTCAATGCGCGCCTCAGAGCGTTGATCTGGGCCACAAGGCAACAATAGGTGCTGATCGTCAAGGCCGGTATGGGCATGGAGTCAAAAGCCGGGACCAAAGTCCCAGACCGGGGGGCCGATGCGGGACCAGTGCTTCAGAGCATGGGCGGCTCTCCCATTCTTGGCGGGGCAGGCCCCGGCTAGACTCCGACCATGGGGGTCCAAACTACAACGCTGCCTGCCATCACTCCTGCTCACACGCCATCGGTCCCAGCGCAGGCCGTTCAGGCGGCCGCGAGTCCCATCAGCCGGCTGGCGGGCGTTGATGGGCTTCGGGCAGCAGCCGCCATGTGGGTCGTGCTGTTTCACATCAGGGTGTTCAGCGGCGCGCACCTTCCGTTCCAACCCCTCGACTTCTTCGTGCGCAGCGGTTCGACCGGTGTCAGCCTCTTCCTGGTCCTGAGCGGTTTCTGTCTCTACCTGCCGTTCGCGGCGGGAAGATCTGGGCGCTTCAAAACGTGGAGCTTTTTCGTTCGGCGAGCGCGCCGCCTTCTGCCTGCTTACTACTGCTCGCTTGGGTTTGCGCTTGCCCTGAACCTCATCGGCGGCGGCAACCTTGGTTTCGGGCGGATGTCCGTGACGGATGTCGCATGGCAGCTCGCAGCTCACATGACGATGGTGCACACGCTTTTTCCGAGCACCTTCTACGCCCTGAACGGAGCCTACTGGTCACTCGGTCTCGAATGGCAGCTGTACCTGGCCCTGCCCTTGCTCATCGTCGGCATGCGGCGATTCGGCCTGGTGCCAACCCTGGGCGCAGCCGTCCTGGTGAACGTGGCTTACAGGGTCGTCCTGGCGATGGCCGGAGCCCACAGCTGGGTACCCTCCGGCATCCTTCAGTCGGTCGTGCTGCCCAACTTGCTGCCAGGCCGCTGGGCCGAGTTTGTGTTCGGCATGGTGGTCGCAGAGCTGTACGCCGGAGGCACGCTGGACCGCCTGCCGAGGTTGGCGAGGTATGCGTGGGTGCCGATGACCGCGGCCGCGGTGGCCGTAGTGGGGCTACCCCTGAGCCACCTGGCCTTCGGAGCCGTCTTTGCGCTTCTGCTCATCGGAGTCCTGGCCGAGAAGAGCCTGATCAGCCGGGTCTTCGCCTGGAGACCTCTGGTGGCGCTTGGGATCATGTCCTACAGCCTGTACCTGGTGCACCAGCCCCTCGTCCAGGCTCTGGCTTTCGTCCTGCGAAGCGACTTTGGTCTTTCGCCCACCCGCGCATTTGGCGCCCTGATCCTGCTCCTGCCGGTGATCCTGGCGGTCGCCTGGATGCTGTTCGTGCTGGTGGAGCGCTACACGCTCACCTCCCGCCCCGTCGAGATTTCGGGCCGGCTTGCGGCCATCCTCTTCCCGAGCCTGCGACGCCGGGCCGCCGTGCTGCAGCCGGCTCCTGTTTCCCCACCGGCGGCTTAGCCGTGGTTGTCTGGAACGTTGTGCGAGCGGGATTCGCGCCCGACTGGTCTGGGACTAATGACCCACTTGCCCGGGTAAATCCCCATTACTAAGGAAGCCCGTAAAGGCCAACATCATGACGTGGCTCTAGAAGTCAGCGACGTTCAGGCTGCAGACATGACCGGCAACGGCCATCAGGTGCCCGCCGCCGGCCGCACCGTCCCACAGGGCGGGCGCAGGCTTGGCCAGGCGCTGGTTGCGGAGGGATTGATCACCGAAGACCAGCTTCAGCGTGCGCTGGCCGCTCAGAGAACTACTCTCGCGATGCTGGGCGCGGTGCTCGTGAACCAGGGCGCCCTGCGCGAGGACACTCTGACTCAGGCGCTGAGCAGCCATCTCGACGCCCCCATCGCCGACCTGCAGCACCGCGAGGTCGATCCAGAGGTCGTGCGCCTGCTGCCCGAGGATTTCGCCCGCCGCCATCTTGTGCTTCCTCTCGGCCGCCAGAACGGCCAGCTCGCCGTCGCGATGAGCGACCCCAGCAACGTTCCGCTGCTCAACGACATTCGGCTGATCACGGGGCTCGAGGTCGCGCCCTATGTCGCCAGCCCTTCCGATATCCTGGCGAACCTCAGCCGCGTGCACAGCATGCGCCCCCGCCTGCAGGAAGCCGCGCGAACGCTGGAGGAGTCGCGGCCGCAGCTGGGATTCGATCGTCAGTCGACGCTCGAGCTGGCCAACGTCACCTCCAACTCGCCGGCAGTCGAGATCGTGAACCTGCTGATCACCCAGGGCCTGCGCGATCGGGCGTCCGACATTCACATCGAGCCGCAGAAGGAGTACCTGAGGGTCCGGTTCAGGATCGATGGAGTTCTGCAAGACATGGCACACCTGCCGAGCGCGACTGGAGCGGCGCTTTCGTCCCGGATCAAGATCATGGCGAACATGAACATCGTCGAGCGCAGGAGGGCCCAGGACGGCCAGATCAGCGTCAACGTGGACGGCCGCGAGCTCGATGTCCGGGTGGCCACCATCGAGACGATCTGGGGCGAGAAGCTGGTGATGAGGCTGCTCGACCGGAGCCGCTCACTGATTACCCTTCCCCAGCTCGGGTTCTCGCGAGGGGCGTACGCCGAGTATCACCGCATGCTGCACTCCCCGTACGGAATGATGCTCGTCACGGGGCCCACCGGCAGCGGCAAGACGACGACGCTGTACGCGTCGATCCACGAGCTCGATCAGCAGGTGCGCAACATCATGACGATCGAAGATCCCGTGGAGTACATGTTCGACAACATCAACCAGAGCCAGATCAACAAGGTCGCCGACATCAGCTTCGCCAACGGCCTCCGGGCGATCCTTCGCCAGGACCCGGACATCATCCTGGTCGGCGAGATCCGCGACCGCGAGACGGCTGAGATCGCGGTCCAGTCTGCGCTGACCGGTCACCTGGTGCTGTCATCGCTCCACGCGACGGACGCCGTCGGCGCCTTGCTGCGGTTCATTGACATGGGCATCGAGGGCTTCTTGATCGCCTCATCGGTGATCGCGATCGTCGCCCAGCGCCTGGTCCGCAAGACCTGCGAAGGCTGCAAGGCGCCGTTCCAGCCAAACACTGAGGAACTTGAGTTTGCCGCGTCACTCGGCATGCCGGCGCCGGAAGTGCTGTACCACGGTCAAGGCTGCAGCCGCTGCAACATGACCGGCTACTACGACCGTATCGGAGTCTTCGAAGTTCTGACGATGACCGATGAGGTCAAGCGCCTGGTGATCGGGCGGGCAAGCCACCGCGAGATCCTGGACGCCGCCGTCAAGAGCGGCATGGTGCCGCTGAGGGTCGACGCCTGGCACAAGATCAGCGCCGGCGTCACCACAGTGCAGGAAGTCTTGCGCAGCGTCTACATCCTCTAGCGGAGGTTCTGGGCCATAAACAAGTTCGCCTATCGCGCCTATTCACCGCGAGGCGGTCTCGAAGAGAAGGTCATCGCCGGCAACACTGCCGCGACGGTGCACCGCAGCCTGATGGACCGCGGTTATCGCGTGGTTTCAGTGCGCCCGGCGCGAAACGGCTGGCGGTGGATCTACCGGGAGATGCCGACTTTCTTTCGCGTCAGCACTGCCGATCTTGTCCTGTTCTCGCGCCAGCTTTCCACCTTCCTCCGAGTCGGGGTGCCCATCACCGACGCTATTAAGCTGCTGCAAAGCGCTACGGGCTCGGGTGCATTCCGCGCCGCCCTGTCGGACATCTGCGAGGATCTCGATGCGGGCGAGGCTTTCTCGACCTCAATTCACCATCACCCAAGCGTCTTCAACAAGCTCTATGTCGATATGGTCCGCGCCGCCGAATACAGCGGCACGCTAGACAAGGTGCTGGCCCAGGTGGCGGCGTACCTCCAGCGGCAGGACACCGCGATCAAGAAGCTGCGAAGCGCAATGGTCTACCCGGCGATAATTCTTGTCCTGGCGTTCGCGGTCTGCGCGATCCTCATCATTTTCGTGCTGCCGAACTTCGTATCGATCTTCCACGAGTTCAAAGCTCAGCTACCCCTCCCAACCCGAATTCTCTTGGCGGTGGGGGCCTTCGCCCAGACTTGGCGCATCGAGATCGTCATCGGAATCTTCGTGGCTGTTGCGGCCGTTCTCGTGTTCATGCAGACCCGGCCTGGGCGGGTTTTCTGGGACTACTTCCTACTTCGCCTGCCGGTCCTGGGGAGCATCGTCAGGTACGCCATCATCGAACGATTCACCCGCACGCTGTCGACGATGCTCAAGGCGGGCATTCCGATCAGCCAGACCTTCGATGTGGCAATCGCTGCCGCGGGAAACATCAAGTACACACGGCGCCTTGAGTCGGTCAGGCAGCGGATGGTCACCGGCGACGGCTTCTCAGCGCCTTTGGAGGCAACCGGGTTGTTCGAGCCGATGATGATCCGCATGATCAAGGTCGGCGAGGAGACCGGAACGCTCGACTCCAGCCTGGAGCAGATCGCCGACTTCCTGAGCGAGGAGATGGACTACAAGGTCCGCAACATGATCGCCCTCATGGAGCCGGCGCTGGTGATCGTGGTGGGCGCCGCAGTCGGTTTCGTCGCGGTATCCGTGATCCTTCCGATGTACGGACTGCTCCAAGCGGTCAAGTGATGCGGCGGGTTCCCGCCTGGTTGCGGCGCGACCGACGGCGAGCACAAGCGGGCCAGACACTGGTCGAGGTCCTGGTCGCCGTAACGATCATGGGATTGGCACTCACGATCGTCGTGGGGACATTCAGCACCGGCCTGCTTCAAGCCACCCTGGCCAAACGGAACACGGCAGCTGTCGCTGTCGTGCAATACGAGCTCGACCAGATCAGTAGTGGCCAGTACGACTCGACACCGCAGGCCTACTCGGACTGCTTTGCGACAGAGGATGCGAGCAGCCCGCCGATAGCGGCGTCGGGCTATCAAGGCGCATGTCCCAGCCGCTCGTACACGCTCCGGGTCGACGTGACGCCGGCGGCTGGGCCGAGCCCTAACACTCAGCTTTGGTCAGTCAGGGTCTTATCGATGACGAACGGGGCACAGGTCGGAAGCCCGGTTCAGCTCATCAAGGTCAATCGGTGAAAGCAACCCTGTGGCGTTACGCCAGGAGCCAGGGTGGCTTCACACTAGTGGAGCTCCTCGTCGCTTCCGCCATCGGCCTGATCGTCCTGACCGGACTCACCTCTTTGGTGCTGACCACGTGGCGCGCCGGGGCGATTGCTACGAGTCGAGTCGAGGCAAGTGGCCAGATCCGGAGCTTCCAGTTCGAGGCCTATGACGATTTCGCGCTCAGCGGAGTGCCCACCCTGACGAGCTGCAGCGCGGGCTCCCCGCCACCGTGCACGATCGCGCTTTCGGGATTGCTGGCCTCAAATTCGGCCGTACCACTTCCGGCGAGTTTTCAGGTCATTTACGTTTGGGACGGGGTCAACCTCGACCGACAGACAGGCGGCAGTGCCAAACACGCGGCCACGGACGTTTCGGCATTCTCTGCATACCTGGCCGGCACGTCTCCCCACCAGACCGTAGTCGTGACCATGACCGTCACGATTCCGAGCGTGCCGCCTTACTCTGAGACGCAGACCCTCCAGTTCTATCCCCGCGTGAACCCATGAGGGCTCTGCGCGCGTTCTTCAAGGACGGAAGCCGATCGCAGCGCGGCAGCGTGCTGAGCGCCGTGCTGATCATGGTGGCCTTTCTCGGCATCATCTCGGGTGCGCTCATGACTGCGCTCTCGACCAACTTCCTCCTCTCGAACAACCTCCTGAACCGCGTCAATACCGAGGCGACTGTGAACTCGGCGGCTGAGCTCGGCATCAACCAGCTCCAGGGCACTCCACTCCGCGGACAGTGCCCTGGCCCGGTTGTTTCGCCAATCCTGAACGGCCAAACGGCCGTGGCCAACGTGGTTAGCTGCTGGCCGACGGTATACGAGGCGGCGAAATTCATCTCACTGGCCAATGCGGCCCGGCCCTTCAACATCGACGGCACGCACACGCAGGTCGGCGGTTTGAACGACTACGTCGTGGGCAATCCGGACGGGACCGTGTACGACTACAGGTTCGATTCTCGATCACAGCGCTGGCTCCTGGCCCTGGCGGGATCGGCAGTGACCGGAACGCCGCTGGTAATGGCGAGCCCCAATAACGCGGGACAGTACCTTTACTTGATCCCTGCCTCGGGTTCGGTGTGTTCGCCCGCCACGAATTGCGTCAGCGTCCGGGTGGACGACGGGTCATCGAATGCCCCCAGTCAGGAGTGCCCAATCTCGGCCACCGGGGGGCCCGTCGTGACGCAGCCTGCGCCCAGCCCGTCAACGATCTCCATCGCGTACTTCGCCGCCGGTGCGGACCTGAACGCGATCGATCTCAACCAATGCGAGCCGGGGGACACCACGACAATCCCGGGAGGTCAGCCTGTGGTGGCGGGCCCGATCGCAATTCGCTGCAAGAATGGCTGTGGTGGCACCACCTGGTCCGGTACGCATATAGCGGCGGCTTCCCAATCTCGCCGACCCAGGTTCTGGGGCTTCCGTGGGGTGGGGCAACCGGCCTGGCCATGTCCGGATCAAACCTGTCCAGGATGGCGATCACGTTCAGCGGTGGCGGCGGACGGGTCTCGTTGGTGACGATAGCGGCGAACGGCAGTATGACGCTGGCTGGCAGCACCGCAGCCCTTGGCCCGATTGCGAACGCACCTTACTGGTGCATCCAGTGCGGAGACCTCATCGGCGTCGGCACGCACAACGGCCTGTACGTGTTCGATTCGGCGCTCAACGCGTACGCCACCCCGCCGGCCGGCAGCGCCTCGATCAGCACCACGCCACAAGCGGACAGTGCCGGCAAATATTGGTTCTATGGCGCTGACGACGGCTATGTTTACGAGGCGCAGGTCGCCGCCGGCCAACCGGTGATGATCTATCCGAACCGCTACGGTCCCATGGCGCAATTCGGAAGCTCAGTGCAGGTCGGTGACTGCAAGAACAACACATGGATCTGCGCGTACCTTGGCGCACTCGACACGAACGCCTATCTGATCCCGATGGACTCGCGTGACTCGGTGCTTATGGCCTGCATCACGGTTGCATCCCCGAATTGCTCTGCCGGTACGAACCCACGGCTCTGGACACACGTCGAAGTAGGTGTGGCCGCCAGCCCTCGCACCGTTCACATCCAGGGCTGGTCTTACTATTCCCCCTGAGCCGTGCCGCCACTGACAACACGCCTCGCCATCGACCTGACCGGAGGCTTGATCCGAGTGGTCGATGGCGCTTTAGGCGGCCCAATGCGCTGTGGATCCGGC
>Ga0193749_1000134_pt1 | contig 9985 bp, 14 predicted proteins | sample L1s2metaG_FD_145081 | JGI IMG/M metagenome (GOLD analysis project Ga0193749, IMG submission 145081) | Soil microbial communities from a riparian zone of the East river system, Colorado, United States - L1s2 | ecosystem: Environmental > Terrestrial > Soil > Riparian zone | place: USA: East River...
TTGGTTGCGAAGTTGAAGGTTTGGGTTCCGCCCCAGCAGAATCCGGCGACAACGACATTACCGTTGGCTCCCGGCAATTTCGAAACGTAATCAGCAACGGCATTCAAGTCAGCCGTAATCTGGTCAGGCGGCAAAGCGCCAATTGCCTGTCGCACCGCGTTGCTATCAAAGTCGCTCGTGCCGCCGCCCTTTGGCCCCATGCCAGAAAGTAGATCCGGCGCGATCGCGATATAACCGGCTTCGGCTAATTCGTCCGTGAGCTGCTGCACCCAGTCGCTCATCCCAAAGATTTCATGAATGACAAGTACGGCGGTTGCCTTCTTGTTTACTTCCGGATAGACGACGAAACTATTGACTTCGCGATTGCCATTTTTTACTTTCACCCACTCCCGATGTCGTGGCGACTTTGCCAGGCGGTCCCTGGCCCAATCTTGAACAGTTTCTGGATTTGAGTTGAGCGAGTCGGAACTGGCATCCATGTGATGATGCGAACTCATGCCCTGCGCGGCGATGCGGTTTACAAGTACGGCCATCGCCACAAATGGCAATATGATTCCCGTCAAAAAGGCTTTGGCTCTGCATTCTGGCGAGTGTTCTTTGATCTATTCATCTCTACCTCCAAGATCGCTTCCGCTAATAGTTTGTAGGGCAACACTAAATATCACAGCGCCCGCCAACTAAGCGAGTCCCGGAAGAGAATTCCGGAGAGAGGGCAGTCGACGGCACTCAATAGAAAGGGCGATGCCGCCGACCCAATCGACAGCACCGCCCGTCAGTTAATCTTCAAGCGCGGAGCAACAGCACTTGAATTTCAGTTATGGTTCATTACCAGGGAAACGGAAAGCGGCCGTAGTTGCCGTTGCTTCTACGATTCCGATTATAGCCGCCGTTGCGCTGGAAACCTTGGTCATAGCCACGCAGGAAGCCGTTGCGGTAGGCTTGCTGGTACTGATAGTTGTTGCCATAGTATCCGCCGGAGTTGCCGTGGCCACTCCGGTAGAAGTGCGATCGCTGCGGATTGTAATTCTGTCCACGTTGCGCATCGCTCGATCCAGTGTACAGGCCGTCCTGGTAGCCCTGGTTGAGCGCAATCTGGCTTGCGTTGCCGTAACCACCATTATTTCCATAGCCGCGGTTGCGACCGTACTGATCATTGCGGTTGTAGTCCCGGTTCCGATCGCGTTGGTCCTGACGATCCTGATCGCGATCCCACGGCCGCTGAGCCTGCACCGCGACGCTCGATACCAAGCCGATTCCCGCCATGAACGACAATGCCAGCACGATTCTCCCGATTCTGTTACTGAGATAGTGTGATTTCATATCTAACCTCCGTCCGAGCCGTTTGGCAAATGCCATGCCGAATGAATGAATTCCCGGTGCTCAGCCCAACTTGCGAGATGTTTGCATTCCCGTCTTTTTCAGCCGACACGATTTCGTGCGTGCTTAGCCGGATTTGCGTTCGAAACGCAGTTGGAAATCACTAGCGGTGGAAAAACCCACCACTGAAATACCTTTGCCAATTCTGATAGCCCTCCTGATAGCCTTGCACGAAACCATCGCGATAGGCCCGCTGGTAGATATCTCGACTGCCAAAGGTCGAGTTGTACCCAAAGTAGCCATTCCTGAAAAAGTGTGAACGGAAGGGATCGTAGGGCTGTCCACGGCGACCGTCATTGGCTCCGGTGTACAGACCGTCCTCATAGCCGCGTTCATAGGCGCCTTGGCTATAAGTATAGTTGCCGTAGTTGCTGGATTCGTAAGCAATCGGGTTTTCATAGGTGGGGTATCGATCGTGTCTGCGATGGCGGCTGTCGCCCCTATCGCGCCCGCGATCTCGGTCTTTGTCCTTATCTTTGTCCCTATCGCGGTCACGATCTTTGTCTTTATTCTTGTCGCGGTCCCTGTCCTTGTCCTTGTCGCGGTCGCGGTCACGATCCTTGTCTTTATCCTTATCGCGGTCGCGAACCTTGTCTTTGTCCCTATCGCGGTTCCGGTCCTTGTCACGATCCTTGTCCTTGTTCCAATCACGGTCGCGATCGCGACCATCTTTATTCTTATCAAAGTCACGGCCCCGGTCGCGAATTGTGGTGTCTGAGGAATTATCCGCAGGGGCGCGATCGCGACGATTTCCGCTGCTATCACCGTCCGCATTCCGACGGCTTTGTCCCGAACTGCTGTCGGTCCCAGATCTTCGGCTTTCATTGCCGCTCCGGGTACCGCTATCATCCCGCCTGTTTCGACTCGAATTATCGCCGCTGCTATCCCTTCTGCTCCCGCTGTCGTTGCTGCTGCTATCCCTTCTACTCCCGCTGTCGTTACTTCTGCTATTACCACTATTGTTGGAAGAATTGTTGCTGCTGTTGCTACTGCTCGAACTGCTGGGACTAGGGTCGCTACTGCGAGGCGATTCACTTGGGGGACTTGGACTCTCGGTTCTTGGGCTCTCAGGTGTCGGTTTTCGATCCTCCTGAGCGTTGGAGACTGTTGCGCTCGATGCGCCGATCAAAAGCGCTGACGCCAATACCAATACAATAAACCTAAGTTTTTCTAAGTGCGATTTCATGTGGTCCTCCTCATCTGCCGCTCCAATAACAACGTGCCTGAAGTCGTGGCTGGAGAAAAAGGGGGTGAGTCGATTTGCCTGGATTATAGAGCTAACTAAACGACGCGGCACAACAATTTTCTTGTGCGCTCTAAAATTTTCGGGGACTATTAATGTTCTGTTTAGCTACCTTCACCGGTCTGGCGTGCGGGGTCGCGGTCAAGTATGTTGGTCGTCCGTTCAGTCACGCTCGCCGGGGCTTCTCGTCCCATGGTCACAATCTCTTCTGACGGGTATCGTGTGGCATCTATGGGTGAATCGATTCTCAAAGGCTTCGGATCTGAAAGCCCAGCCGGTGTGGCCGGATCGGGCCGGATCGAAAGCCCGGCTAGAATGTGACCCAGACCAGAGAGCATCGGTATTAAGCCGAGCAGCCAGATCACATGAACGACCGGATCGATCTCGAACGGAATTTTGGCGATCACATCGGGCGGTAACTTAAGTATCAGAGCATGCGCGAGAAAATATAGAAAAATGGTAAGTCCGCCACCCCAAAAGAATTTGATAGTCCCTTTAGTGAGATGACGTTCGCGTCTTTGTTCCACCGTCTTTTTCTTTGCTTCGATCCACCAGGGTTTACGCGGCGCGGGATCATGGGCGCTATGCACAATCTCTTTATTCATTCTATCCAGAGCGCGAGACACCTCGTCAGTGACCTTTTCAACCTTGAGGTTCTTCACCATTTCCTTGATTTTGGCGGGGACGCCGTCACTTCGCGCAATAGCCTCGCTGAGCGAAACCGCTTTGCCAATCACTTTTAGATTGGCACCGCAGGACCGGCAATAGTGGAGTTCCGCGGATGATTCAGAGCCACATTGGGGACAGAACATAAGGTTTACCGTTGCGATACATTATCCGCGACTCTTGCCGTGAGCAAAGCTAAACCCATTACGTTAAGCGGCAAAGAGTTGTTCAGAGAAATTATTGAACGTGGGCGCGGGTAATTAGCGGAGCGTCAGCGAGACTCGCTTAGAACGATCGTGTTCCGGTACCGCGATTCCGGGACTTCACAGTCCCGGATTCACGAGTTGGTATACGCATCATTCAACTTGCGAAAGTGATACCCCATGGCCGCCAAACGTAGGAACTCCGCCATTCGGTCACGATGTTTCACCATTGCATGACCAAAGTAACGCCAGAATTCTTTGCGTTCACGATCGAGCACTCCTAATTTCAGCGCGATACGCGTAAACGCCGCGGCCCCGCTGAGGATGCCCATCCTGTTTTTCTCGGCCCACTCCTGAGGAGTTCGCTTAAGTGAATCGAGGGTCCGCCGGTAGTACTCGCTGGACTTGTATATCGTGCACATGATCGATTGATATCCGGCAATTAATCGAGCCGGATCCATGCGCGGGACAAAATTGAGGGCACAGTTGGTATTGTTGCCCGAGCTTTCACCCAGCAGACGTCCCTCCTTTTCCAGCCGCCGCCAGAGTTGAGTATCAGGAAGCGCGGACAAAATGCCTACCATCGCAAGCGGTATAGCGCTCTCTCGAATGAATCTGATCTGGCGTTCAAAAATATCTTCAGGATCATTGTCAAACCCGACGATGAAGCCGGCCATCACTTCCATTCCATAGCTTTGGATCCGTTTGACAGACTCCAGCAGGTTGCCGCGGTTCTGAGATTTCTGGGCTTCCTTTAAGCTATCTTCCACGGGAGTCTCAATGCCGAGGAACACACGTCGGAAGCCCGATTGCCGCATGCTCTCGAGCAAGCGCTCGTCGTCGGCCAGATTTACGCTGGCTTCAGTTAGGAGCGTGAATGGATAACCGTGCCGCTTCTGCCAATCCGCCAGATCGGGCAACAGGGTCCGCACATTCTTTTTGTTGCCGATGAAGTTATCGTCGACGATGAACACCGTGCCGCGCCAGCCGAGCGTGAACAAAGCCTCGAGTTCGGCCAACATTTGTGGATTGCTCTTGGTGCGGGGAACGCGGCCGTAGATTTCAATGATGTCGCAAAATTCGCAGTTGAAAGGGCAGCCGCGCGAGTACTGCACCGACATTGCGCTGTAATGCTTCATATTTGCGAGATGAAAGTCCGCCACCGGTGTCACCGCGAGCGTTGGCCGTTCAGCCGCCTGGTAGGTTCTTTGCGGTATGCCACGCTCGAGGTCTTCGAGAAACTGGGGTACTGTCGTTTCAGCTTCGCCGACAAAAATATGGTCCGCTTCCGGCAAGGCTTCCAGTGTAGTGGACACGTATGGGCCACCGACCACTACCCGCTTTCCTTTCGCCTTGCATTGGCGCAGGACCTGTTTTAAAGAATCCTTCTGTACCAGCATTGCCGTGGCCATTACGATGTCGGCCCACTCGATATCGGACGATCGCAGCTTGCGCACATTCAGATCAACCAGGCGACGCTCCCAGGCCCGCGGTAACAATGCCGAGACAGTCAAGAGTCCCAGTGGCGGAAATGCGCAGCGCTTGCCCTCAAAAGGCAGCGCGTGACGAAAACTCCAATAAGTGTCGGGGAATTCCGGATTTATTAATAAGACCTTCATCGCTTCTCCTTTAAGCAAACGCGTCAACGACCAAACGAGCAAGGGAGCATGGAAAACCTTCGGTTATTCGACTTGTTTGTTCCTTTATCTAGCTGCTCTTACTTATCGAGCGCTCTCTTTCTTCCATCAGCGCAAGGAGCTCTTACACTTTCCTGCTTGCCTTCGCTCGACCAAACGTCAGCACGTCACCAGGCTGGCACTTGAGCGCTTTACAAATCCTTTCGAGGGTATTGAATGTAATTCCCTGGGCCTTGTCCTTCTTCAGCCGCCAGAGGGTCGTATGACTTACGCCGGTTTCTTTAGCCAGCCAATAGAAGGTCCGCTGATGCTGTTTCAGCAGCTCGTCAATTCGGATTCTGATCATGGCAATCCCCTAGCCTCCCGCAGCCTACGCGCTATTTATCACAGCTGTTAAATATATGTCTATAGAATATATTGCATTCTTGACATATATGCCAGCCTGCTATAGCCTTGCTCTTCAGCTTGAATCCAGCTGGCTCTCTCCTCGGTTCCTTTGGAATCGCCCAGACTACCTGAAGTCAGATCATCTGATGAACACGATCTACGCAATGCAACGCGCCAATGGAGACTGGTTCGCACTTGAGCAGCGCGAAGGCTTTCGCGTTCCTGTTTTTTCAAGCAATCGAGAAGCTATGCAGGCGCGCGCCTATAATGCAGAGCTCTTGGTTTTTAAGCCGGTCGCCGTTGACGAGCGCGCTCTCAAGGATCTTGCGCCGATCGGTGAGCAACGACCAACGCATTTTTGGCTGGTCAAGGATGCATGCGTTAATATGAAGCGCGGCGTTGCGTTGGCGCACTCAGAGCTTGCGGGGCTAATTCGCGGCGAAGAAACCGTAGAAACTTAGGTGGCTATGATAGTTTGTGAATTCTGTTCTCATTACCGGCAAGACGGTAAATGCATGCTCGGACTCAACATTCCCAAAGGAATGAGCTGTCGCGAGTTTGCCCCGGGCATAGAAAAATTCTGCTCCAACCCAAACGATTTTGTTAGTCCCAGTCAAATCACTCAAATGGCCACTTTTTTTGGGTTCAAGAAAGCTGAGCTTAAAAAGATTAAGCTAATGGCCGCTGCTGCTGAAACTTCCCGTATGGCCGAACAAGAAAATACCGCGTCTCTGAACGCGGCATCCTCTCTTTAGTCCAAATCTTTAGTCCAAATTCGCGTACCTGGGTCGTCCGTTACGATCGAAAGCCATCGGCGTATCCGTGCATGAAGCCGGACCGGTAGACCTCTCCAAAGTTACCGAAACCTGCCTCCTGAAAGTAATGCGACCTCTGGGGATCATAACTGCGACTATGTTTCACGTCTCCTGTCCCCGTCTTCAATCCGTCATCGTAACCATGTCTATAAGCAGCGTCGGAGTTGCTGAAAACATATTGGCCATAACGGCTGTAATAGTCGAAATAGGGGTCACGATACAGCCCCCGATATCCCCACCAGGGTCGATAAAACGGACGGGACGTCCTTACTATTACGACCCTACGCTGGGCTTGAGCCGTCGAGCTCGCTAATAGAGTCAGCGGTACGCATCCCAACAGGACCGCTAAGATAAGGGAGCCGAACCTTTGTAAGTATTTTCCTCGCATAACAGACCTCCTTGTTCTTCGTCTAAATAGTTAGACGCAACGAAGAGGCTGAAGGTTTTGCAGATTAGGAAGCCGGGCCTGTAGATCTGTATGCGATCAGTTTGCGGTGACATTGCGTTTGGCAATGCGCAGCCACTAACAAACGCAACGAACCTCGCGTCGGGGGTAGGCCGCTTGATGTGAAAACCGCTTTGATCTCGCACATCAAGCAGACCAACCCTGGTTCGTCCTAGTAACGGCGGCGATGCCGATGTCGCTTGCGGATTTTGTAGGTGTACACCGCTCCACTGCCCGCGCCTACGGCCGTGCCGATAAGCGCGCCTTTCTTTCCGCCGGCGAGAGCGCCGATGCCGGCACCCGTAGCAGCCGTTCCCGCTACCGTCAGTTTGTCGCGATGCTTTTGCCAGAAGGTACGGCTATGACGACGATGCCGACGCACCGTCTGCGCAGACGTTATCGGTGCCGCTGTAAAAGCCAGTATTAGCATCACAAGTAAGATTGATAGAATCCTTTTCATACTTCTCCTGTTCTGAATTAAGGCACCGCCGCGGGCTTGCGACGATGCGCTCCTGCGATTCCCAAGTAAACCCTGATTTCGCTCGTATCACGAGCACTTCTCATGCCATTAGCGGAAGGTTTTGAAGGCTTCGCCAGTGCTACCGCTTTGCAGTAACGAAAATATTTATTGATAAAAGGCCAATTGACGCCGCGAGCAAGCATCTGGCCCCTAGACATGGCATATATTTCACGTGTAGTATATATACCTCATAGACACTATTTTCTGCAAGCGACCGATAACAGCGACCTGAGGGGGGCGCACCTTATTATTGAAATTCGAGTAGATGAAATATTGGCCGAGCAAGGCCGCACCTTCTATTGGTTGGCAAAACAGACCGGCATCAGCCATACAACGCTGTGGCGGTTGAAGAAAGGAAAGGCTTTCGGTATGAATCTCGAGACGCTTGAGAAGATGTGCCGCGTGCTTGAATGCCAGCCCGGCGACATACTGACCTTGCCGAATCAAAGGAAGAACGGCCGGAATCGCAAAACCAGGGACAAATCAAAATAATGAGCAATAAAGAGAAGCCTTTTACCTTTAGATTCGTCGAGGCCGAAAACAACTTCCTTCTGGAACTGACCAATGCCACCGATCGCACGCTCAAGTCCATTGAAGTTCTAACTGTCTTTCTGAAAGATGAGGTAACGCCCGGCGGCGGCCCGTCGCAAGCTCATATTCGGTTTGACGCCGTAGAGCGGATCCTGCCTACCGAGAAATCCATCATGCCGCACCGCACCTGGATCAATGGCAAACCGGTCCCCAATGAACGCGATCTATTGGGTCGGCTGCAAGTGATCGCCGGCGAGACCCATCCTTATGTCCTGGACATCTCCTGGCAGGACGTTGACGGCAAAACGCGTTTTCAACGAATACCGGTCGGGCATTCACTGCCCATCGCGGGTTGAGGACCACTGAGAGAGTCCACACGCACTCTCCTCACTGGTTGCCAGGTTCCCATTCAACCGTCGAATCGTTCTCGCTTCAGTATTTTGCGATTGTGCGCAATGAAGGATGATGGTGCAGGCCTGTCTGTGAATCACACCTTTTTGACAAACTTCAACGCCACTCCATTCATGCAGTAGCGTAGGCCCGTGGGTTTTGGTCCATCATCGAAAACGTGTCCCGAATGAGCATCGCATCTTGCACAGAGCACTTCGGTTCGGATCATTGACAGGCTATTATCAACCTGTTCCCGCACATTTTCCTTCTTGATTGGCGCCCAGAAACTAGGCCAACCAGTCCCGGAATCAAACTTAGTGGCAGAGCTAAAGAGCGGCAGTTCGCACGCAGCGCATTCAAAGGTACCCTTCTCGTGAATGTCGTTAAGCGGGCTTGAGTAAGGCGCCTCAGTCCCCTTCTGTCGCATTACGTTGTACTGCTCAGCCGTAAGTAGTTGCTTCCATTCTGCATCCGTCTTGATCACTTTGTTGATTCCCTTATCGCCCTCGGAGTCTTTCGAACGCCCTGGATTCTGGAGCAGAGCCGCCGCAAAAGGAACCTTGGGAAACGCGGCAAATACCGCGAGCACCAGTGAAGATGAGAGAAAGAATCGTCTATTCATAGTTGACCTCTATGTATTGCGTATAGCCTGACCAAGTTACGTGCGCGATTAGTGAATCGGATTTCCGATGGCGGAATAGTGGGCCAGCGACGCGGCGCCCAGCACGGCAGTAACGATCAGTAACGCGCCGTCAGCCTTCGGTTCGGTTGACAACTCGGGTTCAGCCGTTTACCAGCTTCGCATTCAATTTGATCTCCGTACCCGCGAGGGCCTGTGACACCGGACAATTCTTCTTGGCCGTTTCAGCCTGTTCGAGAAAAGCTGCTTCTTCGATATTCGGGATCTCGGCTTCGGTGTTGAGCTCAATCCTGGTGATTTTAAAGCCCTCTCCAACTTTTTCCAGACTGACACTTGCGTTGGTGTTGATTCGAGTGGGATTAAAGCCTGCGCGCGTCAATCCGGCTGCCAGGGCCATGGAAAAGCAACCGGCATGCGCCGCGCCAATTAACTCTTCCGGGTTTGTTCCCGTTCCCTCCTCAAACCGCGACGCGAAGGAGTATTGACCTTCAAAAGCGCCGCTGCCCAACTTCACCCGGCCCTTGCCGTCTTTGAGTGTACCTTCCCAAACTGCGCTCGCTGTGCGTTTCGCCATGTTCGTTCTCCCTTGAATTAGTTTTGGTGATTGTACAAGAAAAAGCCCCCGGCAATAATCCGCCGGAGGCTTTGTGAGAAGCAGTAGCCTGCTACTTAGTAACGCGAACCGCCACCGCCGCCGCGATCTTCGCGGGGCTTGGCTTCGTTGACCTTCAACGCGCGTCCGTCCAGGTCCTTGCCATTGAACTGCTGAATGGCAGCAGCGCCTTCTTCCTTCGTTTGCATTTCAACGAAGCCGAAGCCGCGCGAGCGACCTGTTTCGCGATCTTCGATCAAGGATACGCTTTCGACCGTGCCCGCTTGCGCGAACATTGTTTGCAGCTGATCACTTGTTGTTTGGAACGCGAGATTACCGACATAAAGTTTCGTAGACATAATTTTCTTACCTTTTTCCCCCTTTGGGGTCTCATCCGAAAGGATTTCTCCCTGGGCGAGTAAACAGAAGCCGCATGCGAACATGGTAGCTTCCCAATTTGCTAAAGGACCGTTGGGATTACATATCCATGCCGCCGGGCATGGCCCGCGGCTTATCATCTTCCTGTAGCTCAGAAATAA
>Ga0193749_1000135_pt1 | contig 9963 bp, 9 predicted proteins | sample L1s2metaG_FD_145081 | JGI IMG/M metagenome (GOLD analysis project Ga0193749, IMG submission 145081) | Soil microbial communities from a riparian zone of the East river system, Colorado, United States - L1s2 | ecosystem: Environmental > Terrestrial > Soil > Riparian zone | place: USA: East River...
GTGGTGCCTGTCTGAGAGGCGGTTCCGTTAAAGAACGTCTGCTCGGTTTTGCTGAACGTGTTGACCGGATCGGCCGCTAGCCGGCCGGCGTACATGATCGAGGGGAAGACTGTTCCGTTCGATGTGCTGTAGCCCATGGCCATGTTGCCGGCGCGGTCGAGCGCCAGGCTGGGCATAAAGCGGTTGATCACGTTCGCGCCGTCCGGGTCCCACGTCGTCGCCTGCGGCAGCGAGAGGGCGACCGTGCCGCCGGTGACGTTCACCTGGTACCAGCGCGGCGCCGCGAGCCCCGTCGTGTTCGCGCGGCGGACGGTGTGCGGCAGCCACAACGATTCGGCGCCGGCTAAGTTCGTGTATTGGTTCTGCACCATCGCCCGGATTTGAAGAACGTCGAGGAGCGTTGCCGTGCCCGGCTGCGCCGCATTGGCAACGGCCGCGTTAGGCCAAGCGGTTGCTGCAATCGGAACGTCCGGCCCGGTAAAGGTCGACAGCGAAATGCTGTTCCAGTCGACGTGGAACTTGTAGACGGTCAGCGCGTTGGTAAAGAGCCAGCTGGAGATGAACAGATTGGGCCGCCCGACCGGCGGCGTGCCGGTCTGAAGGCGGGCATTGCTGGGTATGAGCGTGAAATCGCCGCCCCCGACATCAAACCTGACCACCTTGACGGTGGGGCTGCCGGCGTACATCTGCGCCTTGTTGAACGCCCAGACGCGCGCGTTCTTAAACACCGAGCCGGCGCCGAAGGAGAACATGTTCGCCGACATGTACAAGCCGTCGGGCCAGATGCCGAACTTAGGGTAATCGTTCAGGTTGTCCGAGACTTGAATCGAATAGAAGTTCCAACCGCCGCTAATCGGGTCGCCGCTCTTCGAGGCGGCGATGCACTGGTAGGCCGGCGCGAGGACATTGCCGCCGCCGTCGAGCACAAACGCGAAATCGCTGATGATCCACCGGTCCTCGAACGTATCATAGAGAACGACCGGATCGCCGAAGTTGTTGGTGTCGCATAAATTTCCGAAGTTGCCCTGACTCATAAAGGTGTCGAAAGTAAACGCGGCCTGCTGAAATCCGTCGGACTTACGGTAAATGCCTATCGAAGTGTTGACGGTCTGGATGTAGTTGTTGGGACCGACGTCCCCATTCGTATCAGGAGGACTACCTGCGCCCCAGGTGAAGCGGTCCAGGCCCTCATAGACGTTGAGTGGCGGAGGCGCAGGCGCGCTGGGCCCGCCTATCTCAGGCGCAGACGGCGCTGTCGCGGCTGTGCCCGGAGCGAACACGGGATTTGGCTCCGGCCCCTCGAGTTCGGGCCGCTCGCGCTGAACAGGTTTGCGATAGGGGAGAGTGCGAACGTCGCCGTTGAACGGGTGCGCCCTCGTCAGACGCTCTTCTTTCGGTTTCTGGCTAGCCTTGTCTCCTTCGCCGCGAGCTTGCACCGTCTGCCCCTTGCTTTGGAGACTCCCTTCCTGCGTCCCGGCCGGATCCTTGGTGTTACCATTGTTGGGTGTCATCCTGAGCGTCGCAGATGAAGTAGCAGTCGCAATTGCTCTTTCCAAAGGCGCTGGCGGATTCACGAAAAGCTCTGCTTCCAATCCCTCACGATCAGCGCCGTGCACATCAGAATTGCCGTCGCCCTCCAGCTTCAAACGGCCCTTCTGATTCAACCCGTCCGCAACTCGTGATCGCACCCCAGCCGGTGGGCGTACTTTGGGAGCCGCTTTACTGATCCCCGCGGATGTGCGTTGTGTTAGCCATGACGGATAGTAAGCTCCGGCCACCGTGACGAACAATGTCAGAGCAATAATTGCAGCGCGTAAAATCGTTCGATGACTTTTCATTAAACTCCCTGATACCCCTTCGGTATCTCGGGGGCGGCTTTTGTACGGTATTGCTTGAAGGGACCCCGAGCATCACTGATCTCGGAGACACAGAACCTTTGTGGCTTGCTTAGGTTCTCGAGGCGAGCGTCTTCAGCTCTGGCATTCTAGCCCCCTGAGTTCCGACTGTAAAGGTGATGCTTAGATTACGGTTGCTAAAGCGCGAAGGCGGAGGGCACGCAACCGAGGAACTCCGTCGCGGTTGAGTTCAATCACCGGACTCTATTGCTGGTGCAGACTCTTGCATTAAAATCAGCGTCAGTCACTATCTGAGAATTCGCGCGATGAACTTCAAGGCTTCGCTGGCGAGGCTTCACGCGTTCGAAGGTTTCATTGACAGCCCTGCCGAACAATATATTCGGGGTGCCGCTTCATCATTCATCTCGCGCGATAAGGTCAACTTCATGGAAGAACAAGCACAGCTCTGTGCCCTCAGCCGGATTATCCAAAGAATAGATCACATAATAATAAGGCGTTTGCGGGAAAGCGCCTGGATCGTCCTGACGACTTTCTTCATCACGTCCAATTACCGGATCGAGTTTGCCCTGGGATGCCTGCTTTGTAAGGTCCCGACCATAGCGTTCCTCTATCGCTGCTATTTCGCGGTGTACTCGTTACCTCTTACCCTACTGCGCCATCTCGCTCGAAACCACCAGTTCATTCTTGACATCGAAAAGGCCAGGCACGCCACGGGCGCGTATATAAGCCAACTGCGCGTCGGACTTCGAGTCGACAATACCTTTCAGCGTCGCTCGTCCATGGTCCACGACAATGTGAATCGACGGGATGGACTGCGTCGCGTAGCGAAACAGCGGCGAATTCCAGTTGTAGAGTGTCCGGTAAAGCGCGAGGCGCAGCCGATCGTCCTGGGGCGAAACGGGCAGCGCTTGAATCTCATTGATCACGCCCTTCACGCCGTCAATATCTTTAACGCGAGCTTCGGCGTCTGATTTTGTCGACGGGCGCACTACTTGTCCGAGCAGCACGACCGTGTTGTCAGGCCGTAGTTCGAATTGGAGCCAGTCAAAAACTCCATAGTAAGGCAGCGTTGCCAGCTCGTGCCGGACCCGCTTAACCAAACGTGCATCAACTTGCGCGGCACTTTTTGCCGACGCTTCCCGCATGACCGCGGGCGTGACCAATGAAACCACAATCAGCACGATGACGACAATTCGCAAGTTTCTCTCTCTCATGTTACGCCCTCCCCATGGTGAACAAGGTACCGTTCTCTGAGACGCCTCGCCACACAACCATTCGCTCTATCGCGGCCTTTTTTTAGGGAGACTCCTTTGACGGATCTATTCAGGGATGCTAAGGATGATTATAGATGCTTTACTGTCCCGAGTGTGGCATTTCTAATCTCTTTTCATGTCGAGCCCCATTTCAGTTTCCTCAAGTTTGAAAAAGTTCAGCTCCACTACATTTCGATATTAGGCCGCCGCGATCTCCGAGCCAGGCCGGCGATTGAGCGATAACGCTTCCTATTTTCTTGATGCCTATTTTGGCTTGAGTGGCGTTATGAAATCTTGATCTCTTGTTCGGGCGGGTCTTGGCTATTACATTTCGCGCCGTTGGCGCTGAGACTATTGGGCAGGCCTGATCTTCGGAGCACCCCACTCGGCCTCGACCGAGGGAGGGAGATCGTGTGAGTTCTTGAGCAGACTTGCGATTTGCCAAATCTCCTCGTCCGACAGCATGCCTGCCCAGGCAGGCATCCCCGTATTCCTTATGCCGTGCTTTATTAACCAGAAGAGTTCCGAATCTGTGTACTGGGCCATTCCTTCCGGAAGCTGTGGCGCTGGAGGGTAAAAGGACTGGCCGTAAACGCTCGGACCATTTGCTGGTGTGCTATGGCACCTCGCGCACATTGCTTTGTAGGTACCGACTCCCGCTTTCAAATTGTCTTTGTTGAGAGTCACTGGATTCGTTTCTCCGGACGCATGACGGACAATCGAAGCGTGAAGCACGGTGGGCATGATCCGAGCTTCAAGGCGTGAATGCGTTCCATCAGCGCTTACCGGCATCAGTCCGAGCCTTGTCACCGCAAGACCTGAAAGCAGCAGAAACGCTAGTGTCAAAACCGCACCTAAGAGGATTTTTCTCATGTTACTTTGATTGACGCTTGGCGACGAGGTCAACGCCGATATATATTGTGTCCATAGCGCCTCCTTTCAGTCTCATGTCACTGAGAGCACTGACCGTGAGTCTAGCACTCACGGAAGGAGGCGCTTGTTTCATAACATCAGTACCGGGAGCGGTAGCGACCCGGTTACTTGATGACAAACTCGACGGTGGCGTGGATTGAGACACGGTCGCTACCGCCCCTGGCACTGACTGCGTACTCATTCAGTGACCACCACTGTTCCCGTCATCTCCTCGTGGCCATCCCCGCAGAACACGTCGCATGAAAAGCTGAACTTGCCTGTCTTTTCGGGCGTGAATCGAATACGGCTGACCTTTCCCGGCAATACGTCACTTCTAACACCAAAGGCGCGGAGGCTGAATCCATGTTTGCGATCTCCGGAAGATATTTCAAACACCACCGGCTCGCCTTTCTTCAAGGTGATCGAGTCAGGGCTGAATTCGAAATTCTTTGCCGTGATGTGAATTACTCTCTCTACCGGCACCGCATTCGCTCTGGTGTAGACAACCAGGCCCGATAAGACCGCACTCGCCAGCAATGCGACTGTTATCAAGACTCTTTTCTTAAGATTCATTAGTTCATCCTCCGGTAACATTCAGTTCTTTGATTTCATACTTTGCTTGTTTTGGCTCAGCTTCGATACTCCTTAAGCCCAGGCCTTTATAGGGTGCGGTCGCATCCCAGGGTATGGGTGCCTTCTTCGGTACCGAACCGGGCGCAGGCAATGGAAACATCAGTGACTTTGCCGAGTGATGCGCTATGTGACCAGTCATGTGGTGGTTCTCCTGGTGAATGTGCCCGTAGAACACGGTCACATTCTTGTGCGGCATTAACGCATCGATTACCGCGGCGCCGTCCCTGGTGGCCCAATCCCAGTCGGGATACAAATCGAACAGCGGTCGGTGGGTCAGCACCACAATACGAGCATCAGTCTTTTGCTGCTTCAAGTCGCCTTTGAGCCAGTCGAGCTGGGATTCACCAACGATGGCTCCCGGATCGGAGACGTTATCCAGCACAATGAAATGCACACCCTTGTGATCGAAGGTGTAATTGAGTTTCCCGAATGCCTCCTGATAGGCATCGCCACGATCAAGCGAAGCGTCGTGTTCGCCGGCCATGAAGTGAACGGTCGGGACTTTCAACCCGGCGACAATTTCTTTGAACTGCGACATTCGGTCTTTGCGGACCTGCACGTCGTCGGTGGTGTGGGTGAGATCACCGGTAAAGACTATGAAGTCAGGTTGTTCTTCCAGGCTGTTCACGGCCTGCACCGCTTTCTTTAAAGTGCCTTCAGCATCCGGATTCACCTTTGGGCCGGCAAAGCCCCAGTGGGTATCCGAGAGTTGGACGAAGTAAAAGTCGTTTTCAACTTTTGCATTTGCATAATCCACGACCGAGCCAGGGGCGTTAAGACCCAAGCCACGACTCAGACTTGATGCAAAGACGATCCCTCCACCCAAACCGGCGAGTTTTATGAAGCCGCGCCTGTCAAACTTGCTCATTCGTATCCTCCCAAACTAGAGACTACCGATTCTCATAAGATCCACTATTAGCCATACCGAGTGGGCTTCGTAAATATTCCCGCGGCCTTGGATGGCGCATTGAGAAGGTCAACGGCGGTGGCTTAAGAGATTGAGGGAATTCTTTGACTGTTGATGCTTTGGCCGGATGGTCCAGGTTGATGTGCGCCTATCAAGAAAACCGTAGAGGAGAGGAGAAAGCACAGAAGCCATGATGATTCGCAAGATCCAAATGGCCTGGGCGTGCACTTGTAGCGTGGGTGAAATAACTACAAAGCTGGTAAATCGTATGAGGCTTGTTACACCACACATAGAAAGAGCAACAAACATGCGAATGATAATCTGCTTCATGATATTCCTTTCATCTTGCAACCCGCCGGCAGTCGAACCGCGCACCTGATTTTGCGTCAGACGAAATCCTGGCGTTCTAAGAAGGAATACTTATCTACCAGCTACTTTATTCCGAGAGTGTCTATCTCATTTGACGTGGGGATGGTTTCGTTGCTTGAGCAGGAGACGCAATTTCATTCGAGCTCTATGTAGTTGTGACTTGGATGTTCCGATCGAGCACCCGAGGAGGGATGCGATTTCACTGTGTTCCAACCCTTCAACGTCGTGTAGGACGAAGACCACGCGATAGCCTTGCGGGAGTTGCACAATGGCTTCATCCAGCGCGAGCCGATCGAGAACCGGCGAGCGGGTGAATCTGTTTCGATCAAACATTATCCCTACAGGCATTTCGCCATCTTCGGTCAACTGTTCTTTTCTGACGTGGCCCTTACGGAAATGCATAAGCACCTGATTAACCGTCAGGCGATGAAGCCAGGTGGTGAGAGCGCTTTCACCGCGAAAGCTTCCGAGCTTGCGAAAAACCTGAATGAAAACGTCTTGTGTCAAATCTTCAGCCTCCGTGGAGTTTCCGATCATTCGAAAACATATCGAATAGACTCTCCGGTGATGGAGTTGGAAAATCTCCTCAAAGGGTTGCGTCTGGCCGCTATCAGCACTATGCCGGTTTCTGGATAACGACAATCGTGTGCTCCTGGAAATCGTGCCCGCGCCTCCCTTAACCAGATCGTTCATCGACATGGCTCTCTTTTGTCTGGCATCACGGCAGAGCACGTTAGTTTGAGTTCGAAACACGTCTTCCATCAGGTTTGCTCGTCTCAAGCCTTTACATTTTTATACTGGTTTTCCATGATCAATATTCCCGGATAAGAAACTTGACCAAGGGCGGGAATAAAAGAGGCCGAAAATCGGTCTTAGAGTTGGTGATGTGAAGTAAGCAGGAAGATAGATTGCAAGCGCGAAACAAACTCGCCAGTTTTGAGAAAGCAGTCTTGCCGCACCTCGACGCCGCCTATAATCTGGCGCGTTGGCTGACGCGTAATGACCCGGACGCCGAAGACGTGGTGCAGGAGGCTTATCTGCGCGCGTTTAGGTTCTTCGGCGGATTTCATGGCGAGAATGGGCGCGCCTGGTTGTTAGGGATCGTCCGCAATACGAGTTACACCTGGATGCAGCGCAATCGCTCGACGGAATTGAACATGCCGCTGGATGATGAACCACACGAAGTTAAGGACGACAATTTGAATCCGGAAGAACTCTTGTTGCAAAAGGCGGATGCGCAAATGCTGAGACAAGCCGTAGAAGAATTGCCGTTGGAATTTCGTGAGGTGTTAGTGCTACGCGAGCTGGAGGAAATGTCTTACAAGCAGATTGCGGTAGTGGCGGATCTGCCGCTCGGCACCGTGATGTCTCGTCTGGCGCGCGCCCGTAAGCGTTTACAACAGATTCTTGCGAGTCACAGACAAACGGAGGTCTTAAGTTGAGTTGTCAGACCACCCAGGAGTTGATTCACCCATACGCAGATGGCGAGTTGGATCTGGCCAGAGGTTTGGAGGTCGAGCAGCATATGGACGAATGCCAGGTTTGCGCGAGTGTCTATCGTAACCAAATCGCGTTGCGTTCTGCTTTCAAGAATAGCTCGCTCTATCATTCCGCCCCGGCGAGGTTGGAAAAGCGCATTCGGTCGTCCCTGCATCATGAGGCAAAGTCTGAAGCCGGCCGACGCTCGTTTGGTTGGCGCTGGCTGCCGGCTGGAGCTGCACTGGCATTCGTGCTGTTGATGGCGTTCGTCATCTGGCGCGCAGTGCCAAGTCTGCGTCCTTCCGGAGATGATCTCCTGGCCCAGGAGATCGTTTCCAATCACGTCCGCTCGTTGCAGTTAGAGACTCATCGGACCGACGTGATCTCTTCTGATCAGCACACAGTAAAGCCCTGGTTCGACGGGAAGCTGGATTTTGCTCCACCGGTTAAGGATTTTTCAGGTCAGGGGTTTCCTCTGATCGGCGGCCGGCTGGAGTACCTGAATAACAGAGCTGTCGCCGCGCTTGTCTACCAGCGCCAGAAGCATTACATCAATCTTTATATTTGGCCGGCTGAGCAGAGCAACGCTAGCGGCGAGGTTGCGACGAAACGCCAAGGATATAACCTGCTGCATTGGACCAACTCAGGCATGAACTATTGGGCCGTGTCAGATCTGAATGGTGTCGAGTTGCATGAGTTCGCGCGGTTGGTGCAGGAAGCGCAATAGGCGCTCAGGCAGGGGTGATCATGATAACTCTGGTTAAGCTGATCAATCTCCAAACTCTTGCCGGTACTTTTCCCATTGATCCTTTTGCTCCGTCATGAACTGAACAAATTCAGGCGCTCGTCTGATCCGATCTAAATAAGGATCGCGCTCAAAGAGAGGATAGTTGGGAAAGCCAGTCGCGGCGGTTTCCTTCAACCACCTGACCGCTTCGCCGCTGTTTCCCGCTAGCGCATAGACGCACGCGGCATCGTAAGTCGAATGGTGACGACTCTGGTCGTTCAATTGAATCTTAGCGAGAATTCCAGGAACTCGTTCCTGGGCTGAGCGAAAGTCTCCTTTGAGGGCAAGAAGCAAAGCCTGTTGCATTAAGAGATCGTAGTTATCAGGAGCTCTCGGTAAGCGCTCGTCGATTGCCTTCTGGGCTTCATCGAGGTTTCCCTTGCGCAGAAAATACCATGGCTCGGGACGGCCGGCTGTCGGATAAGCTTTTTGACGAGCAGCAAACCACGCATCAGTGTTGCCGCTAAGATAAGGCAAGATCATGGTCAATTCTTTAAGACTTGCGCTCGTTGGATCGATATTAATATCGCGTTGCAATTCGCTCTTTGCCAACTCATCCAGTCCAATGTGTCCATACAAGGCTGGCAATTCGCCGTGCCCGGTGTTTGGGTTGAGTTGTTTGGCCAGCAGCAGCTCGCGAATAGCTGCTTCGTTCTGATATCCGGCGTAAGGGCCCCACAAAAGCAAAGCGTTGGCCAAGTGAGTTTCGGCGAGGTTCGGACCCAGTTCCTGTGACCGCTTAATCTCGGCCCTTGCAAGATCCGCCCATTTTGAGTTTGCGGGTTCAATAGACTGGGCCGTCCACACATATGCAAATGCCAACTGAGCATGAGCAAGCGCATACTTAGGATCAACCTCGATCGCCCTCTTGAAAAAATCGATCGTGGTGTTCATCTGCGACATGGAGTCTTCGCCGCTGTAGCTGCGCTGGTCAAGGCTGAAGATCCCTTTTATGTAAGCCTCATAAGCGACCGGGTCCGTCGGATATTGTTCATTCAATCGGGCCTGTTGTGCCGAATCAAAACGAAGTTGTAGTCGCGCGGCAACCTGCTGCGCTATCTTGTCCTGAATCACAAAGACGTCACCCGTAGTCATGTCAAAACTATCGGCCCAGAGCGAAGCCCCATCGCTGGTCCGCAAGAGATTAACGCTCACGCGGAAGCGGTTGCCGGAATGCTGCACGGTTCCTTCAAGAATCGCGTCGGTATTTAGTTGGCGCGCCGCGGCTAAGCTATCGGCATCGTCTTTGACAAACTTCAGAACGGCACTCGTTGGCCTCACCGTCAACTGCCCAGTCTGACTGATTCGTCTGATAACCGCATCGGCTATCCCAATTCCCAGATAGTTGTCCCCAGTGTCGAGCGATTTGAGCGGCAATACGGCGAGGGAATTAATCTCAGTGGGAGCGGACGCGGCCACGTGTTTCAGACGCCAGGCGTAAATAAATACTCCAGTGACAATTGCCAGGAGCGTTACCGCGGCGATTGCAGTTGCACCTCGCTTATGGCTCTTGACCTGATTGACTATGTATTCCGCGCTCCAGCCGGGTTGCGTCCTCGCTGCCGCAGTCACGTTCATGGTGATGTTTACGTCTCGATCGGAGGCAGGACCTCCTAACTTCTCAGACGAGGCGGTGCGCTCCATACCGGCTTTGAGTTCCAGCGACTGTTTCAGCCGCTTCAGATCGATCAGCAAGTCCTTACTGGTTTGGTAGCGCTCTTCTCTGTTCTTCGTCAGTGCTTTCTCGGTGATCTCTTCCAGACGCTC
>Ga0193749_1000136_pt1 | contig 9963 bp, 7 predicted proteins | sample L1s2metaG_FD_145081 | JGI IMG/M metagenome (GOLD analysis project Ga0193749, IMG submission 145081) | Soil microbial communities from a riparian zone of the East river system, Colorado, United States - L1s2 | ecosystem: Environmental > Terrestrial > Soil > Riparian zone | place: USA: East River...
CATGATGGCTTTCGAGACGATCAAGTACCTCTTGAACATCGGCAAGCCGATGATCGGCCGCTACCTCTTGTTTGAAGGCGAGGACATGAGCTTCCGCGAGCTCAAGCTGCGCCAGAACAAGGCATGCCCGCTTTGCGGTGAGAACCCGACCGTGGATTCGCTCATTGACTACGAAGCGTGGTGCGGTGCTCCCGCGATGGAGCCTTCGGTAGCTCAGGCGAGCTAATCTCAGCTGGATGATCATCCAGCTCGACCGTCACGACGCCACCCGTCTGATTCGAGCCCGTGGGATCGTGCGTGACCTCGGGTCCGTGCTCGTCGCATATTCGGGTGGGGTGGACTCAACGCTCCTGCTCAAGCTCGCGCTTGATGAGCTCGGTGATCGCGCCGTTGCAGTACTTGCGAGCTCGCCCGCCTATCCCGAGTCAGAGCAGCGGGAGGCGCGCCTGCTGGCCGGCTCGCTTGGCGCGCGCCTGGTCGAGGTCTTGACGGATGAAGTAGAGCTCGAGGCGTACGCGCGAAACAACCCAGATCGATGCTTCCACTGCAAAGAAGAGCTCTTCGAAAAGCTCGAGCCTGTGCAGCGGGACCTGTCGCTACAACATCTGGCCTACGGAGCCACCGCCGACGACGAAGGCGACCACCGCCCTGGTCACGGCTCGGCGGTGCGCCGCGGCGTCCGCTTTCCGTTGCTCGAGGCGGGCATGGGCAAGCCCGAGATCCGCGCTGCCGCTCGAGAGCTGGGCCTGCCCAACTGGAACAAACCCTCGTTTGCGTGCCTTTCTTCACGCATCCCTCATGGGACTCCAGTCACGGTGGAAGCTCTGCATCAGATCGAGGCCGCAGAGGCCGCAATGAAAGCGCTCGGTTTCTCACAGGTGCGAGTGCGCCACCACGGCGACGTGGCGCGAATCGAAGTGGATGCAGCGGAAATCGAGCGGCTGATCGCGGATCGGGAGCAGGTCGTCGCCGCTGTGCGGAAAGCTGGCTACAAGTTCGTGTCCGCCGATCTAGAGGGATACGCAACCGGAAGCCTCAACCGGACCTGGCAGCCCTCACGGTAAGAAGCCCGATTCGTGGCTGAGCGCGGCGTTGTCCTGAGCCTCGACGAAGGCACCACCGGCGTGACCTCTGCGGTGGTGGGCCTTGGCGGTGAGGTGCGGGCCAAGGGCTATCGCGAGATCACGCAGCACTATCCGCAGCCGGGCTGGGTGGAACATGACGCGCTGGAGATCTGGGCGGCCGTCCAGAGCACCGCCAAGGACGCACTCGACAACGCGGGCGTTACGCCGGCCGATGTCAGAGCCGTCGGGATCACCAATCAGCGCGAGACCCTGGTGGCGTGGGATCGCCGGACGCTGGAGCCGTTGGCCCCGGCAATCGTCTGGCAGGACCGCCGCACTGCGGCATTGTGCCAACGACTTCGCGAAGCCGGTCACGAAGATCGCGTGCGCGAGGTCACCGGCCTGGTGCTGGATCCCTACTTCACCGCGACGAAGCTGGCCTGGGCCATGAAAAACATCGAAGGCGTCGCGAGCGCAGCTGTCGGAACCGTCGACAGCTGGCTCGTGGCACGCCTCTCGGCTGGTCGCGACCACGTCACCGACGCGTCCAATGCGTCTCGCACATTGCTGTTTGACATCGGGCGAGGTGTCTGGAGCAGCGAGATGGCCGAGCTCTTCGGCGTGCAGACTGCGAACTTGCCGCGAGTGGTTGACTCCACCGGCGAAATCTCACACACCGACCCCGACGTGTTCGGCGGCATAACGGCACCCATCAGCGGCATCGCAGGGGACCAGCAGGCCGCGCTTTTCGGCCAGGCGTGCACCACCGCGGGAATGGCCAAGAACACCTATGGCACGGGTTCGTTCGTGCTCATGCAGACAGGCCAGGATCGCGTTGCGTCCAGATCGGGGATGCTGACAACCGTTGCGTTGCGGCGCGGCGGGCGTCTCAGCTATGCGCTTGAAGGTGCCATCTTCATCACCGGCGCCGCACTGCAGTGGCTGCGCGACGGGCTGGGCATTATCGCGAGCGCCTCGGAGGCGGGGCCTATTGCTTCGTCCGTGCCTGACAGCGGCGGAGTCTTCATGGTGCCGGCGTTTGTCGGATTGGGCGCCCCACACTGGGACCCGTACGCCCGCGGTACCATCGTCGGCCTGACGCAGGGCAGCGGGCGCCCTGAGCTGGTGCGAGCGGCAGTCGAATCCATGGCCTACCAGACACGAGATGTTGTGGAAGCAATGGAGAAAGATGCGGGCTCGCCGCTTCGCGAGCTGCGCGTCGATGGCGGCGCGGCGGTGATGGACGTGCTGTGCCAGTTCCAGGCTGACCTACTTGGCATCCCGGTGCGGCGACCTCGCCAGACCGAGACCACCGTACTGGGCGCCGCCTTTCTCGCCGGTCTCGGCGCTGGAATCTGGCAAGATGCCGACCTGAAGGACCTCTGGAAGCTCGACCGCGAGTTCGAGCCGGGGATGTCGCGGGACCAGGCCGCCACGCTTCAGTCGCGGTGGCGCGACGCCTTGGACAGAAGTCGAAACTGGGCAACACCCGATAATCAATGAACCTTGAGCACTGAGGCGCCAGTCGGGCGCGCCCGTCAGCCGATCCTATACGCCGACCAGCTCTGGCGTCAGCAGCGCTTTTTCGCAGGTTTTCTGATCGCGGTTGGCGTCGTCATGACCATCCTTTTGATCTACCAGGGCCAGATCTCCAAGAGCGCCAATTTGATCTGGGTCCTTTCCATCCCCAGTGGCGTGCTCCTCGGCGGCGCGTTCTTGCTCTACAAGCGGCGAAGCTACATCGAGGCGAAGGACGAAGGCGTTCAGATAGGGACTCTGCGGTCGAGCGTCCTTATCGACTACGACCGCATCCGTGGGGTGCGCGTGCAACCGCTGAAGCTTGCGTTCCAGGAAAAACGCAGCCGGATGATCGCGCCGATGATGAAACCGCTGATCGAGAAACCAGCTCTCTTTGTTCGCCTTCGCGGTGACGATGACGAGATCGCAGACATCAAGAAGCGACTCGGCACGCGAATGATGTACGAGGACACGATTGCCCTGCCTCTTCGCGATCCCGACGCCGTCGCTTGGGAGATCAGCTCACGGCTGCCCGACCGCCTGGGGCAAAACCAGGGTGGTGGGAAGCGTCGTAAACGGCGGCGGTGAAAGGGCCCCGCGCCTACGCACTAGAGGAGGGGCAACCAACACAGGTCCAGGGCGAGAGGACCTACTTCGATCGCTGGGACCTCGTCGCCGTGCTCGCGCTCACGGCGGTCGCATTCGTCTTGCGCTACTTCAGCCCGATCATGCCGGACTTTTTCGTTCATCCGTTTCAAGGCCCTCTGATCACCAACTGCGTTCCGAACACGCCGATCAATCCGCAGGGAGACCCCGGCACGCTCTGCGGCCTCGCGTATCCCTTCAACCGCGGATATGCGGATTCGAACGGGGTGCTTTCGCCGCCCAACGGCCAGGTCTTCGACGAGATCTACTTTCCAGTCGATGCCTACTACGACTTCAAAGGCATGGAGTTGTGCCATCCCACGACAGTCGATTGCCACACCCCTTCGGGTACGAACTTGAATTACTTCGACCCCGAACCACCTCTGGCCAAGCTGATCATCGGCGCCGGCATGTGGGTGGATGGCTGGTACCGCGCTCATTTCGAAGGTGTCTCGGGCGACTACATCGACCTTGGGTTCAACACGTTCGGCTGGCGCATCGCCGCCTGCATCTTCGGAACTCTCTGCATTCCGATGATGTATCTCTTCGCGCGCCGTCTGTGGCCCAACCGGATTTTTGCGATCGCAGCCGCGACGCTTGCGTGCTTCGATGGGATGTTCTTCATCCAGTCACGGATCGGGATGATCGACATCTTTCCGATCTTCTTCATCTTGCTGGCGTACTTCATGTACCTGGTCCATATCCAGAGCCGAACCCCGCGGTCTTCGCTGGTGTCGCTCGTTGGCCTGGGCATCGTGCTTGGAATCGGCATCGCTTCGAAATGGATCGTGCTCGCCGCGATGGCGAGCATCGTGTTTCTGATGATCGTCAGGGCGATCCGGCGCCACGTCGATGTTCACATCGGTCCACCCGGCGATCCGATCTGGTCATGGGGAAGAGGGGATGGTCCCGTGATCCCGACCGGCCTCAACTGGCCGGTCTACCTCGGCGTCGCGGTGGCCGCGCTCGTCGCGATCCCAGCCTTCATCTACGTCGAGTCCTGGTACCCGTTCTTTGCGCGCGGTCAGTTTCACAACCTGGCCGACCTCATCGAGTACCAGAGACAGTCATATGTCTATCACGCCACGTTGAAGGCAACTCACCCGTACGGCTCGCCCTGGTGGTCATGGCCCCTGCTCGCACGCCCGGTGCTCTACTACGCCGAGTACACCAACCTGGGTATCGACCACTGGACCGGCCAGCAGCTCATCTCGCGCATGGCGAACCTCGGCAACCCATGGATCTGGTGGACGAGCCTGCCCTGTGTCATCTCGCTGCCGTACTTCATCGTCCGGCAGCGCAGCTTTCCGGCCGCCGTGATCCTGCTCGGGTTCATCACGCAGTACCTGCCCTGGTCTCAGATCAGCCGCGTGATTTTCATGTACCACATGTTCGGCGGCCTCACCTTCATGATCCTGGCTCTCGCCTTCGTCCTGGCGCAGGTCGCCGAGCAGCTGAAACCGGCCGGGCGTCTGGTGCTGGTCGCCAACCACCTCGGCGTCGCGGTGCTCTTCTTCTTCTACTTCTACCCTGTCTGGACCGGTCTCCCGATCTCCGGCCCGGCTTACTTCAGCGGACCGCAGGCTCCGCCGTGGGGTCCCAAGACGTGGCTGACCAACTGCCGCAACGACTTGCCTGCCAGCCAGCCACAGCTCTTCTGTTGGAACTAGCTCCGGCAGCTTTCCTCGTCGCGTGCGTGGTGGCCGGATTTGGCATCACGTATCTCACCGGCATCGCCTTGCTTCTCGAGGAGCGCATCGCGTTCGGGGCGGTGTTGGGAGCCGCTGCTGTCGCGGGGTCGAGCTTCGTGCCGTCGCTGGTGGTTCAGGACGTCACCGGGGTCACGGTCTTACTGGGCCTTGGCATCGCACTGCTGGTTTGCCTTATTGCGCTTGTCACACAGAAGAAGCAGGTGCGCGCCGACCTCGCTGAGGCGGGAGCTCGATGGCTGAGACCGTTTGGCTGGCCAGGACATCCCTGGCCATTCGCGGCGGTGGTGCTCGTGTGTGGCGCGTGGACGGTCCACTTTCTGCACCAGGCGTACATCTACACGCCGAACGGCCTGTACGCCGGCTACGTGAACATCTGGGGCGACTGGGCCGCCCATCTCACCTTCGCCGGGTCGTTCGCGTACGGGCACAACTTTCCGCCCCAGTATCCGATCGATCCAGGGCATAACCTCGGCTACCCGTTCATCATCGATTTCTTCGCGGCGAACCTCGTTCCCCTCGGCAGTCGACTGACATCGGCCCTGGTCATGACGAGCGGCCTGCTCGGCCTGGCCTTCCCAGCAGTGCTGTACCTGGCGGCTCAGAGATTCGCGGGCGGCCGCGCGGCAGCCGTGATTGCCGTCTTCGTGTTCCTGCTGGGCGGTGGCCTCGGGTTCTACTTTCTGCTCGGGGACGTTCAGCACATGGGGCTGGCCACCCTGGTCCACCTGCCGCGCGAGTACACCCTAAACCGCGACATCAACTATCAGTGGCTCAACCCCGTGCTGGCTTACCTCGTGCCGCAGCGCTCCACGCTCTTCGGCTTCAGCCTCGCACTGATTCTGCTCCTCGTCCTGTGGCTTGCGGTGCGAAGTGGGGCCGGCTGGCAGCCGTTCCTCTTCGCCGGTGTCGCCGCCGGGGTAATGCCCGCGTACCACGTGCACGCATTCGGCACCGTGGTCGCGCTTTCGCTGTTCTGGGCCCTCTTCACCAGGCGCATTCAATGGCTGGGTTTTTTCGTCCCGGCGCTTGTAATCAGCGTGCCGATCCTGGCTTGGATGTGGCCCGCGGCAAACACGAGCGTATGTGGCAGCAGCCCGAACCTTCATGGCTACTGCTTCGAGGTGGGCTGGCTGTCTTACCTGGACTGGCAGCACACCTCGGTGATCTGGGCCGTGCCGGACTTCGTCTGGTTCTGGATCAGGAACATGTCGGTGTTCATCCCGCTGCTTATCGCAGCCCACATCCTGCGGAGCTGGATTCCCACCGGGTTTGCGAAATGGTTTGCGCCGATGTGGCTATGGTTCCTGGTCCCCAACGTGATCGTGCTACAGCCCTGGGACTGGGACAACACCAAGTTCTTCATCTTCTGGGCGCTGCTGGGCAGCATCCTCGTCGGTGGCGTCGTGGCGCGCATGTTGCAGCGCGGCCCGGGCTTGGCAATCGTCGGTGTGATCCTGCTGGTCCTGCTCGGCCTGTCGGGAGCCCTGGACCTCGCTCGAGCGTCCGATTTCAGCGTCAGCGCCGTTCAATTCACGGACGCGCGCGGAATTCAGGTTGCGGACTGGGTACGTCAACACACAGACGCGAAGGCTGTGTTCGCCGTCGCGGACGAGCACAACAGTCCCATCCCAACTCTGGGCGGCAGGCGTGTGATGATCGGTTACCCCGGCTGGCTGTGGACCTACGGTTTGCCGGACTACGTGCAGAAGGGCCAGGACCTCAGACGAATTCTCGATGGTGATGCGTCGTCTTCGGACCTTGTGCGCAAGTACGGCGTCGATTACGTGATGATCGGGCCGCAGGAGGTTCCGCGTGGCGCGAGCCGAGCTTACTGGGACACCCACGCAACGCTCGTCTACGACAACGGCGAGTACGCCGTGTATCGGGTCTCCTAGTGCCAGTAGTAGATTTGCCGGCATGCCAGATCCGATAACCGATCGGGGCAAGCTGGGCGGCGTCATGCGCCTGGTGGAGCGCGAGGCCGAGGCGTATCTCGAGGCAATCGACACCGCTTTGGTTCGTCCGCCGGGCATTGGCGAGCTCCCGGCGAGCTTTCCAACCGAGGGCGCGGGCACGATGCGCGCCGTCTCCGAGCTGATCGCCGCGGCCCAGGAGGGGTCGACCCGATCGGCGGGTCCGCGCTATTTCCACTTCGTCACCGGCGGGGTCACGCCGGCTGCGCTCGCGGCCGACTGGCTGACACCTGTACTCGACCAGATTGGCTTCAGCTGGATCAGCTCGCCTTTTGCTTCACGCCTCGAGCAAGTCAGTCTTGACTGGCTTAAGGAGCTGTTTGGCATTCCCGCGGAATGGAGCGCGGTGACCACCACCGGAGCGACGGCCTCCAACTTTGTCGGCCTGGCAGCGGCTCGCCGGTGGTGGGGATTGCAACAGGGCGTCGACATCGACATGCAGGGCATGGCGGGCCTCCCGGCCGTTCCCGTGTTTGCGAGCGGCTACGTCCACGCCAGTGTGATCAAAGCGCTGGGCATGCTCGGCATCGGGCGCCAGCAGGCACAGGTCTTGAGCCGTGACGCGGCGGGACGCCTCGACGTGCCGGCTCTTGCTGCTGCGCTTCGTACCCTTGACGGCAAACCCGCTGTCCTTATCGGGACCGCAGGCGACGTCAACACCGGTGATTTCGACCCGCTGCACGACATGGCCGCGCTGGCCCGTGAGCACAACGCGTGGCTGCACGTTGACGGCGCCTTCGGCCTGTTCGCCGCAATCTCTCCGCTGACACGCCATCTCACCCAAGGGATCGAGAGTGCGGACTCCGTCGCGGTCGACGGCCACAAGTGGCTCAACGTCGCGTACGACACGGGCTTTGCCTTTGTGCGCGACGCGAACATCCATGCAGGTGCGTTCTCTGCCAGCGCTGCATACCTGGGAACGGAGGCCCTGTCCAGGCCGGTGTTCGGCAACCTGGCGCCCGAGATGTCACGTCGGGCGCGCGCCTTGCCCGTCTGGGCGACGCTCCGCGCTTACGGCCGGGACGGGTATCAAGAAATGGTCGACCGTCACCTCCGCCTGGCGCAGCGCGTGGCTCAGCAGGTGGATGAAGCGCCTGATCTCGAGCGTCTGGCCGATGTGCCGCTGAATGTCGTGTGTTTTCGCTTCCGGCCGCCGGGCGCAGCGGAGGAAGCGCTAAACGACCTGAACAGCAGGCTCGGCGCGATGATCCTCGAAGACGGCCGCGTCTACTTCGGCACGACCAACTTTGCCGGCCAGGTTGCGTTCCGCCCAGCCATCGTCAACTGGCGCACTGGTGAGGATGACGTAGACCTCATCGTCGCGGTCGTACGGGAGCTGGGCGCTGGCCTTGTCGGCTCTACGGCGTCGGCAGGCTGATCGGCGGGCGCTCGGATTCTGCCGGTCGCGGGGCCGGCGGATGCGTGGTCGTCGCGACCACGGCTTCGAGGTGCCGCGCGAGTCGCTTCATCTCGCGGTCGCCGCGATCTAGGCGGTTGACGATCTGCAGCAGGATCTCGTCCTGATGCATGAGGTGGTTCATCAGGGCTTTGAGCTCTTCTTCGGCCTTGACGTTCAGCTCGTATTCGTGCTGGGCCCGCAGGCGGTCGCGATCCGCGAACCGGTTGAGCGCCATCAGCACCACTGAGACCCAGACCGCGGCCTCGAGGCTCAGGATGAAGTTGAGGAATACGAAGGGGTAGCGGTCCCACGGATGGATCAGGTTCAAGGCGTTGAGCCCGACCCACAGGACCATGATGCCGGCCTGGGCCAGGACGAAGATCCAGCTGCCCACCAGTCGCGCGAAATCGTCGGCGACGCGGTCAGAGAAGGTGAGCTTGCGGTCGACCTCGCGGTTGAGGTCGCGGACCGGAGGGTGGTCGTGCTGGTGCTTGATCAGGTCTCGGGCGATGTCTTCGATTTCTCGGCCGATCGACATGGATCCTTCCTTTGGGGTTGCTGCATTCATTGCCGCGGCAGTGGTCCGATTGCATAGCTTGGCTCAAAAGACCCGTCCCTGGCTACGGAAAGTAAGCCTGGCTACCGGTAGTCATGTGATTTCTGGTGCGGTCGAGGGACTCCGTGGAGTGCCTCGATGTGGCTGGCGAGGACCGAATAGACGCCATCGTTGCGCTGCATGACCCCGTCGATGACCAGGATCGGCTGGCGGTTGGCGACCTGGCGGTAGCGTTCGTAGACGTCTGGCTTGATGGTCACGTTGACCTGACCGAACTCGTCCTCCAGTGTGAAGAAGCGGATTTTCTTCGCCGTCGAGGGAGCCTGGCGGGTGATGACCAGGCCCGCCACGCGCACTCGCTGGTTGTTGCGAATCGAGGCGAGCTCATTGCTCTTCAGCGCGCCCATCTGCTCGAGGCGTTCGCGACAGAAATGGATGAGGTGGTGGCCGGTGGAGAGGTCCGAGATCCTGTACTCGAGCTGGTTGGCGTCGAATTCATCGATTGTGGGCAGGGCGGGCGCGGTGCTGTTGAGGCGGAGCTCGGATTGTTGCTCGATGCCTCGACGCAGGCCGTGACCGTGCCATCGCTCCTGCCAGCCCCAGAGGAGCTCGCGGCGGGGTTGGCCAAGTGCGTCGAAGGCGCCGACCATGACGAGGTTGCGGACGGCGCGTGGGCCGACGGGCGTGCCGCGGAGTCGGTGGAGGAAATCGTCGAATGACGTGTAGGGAGCACGGGCACGCTCGTCGACGATTGCTTTGCGGCCGTTCTCTCCGAGGTCGCGTACGTAGTTGAAACCGACGCGCATGGCATGGGTCAGGGTCTTAACAGGCTGGGTTGACCCGCTGGATACGCTGGAATCGGTTGGCCGGCGGGGGAGGGCTGGTCTGATGGAGGAGGGAGGGCCCTCAGTGAGGTGTGCCTGCGACTCATTTGCCGGGTGTGCCGGCTCCCGCGTGTATCGCGCTTGCACCAAACCCGCTGGCGCCGGCACGGGAGGCGAATTCGGCCGGATTGGCGGTAGGAGCTCCGGCAGGCATCGCACGTCGGAGCGGTTGATATCAACCGGCAGCACCGTCACTCCATGCCGCTTCAGGT
>Ga0193749_1000137_pt1 | contig 9948 bp, 6 predicted proteins | sample L1s2metaG_FD_145081 | JGI IMG/M metagenome (GOLD analysis project Ga0193749, IMG submission 145081) | Soil microbial communities from a riparian zone of the East river system, Colorado, United States - L1s2 | ecosystem: Environmental > Terrestrial > Soil > Riparian zone | place: USA: East River...
GAGCGAAACCGCCAGATGCGGTCGCTCGGAAATCGTCGCCAGCTCTCGAATACGCGGAACGATGCCGGCGGTCGACACCGTCACTCGATTCGCCACGATGTGCAGACCACTCGGGTCCGACATAATTCGAATTGCTTTCAGCAACTCTTCAAAATTCAGAAAAGGCTCGCCGGCGCCCATGCCCACCAGGTTTGTACCACGCGGAGGCTTGACTGAAACGCCGTACGCGTCGTTCAAGGCAAAGATAACCTGTTCGACAATCTCACCCGCAGTCAGGCTGCGCAGCAGACCAAGCTGGGCAGTCAAACAAAAGGTGCATTGCAGAGGGCACCCGGACTGCGAAGAAAAACAGATCGTGTCGCGCTTCTCTTCCGGAATGAAAACGGTTTCGACCGGCAGATTGTCATAAGTCTTAAACAGATAACGGCGGGTACCGTCGGTCGAGAGGTAGCGCGACTCAAGCGTCAGAGTCGAGACCAATGCGTGCTCGCCAAGCCTGGCGCTTAGCTTTTTTGGCAGGTCGGTCATCTCGGCAAACGAACGCAGGCGGCGATGATGAAGTCCCGCGAAGATTTGACGCGCGCGATAGGCCGGCTCGCCGAGCGATTCAATGAACTCAGTCAGCTCTGCCTGCGATAAACCTGCGAGATGTATCAGTTGCATTGGTTACTTGAATTCTAACACCGGGATGAAGGACCGGCGAACGAGACCTTCCTCTTTTTCGGCTCTGTTATTTCGCTTGCGACTTTGCCTGAACCACGACCAGGCAAGAAAGTTTCACCCAAAGGCGCAAAGGATGTCAGAGCCGAAGCGCTTTATTTACCAGCGTGTTGAGTTGGATTAGACTTGGGGCACAGTGTCCACCATAGCTAATGTCGAACGCAAGATTCGCCGCGTTGAAGGGTTCGAAGTGCGCATCCTGCATCTGCGCGGCGCAGACGTGCGCAGCGATCGGGCGGGAATGCCTCAGTATCCTTTCCGTCATGCGGCGGCTGACGACATCACGGTCGAGCACTGGAAAGAAACCAGATTTCGCGCGACCTTTCCGGGATTTGAAGTTGACGTGTTGGATGGACGCGGGCACTCAGTCCAGGGGAATACAAAGTTAAGCACGGTGAGAGCGAGTTACTGAGTACTGCAAGAATCAGTGAGCTCCTTTAGGAGCGCGAGGTGGAGACTCGCGTTTTGCTCCCTAAAGGAGATCAGTTTAGTTTGGACCTCCAGGACCTATAAACATCTCGCTCCTGGCGAGCGAAACCTTTACGCTTCGCGGGCAGGTAGGGACCTACTTCTCAATAGTAAACTTCGCCGTCTGCACCAGGGCCTGGTTGCTGACCCGGTCTTTGACGCGAACTTCCAGAGAGTAGTCACCGGGAGCCAAATTACGCGAGTCGAGCAAGCGCGCCAGAGTCAACCGCTGTCCGGCGTCGCTAGTGCCGCGCCAGTCTTCCATTTGCTTGCCAACTTCTTTCCCATCCTTCAGCAGCGCGTAGTCGACGTCCACCGAAGGCCGCAGAGTGGTTTGATCAACCCCCGCATTGTAGATTTGCATATAGATGCCGATCGGCGAGCCGCGATGGTAAGACCCGGAAACGTTGGGGATAACTTTCACATTGCCGATCGTGAACATGCCTACGGCAGGTTGATCACCCAACCCTTCAAGTTTTACGGCCAGGATCAGAGTCGAGGTCGATAACTTGGTAGGATCATATTTGGGCACTTCAAAGCCCACGTGCCGGACGCCGGTGGCGCCCGACGCGACATCACGAACGATGACGTCGACGCGATACCGGCCGGGAGATAGCGCTACTGCTTTCTGATAAGCAGATTTACGACCCTTCGCGTCGGTCAATTCCTGTGGCGTGGCCCGGGTAATCACCGGATCTTCAAAGACGCCCGCGCGCCGGCCCGAGACATGGGTGATCTTCCCAAAAATATTTAGCTGCGCCTGCTGCAGACCGCCGCTGTCCTGAAACACCAGGTTCTGGTTATCGGTCTGAATCGTAAACGCGGTGATCACGCGCTCGTCTGACTGCCGGAAAAAATCGACGCGGACGTCAAAGCTCAGCGGATTATCTTCAATGATCGGTGTGTTAACGGCTGAAGCCAGATCGTTGTACTTGATTGCGGGCGGCCGGCTTAAATCTGCCAACACCTGCAGGCGATTAAATGGGCTGTCCTGCTCGCGGGTGTAGTTCTGATTCCCGATGCCGCCGAGGTTCGCGACGCGCTGTCCCTTATCAGACAGCCCCATCTCCTCCGCCAGTGTCAGTCCGGCTCCGGGAACATGCAGCAAAGCATCCTTCTCGTCCGGGTTGCGCGCGATGCGGTACTCGCCGCTGCCCGTCGGATCTACGAACTCGATCTCGATACCTGAACCCACGCCCGGAAGGTAACGATAAAACCAGCGTTCGAACGGATAAGTCGAGGTTGAGCCGCCGCCCTCGTAAGACTCGCGGTTATAGGAACCGCCCGACGGATGACTCTCGACCTCGTCTGGTTTGCCCCAGGTTATGTAGATGCGGCCACGATCAGTTTTCCAACCCGGACTGCCCGAGGCGTAATGTTCGTTGGCATAGGCGATGCGCTCGTAGTATTCCTCGCGAAATTCGTTTTCATCAGTGTCCGGGTCGGGATCGCGCCGGCGCCAGAACTCTTCGATGAAACGTTCGCGCTCGTCATCGGTTTCGAGTTTCTTGAAGGCCTTCCGCTCTTCGTCAGTTATGATGTAGGCGACGTCTTTCTCCAACCAGTCTTTGTAAGCCTTTTTAAGTTCCGGCTTTACATTGCGCGGCTTTTCCGAAGGGTCCTGACCCTGATTATTCTTCTTCTGAGCCAGGCCCGAGGGCACGGCAAAAGTAAGGGCTAGTAAAGCGATGGCCAGGCGAACCGTTTTGCGGTATGGCATTGCGAATAACTCCTAACGAGAACTGCTGGAAATTAAAAGGTGCGCGTTAGTTTGGATGAAACCGTTACGCGGACAAGAATCGAACATGAATTCTAAGTTTGGCTCGAACCAGAGTCAAGATGAGGAGAAACCGGCCAAAGTTGCCTCCAAACCGGAGATAGCCACCAGGACACTAGGCGCACAAAGCCCAAACGGAGTTGAAGGAGGGCTTTGGGTTCTGGTGTGTCCATTTGCGTGTCCCAAATCTTCCCATGTTGTTGAATGCCGTTTCCGTTCGTGACTCTGTGTCTAAGTGGTTAAGCTCAAGTCTTGCGACGTTCCCGTCCGCAAATCCACGCAACGATGATAGAAATCGCGTAAAGGACGAACATTGGCGCCGCGAACAGCAACATGTTCGGCACATCGTTGGTCGGCGACAGAACAGCAGCGACTATGAGAATAATTATGACTGCCATCCGCCAGACTCGCAGCATCCAGCCGGCGGTGATCAGCCCAATCCGGGCCAGCACATAAGTGATCGCCGGCATTTGGGCCACCAATCCCATCCCCAGCATCAATAGAATTATGAAATCAAAGTAGTCGTCGGCCTTCAGCAGGAGTCGAAAATCCTGGCCCAACCCGAGCAGATACTTTGCCGCTGGCGGAAAGATCAGGTAATAGGCAGTAGCCGCCCCCAGGACAAAGAAGATGCTGGACAGACTGATAAAAGGCGTCACGTATTTTCGCTCGTGCGGGTAAAGACCAGGCGAGACGAAGGCCCAGATTTGCCAGAGCAGAAATGGCACGGACAGCCCAATGGCCGCATACAAGGATACCTTTACATATAGGGCAAACGGCTCGAGCGCGGTTGTCACTATCAGCTTGTCGTTCGGGTCAGGCAGCTTGTCATAGCCCCTGGCCAAATCAACCGGCAACTTCACGTCTTTCGGTACTACTTCATTACCGGCAGCCAGCGGCTCGTCGGTGTAAAGCCCGAGATTTCCCTGGCTGTCCTTGTCCACCCGGGCCGCGACTGAGGCGCCGGCCGGAATTGACGCCGTGCCCAATCTGGTGGGATCAGGAAAAATAAAGCGCAGCTTGTCATTCAGTTTCAGTGAGCCCAGCGGAACTATTGCAACCTGCCCATTCAATCCGGCAATCGTAACGCTGCGGTGCTGCTGAGCCTCGGCCAGCGCACGCACCACGGGCCGCGCCAGAAAGTTGTAGATGCGATCGGAGACGAACCAGCAAAGCATCGCGGCGACGAAGACGAAAACGATAGAACGAATCAGCCGCTTGCGCAGCTCATCCAGATGTTCAAGGAACGACATCTGCCCGCCGAGTTCTTCCTCGCCGGAGTCGTTCTCTGCGTCTGAGTTTCTTAGCTGAAAGCGGGGCATTACTGTCGAGTGGCACAGACTTCAGTCTGCGTGTCCGGGATCATAGCCAGTCGTGTTTGCTGGCCGGTTGGTCAGCCGGTGCGGTTTCGGGCAAAGGTTTGGTTTCTCGCGGCTGAACCAGCGAAGGGTCAATCGCGGTGATGGACGGACTGATGACAGAAGTGGATGTCTCCGCTGGATTTGAATCGAGCGCCGATGCTTCGCGCGCGGCGCGAATGCGTTCTGCTGCCCGATCGAGAATTGAATTCTCAGATGGCTCGGTTCCCTGATCTATGTGTTCCAGATTAACCTCGCGCTCCCAGGTGCGCTTGAAATCTTCAGACGCACGCCGGAATTCATGCAAGCTCTTGCCCAGCTGGCGGCTGAGCTGAGGTAGCCGGCGGGGTCCAAAGAAAATCAGGGCTGCGGCCAAAATCAGCAGCAACTCGGAATTGCCGACGGAATCCAGAATCAGAAGAAACACTGCGTTACCTTTCGACAGCTTTGATGCGGCTTTGGCCGGAAAGAGATTGTAGCGCGGTCGGCAACGTAGGTACAGAACCGCGAGCGGAAGTGGCGCAGGTTTTATAGTTCAAGCTTTACCGCGTACAGAAGATATTGGAGGGATCTTGACTAGCTTGCGTCCGAAATCACCGATCTAAAGATTGAACTCTGAGCGCGGACTAATTCACGTACGGGGGTGGCGCAAGTTGGCAACTTGCGTTACAAAGATACCGATGCGAATCGTTTCCCTATTGCCTTCGACGACTGAGATTGTGTGCGCTCTGGGTCTGGAAGACGCGCTGGTCGGCATAACCCACGAATGCGACTATCCGGCGTCCGTAGCGGGCAAGCCTCGTTTGACTGCCAGCCGCATCTCTCAGGAAACGATGTCGAGCAGGGAGATCGATCACGCGGTCCGTTCCCAATTGGATGGACACGGATCTATATACGACCTTGATGAAGCGAGACTGCGTGAATTGGATCCTGACCTGATTCTGACTCAGGAACTGTGCGATGTCTGCGCGGTCAGCTACCGGACGGTCGAACGGGCCGCGCGCATGTTCGAAACTGACGTGCGCGTTGTTTCGCTTGAACCAAACACTATCGGCGACATCTTTGAAAACATTCGCCTGGTTGGCGAACTCACCGGACGGAAAAGCGAGGCCGCCACGCTGATCGATGAACTAAATCGCCGGCTTGATCGCGTCAGGGAACTAACCACGCGGATTGATCACCGGCCGCGGACCCTAATGCTCGAATGGCTGGAACCTGCATTCGCGCCGGGGCATTGGGTTCCCGAACAAGTTGCGATTGCCGGCGGCGACCAGGGCTTTGGCCGGCCGGGGCGGCCCAGCACCACAACCACCGCGGAAGAAATTTGCGCGTATGCACCGGAAGCGATCGTGCTCATCCCGTGCGGCTATTACAAAGAAGACATCTTGCGACAGTTGCCCAGCGCAAATTTACCCGCCGGCTGGGAAGACTTGCCGGCGGTAAGAAGCGGCGAAGTCTGGGCCACGGACGCGACTTCGTATTTTAGCCGTCCCGGTCCGCGCGTCGTTGACGGAGTCGAGATACTCGCGCGCATTCTGCATCCTGAAATCTTCGGCGCGCCGAATAATGAACAAGCTGTGCGAGTTTGAGTTGGGTTTTGGGCGCTGCCAGCGCCGCTGGGCGCGCAATGTTTATAGCCGGGGTTCGATGGGGATCGTTGGATGAATGTAATCCGCAAGGGTTATCAACATTGTGATCCTAACGGAGTTTAACTTCGACCTAAGCAGCGCAGACTGCCGGACTGCGTAAGCTGGCAGCTTGCGCTACGTAAATCCATGAACTCGCTCCCGCCAAACTCGCTTGAGGCCTTCGCACAAACTGCTGAGGCTGTGGCCGCTACTACGAAGAAACTCAAAAAGGCCGCCTTCCTCGGCGAGTATTTTCAACACCTCGACGATGAAGATTTGCCCCGCGCCGCGCGCTACCTGGCGGGCCAGCAGTTTGCGCTGAACGACGCTCGCACGACGAATGTCGGCGGCAGCATCCTGGGCGAAGCCCTCTGCGCGGCGACAGGTGCCAGCCCTGAAAGTTTGGGCCCGCGTTATGCGCGCTGGGGCGACGGCGGCGATGTCGCGTTCGAAGTTTTCAGCGAGACCAAGCCCGACAACAAACCCAGTCTCTCGCTGGCCGAAACCGAAAGTCTGCTGGCGCGTCTCAGCGCGACTCGCGGCAAGAAGGCCAAGACGCTGCTCCTTACCGAGGCGTTATTGCGCGCGACTCCATTGGAAGTAAAGTATCTGGTCAAGCTGCTCTCGGGAGATCTGCGCATCGGTTTGCGCGAAGGACTGGTCGAAGATGCAATCGCCCGGGCCTTCAAACAACCGCTGGCCGAGGTTTCGCTGGCTAACATGCTGTGCGGCGATATCGGTGAGGCCGCGGTGCGGGCGCGCGCCGGCGATTTGCAAAATGTCGGGATGCGCTTGTTTCATCCGTTGAAGTCGATGCTGGCGACGCCGGCCTCGGATCTTGCTGATATCGCCCGCAGCATGCCTGATGAATTCTTTGTCGAAGACAAGTTCGACGGCATTCGCGCACAGGCGCATGTCCTGGATGGGCGCGTTGCGATCTTCTCGAGAACACTCGATGAAATCTCGACCAGGTTTCCCGAGTTACACGCGCCGCTGGCCCGACTTCCCACCGATGTGATTCTCGACGGCGAGATCATCACCGCGCGCGGCGCAGAGATTCTCCCGTTTAGCGATTTGCAAAAACGGCTGGGCCGTAAGGCCGTCAGCGAAGACTTGCTCGCCAGCACGCCCGCGGTATTTGTCGCGTGGGATCTTTTGTATGCGTCGGGCCGCGTGCTGATAAACGACCCATTGGAAACCCGGCGAGCGAAGCTGGAAGAATTGATCCGCAGTGGGTACGAAACCCCGACGAGTCGCGGTAGCGAACGCGTCAACCCTGGAACCGTGCGACTTTCCCAGGCAAAGCGCTTCAGCGACGCAGCTGCGCTCGATGATGAATTTGCCGCCGCCCGAGCGCGCGGCAATGAAGGCCTGATGATCAAGGACCCTGCTTCGTTCTATAAGCCGGGGCGCCGCGGCCGCGAATGGCTGAAGCTGAAACGCGCATTGGCGACCCTCGATGTTGTGGTCACGTCCGTCGAACTGGGACACGGCAAACGACGCAACGTACTTTCGGATTACACGTTCGCGGTGCGGCGCTCAGAAACCGACGGAGAACTGCTCAACATCGGCAAAGCCTATTCAGGGCTGACCGACGTAGAAATCTCTGAAATGACCGAGTGGTTTCGCGCTCACACCGTCCAGGAATTCGCGCATGGCCGCGTGCGCGTAGTCGAACCCCGTATGGTCATTGAGGTAACTTTCGACCGGGTTCAGCCATCAAACCGGCACAAAGGCGGATTTGCTCTGCGCTTTCCGCGCATCGTTCGTCTGCGGCAGGACAAGACAGTTGATGAGATTGACACGCTGGAAGCGGTACGCAAGCTGGCCAGTAGTTAACGTGGTGGAGCAGCGCGAAAAGCGTTTGGCTTGCCAGGTAGATGAGGTCAGAAACGGGAGCGGGAGCGACCGGGTCTCGATCTCAGGATCTAGAGCCGCGTGAAGTGTTGAGGGCCGGTCGCTACCGTTCCCGGTACTGACCCCATCGTCGCGCGGAAGCTCGAAAGAAAGCACCAAAACCAAATCGTGAGAGCCACGATGGTTTTGCCATAGAGACACGATCACATATCATCGCCAGACCACTTTAGGGAATTGAGCGTGCTGCGGCACGCTCTCTGCGGACGAGACAGTCCGCGGTCCCAGCACAAAGAGCCTTCATGAATCGCACAAAACCTATTTCACTGGTGCTATTAATTGCGGCCCTGCTAATCACGGCCACCGCCCAGACGCCTCGGCGTCGCACACCGGTGCGTCCGCCGACAACGCAGCCGGCGACAAATAACTCTACCGCGAAAACGACAGACCCGCCGGCTCAGGCTTCCCCGTCTCAACCGGCCGAAGTGACGCCCGCGGCCGTCGCTGTGGTTAACGACGCGACCATCTCGGCGACCGACATCGAGGACCAGGTTAGCGCGGTTATCTCGAGAGACCCCGACGCCTTTTTGCGCGCTTTCTACGCCGATCGGGAACAAGCGATTAAAGAGTCCCGCCAGCGGGCGCTGGATGCGCGGGTCAATTCTCTATTGATTGCTGCCGAGGCAAAGAAGCGAGGGAAATCTTCCGACGAGATTATCGAAGCAGAAATAAACTCGCACATCGCTCCCCCAACCGAACCGGAAATCAAGGCCGCTTACGACGCCAATCGCGATCAGATCGGAAATGCCGATCTGGAATCAGTACGGGCCGAGTTGATCAATTTCATCCGGAACGAGCGCAGGCAGGAGCTGTATGCAGCCCTGATCAGACGCCTGAAAATGACGAACGCCGTCAACAAGAATGTTGATGTGAACGTGCCAAACCTGGCGCCGGGAACGGTGCTGGCCGCCGTCAACGGCGAGCCGCTCCGCGTCGATACCATCAACGAACGCACCAAGGCTTATATCTATAAACTGGATATGCGCATCTATGCGATACGCAAGGGAGTGCTTGACCGGCGCATCAACGATCTCCTGATTGTCGCCGAAGCCAACAAGCGCAAAGTTCCCCCCGAAGACATCGTTCGGACAGAGGTCACCGAGAAGATAACTCAACCAACCGACGCCCAGATCAGCCAGCTCTACGAAGACCACAAGGCAGAGATCAAGACGGATCTTGCAGGGGCGCGCACCAGCCTGGTCAATTACCTGCAACAACAACAGCAGGAGAAGCTCGAGACCGCTCTCGCGGACAAGCTGCGCGCCGGAGCCAAAGTCCAGGTCCTCTTGAAAGAGCCGGAGCCGCCTTCGTTGAATGTGGGAATTGCAGGCGGCGCTACTCGCGGCGATACCAACGCCGCAGTCACCGTGATCGAATTTACCGACTTTCAGTGTTCGGCTTGCGGCGCGATGTATCCGATTGTGGAAGACGTCCTGAAGCCCTACGGCAATCGCGTGCGTTTTGTGATTCGGAACTTTCCTTTGACGACCGTCCATGCGAACGCCTTCCACGCCGCCCAGGCCGCAGAAGCCGCCAAGGCTCAGGGCAAGTTCTGGGAATACATCGATTTCATGTTCAAGAACCAAACCGCGCTCGATACGGATTCTTTGAAGAAGTATGCGACCCAGGTGGGATTGGATCGAACCCGGTTCGATGCTGAACTCGAGTCCGGCAAATATGACAGTCTGATTCGACGCGACATTCAGGACGGCGAGACGTACGGCATCGAAGCCACGCCGACCTTCTTTATCAACGGCGCGGTGCTCACCGAATATTCGGCCGACGGCCTGCGCCGAGCGATCGAGAAAGCATTCGCGCGGGCCGGGAAACGAACGCCGTAAAGCGCCCGCGTCCGATCAGTCACCCACTTGAGAAGAGCCGCTATGATCTCCAGAAATGAAATTCGGAGTTTAGCCTCGACGGTCTTCCAATCGTTCACGGTGCTGTTGGTGCTTTCCGCTGCTTCATTACCTTGCTGCGTGGAAGGCCAGACCCCGAAACCCCGGAAACCCGAGACACCCGAGGACGTCATCCGCATCAACACCGAACTGGTGCAAACCGACGTGATGGTGTTCGATAAGAA
>Ga0193749_1000138_pt1 | contig 9942 bp, 11 predicted proteins | sample L1s2metaG_FD_145081 | JGI IMG/M metagenome (GOLD analysis project Ga0193749, IMG submission 145081) | Soil microbial communities from a riparian zone of the East river system, Colorado, United States - L1s2 | ecosystem: Environmental > Terrestrial > Soil > Riparian zone | place: USA: East River...
AAGCCGTTCGTGATAACTACGCGGCGACGGTTATTGATTTACGTCGTGGCATAGACTTGCTCCAAGCGCGCTCCGACGTTGACTCAAATCGCATCGCTTACGTCGGTCATAGCACTGGCGCACAATGGGGCGCGATTCTTTCGGCAATAGATAAGCGCGTCAGAGCCGCCGTGTTGATGGGCGGCATCCCAACCGAAGCTACCATAGCCCTGGAGAGTGATGACCCGGAGTTTGTGGATTTTCGTAAGAATACGCCTAAAGAACAGCTAGATAAATACTTCAAAACCGTTAGTGTGATGGATGCCATCAACTATGTGCCTTATGCCGCCCCAACTCCTCTGCTGTTTCAATTTGCTCGGTTTGAAAGATATTTCAATGAAGCGGCAATGCTAAAATATGCACAAGCGGCGAGCCAACCGAAAATCGTTAAGTGGTACGATACTGGGCACGATCTTAATGATCTTCAAGCTCTGATCGATCGAGCCAATTGGCTGCAAAAACAAATCGGCATCAAACCCGTCGTGCCAATCTTGCAGAAGAAATTAAGCACTATCAATTGAAAGGGGAGTGTGTTCCTTAAGCCCGCGCCGCACAAATTGTTGGACGCGAACGGCGGAAGCGTGTTTCGTAACTTGATTCATCCGGCGAAGCTTGATTGAATTCGCGCCGCCGCGTCAACTCAGACGTTGGGTTGCTTTGCGAATATGGAAAAGATACGTAGGGTCAAAACAGTTATGAGGCTCGCGGCAGTTTTTGTTTTACCGATAATTGTTCTCGCGCCCTCGACGCGAAGTACCGTCAAGAGCACGATTCCGATCAAACAAAGAGCTGATAGCCAAGCATCAACTTCGACCGGACCACCTGAAAAGGTCAAGCTCATTACCTCAACCGGCATTGAAAGTTTCATCAAGGATCTGAACGCCAACGGCAATTTGGGCTACCGTCTCAGAAACTCACTAAGCTACGGAGGCGAGGGACCGACGCAGAATTATGCTGCGGTGGTGGGTTTGGACCCAGCCAACAAATACGAGTACGACTGGATTTCGAGCCCTGACAAAAGGCTCCTCGAAGGACGGCTCAATATCCAAGCGAAGAAGGGGTTTAATTTCATAAACGCCTACGCGCTGACCTATTGTTCCGGCGGCACGTCGGAGGAACAAGCAAATCCGACCTCCGGAGAATCTCTGATCTTTGGTTTGAACAAAGGTAACGCCTTTCTTCTCGAACGAAAGAACGGCGACGCAGAACAGACGAGGGATTACAAAGTCTTCATCGCCAAAGTTCATCTCGGAGACAGCGCGGAGAAAACCATCCAATCCGGACTCGATGCCGCCGCGTCACAGGGCTTTCGACCCGTCAAAGTTCTGTTCGCAAGGCAGGGGTTGCTCGATTTCAGTGTCTCCGTTCTGGTTGAAAGGAATTTGAGGGACGATAGCGTCTCAAAGACCGAGTACCGCTTCCTTAAAAAGACTTCCGGACTGCCCAAGGATATAAACGCGCTGGCCACCCAGGGCTTTCGATTCATTACTGGCAGACGTGTTGGCATGGTTGGTATGGCGTTGATGGCTAAACAAGCAAGCGATGGAACCACATATACTTTCGTTGACGAGAAAAAATATGCGAAGGAGTTCGATAAGACAATCGCTCTGGGCTATAGCTATGAGGCCGTGATGACGGGCGATTTAACTTGTGGCTCGAACGAAGTTGAAAACGAGCGACTCGTCTTTGCGCAGAATTCCGGTGGCGGAAAACGCGAGTACAAAATCAAAACCATCTCGTTCACAAAAACCGGCACTCCAGATCCCGAATCGTTGACTGAATTCCAGAGACTTGTAGGCGACGGCTATCACATCAAGGACCTGTTTTATTCTGGAGGTTTGAATGTGATCTTCGAGAAGTGAATAAAAAGCGATAACATCACTGCTCGTGGGATGCCAAAACGCAACCCAACAAATCGTCGGACGCGAGGCGCGATAGCTCGTTCCTCAAGATGCGTTTTTAACTCAAAGTTGTCGCTGGCGCGCGCCCGCGTCAACTCAACCGTCCGACGCTTCTAATTCTAGCGGCAATGAGACAATGAACGAGTGAGAGATCACAACATTATCACTAATATGCGGATCATATTTTTTAGCGCTTGGGTTCTGGTGCTTCTGGTTCTTTCAGAGCCTTTTCAGACGAATGCCCAACAACCGAGAAAAGGCACCTCTGCCGAGAAGCCTCAGCAGGCTATGCCAACAGTTCGATTTGATTCTGGTAAGAGTGCATTGAAAATTCCACTTGATATTGACAACAGCATCATTCGGGTGCAAGTCAGAGTTAACGATTCAAAGCCGCTCAAGTTCCATCTTTGACACCGCGCGTCGATCTCTTTCATCAGTTCTCAGCGAGCAGCGGAATTGGGACTGAAGGCGCAAGGGCAATTTCAAGGCAACGCGACGGGCGGCGCAGTTCAAGGGTCTTATACAACAGGCATTTCGTTAAGCTTTCAGGGCGCAGAGGTTTCCAATCAGTTGATCGCTTTGATGCCCCTCAAGCCCCCTCCGGGTTTTGAGTTTGATGGAGTGATCGGCTGCGACTTCATTAGTCAATTCGTCGTTGCGATTGATTATGAGAACAAACTGATGAATCTATACGACCCGCGAGCCTACGCCTACTCCGGCAAAGGCCACGTTGTTCCGCTCATCCTCGCCGCCGGCAAAACGCCTCTTGTAAGCACAAGAATTATTATCGAAGGACGCGCCCCCGTCCAAGCCAAGTTGGAAGTGGACACAGGTTCGGACGCCACGCTTGTTATCAACAGCCCGCTCGTTAAGAGGCAGAAATTGACGGAAGCTATATCGAAAACTGGTCAAAGCAGTAACAATGGCGCGGGTGGCGAACAGACCGTCATCGTCGGTCGCGTCAAAGCTGTGCAGTTCGGGCGAGTGACTCTTAACAATCCACCAGTCGGATTATCACAGGATACGGAAGGTGCAGGCGCGAGCGAGGAAAACGACGGACTCATCGGCGGCGAGATATTCCGCCGGTTTAAGGTGATACTCGACTATTCCCGCAAGCGAATGATTCTTGAGCCGAATAAGAGTTTCAACGAGCCATACAATGTTGAGATGAGCGGCATTTAGTCTAACGCGTCGAACAAATCGTTTGGACGCAAGCGGCGGGAGCGTGAGCTCATTGCCGATTTCCAATTGCCGATTGCCGATTTGAATTCGCGCCGCCGCGTCAACTTAACCGTTCGACGGCTTCAGGATAGGTAAGCATTGAATGTTCGATAATCCTGGCTTGTATCGATCATCTTAGCTATAAAATTATCCCGGCGCATCTTCGAACTTTTTCAGGCCGGATGTTGCATCAAGGGGGTTCCATGAAGCGCGTGACAGAAGACGAGACGTTTCTTCGCAATATGGCGCATGAATTTGAGGAGGGGTTCAACTCCGGTGATGTGGACCGGATCATGCGCTTTTATGCCGACACCTACGTCGACGTTAACCTGCGGAATCCTGTTCAGACCAAGGCCGAGCGGCGAAGAGTACTATGCCCAGGTTATGGCGCGTCCTGGAATTCATCTGAACGTGCGACCGGATGACATCCTGATCCGTGGTGACCTGGCCTTTGTTCGCGGCACGATTCTGCTGACCCAAGATGCCGGCGGCGGTCGTGAGACAACACGAATCGAATTGCGCTATCTGGAGATTTGCGAGCGGGTGCCGGATGGAACCTGGCTGGTTATGTGGGGAATGGACGGCCCAGTGCAGGAATATGTAGCGGGATCGCAAGGCCACTAGTCGTCGCTGAATACTAACGCTCCAAACCCGCCGTCGAACAAATCGTTGGACGCGAGCGGCGGGAGCGTGACCTCATTGCCGATTTCCGATTGCCAATTGCCGATTTGAATTCGCCGCGCCCGGTCAACGACGTTCGCCGGATCGAGATACCTGGCCGTCAATTCTTATGAACATAGTGCTTCATTGGTTTACGAAAGGAGCTTAATTGCAATGCGAAATCGAACCTTCACGCGCTATCTCCTGAGCCTAACTGTGATTGTCCTGATCGCAGTGTTCTTTCTACAGAGGCATAACTTGATGAATCCGGTGATGGCGCAACCTCAAGAAGTCAAAAAAGTTCAGAAGTGGGAATACTGCTATGTTAGTAGCCCCTTTACTTATGCGACCGTTAACACTTGGAAGGTCCATGTCTCTTACGGCCGCGAAATGCAGTTGGCTGACAGCGACCCCACGGGCGTCGCGGCCCTGGACAAACTTGGGTCCGAGGGCTGGGAGTTAATAACCGCAAGCGACGAGGGCGTTCATATCGTTACGCCCGGCCTCCCACCGTCGACCAGGTTCATCTTGAAGCGGGCCAGATAATGGCTGTGGATTATTGCCATCATCGTCGCTGCCGGACAAATCATTGAACGCGAGCGGAATCAGCCGGCTTGTCATCGACAACTTTTCCCTAACGTGGTTGTATACCGCCGGGTCGACTCTGACGTTGGGCGCCTACGTTGTCACAGTATAGAGTTGCTATGAAATCATATGGACCTTGGACGAATTAGTGCCATCTTTCGTTACCCGGTTAAGTCAATGGCCGGTGAATTACTGGATGTCGCCAGGCTAAGTTGGCATGGCATTGAGGGTGATCGCAGGTTAGCTTTTCGGCGACTCAATGACAAAAGTGGGTTCCCATGGCTGACAGCGAGCAAATTACCGCAGTTGCTCCTCTATAAACCATTCCGGCTCGACAGCAACGCCAACAGTAAGAATGGCGAGCTACTTCCGACCCACGTTCGTACGCCGGACGGGAAAGAGTACGAACTCCGAAGCGACGAACTACGGGAGGAACTTTCGAGCCGGTATGGCAGTGATGTCGAATTGATGAATCTTAAACATGGCATCTTCGACGAGGCCTGTATTTCGGTAATCAGCCTCGGCACAGTGCATTCGGTCGCGCGTGAATCAGGCCGAGGCGTCGACTCTTGCGACCTTCGCAGATTTCGACCAAACGTTGTGATCGAAACAAATAGTGCTAAGCCGTTTGAGGAAGACAGATGGGTGGGCCGGACATTGATGTTTGGTGGTGGGAGCAGCGGGGCAGCCGTCAGGGTTACTATGAGGGATGAGCGATGTGTCATGGTTAATCTTGACCCAGACACAGCCGAGCGAGATTCTGAAGTGATGAAGACTGTTGTTCGTATGAACGAGAATTACGCCGGCGTCTACGGCACGGTGGTCAGGGCGGGCGAGCTTCGTGCCGGTCAAGTCGTGACTCTGGGAGGGTAGGACATTGTGAAGCGCATCAGCGCCGTTGCACAGGAACCCAGCTCAACAACGCGTTGGACGTTTTCTTTCTTGCTCGCATTAACCAATAACGACCGTTCTCTCTCGAGTATTCTCTCCTGCGCCGTTGCTCTATTCGTTCGTCGTAATCACTCAGTTCGCTTATGGGGTTTTAATTCGGTCGCTCGATGGCAAGCAGAAAGGAAAATCAGAAGTGAAAAACCTAATTGTGAGTGCAGTTTTAGTCGTACTTGTGTGTATGCCGACTAGCGTTGCTGAAGTCGCGAAAACACCGGGTGGACATTCCTGTGTGATGACGGCCAAGCCCGGTCAGGCACGATTGAGCGCCGCCGATGAATCCAGGTTGAGCGCGATGATTGCGCAGCATCAAAAGCTGCGGTTGCGATTGCCAGAAGAGTACCGTTATGAACTCGACCGGCTAACGGTGCTGATGAGGAAGCAACTTTTCGCGGCGCTGCCACGGGTCAATCTGTTGGCATCGGCGACACAGATGGCGAGGAAAATCATCCCCGGTGTGACGCCAGCAGAGACCAGGAGTCTCGCTGAATATGTCCTCGGCGGTATCGCCGGCGGCGACACGATGGGTGCGGCGGCGGGCGGCTCCAGCCAGACAGAACTGATGAACGCCACAAAGGAGATGCAGGAGACACAAATGAGCTTCAATCTGCAATACCTGCAACTCCAGTCGCAGATGCAAAATGAGAATCGATCGTACACCGCTATCAGCAATATCATGAAGACCAAGCACGACACCGTGAAGAACAGCATCAGCAACGTCCGATGAGTCAGGCCCGATAAAGCAGTGGCCGAAATCATGATCGCTTTTTTTCTCCGAACTAGTCGTCCGATAATACGGTCTCGAGCGCGGGGAGCATGTTTCGCAACTTGATTGATTGAATCGAAGGTTGGACATCAACGCGGCGCCCGTCAACTGAGCCGTTAATACTTTCCTGATATTTCCGAAAATCTATAGAGAGGCGAAGTGAAGACACAGTGACCCAACATATTGGCATCGTAGCCGGTAGCGCCGAGGGCGCTGCCCTCTGTTACCGCACGATTTGTTTGGAGGCGCCGGCCGTCATGGGTGAGCATAATCACCCTGAGATAACCATGAACTCGGTGCCGATGGCCGACTATATGCCCCACATTCGTGCGAACGATTGGGAGAAGGTGGCCACGCTTCTGGCAGCATCCGCGCATAAGGTCGCGCAGTCCGGCGCCGACTTTGCCATCTGCCCTGATAACACCTACCACCAGGCGTTCAAGTTCTTAATCCCGCACTCCCCCATCCCATGGCTACATATCGCCGGAGCAGTCGCCAAAGAAGCCCACCGTTCGGGCTATGTGCGGCTCGGCATCCTGGGGACGAAGTATCTGATGGAAGGGGGCGTCTACCCGGAGGCATTAGAGGAATTCAGCATAGAGAGCGAAATACCTAACGAGCCGGATAGAGAAAAGATCAATGAGATCATCTTCAAGGAGTTAGTCAACGGCATCTTTCCAGAAGCGTCCCGGCTATACTTCAATGAGGTTGCGAGGAAATTTGAAGCGCGTGGTTGTGATGCGGTCGTTCTCGGTTGTACCGAGATACCGCTGATCGTGCGCCCGGACGACACTCCTCTACCTACATTAGATTCGACGCGCTTGCTCGCTAGAGCGGCCTTAACGAGAGCTATTGAGCAATGAGCCGCGCCCGCATCCAACACGTCGTTGCAGGCAACCGCGATTGCGTGTTCTCTCAACTTGATCGCTGGCTTTGACGTTGCTCATAATCGCGGCGCCCGATCAACTCGGACGTTCGCGTCAGCTTGATCATTCTTTGAACTGTTGTGATGAAACCTGCACTTGACCAACGAGATATGCTCCTTGCCGCGTGGAGAACGAACAACCGCGTTACTGTCTTCCTGGTCGAGCACCTACCGCACGAACTATGGGTAGCCACAGTGCCGGGGGCTCCACGACGAACTGTGCAGATGATCGCCGGCCACATCCACAATGCGCGAACTATGTGGATCAAGACGCTGGGGCAGGAACATGGCATCGCGGTGCCGCGAGCCGTTAATCGACACACGGTCGAACCGAAGGAGCTGATTCGAGCACTAGGTCACAGTAGCCGCGGCATTATCAGTTTGCTTAAGCTCGGTTTTGACCGAGGCGGCACGATTCCCGTCTCCTCGTCGTATGCCTGGCGTAATCTTCCCCTCGACGTGGGGCATGTCCTAACGTATTTCGTCGCGCATGAAGGTCACCATCGCGGGCAGATTGTCATGCTCGCCCGCCAACTGGGCCATCGTTTGCCCGTTGAGATTACGGGTGGTCTTTGGCAATGGTCGAAGCGCGCCAGGGAGTCTCGGGGTTAGATCTCGTTAACGCCGAACAGTTGCTCAAGCGTATTTGTGAGTTGTCGCTCGAATACTGATCGGCGGCCCAGTCAACTCCGAAGTTCGACGTTTCCATTGACATACGGCTTGCCCTACGCAGCTTTCCTCAAGTAGCTTTGTCGGACGCGGGTTGGGTGCCAACGCCCGCGCCACCTGAACCTCAACCGTTATGTTCGGCGGAGTTTGCAGAAACTGTTAACGCAAGCGACAATTTCTCTACTCATTCTAGGAGGAGAAATCATGAATACTCGCAAGAAGATCGAGAAGGCGGCGCTGGTCGCGCTGGTGATTATTGCGGTCATGAGCGCGGCATTGCTCGGCGCGTGGGCGCAGCCCCGGAACCGCGGCGACAAACAGGAGGTACTGCGTTCGACGATCGCGTTCGTGAGTACGCGCCACGACCCCTTGGCCGATCCCGCAGTCGATCCGATGCGCGCATGGCTCGCTGCCGAGATCTACCTGATGGACGGGGACGGCACGAACCCGCGGCGTTTGACGGAGAACTCCTACGCTGATGGCTTCCCATCGTTATCGCCAGACGGGACAAGGATCGTGTTTGATAGCAACCGGCTGCGGGCCGAGGGAGAGCCCTTCAACACGTCGGACCTGTTCGTGATGAACGCCGACGGCACCGGGCAGAAGCCGCTCGTGCGTGGCAGCTCGGCAACCTGGTCTCCGGACGGCGGAAAGATCGCGTTCCACGCCTCGGCCTCGGGCACGGGGCAGCCAATCAATTTCTTACCGGGCGCTGCGACAACGGATAGCGATATCTTCGTCATGAACGTAGATGAGTTCCTCAAGAACCGGGCGCGGCCGAAGAACATCACAAACAACCCGGCCGCGATCGACGATGACCCGGACTGGGCACCCAAGGGACAGAAGATCATTTTCACCAGCCACGCCGTCACCGACAATACCGACAATCATGTCACCGCCGAGATCTACCTGATCGACGCGAACGGGACGGGCAAGCCGATACGCCTGACCAACAACGCCGAAGAGGAGCGCGCCCCGTCCTGGTCGCCGGACGGCAGGCGCATTGTCTTTTGTTGCAGGCGGGGCGGTTCCGACCTGGAGATCTGCGTCATGAACGCGGACGGCACAGGACAGGTGCAATTGACCAACAATACAATCGGCGACTTGACGCCCTCGTGGTCACCCGATGGCAAGAAGATCGTGTTCCACCGGCGTGTGGGAGCACGCGGTCAATTCCAGCTGATTTTGATCAATGCGGATGGTACCGGCGAGAAGCAGTTGACCTTTCCCCCTGGTCTCAACGCGTTTCCGAACTGGGGCGAGGTCCGCGGCCGAGGGCCGGCCAAGTAGAACACCGGCTGCTTGTCCTGTCCCTCTAAGGTTCACCCGTAAAGCTGTCGCACTTGTCTCCTCCTGCACGAATTAGACAGTCGGCATTGTGTTCGCCACAATCTTTGGCGTTGAATGATCGAGGCACCCATCAAATCGTTGCGCGGCACTCGGCCATAAGGATTATCAAATCAATAGGGAGTTGCTCATGAATCAAGGTATCAGAACATTTATCTATCCCGTCACAGACATAGCTCAAGCCAAAGCGCTATACAGCACGCTCTTGGGTGTCGAACCTTATAAGGACGAAGCGTATTATGTTGGCTTCAAAGTTGGAGACCAGGACATAGGGTTAGATCCCAATGGCCACAAACAGGGCATGTTGGGGCCCGTCGGCTACTTTCATGTTAGCGACATCAGGAATAGTCTTCGATCGCTGTTAGACGCCGGCGCACAAGTACATCAAGAAGTCAGAGATGTCGGCGGGGGTAAGTTGATCGCGTCGATAAAGGACGCAAGCAGTAATATCATCGAGCTTATGCAGTTGCCTTAGCGGAGGCCCAATTGGCTGATTCGTGATCGGCGTTAGAGGAACTGGAGGGGTAGTGCCTCACAACTCTTTGCACCGGTGCGCGGGACAGAGTGCTTCCCGACTAACTTTATCCGGATACGCTTGCGTGGTGTTCGCCCGCGCCCGGTGAATTCGATCGTGGGGCCACACATATGGATGCATCTGATCGTCAACGATGGCTCCGAACGGTAATACTCTTAGGTGCGGTGTACCTTGTCATCGGCGTCGCGTTCGGTGCATTCGCTGGTTGGTCCGCGTCCAACCGGATGGTTGTCACCTGGAGACTGTTGGCCTTCTTCACCTCCGCCGTCGCCTTCGCGGTTCATATAGGTTATGAGCACTTTCGACTGGTTAGCTCGACTTTTAAGACAGCGTTGCACGCCTCCAT
>Ga0193749_1000139_pt1 | contig 9887 bp, 4 predicted proteins | sample L1s2metaG_FD_145081 | JGI IMG/M metagenome (GOLD analysis project Ga0193749, IMG submission 145081) | Soil microbial communities from a riparian zone of the East river system, Colorado, United States - L1s2 | ecosystem: Environmental > Terrestrial > Soil > Riparian zone | place: USA: East River...
AGCAGAGCGCCGGTTAAGCGACAACCAAATCGTCTGGCCATTCTTGCGATACGCCTCGAACTCAAAGCCGAGCAAAATCCCAACCTCCTCCTGTAACCGGGCTGCCGCTATCCGGTCAGAAGGGTTGACGTACAGTTGGTGCCCAACATCAGTAATCTGTTCAATAACCTCTTCAGGCGAGTCGTATCCCAGAATGCGGGCCATCGCCGGGTTGACCGTGAGGAATCGTCCTTCAGGCGTAGCCTGAAAAATTCCTTCGACGGCATTCTCAAAAATCGAGCGGTAGTTCTCTTCGGCCTTTCGCACCTGGGTATAGAGCGAAGCGCTTTCCAGGGCCGCGGCTGCCGTGCCGGCCAGGATGGTCAGTGCCTTCATCTGTCCCAGCGTGAAGGGGCGCAACCGGCCGGTCATGTTCAGATTAATTATGCCGACCAACTTATTTGCCACTTGCATGGGAACAGAGACGGCAGAGCGAATATCAGATCTGGGCCAAAGCGCCACGAAGCGCTCGTCAGAAACCTCTCCGTTAAGGATCAAGGGCGTGCGCTCGCGGGCAACCCAACTGGAAATACTTTCCTGCAGCGGTATGCGCTCGCCCAACAAGCGTTCACGCTTTTCACCTCGCACCGCGGCCACATAGAGTTCCTTGCCGTCACTGGTAGGCAAGAGAATGGATACCTCGTCAGCCTCGCTCTGCACCAATGCGCCATCAGCAAGTTTGCTCAGGACGGTTTGGGGATCCAGGGTGAAGGCAATCGTTTCACTGAGCTCATGAATCGCCACCGCTTCGCGGAGTTGCACATTTTCCAAACGCAGGTGACGCGTATTCATGGCCCGCGTCAGGACCGGCAGCATCGTCTGCAGCCGGAAGGGCTTCAGCACATAATCAAAGGTGCCCACCTTCATCGCATCGACTGCCGTCTGGATCGTGCCCTGGCCGGTCATCATGATGCAGATCAGGTTTGGATCGATTTGGGCTGCTTCTCGGACGAGCGCGATGCCATCGATGCCCGGCATCATCAAATCCGTCAAGAGCACATCAAATGCCTCAACCCGCAAAGCTTCGAGCGCTTCCTCGCCCGCTGTAAAACCCGCGGCTTCATAGCCCTGCGACGTCAACGCCTCGACGAGAATATTCTTCAACTCGACCTCGTCATCAACGACTAAAATTTTTCCAATCCTTCTATCCATTATTGTGAAATACCCTGCCATCCGTTTGTGGTAGCAGGAAACAACATCCGCACAGTCGTTCCACCTCCGGCCGGACTTTCAATATCAATCGTGCCGCCTGGCTCTTCGACGATGCGCCTGCAGATAGCCAGCCCCAGGCCAGTTCCCTTGCCTTCAGGCTTGGTGGTAAAGAATGGTTCCCAGATTTTTTCGAGGTCCTCAGCCGCGATTCCTTCGCCGGTGTCCGCGAATTCAATGGCCACAGCTGGTGCTCCTTCCAGCCGGCTCGGTTCGGCGCGCACGATCAGCCGGCCCCCTTCCGGCATGGCGTCGCTGGCATTGGTCAGGAGATTCAGGAAGAGTTGGCGCAACTGTTGGCGGTCGGCTTGAATGGTCGGCAGCGGATCAGCAAACTCGCGCACAACTTCAATCTTTCGAGTGCGCAAGTGGTAATGAACAAACTCGACCGAGTTGGCGATCTCTTCACGCACGTCCACGGTTGAGACCTGACGATGACCGCGACGACTAAACTGAAGCAGGTTGTCGATCAGGTTGGCCATCCGATCCACCTCCTGCGCGATTATTTCCAAACTGTGCCGCTTCTGATCGTCTTCCGGCATTGTCATCAGAAGGTTCTCAACGCGTAGCGCCACCGTCGCCAGCGGATTGTTCAACTCATGAGCGATGCTGGCCGAAAGTTCGCCCATGGTGGCCAGCTTGGAAGCCTGCCAGAGCTGCTGCGTGGTGGCCGACAACTCACCCAGCGTTGCTTCCAGTTTGCGATTGGTCTCTTCAACCACTCTCTCCGCGCGCTTGCGCTCGGTGATGTCGCGAATGTTGCACTGCATCACCTTCGACTCGCCCACCATATAGACGTTGCTCACGAACTCGACTTCGAACCCCACGCCGCTGCGAGTCTCGAGCGGCAAATCTTCATAGCGGACATAGCCCCTGCCGCGCAGTTCTTCAAAAGACTCCTTTGCCGCCGCAATGTCCTTAAAGACGCCGATTTCCCAAAGTTCTTTGCCGACCAATTCTTCATACGAGTAACCCAGCTTCTCTGCGATGTAGGGGTTTGCGTCAACAATCTTCCTGGTGTCCGCATCGAGGATCAAAATGCCGTCCTTCGCACTTTCGAACAGCCGGCGATAACGAAGCTCTGAGGCCTGCCTGGCTTCTTCGGCCAACTTTCGCTCGGTGATGTCGTGCTGGATGCCGACAAAACGCGTAATGCTTCCGGCAGTGTTGCGTATGGGAGTGATCGTCAGATCCTCGTGATAGAAGCTCCCATCCTTGCGACGATTGATTATCGTGTTGCGCCAAACTTCACCGGAGAGAATGGTGTTCCACATCTCCTGGTAAAAGACCTGGTCCTGTTTTCCCGACTTGAGCAGTCGCGGGTTCCGGCCCACGACCTCTTCCATAGAATAGCCACTGGATTCCGTAAAGGCCGGGTTGACCCAAATAATCTTTCCATTTGCGTCGGTGATGATGATGCCGTTTGCCGCAGATTCCAGCGCGGCGCTCTGTAGATTCAATTGTTCCTGGGTAAGAATCTTCTCGGTGACGTCGTTTGCCAGGACCATCTGGGCAGATCGGCCGTCGAAATCGATCGGGTGGGACGTTATCTCGACATCTATGATCGTGCCGTCCTTCTTCCCGTGCTTCCAGTTACCCGTGCGCTTCAGTTCCGCCATCGGCTGGGAAAGGGCCTGCCTTAGTTTGGGCAGCTCTGCCGGCGGGCGGATGTCATCGATCGTCATGGCCAGAAATTCTGCGCGCGAGAATCCGTAGTGAGCGATGGCCGCCTCGTTGACTGCCAGGAACCGCAACGTCTCCCGGTCGAAGACCCACATTGGCAGCGGGTTCTTATCGAACAACAGACGATACTTACGCTCAGACGTCAGGAGCTCGTCTTCAGCCCGTCTCCGCGCGCGGCGATTCGCGTACTCCTGCAGCTCGCGCTCGATCGTCGGTGCCAGACGAACCAAGTTGTCTTTCATCAGGTAATCGTGAGCGCCCGACCGCATCGCTTCAACCGCGACGTCCTCGCCGACTGTGCCGGAGATGATGATCACAGGAATGTCCAGTTTCATTTCCTTCACAAGCGCGACTGCTTCCAGCGCGTTGAACCTGGGCATTGAGTAATCGCAGAGAATAACGTCCCACTCGCCCGACGTGAGCGCGGCTTTCATCGATTCAGCCGTATCTACTCGATTCAGGACGAGGTCGTAACCGGCTCGCTGCAAATGCCGGGTGAGCAGCGCCACATCCTGTTCTGAGTCTTCGACGTTGAGGGCTCGTAGTCTTTTACCCATGGTTCTTATTCAACAGGCGCAGCTTCGTTGAGCAGCAGCCAATACAAACCCAATTGTTTAGTGGCTTCCGCAAATTGCCCGGACTCCACCGGTTTGCGAACGTAACTGTTGGCGCCCAGGTCATAGCTCTTGATCATGTCTTCTTCTTCGCTTGAAGACGTGAAGATGACTACCGGCAGCCGTTTGGTACGCACGTCCTCTCGTATTCTTCGCAGCACCTCAAGTCCATCCACCCTGGGCAATTTCAGATCGAGCAGCACCAGTTGCGGCATCACAGGCGGGTCGTCAGCATGCGCTCCGGTCCCGAACAGATAGTCCAACGCCTCAACCCCGTCGCGCGCGACCATCAGGTCGTTAATGATGTTGCTCTTTTTGAGGGCGCGAAGAGTTAGCGCTTCATCTCTCGGATTGTCTTCAACCAGTAGGATCACTTTGTTGTCCATCTCCTGTCTCCTTGGAATTTGGGAGTGTGAAGTAGAACGTCGCGCCCTCATCCACCGCCCCTTCGGCCCAGACGCGGCCCCCATGCCGGTAGACGATCCGCTGCACAGTAGCCAGACCAATACCTGTGCCCTCGAATTCACCCGCGGTGTGGAGACGCTGAAATGCGCCGAATAATTTACCGACATAGGCCATGTCGAAGCCCGCGCCGTTATCACGGATGAAATAAGTGGTCTCACCGTTTCTCTGTTCGCGATCAAAGGTGATCTGGGCCTCTGCTCGCTTAGAGCTAAATTTCCAGGCGTTCCCCAGCAGATTGTCGAGCACGATTTTTAACAGTCGCTTATCGCCGCGCGTCGTGAGTTCTTCCTTGAGATTGAGGCTTACGCTTCGCTCCGGTTCTCTTTTCTTGAGTTCGGCGGCAATCGCCCGGGCCAGTTCACTCAGGTTTACGACTTCGCGGCGCATCTCGGTGCGGGTGACGCGGGCTAGCTGCAAAACGTCGTCGATCAATTGCGCCATTTCCTGGCTGGCGCTGCGCACCTCCCGGAGGTAGCTCTTGCCTACGACGTCAAGTTTATCCGTGTAATCTTCCAGTAATGCCTGGCTGAAGCCGTCGATGTGGCGCAAAGGCGCGCGCAGATCGTGCGAGACTGAATAAGAAAACGCTTCCAGTTCTTTGTTGGCAGCCTGGAGCTGGGCCGTGCGATCTGCGACGCGCTGTTCGAGTTCTGCATTGAGTCGTAGAATCTCTTTTTCTGCATGCTTGCGCTCGGTCACGTCGTTGTTTACTTCCAGGATTGCTTTAGGCTTCCCCTGCTCGTCGCGGTGAAGTACCCAGTGGCTGGCGATCACCAGTCGCCGGTCATCCTTGGTCCGGTGAACCAGTTCGCCCTCCCAATGCCCGCGCGCCAACAACCTGGCCTTAATCTCTTCCATCGGCCGGGGGAACTCGATCTTAAAAAGATTGTGCGTAAACTTATCGAGAGCTTCCTCCGCGGTCCAACCGTACATTTTCTCTGCGCCCTTGTTCCAGAAGAGAATCCGGCCCGTCAGATCCCGAATCAGGACAGGAGCAAGGTCGAGAATTCGTGCTTGTTCCTTCAACGCCTCATCGGCGCGCTTGCGTTCGCTGATGTCGCGCAGGATCACCGTATAAAGCTTTCGTCCGTCCGACTCGATTTGTGAGATGGATGCTTCGATCGGAAACTCTTCGCCGTCGGCGCGCAGACCGAACAGCGCACCCAGTGCGCCCATCCCGCGTCGGGTGACGTGAGTCTTGCCGAAATCATCTATGTGTCCTTTGTGCCTCGCGCGGAAGCGTTCGGGAATGAACCGATCGAGCCGTTGTCCAATGGCATCCTCGGCCGGAAAGAGAAACATCCTTTCGGCGGCGCCATTAAAGAGGATGACGTGCTGCTCGTCGTCAACGGTTATGACTGCGTCCATAGCAGAGCCGATGATGCCGGCCAGTTGCTCCTGGCTGCGGCGCAGTGTCTCTTCCGCCTCTTTGCGCTCCGTGATGTCCTGAACGATTCCAGCCATGCGCCGTGCCGGTGCTCCACCGTCGTGTTGATGTCCGCCGGCCGCCCAAATCCAACGCAGTTCACCATCGGCGCGCCTGATTCGACACTGAAAACTCCAGTCGCGCTGCGCGGCCGTGGCCTCGCGGAAGCTTCGATCCACTTCGGCCCGATCCACCGGCAGAACGTGTTCCAGAAAGATTTCGTAGGTCCACTGCGGCAGGAGTTCGTCGTAACCGAAAATGCGGTCGTGTTCCAGCGTGCGGAACGCAGTGTTGTCCTCAAGGTTAAGGTCCCACCCACCTGTGTGGCTCTGCTGTAGAACGAAACTCAACCGGTCCTGGCTGGCCCGCAATGCCTCTTCAGCCTGTTTGCGTTTCGTGATGTCAACGATCGTGCCCAAAACCATCATTCCTTCTTCGGTCTCTAAAGGATTCAAACCGATCTCGACCGGAAATTCGGTGCCGTCTTTGCGCAAGCCGTAGAGATCGCGCCCGGCGCCCATTGTGCGCGCCGTCGGTCTGGTAATGAAATTGTCCCGGTGCGCGGTGTGATGAGCATGGAAGCGTGGCGGCACGAGCATTTCAATCGGTTGGCCGAGCAACTCATCGCGGCTGTAACCGAAAGATTTTTCGATCTGCGCGTTAACCAGCGTGATCTTGCCATTCTGATCAACCAGGAGCTTGCCATATGGCGCGTGCTCGATGATTAGACGGAATCGTTCATCAGCGCGCTTGCGTTCGGTAATATCGATGATGCTCGCCAGCACAAAAGCGCCCTCATCTGTTTTGATCGGGTTAAGTCCGATCTCAATGGGCATTTCGGTGCCGTCCTTGCGCAGGCCATAGAGGTCACGGCCGACGCCCATTGCGCGAGTGGAAGGACTTTGAAAGAAGCGGTTGCGATGGCCCGGGTGGGCGCCTCGGTAGCGTTCGGGCACCAGCATTTCCATGGGCTGATCCAATAGCTCGGCCCGCGCGTAGCCAAAAAGATGTTCTGTCTGAGCGTTAACCAGAGTAATGAGGCCGGCGGCATTAACCATGATCATCGCGCTGGGCGAGGCCTCGACGACCAGACGAAAGCGTTGCTCGGCCCGTTTGCGCTCTGTGATATCAATAATGCTGGCCAGAACAAATTCGCCTCTCTCTGTCCGGATTGGATTAAGACCGATTTCAATCGGCAACTCGCTTCCGTCTTTGCGCAGACCGTAAAGATCGCGTCCTACTCCCATGGCGCGGGCTGTCGGATGCTGCGAAAAGATGTTGCGGTGGCCGGGATGCGCGTTTCGGTAGCGCTCGGGAACGAGTATCTCGACGGGCTGTTGCAGCAACTCAGTGCGGTCATAACCGAAGAGACGCTCGGTTTGCGCGTTTACCAGGGTTATGAGTCCGTCGTGATCTACCATCAGCATTGCCGAGGGAGCGGCTTCGAGTTGAAGAGTCCTTTCCTGAACCTTACGTTCGAGATCCTGTTGCGCATCTCGCGTCGTAATAACCATCGCATTGAACGCGTGGGCTAGCGTCCCGAGCTCATCGCGCTGATCAATCTCCAGCGTGCGGGAATAATCTCCGCCCCCGATGGCCGAGGCAGCGTCGGTGAGGGACCGCAGCGGCCGTGTGATGCTCCGGCTCAGTGCAAACGCGCTCACCACTCCGCCCCCCAGCAGCACGACGCCGATCATTAGAATTCGCCACAGGAATTTGTGGGGCTGGACCAGGAATGCTCGTTCGGGAAATTCCACCAGGAGAAACCACGGCGTCCCAATAATCGGTCGTCCCATAGCCATAACGGGATTTCCGTCTCGGGTGTAACGCGTAACCTCGAGCGTCTGACTCAAACTTACCGGCGGCTTGGGCACAGGCCTTTCGAGGTCGGTAAAGACATCTCCCTTACTGTTGCCGTAGTACAAGGCCGCTTCACTGCCGAGCAGATCAGAAAGTTGTTTGCGGGCGTTGGGAGTCGGTGAGACAAGCCGCCACCTGACGAAATAGCCAATGACCTTTCCCTGATCGTCTTTTACGGCGGCTACCACCGTGTACATAAGGACGTCTTTGACGACGCGGAGGGGACCAACTGCTTTGTATGGATCGGCGCCGCTTTGTTTGAACTCCACACTCAAATCCGCGGACTCCGGCGAGGAATTATCCGGAACCGTAAGCATGAGCGTTCCAGTTGAGTTCCAAAGTTCAACGTGTGAGCTGCTGGGATCTGGAGCCGGCCCAAACTGCTGCAGTATCGAAACGGCGGCGGGTCGCGTATTCGGTGAGGGGGCACTAAGAAAGGCGCGCACTGCCGGATCGTTTGCCGCAGTGAAGGTGCGGTTGAGAAAAACGGGAACCGACTGCTGTATTTGATTTGCTAACTGTTGGGTCAGGCTGTGCAATCGCTCGCCCCCGACTTCGAGCGCGGATTCTTTTACTCCGCGATATGAGGCCCAGATTGAAGTGGTGATGACGACGAACAGAAGTGTCCCTATCAACAACGGCAGACGTTGCTTGATAGGCACGTTAGACAGAGTGAACCGACTGGCCGAGACGTGTGCTAGATCGGGTTTTGGCGAGCCTCGTGTATCCATCGGTCGTTGGGGCTAGTCAAGGATCGGAAAGCGTTTGCGAACATTATCGTTTGGCAGATCCAATCCCGTGTTCAATAGGAAGAAGGACGCCGCGCTCGCCCCCGAAACGGCGTCCTCCTTCGTCCGCGGTTACCGTCCCAACGGCATTACCGCGTTCTTTAAGCCGAGTCAGCTCGAATTTTCGACTCGGCAGAGTCGATTGATCCTGCTCTGGCAGCAAATGTACGGCGATCAGATCCTCTGATTAGGTTCAGCACGTCATGCGCCAGGAAAGGTTTGAAGAGAATCGGAAAATTTCGTTCGGCGCAGACAGTCATCTCATTCTCTGAGAGACCACCACCGGTCATGATGATGATCTGGGTAGCCGGGGCCTGTGCCTGCAATTCCAAACCCAGTTTCAGGCCATCGTCATCGCCCAGCATGTAATCAAGCAGGACAGCGCCGGGCCGCACCTGGTGAAAGAGCCGGCGGGCGTGACCGGCGCTTTCCGCAATCAGCATTTCCCAGCCCGCTTCTTTTAATTCAGTCGCCAGGAAAAGCAGCAGATCATGATTGTCATCCGCGATCAGGATAGCCGGTCGCGGCGGCGCTGGCGCAGCCTTGCCTACCTCGCGAATAGTCAACTGTTCGCCATTGTCACTGACCCCTACCTGCACAATCGCATTGGGATTGATTTCCGCGCGAGTCACCATCGTCGCCAGGGGTTGCGTCAGTTGCCGGTGGATGGTGCGCTTCAATTCCCGGGCGCCGTATTCTTCACTGACGCCGCGTGCCAAAAGAAAATTGCGGGCTTGGGGCAGAACTTCAATCGTGAAGCAGCTTTCACCAAGTCGCGAGTTAACATGCTGCTGTAACGTCTTGATGTCGTGATCGAGAATTGTTTCCATCGATTCGACACCCAGCGGCTGATAGGTAACGACCGCGTCGATGCGGTTTACGAATTCAGGCGAGAACCTTTTGCGCACGGCGCCCAGGGCGATGCCTTCAAGTTTGGCGCTGAGGTCCGCACGTGGCCTGGGGGAGGCCGACTGAAATCCTATGGCCGGATTTATTTCATTAAGCATCTCGCGCGCGCCGAGGTTGCTGGTAAAAAAGATCAGAGATTTCTCGAAGTTAACGACGGAATTGTCACCCAGCCGCAGGATGCCCTTGTCCAGAATTCCCAGCAACAGCTTAGTCATCGAGTGGGCGGCCTTTTCGATTTCGTCAAAGAGCACCAGCGCAAGATCGGATTCCGGGCTGGTCGCTTCGGCCAATCTTTGCTGCGTCAACATCGGCACTGTTTCCCGATGGCCGAGATAGCCGGGCGGAGCGCCGATCAACTTGGCCATCTCGTGCTCCATTTGAAATTCGCCGCAATCAATTTTGACGACATTCTTCTCGCTGCCGTGCAACAGCTCGGCGATTGCTTCGACTGTTTTTGTCTTGCCGGTGCCGGTTGGACCTAACAGCAGAAAGACTCCGGCCGGCCGGCCTTCGGGGGCGAGACCCGATTGGTACATGTAAACGTAAGGCACGATTGCCTTAGTCGCGGTCGACTGGCCCACCACCTTTTGCGATAGGAGAGTAACCAGATCACCTGGGGCTTCGAGGACTGGCGAGTAGTTGGGGCTCGACAGTCCGGGATCGACAGTCTCACTCATTGATTGTCCCTAGAGTCCAGGGGCCAGGGGCCAGGTTTGGAGGCCCGCGCTTTAAATCAGTAATTCTGTTTGCTCCTGGGTCTAGCGAGGCGCTAAAGAAGAAGTGACCGGGGCGGATCGCGATCAATCGTGCGGCACTCGTGCCTGCCGGTACTTCGGGCCGTCTAAAAACTCAGAGCACAGTTGCCGGGCTCGTGCCGGGGGGTCTCAAATTGAA
>Ga0193749_1000142_pt1 | contig 9809 bp, 10 predicted proteins | sample L1s2metaG_FD_145081 | JGI IMG/M metagenome (GOLD analysis project Ga0193749, IMG submission 145081) | Soil microbial communities from a riparian zone of the East river system, Colorado, United States - L1s2 | ecosystem: Environmental > Terrestrial > Soil > Riparian zone | place: USA: East River...
CCGAGACCGGCGGAGGCCAGTGCTCCTTCACGGTTACCGTTGAAGAAGCGACGAATACCAATATCACTTGTCCGGCCAATATCGAGGTCAACGCCGACGCTAACTGTGGAGCGACGGTGACTCTTGGTACTCCGACAGCCACGGGCACCAATGTAACCATCACTGTCTCTCGGAGCGACGGTCTGCCGATGTACGATTGCGATACCAACGGCGAAAACTGCGTGCGTAAGACCACTGATCTTCCATTCTCGGCAGGCGTAACCGTTGTTACCTGGACAGCGTATTCCCACGACACGCCTGGGCCATACGCCAATTCCGACGACGAAATCGCACATCGGACAGGTAATGCTTCATGTCAGCAAACTGTAACGGTTAATGACGTGACGCCGCCGACGATTACGGCGCCGAATACGTCAGCCTCAGCGGATGCAAACTGTCAGGCACCGGTTCCTGATTATTCGACGATCGCGACAGTTTCCGACAATTGCGCCTGCGCGAGCTCAGACACCTCGCAAATTTGCGACAGCCGGCAGAACATCACGGTAACGCAGAGCCCGGCGGCGGGGACGTTAGTTGGACTCGGCCCGCACACAATAACGCTAACGGCGAATGACGGCTCGAGCAACAATGGTGGTGCAGGCAATACCACAACCATCAACGTGACGTTTACGGTGAACGACACCAGTCCGCCGACGTTTACTTTCGTTCCTCCGGCCGTAACGGCTTACACTGGAGCGGGGGCTACAACCTGCGACACGGTAGTCAGCGATGCTACACTCGGAACGGCGACTGCCAGCGACAACTGCTCGGCAGTGACAATCACGCGTAGTCCTTCGGGGAACACGTTCCCGGTCGGAACCACGACCGTCGTCTGGACGGCAAAGGATGCGGCTAACAACGCAGCGACGGCTAACCAGTTGGTGACAGTGATCGACAACACGCCGCCGGTAATTAGTTGCCCAAGTAGCATCGTGCTCGAACCGGTAGCCACCGATAACTGTCCGGGAGTTACGACAACTCTGACGGCCGGCCTGGCCAGCGGTTCCGTCTTCCCGATCGGGACGACCACGGTCACATACACGGCCAATGACGCGCACGGCAATTCAACGTCGTGCAGCTTTACGGTGACGGTGTTGACGCCTCAGGCGGTTCTCCAGAACCTGATCAACAGCGTCAACGATTCTTCGCTAACCGGGACCCAGAAAAATGGGTTGCTGGCTAAACTGAATGCAGCGCTCAGCGCCATAAACAGCGGCCAGACGAATGTCGCGTGCAATAAGTTGAGCGAGTTCGTTAATAGCGTTGGGACTCTGATCAGCCACGGAGACATCACGGCGGCCCAGGGTAACGCGTGGATTGCCTCCGCTAAGCACGTTCAGAATACGATTGGTTGTACGAACAATCCTTGTACGTGAGCCACATTGGCTGGAAGTAGGAGGGGAGCGGATGCTCCCTTCCGCAAAGGCAAGTCTCGAGGCTTGCTTCAGAATTTCTAGTATGTTTATGCTTTTCGTCAACAAATGGGAAGACTCGGCGCAACAGTGGCCGGAACTGATCCGCGTTCTACTGGCGACCATCCCCAACTTTCAAAGTAAAAAAGGAGACACCAAATGAACAAGTTTCGGTTCACACTTAGAATGTTGGTAATTGCGACTTTCATACTCGCCTTTACCTCCCTGGCCCAGGCCCAAGCAACGCGTACCTGGGTCTCAGGCGTCGGCGACGACGCCAACCCATGCAGCCGCACAGCGCCCTGCAAGACCTTCCCGGGTGCGATTTCAAAGACGGCTGTCAACGGCGAAATTAACTGCCTCGACCCAGGTGGATTTGGCACGGTGACGATTACCAAATCAATCACCATCGACTGTCACGAGGTCTTTGCTTCGATTCTCAGCGCCGGCACGAACGCCATCACCATTCCGTTCGACAACTTTACCGCGGCAGGCGAAACCAGAAGAACGGTGCGCTTACGGAACCTCAACATCAATGGCGCCGACAGCGGTTCGATTGGCATCAACATCAGCGGCACGGCAGCCGTGAGCACCAAAGTGTTCGTCGAAGATTGCTTGATCGATGGTAACTTCGGAGGCACTGCCAGGGGTATTTTCGACCAACGCACCAACAGCGGCGGCGCGCAGCTGCACCTTAATAACACAACTGTCAGGAACATGGGCTCGACGGGCATCTCGGTCAATGGTACGGCTAACACCAAAGTTTCAATTAGCAATTCGCGTGTGGCCAATTGTCTCTTTGGAGTGGCCTCCTCGGGTGGAAAGTTCGTAATGTTTAACTCGGTTTTTGTCTCGAATTCCACTACTGGACTCGATTCAGAGGGTACTTCAACGATGGACGTTGACCATTGTGTGGTGTCCAATAATGGTACGTCAGGATTTGTGGCGGTGGGCGGCACTATCAGGGTATCGAATACCACCGCAGTGAACAATGGAACTTTGGCCACGGTGAGCGGTGGCGCGGTATCATCGTACGGCAATAACCAAACCGGTGGGACTGCGTTTCCGAGCGGGGGCACCAGCCCATCCTAATACTCAGGGTACCAAGACCTACTTATCCAAAACATGGGTAGGTTGCGAAGTCTTAGTATCAAACGCTCCTCCTCGCTCGATTACCGTCGGGCGAGGAGGAGTTTTCGTTTGCAGGAAATGTTCGGAAAGGTCTTTCGTTGCTGCCGCAATGAATTCACAGAGCATTAATCAGCGCGCGGAGCTTTTCGAGCGTTAACGACTCAGGGGGAACCTCACGCCCGTTCAGAAAAATAGTTGGTGTACTGTTAACTCCGATCCAGCGACCACGCTCCTGATCGAGGGTTACGCGCCCCGTAACAGCTTCACCATTTATATCCTGCTTGAACCGCTCGACCTGCAAGCCGATTTGCTTAGCGTACTGCTCAAAAAGCGACTCGACGTCGGAAGAGACGTGCCAGTCTTTCTGATTTTCGTAAAGCAAATCGTGCATTTCCCAGAATTTGCCCTGCAGTCCGGCAGCTTCCGCCGCTCGCGCGGCCGCCAGCGTGTGCTGATGCACTGATGCGAGCGGAAACTCCCGAAAAACAATCACTACACGCGATCCGAAGTCTGCTTTGATAGTTTTTAAGGCCGGATGCAACGCGGCACAGGCCTGGCATTCAAAGTCGCCAAATTCTTCCAGCATCACTGGTGCGTCAGCATTACCGAGACGGTGCGGCGGCTCAGCCCCTAGTCTCGGTCTACCCGCAGCCGGTTTCGGAAGTGCGGCGCCTGGCTGAACGGCAAGTGGCGTCTCAGCGGCCGGGCGCTTCAAATACCATACCGCTAGTAGCGCAGCGATCAGCACGCTGCCGATAATCAAGAATGGAAGACTTTGTTTCATGCTCCGGGCACCTTTCGACATCGAATCGATCTGAATTCACCAAGTATACATTTCACGTGTTGTCCGGGACGGGGCAGAGATCTGTGCAATAGTCACAGTCATGCCATTAATCATCGACCGGAACGCGTTCGAAGTTCGTGACCAGATATTGCCACACATAATGTGCGTATGCTCAAATGCCAGTGAATTATTTTCAGATCGGACGAGAAGCTCTTGATTTCGTTGTCGATCGTAGTACTCACAAGCAGGGACGATACATGCCGGGAGTGCACTTACCCATCTGTTCACCCGCGCAATTGCTGGATGAAAAGCCTTCGCACGTGCTCCTGCTGACATGGAGTTTCGCAGACGAGATTCTGTCACAGCAGGCGGAGTATCGACGCCGTGAGGGTAAATTGATAATTCCCATTCCGGAGTTAAGGGTCGTATAACAAACTTCAGCAGACCCATTTCGAGCCATGATCTTTAAAGAAGCAAAAATGCGCGGCGCGTACATTATCGAACCCGAATTGATCGAGGATGAGCGCGGGTTTTTTGCGCGAATCTGGAGCCAGGAAGAGTTTGGTTCTCGGGGTTTGAATTCGAAGCTGGTGCAGTGCAATAGTTCCTTGAATAAACAGACAGGCACCCTGAGAGGAATGCACTATCAAATCCCTCCTCACGAGGAGGCGAAGCTGGTTCGCTGCACTTCCGGCGCCATCTACGATGTGATCGTCGACCTGCGCCGGGATTCGCCGACCCGGGGACAATGGATCGGCGTAGAATTAACTTCCCGCAACCGGCTGATGATCTATGTGCCCGAGGGTTTTGCCCACGGATTCCAAACGCTCGAAGATGATACGGAAGTCTTTTATCAGGTCTCCGAGTATTATCATCCCGAGTCGGCTCGCGGAGTCCGCTGGGATGATCCGACGTTTAGCATTGATTGGCCTTTGGGGATCAGCGTGATTTCAGAAAGAGATCGCTCTCATCCTTTCGTCGGCGCCGCTCATGAGTAATCATAATGCAAACTTCCCTCGCCAGTTCAAGGCTGTCCGCGTAGTGCCCTAAATTGCCTTTGTGCTGTCTTTTCCCTGAGCGAGAACGATCCACGAAATCATCCGGAATGAGCACCAAAAATGTCTTGTGTGGGCTGGTGGATCAGCTTACCTGGAATGAGGATTCAAAATACCCACCACGCCTGTCCGTCTCTGCTTTCGAATTAATGATTCACTGCCGCGGAGTATTTTGGGAGGATCCGGCTGCAGTCTTTTTGTGCAGCAGCTCACAATATGAAGGCAGGCGCCCGCCCGTGTTAACCGGCTCGAAGTTGGCGCTTAGGTACTGCCAAACCTGAGCATGCGTGTTCTCAAATGCGAGTTCGGGACGATTATCCAAAAAGTAGTGGCAGACGAACGCCCACTTGACCTGGTTGCGCTCGAGGTCCGCGATCATCCGCTGCTGCTTGTCGGGCGGTTGGGGAAAAAGAAAGTAGATCTCATTGGTGGGACTCGGCTTTCGCAGCAGCGGATAAAAAATCGTCCAATACGGCGCCGCCAGAAGATTCTCGTTGGCTGGGATAAAGTCGTGGTCAATGGCTTTGACGTTTTCAACCACCTGGGCAAGGTCATTGGTAATCCAGAATTGATCTCCCCGGATGTCGGTCTTAATCAAATCATAGTGCTCGGGGGGCATATCAAATCCGACATTCAAATGCGCTCGCCGTGAAAGCATCGCTCTGGCGGCGCCCTTGACCCTATTCAAAAAATAATTCTCCGGTGCCATATCCGCTGCCGTCCAGGACAACAACAATAGCAACGACCAGACAGCGATGGCGGAGACCCGTCTTTGGTGTGAGGAGAAGGAGTTCGAAAGGGCCAGTAGGCCAATGATAAAAGGCGGAATGGTCCAAGCCAGGTAGTACAAATGCGGGCGATCGAAAACATAGTGCAGGTAGACGGCGCCAAAGAACGTGGACGCCACCAAAACAGCGTTAGCGCGGATCCTGCGCTTTAAGAACAGGCATACGCCAGTTGCCAGAAAAAAAACAGGAAACGCCAAGTAGGTGATACCGATGGCGAATTTATTGAGCCACTCTCGAAATGTATGAGAGTCATTTGTAATCCGCCACGGCCAGGGCACGGCGAGCGGCAGATTCGTGCCATGATGAATATTAAACAGAATGTTTTCCAGGAAACTGCTAAAGAGTCCAGGCACGAACGCCAGCATCAACAACATGGGCAAGTAGCCGACAAATACGCCCAGTCCCCACCAGACCAACGGGCGAAGAATTGGTCCTCTGCCTCTTTCCCACCACCCAAAAAAGATCACCAGCAAAAAAGACAGGAAACAATAAACACCGTGATTGCGGCCGAAAAAAGCTGCCAGGCCGACGAATACACCGGCGGCAAAATACCGCGGCTTGTTGGGGCTTTCGATTAACCGGACGGCCAGAAAAATCCCAATGATGAGGATCACCGGTTCATAGATCTTCCAGGGAGGAAACATCCAAACCAGGAATAACGAGCCCGCTGCGATTAGCGCCAGCCAATTTCGCAGAACCCTTTTCAGGATCAGGAACGCGACCGTCAGGCCGACGAATTGGAATGCGGCCTGCGAGATTCTCAACGTCATGAGTCCGTCGCTGCGGAGCAACTTGAACCATAATGCCCCCCAGTAATAGCGCCCCGGATCATAACTCTGGAAATCGCGAATCGGCACCTCGCCGAGCGCGGTGCGAATGGTTCCGAACCAGAGGAAACCCTCATCCTGAAGATTCAATCCGGCGTTGCCCTGGACCAGGAAAATGAAGAGAACCATCGCCGCGGAAAGGGCGGCGAGATTTATTACGGTCATCCGGGGCGCAAGCGTACGCCAGTCGGTGCGGTCTTTCATTAGATACCCATTGCGGCCCCGGCAATGACGTTTTGGGACGCTCGATTTCTCAGCCAGACTACGTTAGTTTCGACGGGCAATCAAAAGCAGCGATCCGCCGAAAGGAAACGACAGGCCCGCCCGGATCAGGATCCGTTCTGCGTCCATTACTTTCTCTAAAGACGTGTTTGTTAGCGAGCTGATATCGAACTCATCCATCGGATCGAATTCCGCGTCGCTCAATCGCCGTTTGAATCTGGAAAGCATTAGCAGCGGCATCAATAATGAAACAAAAGATGTGATGCGCAGCACCTCAAAACCGGCCCCTCTAACCTTGTCTCTTAACTCTCTGGCCCGATAGCGGCGGACATGGCGCGCAAAATCATCGGACTGGCTCCAGAGAAAAGGATGTTGCGGCACGGTCAATAGCAGGCCGCCTCGCCTGGTTGTGGCCTTGTGGATTTGCGAGAGCACTTCTACATCGTCATTAATGTGTTCGATTACGTCAAAGCCACCGATCACATCGAATTCATCCTGGAAAGGAATTTTCCTGGCGTCCATCTGAAATAGTTCCACACCTGGTAACCTTTGCGCTGCAAAAGATAATCCGGCGCTGAATATTTCGCTGCCGAACAACTCGAGCTCGGGCCTGGCGTTCCGGATACCTGACAAGACGAAGCCGGTCCCGCATCCAATTTCCAGAAAGCGTTTTGCCCTGGGAAAGTAGCGTTGCAACGCCCAGATGATGATCCGGTTGCGCGATCTAAACCAGAAATTGCCGGCCTCCAGCGTACTCAGCCGGCCAAAGTAATCAGCTTCGAAGCCCTCGCTTTGATGGGCCAACTCCGGAGCAAACGCAAGATGTCCCTCAATCGTTGGCGACTCATGAAAACAAGCGGGGCATTGCTGCCTGCTGGGGCAGAGGGCTGCGCCACATTTGCTGCACAGTTTCATTGATTGCTGACGTAATCTTTCGTAAAAGGTCGAAAGCCCGGCCTAACCGCAGGGCTAAGGTTCGTCCGGCTCAAAGACATTTGAACTCTTTGATTGCGCTTACTACTCGCCTCTGATCAGCTTCAGTTAGATCGTTATAGAACGGGAGCCGCAGCAGGCGATCGCTGACGCTCTCACTGACACGACAGTCGCCCTCCCGGCCTCCAAATTGTCTTCCCATGCTTGAGAGATGCAGAGGCAAATAGTGAAAGACGCTATTGATCTGTTGCCGGTTGAGGTGATCGATCAAGGCCTGCCGGTCCGCCAGTGATGGTAACAGGAGGTAAAACATATGGTAGGGCTGCTGGCAGTGCTCAGGCACGTAAGGGCGTTCGATTCCGAAACGGCCGGCCCAATCCTCAAGCTCTTCGTTGTAATACTCCCAGATCGCTTTGCGTTTAGCTTGAATAGTCGGGCGCGATTTCAACTGGGCGTAAAGAAAGGCAGCCAGAATATCGGATGGGAGATAACTCGATCCCACGTCCACCCAGGTGTACTTATCGACCTGGCCGCGGAAAAAGAGGCTGCGGTTTGTTCCCTTCTCGCGAATGATCTCGGCGCGTTCGACATAGCGTGGATCGTTGATTAGCAGGGCTCCGCCTTCACCGCAGGTAAAGTTTTTAGTTTCGTGGAAACTCTGCGTGGCCAGGCAACCGAAAGTACCCAGGTAATGGCCGTTGTACTTACCAAATAATCCATGGGCATTGTCTTCCACCACCGCCACCTTATGGCTCTCGGCGATCGAGATGATTTGATCCATTTCGCAGGCCACACCCGCATAGTGGACGACAACAATGGCCCTCGTGCGCGGGGTAATAAGCCGTTCCAGTTGACTCTCGTCCAGATTAAGAGTGTCGGGCCTGATGTCTATGAAAACAGGAACGGCGCCGCGTAACACAAAAGCATTAACCGTAGAGACGAAGGTAAACGAAGGAATGATTACTTCGTCTCCTGGCTTGATGTCGAGCAGCAGAGCTGCCATTTCCAGCGCGTGCGTACATGAGGTTGTCAGTAACGCCTTTGACACCCCGAGGTCGGCCTCGAGCAACGCGTGACACTTTCGGGTAAACGCACCATCACCCGAGAGTTGCCAGTTGCCGATGGCCTCTTGCATGAATTCAAACTCTCGCCCCGAAAAAAAGGGGCGATTGAAGGGGATGTTGGAAGGTGGGCTGTTCACGCTCAAGCAGGCGCTCCGGAATAAGTCTCGGCTTTAGCCACGGCTGGCTACGATGATCCCCAGCACGATTAGTCCAACTCCAAAAATCTTTGGAATTGTCATTGCCTCATGAAAGAGAAGACCGCTCAAGATCAGGACCAGCACAAATGCCAGACTCATGAAAGGGTAAGCGTAACTCAATTCAAACCTGGTCATCGCCGCCAGCCAGCAGAGCAAAGCGAAAAAACCGGCGGCTATCGCTGTAATGATCCAGGGATTCAAAATCAGTTGACCAAAAAAGAATATTTTCTGGCCCAACTGTGCCGGTAGCGCGCCCGCTTTGGCAACTTGCCACTTCACGACGATTTGGCCATAGACAGTGCAGAGAATGCTGCCCAAGACGTAAGTAAAACCCGTAATGGTTTCTGAGACTGTTAAGTTCACTTTATTCACTTCAAGGTCGGTTACGAATTCCTGAATGGTCCAGGACAGTCGCGCCCGCCTGGTGCTGGCCACACGTTAGGCGCCGCCGACGTCCAATGCTTTAACCCTGGCCCCTTCGGTAAAGCCGCTCCGGATCGGGCCGGTAATACTCATCAAGACTGGTTACTACTCGCGTATACCATCCGAGAAGTTGTTGGGTCCGCGGTTTTTGCGCGACCACAACATCGTCGCCCAGGGCCCGAACGTAATCTATCTGCTGTTTGATGAACGAACGAGTAAATTGGTGATTGACGGCCAATCTATCCTTGCCCGAAGTGTTGGCGCCGGCCGCATGCCACAAAGTCGAATCGAAGACAAACATCGATCCCGCCGGACACTCGATGGGAATAGCCGCGGCCACTGCCTCGGACGCGGGTGGCATCGCCTGCTGATGTGACCTTGGCACGACTATAGTCGCACCATTCTCCGCCGAGAAACTGTCAATCGCAAACATGACGTTTACCGACGCCAGATACCCATTAAGATTACGCGGGAAATCCTGATGAAAGCGATTCTGAAAGGTCTCCGGAATCTCTCCCCGGGCAAACGACGGCAGGATGAAACCATTCTGCAGGTGCATGATCGCTGTTTCGCCGACCGTGCCGTCCACGATTGCCAACAGCTCCGGGATTTCGAGAAAAGAAAAAAACCACTGGTTGTACTTCAGCATCAGCCGCAGCACACCAAGCTCACCGGCCTGGGCCAGGCGATCTCTGCCGACCTCGCTGACTATTTCTTCCTGCGCCCGGTACATCGCGTCACGCGTAGTCCGGACAAATTCCGGACTCAATACCTGTTCGACAAGCGCGTACCCTTCAGTGCGCAGATCTTTCAGGGACCTGGCCAACCACCCGCTGTATTCGCTCTCCAAAGCCTGCATCATCGGTCTGGTAATAGAAGACTTAAGTCCGGGAAGTTTTTATTCGCTGCTCTTGCCGACGGTCTGAGCAGCGAC
>Ga0193749_1000143_pt1 | contig 9808 bp, 5 predicted proteins | sample L1s2metaG_FD_145081 | JGI IMG/M metagenome (GOLD analysis project Ga0193749, IMG submission 145081) | Soil microbial communities from a riparian zone of the East river system, Colorado, United States - L1s2 | ecosystem: Environmental > Terrestrial > Soil > Riparian zone | place: USA: East River...
CGGTCTATTCACCACAGAGACGCAGAGGCCGCTGACACGACGCAAAGAAAAACTGAAATTGGGACACCACAAACTTTTCTCAACGCTTATCGCCATCGCCGACACGATTTTCTCTTTTCGTATCGTCAAAGGTAAAGCGTCAGGCGCGCATTCGAAAGACGGCACGTTGAATAGAAAGGCGTGTCTGCCCTACAGTATGCATAAGCCAGCCCTTTCGAGTAAGATGCCAAGGTGTTTGGCAGCGAGTTGTCAGTAAACAGGATTGACTGCGCCTCGATAATTCAACGTTGTAAAAATTAACGTCCGCTTGTTCAGAGCTGTCGCTTCACACACGAACGATGAGTAGTTCGAAGCTACCAGCGCGCATCTTTTCTTAATCCAGTCCCTGGCGGACTTCGGTGCCAGCATTCGTTCGGAAGTTCCCAGAACAGAGTCAATGATTGCTGAATCCATCGCGCACTATCGGATAATTAGGAAGCTAGGCGCAGGCGGGATGGGTGAAGTCTATCTGGCGCTGGATACCAAGCTCGATCGCAACGTCGCCATCAAAGTCCTGCAACCGGACTCACTTGCTGAAGAAAACCTCAAGAAACGACTAATCAGAGAGGCCCAAGCCACCGCCAAGCTGGATCATCCCAACATCTGTGCTGTCTACGACGTCAACGAAGCAGACTCGCTCACCTTCATCGTGATGCAATACATCGAAGGTGAAACGCTCGGCGAAAAAATGTTGCTCGATCCGCTTGAACTCAGCACTGCGTTGGCTCTAGTCGAACAGGCTGCGGAAGGATTGGCTGAAGCTCACAGGCACAGTATTCTTCACCGCGACCTCAAACCGCAGAACATGATGATAACTCCGCGCGGGCGGCTGAAAATCCTGGATTTCGGCCTGGCCAAGCAAATGCGCGCGAACGATTCAGTCGACTTTGATGCGCCGACCGCCACCCTCTTGAGTGAGCCCGGCCATGTTGTCGGGACAATGCCTTACATGTCGCCGGAGCAGCTGCAGGGCGAACCGTTAGATGTGCGCAGCGATATCTTCAGTCTCGGCGTGATCTTCTATGAAATGCTGGCCGGCAAGCATCCTTTCCAGGATAAGAGCGCTGCCGTCACCCTGTCCCGGATAATGCTGGCTGACCCAATACCGACCGAGCAATTTCACGCTCATGTTTCGCCTGAGTTACAAGCTGTTTTGAACAAGATGCTCTGCAAAGAGAAAGCGGCGAGATATCAGAGTGCCCAGGAGTTCCTCACGGATTTAAGACAACTGCCGGCGCAACTCGCGGCGCACGATGCTCAGGCGGACGCCCGTCGGACCAAAGAGAATTCAGCGATCACGCCGACGGGAAAGGTAGCTGACAGCATTCGAAGCCTTGCCCAGCGCAATAAGTGGGTGCTCCTGGCTTCAGCGCTAGCACTCATTCTATTAGCGGTTGCAATTAACCGGTGGCTGGCGACAGGGCACTCGGACTCTTTAGCGATCTTGCCGTTCACCTATGCTTCGAGCGACCCGCAACTCATGGCTAACCCCGACCGCGAGTATCTAAGCGACGGCTTGACTGAGAGCATCATTAACAACCTGTCCCAATTGACCAACCTGAAAGTGATCGCGCGTAGTTCGGTTTTTCGTTACAAAGGTAAGGACCTCGACGTTCAGGCGATCGGGCGTGAACTGAATGTGCGCACAGTGCTGGTTGGGCAGGTCAAACAAACGGGCGATGAATTAACGATCACTGTTGAGCTGATGGACGTACAAGGGAACCGCTCACTTTGGGGCGACACTTATCAGCGAAAAACCGCCGACATCCAGACTGTCCAAAAAGAAATCGCCAGAAACGTTTCCGAAAAACTGCGCCTGAAATTAACCGGAGCGGATCAGACGCAACTGGCTAAGACCTACACCGGAAGCGGCGAGGCGTACGAGGCCTATTTGAAGGGACGCTATCATTGGAACAAGCGCACCGATGAAGGTTTCAAACAGGCGACTAATTTTTTTCAGGAAGCGATTGTGAAAGATCCAACCTATGCGTTGGCGTATACCGGACTGGCGGATTGCTACACCCTACGAAGCGATTACGGCTTTCTCGCGCCCAGAGAAGGCTACGCTTTGGCGAAGGGCGCCGTAACGCTGGCACTCAAGTATGACGAGAGTCTAGCGGAGGCGCACACTTCGCTGGCCTCCATCAAGGCCGTTACGGATTGGGATTGGCAGGGGGCGGAGAATGAGTATCGCAGGGCAATTGAGTTGAATCCAAACTATCCTACTGCCCACCATTGGTATGCAGCACAGTTGTTATTACAAGGCAGGCTGGATCAGGCGCTTCAGGAAATCAATAAAGCGCAACAACTGGATCCTCTTTCGCTGGGCATCAATAAAGATTTCGCAGTCATACTCCTCTATTCCCGCGATTACGATAAAGCGCTGGAACAGTGCCGGAAGACTCTCGAGATCGAGCCGCACTTTGGCGTAATGTCCACTTACATTGCCCAGATCTATGAACTGAAACAGAAATACCCGGAGGCCACCGCCGAACTCGAAAAGGCTCATGCGGCAGCCCCAGAAGATAGTGAGATCACTTACGGACTCGGAGAGGCATACGCGCTTATTGGTAAGAAAGACGAGGCGCTGAAGATATCAAATGAGTTGAATCAACCTGGTAAGCAAAATATGTTTCTGCCAAAAGAAGCAGCTTACCTGTATGCGCTGCTCGGTGAAAAAGAGCGGGCGGTGGCGATCTTACAAAAGGCTGCCGAGGACCACTATCTTCCCGTCGCGGAAGTTAAGATGGATCCGCGCTTCGCTGAATTGCGCAAAGACCCGCGCCTGGTTGAACTCTTGCAGAAGATCGGACTGTCGCAGTGAACCATTACTGCCAAAATTCAAGACCGCGAAAACAGTGAACTGTTCACCTTCGCGGTCTTGAATAAGGGAAATTGTCTGGGCTCAGGCCGACGCTATTACTTTTTCGCAGCCTTCTTTTTTGCGGCTTTCTTTTTTGCCTTCTTCTTAGGCTCGCCGCCTTTAATTGATCCTGCCATGTTGGGTTTTCCTTTCTGTTGAGATTGTACTGGGTCCAAAAATCCGCGAACACCAGCCTCGGACAGTCTTGAACTGAAGGGCAAGTGTATATAAGTTTTCTTTTGAGCTGTCAATAACTTTAATGCTCCTGATTTTCCGCGAGTGCGCCACATTCGCGTTGGCGTCGCAGCAGGACAACTTGCTACATCCCCGGGCGACTTTGCTAATGACCAAAGCAACAGATCAGATCGCCGGCAGCGAGACTTCGATCAAGCGGGGGTTGGATTTCATCTATCGTGTTGCCAGCACAGCGGACGGCTTTGATAGTTATGGGAGCTTGTTGGTCTGCTGCTTCGCGCTCGTGGGCGCTACTTCGCGCGATGCGAGCCTCAGGCAACTGGCGAGGTCGCGGGCCCAAAAACTTGCCCAACGCTGGGGCCGTGCGTATCGCGTTGTACCACCTGACGCCAGCCCGGATCTGGTCCTCGATTTTGTCCTGGTCAGTTACGCGCTAAGCCGCCTTGGCTTGAGGGATGCTGCCCTCAACGCGCAAATACGCACCGCCGCCAAACGATTCTCAGCTCAGGACTTGCTGGGCTTCAACCCCGTCAGCGAGCCTCCTCCGGATGATCTGTCTTACCCGTGCGCCTGTGGCCTGAAGAATCAGCGCGGGAGCACATTCTGCAGGCAATGCCGGAAGCGTTTAGAAATCCAGAGTCGTTATAGGGTTTGGATGGAAGCATTGGCCAACACCTATGTTGGTGAGCGATGCGGCATACAATTCGGCGCCCGTTATTCAGATGTATTGAAGTGGCTACCTGCGATGCGCCCATATCCGGTTGGCGCAGACGAAGACGAAGAGGTCGTTCGTGATGCGATCTTCGCGGTCACCCATATCGTTTACACCTTGAACGATTACAACAACTATAGGCTGGCACCGCGTTGGCTACCTCAGGAGTTTGTTTACCTGAAAGCGAATGTTGAAGCAGCCTGCGTGCAACATGACCCCGAATTGCTCGGAGAGTTGCTTGACTCGCTGAAGGCCTTCGGTTTGCGCACTAGTCACCCGCTGATACGGCGCGGCACCAGATATTTGTTGGACGAACAGAACGAGGATGGGAGTTGGGGCGATCCCGATGAGTCAAATATTCGCACGCGTTGCCACACGACCTGGACAGCGATCGATGGCTTACGTACTTGTGCCTGGCGCGGTGAGCGTTTGAGCCGCCCCGACCTCAAGCCGATACTGAAACGATCAAGCGGATAGGATTATTATGCTAGCGCGCAGTTGACCCCGTTTATGATGTTGTCTTCCGTGAAATGGCCCCAATAGAGTTGCGCGATCTGTTTGGCCACAGCGCAAGGATAGAACTCTTGATGCACTGCGGGAGCAGTATTGTTGGTTAGTACAACTATGCCCATACTCTCCCAGGTTTTCGGATCCATTTGCTTTCCCTTTGGGGGCACCATCCACTTTTGAGCTCGCGCAATATAATTCTCCCAGGCCAACCACTCGCCGCGATGGTATTCAGCCCGGCTTTCGAAGGTTCTCATCACTCTTCTGCCGTTTTCCTTGACGTTGTCCTTGTATCTGTTACGAAGTAAGTTCCAGCCCGCCCCATATTCGGGTTGCTCTTGATGCAGCAGTTTCGCGGGCTCCCACAAAATGCTCCTGGCGTTTACTGCTGGCTTTTTACCTTTTGCGTGAGAGTCGCAAATTGTCTGGCGATCCAGCGTTGACAAATAGTGGTCCCACTTAGCCATGTCCATGATCGTCGAGTGGATGTTGCCATCGCCATATACGAAATTCATCGGGCTGTAACCAACGGGAACAAAACCTTTGTCTTTCACAGCGTTGTAGCACCTTGCGTGACGCAACAGCTCGGGAGCTTTCTTGTGGAACTTAGACGTCTCATCAAAAACGTAGGTGCTATCCATTCCCACAACAGAAAAAATATTGTCCTTAAGATATCGGGAGAGCCGTTGTTTGGTGGCTCGGCGCACTATTTCTGCCAACAGTACATAACCGGTATTTGAGTATTCGAAGTTTACATCAGGCTCTCGAGGTAGAAGTCTTTGTAAGGCCACCAACTTGAGAACGTCTCTATTTGTGACCTCTTTAGCTTTCTTTCGGCGGGGCATCTGGGGATACCAATCATCGGGCCGCTTCATGACCCGATCGTACCAACCTTCAGCTGCCTGTCTTGCTGCGACGCGGAGATCAATATAGTCAGGTAGAGCAGAGGTGTGGTGGATCAAGTGCTTAATCTTGATTTTATCGGCATACCGTGGAAAGCCGCGAAAGAATTTTGAAATCGGGGTCTCTAACTCAGAAACCGAAAAAATGCTGAGCGCAGCGAAAGCAGTAAACTGCTTGGAGACCGAGCCAAGATCGAAAACGGTTTCGGGGGTTATATTCTCCCCCGTCTCCAGATTCGCGCAGCCATAACCCTTGATATGGACGACCTTGTTGCCTTTTCTAACTGCGACGGCGGCGCCGGGCACTCTGCCGGTAGCTCTCCTCTGCTTTGGCAAAGATAACCGTAGCCTCCGCAAATACCTTTGCATCAGTGCGTCAATACGTTCATCGTTTGGCAGCGCATTGAGATCAAACCCGGTGATGCCGCGGCTCTTCTCTTGATAAACTTCGCTTGAATTCATGGTCGACTCAAGTGTTGGAGCAAGGCAAAGTCTTAAGCTTCGAAGACATACTAAGCCAAACAAAGCACGATGAAAACAAGAATCCTCGCAAACCCAAAGCCTGAGCAGACCGTAGGCGCCGGCTAAGCCTGCGTAGGCCCGGGCGTACATCGGTAAGTTGTCTAAGGATCAAAACCGGACAATGGTAGTTCAGAACCTGAGGGTAAACGATTAGTGTTCGAGGTCGTCCGATCGCGCCGGCGCTAAACACGGCAGGAGGAGACTATGATGCGTTGCGCCTTCGTCAGAACTGGCTTGCTTCCTGGAACGCATTGGCGGCGAGACGCGCAGCATCTTCCTGGCGGATGAGCCTATCAAAAGAGCGTAAGAACATACGCAGGAGGGACCATCCTACTCTCGCGGCCTATCCAGGACTTCGCGTATTCTTCTAGTGAGCGCCTCGGGAGAAAACGGTTTCTCAATAAAATCCGTTCCTTTCTCCATTACGCCATGATGAATAATCGCGTTCTCCGAATAGCCAGACATGTACAGCACACGCGTACCGGATCGAAGTTCCAACAGCCGGCTGGCCAATTCCTGCCCGCTCATCCGTGGCATTACTACGTCAGTCAGGAGTAAATCGATCTTGCCATTGTATGTCTCACACAGAAGAAGAGCTTCCCCGCCGTTGGCCGCCGTCAGCACGTCATAGCCGCTCATCTCCAGAGCCATCGCCGCGATACTGCGCACCTGGTTGTCGTCTTCCACGACCAGCACCGTTTCCTTACCCGGTAGCAAGGCACTCAGTCTCGGACTCGCTTCGATCCGGCCGACTTCTTCGTCAACCTGAGGTAGATAGATTTTGAAAGTCGTGCCACGTCCTACTTCGCTGTCGACGGAAATATAACCACCGCTTTGCTTAACAATCCCGTAAGCGGTAGAAAGGCCCAACCCCGTACCCTTACCGACCTCTTTCGTGGTAAAGAAGGGATCGAAGACCCGCCTCAACGTCTCGGGATTCATGCCATGTCCGTTGTCACTTACTGTTAAGAGTACGTACAGACCGGATTGCACCGACTCAAATCTCCGGGCGATTTTCTCATCAAGGACTATATTGCTGGTGCTAATGGAGAGCTCGCCGCCTAAGGGCATGGCGTCTCTGGCGTTAACGGCCAGATTAGCGAGGATCTGTTCGATCTGCCCGGAATCGGCCTTTACTTGCCCGAGATCTGGACACAACTCGATCACCAACTCGATGTCTTCCCCGATGAGAGGGGGCAACATCTTATTCATTTCGGATACCGTGTTATTTAGATTTAAGATCTCTGGTTTGAGCACCTGCTTTCGGCTGAAGGCCAAAAGGTGGCGAGTGAGGCCTGCGGCGCGATCGCAGGCCTTGTTGACCTGATCGATATTGTTCCGCAAGGGATCGTTCGGATCAAGCCTCAATAATGTAAGATCGCTGTAACCGTTTATGACTGTGAGCAGGTTGTTAAAATCGTGGGCAATGCCGCCCGCAAGCCGTCCAACTGCCTCCATTTTCTGTACGTGCCGCATCTGCATTTCAAGTGCTTTTCGTTCGGTAACATCCACTGCCAGGCCAATGCAGCCAATGATCTCTCCATCGACACTGGTTAACGGTGCGACGTGAGCCTGATAGTCCTTTCCATGGAAGCTCACATCGTAAGCCACCTTGTTGCCTGCGAGCGCAGCCAAGTGCTCTTTGACCGGGGTGATGTGTTTTTGCGGAGTGGCAGGGTTAACCAGGCTCTGGCCGATCATGCCGGCGTCCCACTCTCCAGAAACTAGGCCGGCGCCTTGAATCGAGCTGAATCGCAATTCGCGATCGGTGGTCCAAACGACTGCGGGTATCCGCTCGACAGTAAAGCGCATTTGCTCTTCCGCATCGCGCAATGCTTTCCTGGCCTCTCGCCTGGCAATACGTTCTTCAGATTCCTTAAGGGCACGCGTGATTACGGGTATTAAACGCCCGAGACAGTTTTTTAAGACGTAGTCAGTGGCTCCCTGCTTGAGCGTCTCGACTGCGAAGTCATCTCCGATTGTTCCTGAGATAAAGATGAAAGGAGTATCCGGGCATTCTTCGCGCGCCATTCGCAAAGCCCTTAGACCGTCAAAAGACGGCACGGTATAGTCGGCCAGGATCAGTGCGAAGCTTTCGTTTTCGAGCGCCGAGAGATAATCAAGCTCAGTCTCAAGCTGCAATATTTCGAAACTTAGGTCGCTCGCTGCTAGCTGACTTTGGATGACCATAGCATCGACGGGATTGTCTTCGAGATGTAATATCCGGTAAGGACTCATTTGGTACTCGTGTTTTCGCCGTCAGCAATAGGCCCAAATTCAAGAGCGCGGGCTTTCCTGTCTAGCTTCGAGGGCATAGCGAACCGCTCGGATCATGCCGGGCTCGTCGACCCGGCCTTTCACGAGATAGTCCTGCGCGCCTAACTTGATGGCCTGGCGTGCGACCGCCCTATCTACGGTTCCCGTCAGGACCACGACAGGAATTCCCGAGTCTTGTGCGAGAATCCTTCTAAGAGTATCCAGGCCTTGAGAGTCGGGCAGAGAGAGGTCCAGGAACACTATATCCACGTCACCGGCCAGGATCTGCTCAATACCTCCGGAAAGCAGGCCGGCGCAAAAGACCTCAACATTCGAGAGCTCCGGAATCTTTGCGGCAACCTTGTAAAGCGCAGACTCAATCACGATGGCTTCCCCGGGATTGTCTTCGATCAGTAGTACTCTAACGGGTTTCGCAATCCGCTCAACGGGTACCTTTGTCTCAACCGGCGGGCGCGGGCTCTTAGGAATTCCGCTATCCTTCAGAGTTATTAATCGAAGCACATTGCGCATCTGATCTGGAGTGAAAGGCTTAGGGACAAATGCCACCGCGCCACCCCGAAAGCCTTTCGACAGCATCTTCAGGTCATCTGAAGAACTCATGATGATCACCGGTATGCGGCTTAGCCGTTTCTCAGTCTGCATTTGATGAAGCAGATCCGACCCTTCCAGATGCGGCATAACCATGTCGAGAATAACGGCTCGGAAGTCCGAGTCCTTGTTAAGAATTCGGTACGCGTCACGTCCATCCTGAGCGGTTACGGCCTCGTAGCCTTCGCTCTCAACTAACGTTTGAACGATGTCGAGGAGCACGGGATCATCATCAGCGATGAGTACCCGGTTAGTATTAGGGGACAGTCGATTAAGCATGTGTGTTTCTTCCTTCTTAGTTGATCATCAATTGGGTCCGCGCCGTCTTCTGAGCCTGAAGCAGCCAAGTGAGCTGAGGAAAATCTTCTTCCAACCTTCCCAACCGGCCTTCGGCCTCGATCACAGATCCTGACCGGGCTTCCTGCTCCAACTGGAGGCACAGTCCGGCGGCTTCCTGAGAGCCGATATTGCCGTAACTTCCTTTTAGCCCGTGCGCCGCGCGAGCTACTGCTTGCGGGTCGGCTGCTTCAACCGCTTCGCGAAGGTCTACAAGCCGTTGCGCTGTGTCTGGCAGGAACTTATCAATCAGCCGCACAACCATGGCCGCGCTGAACTCCCGCTCAAAGAGGTTGAGCCTTTCGGTCACCCGAATATCTGCCTGAGGCGTGTCGCTTGAAGTCAGATCCTCTTCACTGCTGCCCGACCGTTTGCCGGTCTGTGGAAGCCACCGTTTAAGTACCGCAAACAACTCCGCCGCGTCGATTGGCTTACTAATGTAGTCGTCCATGCCAGCCGTAAGGCACCGCTCACGATCTCCTCTCATGGCATTAGCGGTCATGGCAATGATGGGCGTGCGGTGTTTCGTCCCTTCGCGGCGACGGATCTCCGCGGTGGCCGCATAGCCGTCCAGCTCCGGCATCTGGCAGTCCATCAGAACCACGTCGTAGTCGATGTGGGCCAGGGCCTCAATCGCTTCAAGGCCATTCGCCACCATGTCGGCGTGCAGTCCCAATTTTTCCATGTGACAGATGGCGACTTCCATGTTCACCGCGTTGTCTTCAGCTATCAGGATGCGACCCTGCAAGCAGGTTGGAAACTTGCTCTCGCGGAGACTGTGCCTGGTGACAAGTGGCAGCAAGTCTTGCGAGCCTCCTGCGCCCGCGGGTTGGCTCGCGATTGTCATCAGGCAATCGAAGAGTTGTG
>Ga0193749_1000144_pt1 | contig 9786 bp, 6 predicted proteins | sample L1s2metaG_FD_145081 | JGI IMG/M metagenome (GOLD analysis project Ga0193749, IMG submission 145081) | Soil microbial communities from a riparian zone of the East river system, Colorado, United States - L1s2 | ecosystem: Environmental > Terrestrial > Soil > Riparian zone | place: USA: East River...
CTGTTCGGGGACTGCCATTTCCTGGCAACGAAACGAAAAGCGAATCACAGAGCTACTTCTCGCAACTCGACCTGGTCCTGAGCAATCGCCACACGCAGACCTTCACCTTCGGTTATTTCCCTCAGCGCGATCAATTTGTCAACCTGGACTTCTTCCGGCCGCAGCCCGTAACCCCGAACTACAAGCAGAAAGATTTTGTCGTCACTCTACGGGACCGTTACCAGGTGCGAGAAGGTCTACTGCAATCTGCCTTTTCGTTCAAGCGATTTGACGCCGACGTTTGGGGACAGGGTGAGAGCGAGCAGACAGTGACTCCGACCGTCGAGCAGGGGAACTACTTCGCGACCCAGGCGAGACACTCACACCGGCTGGAGTTGTTCGAGGTCTACAGTTCTCCAGCAAAACACTTCCTGGGCGCGGGCCACGAGATCAAAGTTGGCTTCGACTTCAACAACGTCGACAACCTCCTCAACTACTCCGCGCGCCCGGTCAACGTTGTCCGGCAAGACGACACGCTTGCTGAGCGAATCGTTTTCAGAGGAGTTCGACCCATCCAGGCCGAGAACCGCGAGTACGTCGGTTTCGCGCAGGATCGGCTGCTGCTGCGACCAAATCTAAGCTTTGACGTCGGGCTACGGTTCGAAGATCAAAGGATCGGTAAGGAAAGCAACCTCGCGCCACGCGCCGGCGTCGCGTGGTCGCCGTTTAAGAGCGACCGAACTGTCTTGCGCGGTGGGGTCGGTCTCTTCTATGACAAAGTCCCGCTAAACATTCGTAGTTTCGGGCGCTATCCCTCGCGCACCGTAACGCGCTATGCCGCGGACGGCGTGACTGTAATTGACAGCCATCACTTTGTGAACGTGTTGGTGGATACGCCACCCATAGAAGCACTTGACTTCAGAATAAGAGCGGGCAGCGAAGCTGGTTTCGTCCCCGAAAATCTTAAGTGGAACGTTCAGTTGGATCAGATTGTTACCCGATGGCTCGGGCTGCGGGCAAATCTGACCGCTAGTCGCACGGATCATATTTACATAATCAACCCCGAATTGGACTTCAGGGGGCGGAGCGGTATCGTGCTACGCTCAGCGGGGCAAGCTACCTATCGAGCGTTGGAGTTGACCGCGAGGCTCAGCCTGCCTCATAAGGATCAATTCTTTGTTTCGTACGTGCGATCGCGCGCGCGCGGCGACCTCAATGATTTCAGTAGCTACTTCGGCGACGTTGGGGCGCCCGTGATCCGGCAAAACCAGTATTCCAACCTTTCGTTCGACGTGCCGAACCGATTGCTTGCGTGGGGCACAATCAATCTGCCGCGCCGGATTACCATAGCGCCCATCTTCGAGGTGCGTTCAGGCTTCCCGTATTCGGTGCGCGACGCCGAACAAAATTTTTTCGGTGTCCGCAATTCGAACCAGACGCGGTTCCCTATGTTCCTTTCACTCGACGCGGAAATAGCGAAAGAGTTTCAACTGACAAAGAAGTATGGCGTGCGACTGTCTCTGCGAGTATTCAACGCAACCAATCACTTCAATCCGCGCGATGTGCGCGCTAATACAGCCGACCCGCGCTTCGGTGAGTTCTTCGCTTCTTACCATCGATTTTTCACCGGTGGCTTCGACATCATCTTCTGACAATGGGAGTCGGCAAGCGTTGGAAGCGTCTTCGATTAATTTGCAGGTATTAGTTGATTCAGCGTTGCGGTCATCTCAAGCGTCGTGAGAACGCTCGAAGCTGGCGCTCCCTGATACGTCGTAGGACAATCTACATATCTACCCTGAGGATTTGGTTTCCGAGTTACTGCGGCTGACGCACCAGATCCTCCGCATTACGCAGTAACATCCTAAGAGTCTTGTTTTCTGGAGTCGGAATCGTCGCACATATCAGAGTTTTCCGGTCTATTCCCATTCTTTACTGCTCTCTACTGTCCGATGCGGTTTTTCCTAGCCAGGTATTGGCCACTGAGAAGACTTTAGGATTCATCCTTGTAAGTGATTGAAGAATCGAGGGCTATTGGTGGAGCAGAGGAGGATCGAACCCTGACCTTCGCATTGCGAACCGGACCGGCAAAACCTAAGTATTTGCCTTTTCAAAAGTTGAGACACACATCTTTTCCGACCGCGACCCATTGTTTTATTGGTTTTTTTGCTTAGGATAGAGCTGGTGCGACGGCTTACTTTGTCTTCATAACCCCAAGGTCGGCGGTTCGATCCCGCCCTCCGCTACCAACATCTCGCGCCATTTCAATGACTTACGGATACGCAGCAACCAAAGCCGTGATCTGATCCCAACGCCGTCGGTCGGGCGGCCAGAGGTCACGTATCTTGGCTGGCTTCCTACCTTGATCTAACTTGCCAGTCCGGTTGCACAAACCCTTAGATTTCACCGGGGACCATCCGTGAATCATGGACGCCGTTTTATTATCTTACCTTCAGGCACCTAATGAGACGGCAAGGGAGGAAGAGTCCCTTGACGAACTTCTTCTGTTTCATGCTGGGTCTAAGCGATCGGTCTTTCAGTCTGCCCCAGTTGCGACAAACTTGTGACAAGACTACCCCAACAAAGTAGCAGCAGGTATGAACAAATGGAGAAGAGTTGTCTGACACCCGAGTCGCGGATCGCAATTGGTCCGTCGTCAACTCGTTGATTCGAAGAGGGATCGAGGTTGGAACTGTTTCTCAGTGGACCTGCTGACTAGAATCAGCAGGGGCTCTATCGGAAGCGCGCATGCTAACTCATTGGTTTAATTGAAGCTAAATGGTGAGCCGAGCAGGGCTCGAACCTGCGACCCGCTGATTAAGAGTCAGCTGCTCTACCAACTGAGCTATCGGCCCACAACGGAAGTCAGAATTATACGTGGGCACGCGGCTGAGTCAAGCAAGCGGCTCGAATGGTCGTGATCCATTTCGTGTACGACTTAGATCACGACCGCTCGAATCGTCGAAACGTAACAATTGGATCGGTTGTTTAGCCCCGCGCAAAAGGCCCAGCCATACAGAAACGGGAGCGGTAGCGACCGCTTCCCGGGATCAACTTTCAATTTGCGGTTTTGAAAAAGATGCCTCGAGAAAGCTAGTTGAGCGTTGGACCCGATCCCTGCCGCGCCCGGTTCTGTATCGAGCGCGGGCATCATCCTTGACATCCTCGTCCGCGTTTCCTCTGCGCATACTTCGCGTTCGCTGCGTCCTGGCGGTGAATACCTATTTCAAGACATGCGCGAACCGCGGAGTTTGCAAAGAGAGATTCAAGTTAACTACAAGTCTTCCTCAACCTCATTTGGCAAAAAGATATGACTTCGCACAGAATACCTGTTCGTGCTCACACAGAGTTGTAGTAATCTCGCGTTCTAGGTTCTTATTGCGCGGCAGAAGCTTATGAACTATTACGAAGATGTCCTGGGGCTGATAGGCCTTAATCCTGGCCAAAATGGAGAATCTCAACCCGGGCTTCTCGGTCAAAGATCGCATCGGCATCTCGATGATTCAGGCCGCCGAGAGCGAGGGCAAGCTGAAACCGGGTGGCACAATTGTGGAAGCCACCTCCGGCAATACCGGCATCGGTTTGGCCATCGCCGCTTCGGTAAAAGGTTATAAGTGCATCTTTGTCATGACCGACAAAGCATCAGTAGAGAAGTCGCGTTATCTAAAAGCTCTGGGCGCTGATGTCGTGATTACTCCGGTGTCGGCGAAACCGGGAACCCCCGATCATTACGTTTCGACTGCGCGCCGGATCGCCGCTGAGACGCCGAACTCGTTCTATCCCGATCAGTATTCTCATCCGGCTAATCCTGAGGCGCACTACCGCACCACCGGTCCCGAACTCTGGGAACAAACCGAAGGGAAGCTTACGCATTTTGTGTCCGGCATCGGCACCGGCGGAACGATCTCGGGCACTGGCAAGTACCTGAAAGAAAAAAATCCCGACATCAAAGTCATCGGGGCCGATCCTTTCGGATCTATTTACAAGACGGTCAAAGAGACGGGCCAGGTCCCGGAAACCACACCTTATCTCGTCGAGGGCATCGGTCAGGAAGTTTTGCCAGGGAATGCTCACCTGCAATACGTCGACGAAGTAATGAACATCACCGACGCCGACTCGTTTGATACGGCGCGGCAATTGGGACGAGTGGAAGGCATCTTTTGTGGCGGCTCGACCGGAACTAATTGCGCCGCGGCGTTGCGCGTCGCCAAAGACCTCGACGAGAACGCCATCATCGTCTTTATCGTGTGCGACACCGGCGAACACTACCTGACAAAGTTTCATTCCGACGAATGGATGAAAGAAAAGCGCCTGCTGGAACCGCAAAAGATCACCGCGGGATTGATCAGCGAAACCAAGGGTGCGCGCTCACCAAAGTGTCTGGTGGTGGTAGCTCCAGGTGATCGGGTAGCCGAAGCCCTGGCCAAGATGAACGAGTTGGGTCTGACTCAGATTCCAGTGCTGGAGGACGGCGAGTCAGTAGGATCTCTCAGAGAGAATCATCTGCTCTCCAGGGTCTTTAACGATCGCGATCTGTTGGAAGCTCCCGTCAGCAAGTTGATGGATAAAGGTTTTCCGACCGTTGGCGTCGACGATGACGTGAATCTGGTGACGCGTAAGCTGCGTTCAAGCCCCGCCGTTTTAATTGAAGAGTACGGCCGGATTACCGGCATCATTACGCGGCATGATGTTTTGGATACGACGGGGAGTGACGGGAACTGAGCGTAATGAGGTCAGTACCGCTCCCGGTACTGACCCCTGGGTCACGGCGTTGAGACCTACTCAAGTGGAATCCGGTTGCTTCCGTTCATAGAACTTCACCCGCAAGCCTTCATCCAGTTGTCGCAGTTCATACATCTCGAATCCGTCCAGGAATTTTGCGGGCATGAAGGTATCGGCGTCTTCCACCGCGAGCGGAACCTCAGTGACAATCCACCTTTCGATATGCGGTAAGAATGATTCATAGACCTGCGCGCCGCCGATGATGAAGAGATGGAAGTCCTGATCCCTTACGAAATCCAGCACTGAGTCAACCTCCCTGAGGACGATCACGGAATCATCCGTTGGAAGATTCTGGTCGCGACTGAGAACGATGTTCTGCCGATCCTTCAACGGTCCTTTCAGAGTCAGCCAGGTGCGCCGCCCCATCACCACCGCGTTCCCGATCGTCGTCTCTTTGAAAAACTTCATATCGGCAGAGTAATGCCATGGCAAGCGGCCGCCTTTGCCGATGGCCAGGTTTTGATCTACTGCGACGATGGCGATAATCATGGTTTCAAGTTTAAGGTTTCACCTTTCAAGTTTGATTTGTGTCGCGATCCACGTTGCTTCAGAACTCGTCCGACTTGGAAACCTGAAACCTGAAACCTGAAACCTGAAACTTCAAACTTGAAACCTGCAACTGGCTATCACACCGCCACCGGCGCTGCGATCTTCGCATGGGATTCGTAACCGACAAGTTTTAGCTGCTCGTATCGCATGTCGAGCAAACCTTCCAATCCCCGCAATCGTTGATCGTCATCCTTGATCACCAGTCGCGGCATGGGCAAAGGCTCACGCGATAGCAACTCTCTAACCTGTTCGAGATGGTTCTGATAGATGTGATAATCGCCGAGCGTATATACGAACTCGCCCAATTCCAACCCACATACATGCGCGATCAGATGAGTTAGCAGGGCGTAGGAACTGATATTGAAAGGCACGCCGAGGAACGCGTCAGCCGAACGCTGATAGAGTTGGCAGTGAAGCACCGGGGCTCCACGTTGTTCAACCTTGAATTGAAACAAAGTGTGACAGGGAGGCAGGTCAACGTTATCGCATTCGCGCGGATCCCAGCCGCTGACGATCAAACGCCGCGAGTTCGGATCCCTTTCGATCTCGTTAATCAAACGGGCGATCTGATCGACGCCGTCAGTCTTCGGATAATGCCCGCCGAATGAACGCCAGAGGTATCCATAGACCGGACCCAGGTCGCCAGGCTCGCGACCAAAGCGCCGCGTGTGTTCTGCATCGGCCCATTCCTTCCAGATGTCCACGCCGCGTGCGCGCAAATTCAATTCATTCGTGTCGCCAGACAGGAACCAGAACAACTCTTCCGCGATCCAGCGAAACGGAACCTTCTTAGTCGTGACGATGGGAAATCCTGCGCGCAGATCAAAACGCGCCTGAAATCCAAAGTGAGAAATCGTCCCGACACCAGTGCGGTCTTTGTGCTCAGTGCCGTGCTCGAGAATTGAGTGCAGGATGTCGTGATACTGTTTCATCTTAAGTTTCGTACGCGGCAGAGCCGCGAGCGAAAGAGCTAACTGCCAGCAATCTCCTTCACCGCTTCAATCAATCTTTCGATCTCGTCGTCACTCGTGTAGCAGGCACAACCAACACGCACCAGTCCTTCGGGCGCCAGACCCAGACGCTCAATCACTGTCGCCGCGTAGAAATCGCCGTGCGACGCAAACAATCCACGTTCGGCGAGTCGCCGCGCGACTTCCGTCGAAGCCACGCGATCTACCACGAATGAAACGGTGGGGGTGCGGGCAACTTCAGGTGGTGGACCATACAAGCGTACGCCGTTAATGTTCGATAGCTCCAGCCACAGATGCTTAACCTGCGCAGAGCTGTGGGACCGCAAGCCTGCGAAAGCTTTATGGAGACGTTCACGGCGCGAGGCTCGCGCATCCTGCGCGAGAGGCACGGACGAGACGCCCTTGTCACTTGCTGCCAGCGAGGCATAGAAATCAACCGTGGCAGCGGCGCCGGCGATGCCTTCGTGGTTCTGGGTGCCCATTTCTGCTCGTTCGGGGGCGGTGTTCGGCGCGGGCTCCAGCCTGGGAAAGTCGATAGACTCCAGCAACTCCTTCCTGCCATAGAAGACGCTCACGTGTGGCCCGTAAAACTTGTACGCTGAGCAAGTCAGAAAATCACAATTCGTGTCCTTCACGTCGCACAGGAAGTAAGGTGCGTAATGCACAGCGTCGACCAGAGCGAGTGCGCCAACTGAATGGGCCACTTCAACGGCGTGACGATAATCATTCACCGTACCCAATGCGTTGCATCCCGCCCCGAACGATACGACCTTAGTTTTCTTCCCAACCAGTCGTTCGAAGTCGTTCCAATCAAGCTGTCCAGTTTCGGGATCCATTTGCGCGACATTCACGGTTACGCCGCGCTCAACCAACAGCGCTTGCCAGGGCGCAACGTTAGCGTGATGCTCGAGCTCGGTGATGACGATTTCATCTCCCGGACCCAACGCGCGGCCCAGCGCCCGCGACAGATGATAGATCATGGTCGTGGTGTTTGGGCCAAACACGATTTCGTTCGCTGATGCATTCAGGAAATCCGCAAACGCAAACCGCGCCTGTTCGATTATCGCGTCTGTTTCGTGACTGGTGGGATACTCCCAGTGAGTATTGGCGTTGTGATTCAGCAGATAGTCCGAGACAGCGTCAACGACGACGCGCGGCGTCTGCGTACCGCCGGCGCCGTCAAAATACGCAACGGGAAAACCGTTGTGGACTCGCTCGAGGGCCGGAAACTGCTTTCGGATCTCGTCAGTTGATATCGTTGATGGTGTGTGTTGAGTGACAGCGCTCATTGAGTTCCATTGGGATTCAGTGTTAGGAAAACTTCGCGCAGATGCTATCAGAAAAAACTCATTCGGCGCGAGTGAAGGGCGCGCTTATACTATCGCAAGCCAAGGTAGACCGGCCTGAGGTTGGTGCGTTGAAAGCCCGCTGTCTATATGGCGCTTTCGTACACCTCTATCGCGATTGTGTATGCAAGACACGCAATCAACCTACTCATTTTGCCTCGATAGTGTGGTTTTATCCTGAGCACAGCACGTGCCTTGAATAGCTCGAAAGTTCGGGCCTAACGGCTGATTTCTATGGCGCAGACCGTATGCGTCTCTTGTTGTGGCAGCGCGACGACCACATTTAGGATGAAGGAGAACAAACGAATGAAGTGTAGCGAAGTCATGACCAGTGACCCGACGTTTTGCCTGACAACCGAGACGGCGTTTCACGCGGCGCTGTTAATGAAGAGCGAAGACGTGGGTCCGATTCCGATCGTTAGCGGTCGCGAAACAAAAGTGCTTAAGGGGATCGTCACCGATCGCGATTTGGTGTTGAAGGTAGTAGCTGAGGCGCGCGATCCGAAAACCACGCGGGTGGAAGAAATTATGACTACCGTTGTCGCCACCTGTCGTTTTGATGATGACGCGGACAAAGCAATCGAGTTGATGCAGCAGCATCAGGTGCGGCGCATTCCGATCGTGGATGGTGACGGCCAATTGGTTGGAATCATTTCACAAGCGGATGTAGCCACGAGGGTCGATGAGCCAAAGAAGACGGCTGAGGTAGTTGAAGAGATCTCGAAGGCTGCGTCGACTAATTAAAGCCGCATGCTAAGAAAAATCAACCTGAGTGCCGCGATCATTGTGCTGGTTTGCTTCTTTCTGCCGTGGGTGCAGGTTAGCTGCGCCGGAGCGAAAGACACGTTGAGCGGCCTGGGCCTGGCCAGGCAAGACGACGTTTTGCTCTGGTTGATTCCGTTGGTAATGACGGCCCTGCTGGTATTTGTGTTGCTTCGCGTGCGCCCGGCCAGGCCGCAGCTGCTGGGACTACTGAGCACCTTCGGGGGCGTGATCGTCCTTGTGCTGATGAATCGCGAGCGAATGCGTGCCCACAATGAATCGGGTTTGATAGCGGCCCAGTTGACCGGCTGGTTCTGGCTGGGACTTATCGCCGCCGCCGTCGTGGTCGTAAGCGGCATAGCGATCCTCCTGCGAAAGACGCCAGCGCCCGGAAACCAGATTGGCTGATTTCGGATTCGAAAAGCTTGCGCTGGACCCTAATGGCATTATCACTCAAACCAGAACGTCTCAAACGCTACAAAGATGTTGTGGCGTTGCTCATTAAGTATGGCCGCTCAGATCTGGTTCAGCAGAATGATCTGGATTTGATCGATGGGCATGGCGAGGCCCTTGCCAATACGGTCGAACCAAAGGCCGAGGAGCTCGCCACAGACCTGGAGCAGCTCGGCCCTACTTTTATTAAACTGGGCCAGCTTCTGTCGACGCGTGGCGACCTTTTGCCGGAACCGTACCTTGAGGCGCTGGGGCGCCTGCAGGATCAGATCGAGCCCTTCTCGTTTGACGAGGTGGAGCAGATTGTTTCGTCTGAATTGGGCGGGCGTCTTTCAAAGTTGTTTGCGGAATTCGATCGGGAACCTACCGCGGCCGCGTCTTTGGCGCAGGTGCATCGCGCTCGCATGCGAGATGGGCGGATGGTGGTCGTCAAGGTCCAGCGCCCAGGCGTGCGCGAGATTATCGTCAAAGACCTGGAGGCACTGGAAGAGATTAGCGAGTTCATCGACGCGCACACCGAAATAGGAAAGCGATACGAATTCAGCAACATGCTCAGTGACCTGCGCCAGAGTCTCTTGCGCGAGCTTGATTTCAACCGAGAGGCCGGTAATCTGCGCCGTTTGCGCACCAGTCTGCGCGAGTTTGAGCGGCTTGTTATTCCCGAGCCGATTGAAGACTTTACCACTTCGCGCGTGCTCACGATGGATTACCTTGCCGGCAAGAAGATAACCGGCCTGAGCCCGCTGCGACTGATGGAGTTGGATGGGCCGGCCTTATCGGAAGAACTCTTTCGGGCTTATCTTAAACAGATTCTGGTCGATGGGTTCTTTCATGCTGATCCCCATCCAGGGAACGTTCTTATCACCGACGACGACCGCATAGCGATAATTGATCTGGGAATGGTCGGACACATCAGCGGCTCGTTTCAGGAGAACCTTTTGCGGCTG
>Ga0193749_1000145_pt1 | contig 9784 bp, 6 predicted proteins | sample L1s2metaG_FD_145081 | JGI IMG/M metagenome (GOLD analysis project Ga0193749, IMG submission 145081) | Soil microbial communities from a riparian zone of the East river system, Colorado, United States - L1s2 | ecosystem: Environmental > Terrestrial > Soil > Riparian zone | place: USA: East River...
CGCGTTCGTAGCGCGGCGGCAAAGGCTTCCATTCCGATCGACGCCGGGACAGCTCGTCAGCGCCGACTCGCAGTTCAAGTTTCCGAGCAGCTACATCCAAACCAATCAAGTCGCCATCGCGCACCAGCGCCAGCGGACCGCCCACGAATGACTCGGGCGAAACATGTAGTACACAGGCACCATACGCGGTGCCACTCATGCGCGCATCGGAGATCCGCACCATGTCGCGCACGCCTTTCGTCAGTAACTTTTTCGGAATCGGTAACATGCCCCACTCTGGCATTCCCGGGCCGCCCAACGGCCCGGCGTTCTGAAGCACCAAAACGGAATTTTCATCGACCGCTAAGTCAACCGTATCAATGCGCTTAACCATGTCTGCGTAGTCCTGGAAGACAACTGCCGGCCCGCAATGTTTCAGCAGGCGAGGTTCGGCCGCCGTGGGTTTGATGACGGCTCCGCTCGGTGCGAGGTTACCGTAAAGAATTGCCGTACCGCCTTTCGACGAAACCGGGTTGTCCAGCGCGCGAATGACTTCTGTGTTACCGAGGCGCGCTGATTGAATATTCGCGCCCAACGTTTCGCCCGATACGGTCAAACAATCAAGATTGAGTAATGAGCCAATCTCTTTGAGCAATGCTCGCAAACCGCCGGCGTAATAAAAATCCTCCATCAGGTATTCGCCCGATGGTCGCAGGTTTGCAATCATGGGTGTACGTTGTGAGATCTCGTCGAACTTTTTCAGATTGAGTTTTATCCCCGCGCGCCCGGCCAGCGCTACGAGGTGGATGATGGCGTTGGTCGATCCGCCGATGGCCATGTCGGCAGTGATCGCGTTTGCAAAAGCCGCCTCGCTGAGAATGTCGCTCGGCTTCAGATCTTCCCAGACCATCTCGACGATACGGCGCCCGCACGAGGTGGCCATCCGCGAATGATTGGCGTCGACCGCGGGGATCGATGAAGCCCCCGGCAGGGTCAAGCCCAGCGTCTCAGCGACCGAAGTCATCGTCGAAGCCGTACCCATCGTCATACAGTGTCCAGGCGAACGCGCAATTCCGTCTTCCATCTCTGACCATTCACAATCGCTAATTCTCCCGGCGCGCTTCTCGGCCCAGTATTTCCAAACATCACTGCCACTGCCGAGCACCTGTCCGTTCCAATTGCCACGCAGCATGGGACCCGCGGGCAAATAAACTGCCGGCAGGTTCATGCTGATTGCGCCCATCAATAAGCCGGGCGTCGTCTTGTCACAACCACCCATCAGCACGACGCCGTCGATTGGCTGGCTGCGCAGCAATTCCTCAGTTTCCATCGCCAGGAAATTGCGATACATCATCGGGCTTGGTTTCATGAAGGTTTCGTTGACGGGCATCGCCGGCAACTCAACGGGGAAACCACCCGTCTGCCACACGCCTCGCTTCACTTCTTCAGCTCGGGTGCGGAAATGGCTGTGGCAGTTGGTGAGATCGCTCCAGGTATTGATGATTCCAATCACGGGCTTGCCGGCGAAATCTTCAGCGGCATAACCCATCTGCTTGGCGCGCGAGCGGTGGCCAAACGAACGCACGGAATCGCCGGCAAACCAGCGATGACTGCGTAGTTGATCAGGAGATTTTTTCATTCTGATGTCCGACACGCTAATGTAGTGTCACAAAAATAACTGTACAACCGGTAGTCGCTTTCTCTCGCTCACGATTGCGGAAATCAAAAAGATGACTTCTTTGGTTCGTGATTTTTCGTGTGAATTCGTGGATCGAGTTTTTTGGCCACTGGAGGACGATCCACGAAATCACACGAAACCGCACGAAGAAAGCTCAGTTTCAACCCGCACACTGTCAAACCTCCCAAGCTTAGGAACTGTCGACGTGAGGGTTCGGCAGGTTTTATTTTTCCGGGGTTCATTTATAATGCCTTTGATTCCGAACCGACATCAACTTGATCACCAATCAAAAGCCAATAGGCAAGCATGCCTACGACCAGAACGCCGCCGGTTAATCCTAACGCGAGCGCGAAAGAGTTTGTTTTATGCGCGATGAATCCGGTCAGCGCCGGGGCGATAATCCCACCGAGATTGCCGCCAAAGTTTTGAATCCCCGCGACGGTGCCGACAATCTTTTTCCGGCAGACCGCCGCTGTCAACGTCCAGGTGTTTGGCGAGGCCAGCCCCAGGCCACAGAGCGAAATCGTCAGCAGCCAGACCGCAATCATCTTGTCCGCCACCATTCCTGCCGGCACTATCAAACATCCGATCGCCAGACCCACGATAATGAACGCCTTGCGAACAATTCGCTCGTTGCGGCCTCGTTTCACCAACCAATCGCTAAGCGTCCCCGCAATTACAATTATCAGCGACATCGCGACCAAAGGCGTCGCGCTGTAAACTCCCATCTCGCTGGTCGTGAACTTCCGTTCATCTTTCAAATAACTGGGCAGCCAGGTGAGGAAGACATACCAGGCATAATCGTACGCGAAGAATCCCAGAAAGATTCCCAACACACTGCGATGACGAAGCAACATCAGACTGTCAAAAAAAGAAGTCTGGGTGGTTAACGCGCTACGCGTGTCAGTCGCGTGCGTTTCCCAGCGTCCCAGGAACCTGTTCCAGGGCAGAAGCCAGATAAGCGGCAGCAAGCCTATGAACACGAAGAAGAGTTTCCAACTATACCGGCTGAGGAAATATGCGCCTATCCAACTAACCAGGGCCGCACCGAGACGAACCCCGGTCAGATAAACTCCGGTGACTGTGCCGCGTTCGCGATCCGGAAACCAATTAGCGCACGCGCGAGACGAGGCCGGAAAGGTGATTGCCTGTCCGGCGCCGGTAGCGACCCGCAAACCAAGAAGGGACGCCACACCTGCACCAAACCCGGTGAAGGTCGAGGCCAGTGACCAGAAGATGAACCCAAATGAATAAGCGCGCCTGACGCCAAACCGATCGACGATCCAGCCGGCGGGCACTTGCATGAACGCGTAAACCCAGAAGAAAGATGAGAGCAGAACGCCCATCTCTGCTTTCGATAGGTTGAGATCCTTTGATATGAATGGCGCCGCGACGCTCAGCGCGCTGCGATGCACATAACTGAACAGCATCGCCAGAAACAGCAGCGCCAGGAGCCACCAACGTTGAGGGGAGTCTCTTAGTGCGGGGGTGGTCTCGACGGGTGGTGGTTCAATAGTCTTCGGCTCAGGAAGTGCCATGCGTTTGTCCGACAAACTTGAAGTTTGTCGCTGACTCTCAGAGGAGATCCCTCCAATCATTCCGACAAACCAAAGGAACGTCTATCAAATTCTTTCGACGCGTAGCGTCGTTGTGAATTTAGCTCGGCCTTTCAAGACCGGGAAAAGTGAGGGAGGTTTTAGCGTCGCGTAGCGACGCCCGATGTTAGTGCAAATTCAATCGACGCTTCGCGACGGGACTAGCTAACCACTCGATCCCGGGGTTGAAACGCCGGGCTAAATTCACGACGACGCCACGTGCCGAAGGCACTTGATCAGAGTTTCCTAACGTTTGTCGGACATCGCGTAAATCTCTTCTTCGATCAACGCCACCGCCCTGCCTTTGTCGCCGCCGACTCCGGGCTCACGATCAGTCAGGACTGCCTCAACAAAATCTTCTATTAGCGGCGCGTGCCAATTGGCACCGGGAGGATGCACTTCATAGCGCTCTCCTAACTTTCCAATGACGCGCATCTTTCCTTCGTTGAGGATTGAAACGCGAATCGATCCGGCTGAGCCGAATATGTGCAGCGAATCTTTCGCCTCCGCCGCGGCATGGGATACGGAAAGGATTCCGCAGGCGCCGCGTTTGAAGCGCAAAAGCGCCGTGGCAGTGTCTTCAACTTCGCGATCGAATAAGACGTTTGCGGTCATCGCCCTAACTTCCGTCACCGGGCCACAGATGTTCATGAAAACTTCTATCCGGTGGCAGCCGAAGTCAAACATTGGTCCGCCTCCGGAGAGGTTCTTTTGCAACAACCACGAACGCGGGTGGCCGGTCTCCGGATTGAACTGTTCGAACGCATTGATCTCCAGAAGCACGGGAGTGCCGATTTCGCGGGATTTAATAATGGTCTTGATGCGTTCTACTACGGGATAAAAGTGGCGGTAGTACGCAACCCCGAGTTTGACCTTGTTGCTGAGACACGCTGCGATCATCTGATCGCATTCGCTCACATTCATGGCCATCGGCTTTTCGCAGAGCACGTGCTTCCCTGCTTCCGCGGCCGCGATGGTCTGCTCAGCATGCAAGTGAACCGGGGTGGCGATGTAAACCGCGTCGATCTCTTCATCGAGCAAAAGCTTCTTCCAATCCAGATACCATCGCTTTGCGCCAAATTGTTTGGCAAAGGCCGCCGCGAGTTCCGACTGCGCCCGGTTTACAGCGATCAACTTGCCCGCCGCCAAATCACGCAGGGCGGGCGCGACCCGCTTTTGCGCAATGTCACCACAACCAATCAGTCCCCATCCAAGTTGTTTCATTCAGTGTCCCTATGTTCGAACATCAGTGGCACAGACTCTAGTCAGTTCTCTAACGATCGTGCTTACTTCCCCTCCCTTTGGGAGGGGTTAGGGGAGGGTGCGGAGCATGTCAGTCAGTCAAGCCCTCTCCCAAAGGGAGAGGGAGAAAGTCTGTGCCACGATCAATCAAGAAATGGTTTCCAGGTAGCAAGTATCTCGCGCAACTCTTCCCGCTCTTCGTCCTTCACATTTACCAGCGGCGGACGCACTGGCCCGCCGCATAACCCCGCCATGTCCATCAACGTCTTCATCGTTGAGACTTCATATCCCTTACGACGCGCGCGCATAGCATAGAGAGGTATTACACAATGATTCATTAATCGTTCCAACTCATCGCGGCAACCACCGGCTGCCAGCTCGTGCAGCTTCAGCGACAAACGTGGCGCCACCGTGGCGATGCTCGAAGTGTATGCACGAATGCCGATGCTGTAATACGCCGGCACCAGGTCATCACCGGCGCCGCCGATCCAGTAAAGACGATCGCCCAGCCGATTGATGATTGCTTGCAAGCGCCGAATGTCGCCCTGCCCATCTTTCCACGCGACCAAATTTGGAATGGAGCTCAAGCGTTCAACCATCGCTGGTGAGAAGTTCGCCCAGTCGCGACTGTAGATCAGCATTCCCAGACGCGTGGCCTCGCCAATTGCGCGATAGTAGGCAAGCATCCCTTCATCGTCGGCCTGCGGATAATACGGTGGAAACGCGAGTATTCCATCCGCCCCCGCCTCCGTCGCGGCGCGCGCCAGTTCAACGGCCAATCGTTGCCCGAAACCTATCCCGGCAATTACAGCGACGCGGCCCTGGGCCGCGGCAACCGTGGAGCGAATGACTTGCAAGTGCTCGCCGGGAGTGAGCGAATACATCTCGCCCGTCCCGCCGGCCGCGACAACGGCACACACTGGGTGTTCGAGAAGCTGAGCGAGGTTATCTCGCAAGCCGTCTGTGTCGAGCGACAAATCACTCTTGAAAGGAGTAATCGGAAAAGCGATCACGCCTGAGAAGCTGGCGCGCAGTTCGTTAGGATCCATCATTTCGGCGACTATTACTACTAATTAATGAGAGGCAGCTTCGGCGAGTTGGCGGCCGATCTCTGAATCTCGATAGAGCAGCGTCCGGACGACAGACGATAGTACTTCGAGTTGATCGCTCGATGACAGGGAAAGATATGGTGGGACAGCCCCTGTCCGCGCAATGCCTGCTAATTCGAGAGCCGAATGCAGAATCTGCGCCGGACCAAACTGGTCGCGCAGATCCTCGAGTGGGATAAACTCGCGACGCAGCCGTTCTGCCTCGTCGAAACGCCCGTTGGCACACGCGTCGAAAAGGAGTTGGCTCATACTGGGCGCGACACAACCCGATCCCGTCGTAAAGGCCTTCAACCTCCATTTACGCAAATGAGCTATCGCCGGGCGTTCGCCGATACCGCTGATTACAAACTGGCGATCGATGCGACGGAGCAGCCTCTCGAGATAAGCATCCTGGGACGGATCGGCTCGCACTATTGCGTATTTGATTCCAATGCAAACCCCATCATCAACCAGACGAGCCACGGTGTCGAGTCCGGCTTCTTTGTCTGCGCCAAAATTTTCCTCATCCTTCAGATAGAGAATCAATTTGGCATCCGCGGCGGCGGCAATCTCTCGATATCCGTGGTCGAGACCGGCGGCATCCCGCGGATCGTTGCACGGCAAAACCATAACACAGGGAAATCGATGCTCTCGTAGTAACGCCGCTTGATCGATCGCGCGCCCGTAATCCGGACCAACACTCGGTATGGCCCAGACGTCAAGGTCCGCGAGCCAATCAAGCAACTGCTCATATTCCGCCAGCGTAAGATGATAAAGAAACGCGTTGCCGCCATAGATCAGTTGCGTGATCCTCCGCGGGTAAGGTGGCGAACAATCAGATCGTTCTGGTCAAAATCGAGCGAGCGCGCTGCATCAGATGTTCTCGCCAGTGGCGGCACGGCAAAAACACCTCGCAAATCCTCCGCTCGAATGCTTGACCTTCTCATCGATACTTCCCTATTGGACGCAACCTCCGAAATCACATGTGACCGCGCTCAGGGTTACTGTTACCGGTAACTGGCTCCAATCTAGCATATTGGACCGGGAAAGCGTCAGATCTTTTTGCGGGTCGCAGAGAACCACATCTAAACCTGAGTGGCCACGCGGCTCTCCCTCTGATCAAGCGCGGGAGGCACGGCCACGTCCGGGACTCGCGCGAATTTTCCGTTGGCGGAAAATCGTTGATGACTGTAAGATTCATCCGCTAACACTGTAACAGATTCATCATGCCGGTAACCCTTGCTGATATTGCGCGCGAATTGGGCGTATCCAAAATGACCGTCTCGCGCGCGATTAACGACGATCCTCTGGTCAGTTCCGAGACCCGCGCGCGAGTGCTGGAAGTGGCGCGGCGGATGAACTATCAACCCAACCAGCATGCCCGCGCCCTGGCGACTAATCGCTCTCATCTAATTGGAGTAATCGTTCCCGACCTGATGAATCTGTACTTTGCCGAGGTGATGCGCGCTATCGAATCGATTACCCGGCCGGCCGGCTTTCAGCTCTTAATCTGCAGTTCAGATGAAGACATCACCCGCGAACTCGACGAAGTCGAAACCCTTTTGCAGCGAACCGACGGCTTGATTATCAGCTCGGTCTTTCCGCCGACCGAAACCAAACCCTATCGCAAAATGATCAAGGATGGTGCGAAGATGGTTTTGGTCGATCGCACGATGAAGCAGTTGAGTTGTCCGGCAGTGGCAACCGACAACATCCAGGTAGGCAGGCTGGCCACTGAACATTTGATCAGGCTCGGGCACCGGCGCATCGGGCATCTGCGCGGCGACGGTTCATCAGTCAGTGCCGACCGATTCGAGGGCTACAAGCAGGCGCTGGGCAAACGCAAACTTCGATTCGAGAAAAACCTGGTTCGCGAATGCGGCCTGTTGGAAGCCGAAGGCTATGAAGCGATGCGTTCGTGGCTGGCTGAGTCCGAGGTGCCCGAGGCCATCTTTGCCGTCAACGATCCCGCGGCAATTGGGGCGATGCAGGCCATGGAAGAAGTCGGCCTGCGCGCCGGGAAAGACGTCGCTCTGGTTGGAGCCGGCAACATACACTATGGAGCAATGCTGCGCGTGCCGCTGACTACAATTTCCTGGTCGCGTCGTGACATGGGTCAAAGCGCCGCTACTCTCCTCATCGAACTGATCGAAGGCAAGTCGAATAATGACACGCCCCGTCATATCACTCTGCCCCTCGAACTGGTGATCCGTGACTCATGCGGAGCCCGAGCCAAGGCCACTTCAGGAACCAGAACGGGAGTGAGCTAGAAACTTACGGACGCACCGCGGCTTTGGTTGGTCATTGTTCATTTCCCAGTGTCATTTTTACTTAATTAACCATTCGCAGAGGTTCGTTTGCATCATGCTGAGAGCGGTGGACGTCCCGTCCGCGAAGCGTGCGCACACGCTCGACTTTTGACGCCTCGGCGCAGCATTTTTTCGCGCTTCGCGCTCAGTGCGGATGGGACGTCGGCGCTCCCAGCATAGACGAATCGCTTAATGAGCAATGAAGAAATGATAAAGGAAATAGAGCTTACGATTGAGTGAGAACCAATTCAACATCATTGACTTTGCCGTTCGCACTCTTTTGCGCATAGCCAACCTCCGCGCCGCCAGAAATGATGTGGTCTACTCCGGTAGTGAAGGTCGCTTCGGCAGCGATGAACAGACACAGACGTCCCACCTCTTCGACGCATCCCATGCGGCCCACCAGTTGGGCCGCTTCGCCTTCGGCTTGATACTGCCGCGGGTTGGGAGCGGCATCGATCGCTTCCTGCCAGAGGGGCGTCAGAATATTCCCGGGCGAAACGGAATTTACTCTCACTCCATTCGCAGCTTCATCAATAGCCAGGGCCTTTGTGAAAGCGGTGATTGCGCCTTTGGTGGCGACATAGGTAGTCGCGTGACGCTGGCCAATCGACGCCACCAGACTCGACATATTAATTATGTTGCCTTTCGTCTGGCGCAGGTGTGGCAGGGCAAACCTCGAGGCGCTAAAGATGCTTACCAGATTGAGCTCGAGCAGGTCGCGAAACTCGTCGATGGGTTTATGCGGTGGATGCCAACCTGCATTGTTGATTAGACAGTCAAGCCGGCCGTAACGCGAAATCGAAGTGTCGATGAGATTGCGGATGTCTTCAGTTCTGGTAACGTCGCAGTAAACGAAATCGGCATCGCCCGAACCTTGCTGTCGCGCAGCGTCGCGCAAAGCCGCCGCGACACTTTCGCCTTCTGCCTGGTTGTTGCAGCAGATAACGACTTTCGCGCCTGCCTTAACGAACTGCTCTGCACAACCCTTACCGATACCGCTGCTGGCGCCGGTGATGATTACGACTTTGTCTGTATAGCCCACGTCAGTCATTGAAGGTCTCCGGGTCGTCGCGTTCGACAATTCACTCCGCTACGTGGAAGGAATTTATCACTCACGATCGTCACACACCGAGCCGCCGCGGTGCTGATAATACCACTTGATAATCGGCAGCGAGCAAAAACTCGCACCTCATCTTCCACGGAAAAAAGCGACGGCCGGAAAGCCAGGCAGCCAGTCTAGCACAAAAAAATTGTTAGCGGTAAAAATAATGCTTGTTATCGGTAACAATTTCAATTATAGTGTCGCCACTTTATATGGCAGGCCCGGCTTCGGGACAGGGAATCCCCCGCCCAACCGGGTGTAGTTAGCATTCATGAGCCAGAGGAACGGACTACTGCAATTGCTTGACGGCTGAGAACATTACTGGTGAGGAGGAGCGTGTTTCAGCTCGCAGCTTCAAGGTCAGCCGCGTTTCCAAGTCAACGTCAGGATCTATCCCGAGGCCGCAGAGAGTCCTGTGCCTCGAGCCACCGGCATCGGCGCGCCGAACGTCGAGCTTACGAAGGAGACGAATCATGAAGTTAGCCAACAGACCCGCGCTGCCGCTCGCAGATCACATTTCCACTTTTCCGCATCGTCGGCACCGGCTGCTGTTCAGCTTGCTCGTGGCGATGTTGCTGAGTTCGCCTGCGCTGGCGCAATCGATCACAGGCACAGTCAGCGGCATCGTGACTGACACGAACGGCGCCGCGATTCCTGGCGCCACTGTCACGCTCGTGAGCAACCAGAAGGGGGACACGCGAAACGACACGACCAACGATTCTGGCAGGTTCAGCTTCAGCGCGGTTCAGCCCGGAACCTACAGTATTAAGATAGAGCAGAAAGGCTTC
>Ga0193749_1000146_pt1 | contig 9777 bp, 8 predicted proteins | sample L1s2metaG_FD_145081 | JGI IMG/M metagenome (GOLD analysis project Ga0193749, IMG submission 145081) | Soil microbial communities from a riparian zone of the East river system, Colorado, United States - L1s2 | ecosystem: Environmental > Terrestrial > Soil > Riparian zone | place: USA: East River...
CCTTAATCTCTGACTCGATCAGGCTGGTGCCGGGTCGCAAACGAGGAAGCAGCGCCACAATGTAGCCAGTCAAGGGTTTGGTGCCCAGCGGAGCCACCACTCGCGATCCTACCCGCGCGATCGGCTGAAGCGACTGCGGCAGGCGATAGGTGAAGGTCTTGTTGAGGTGGACCGGGAACGCAACCTGAGCGTACAGGGGGACAGTTTGATTCGTGGCTGGGGCTACAGACGTCATTGAACCGGCGTGGTGTTGATTCGCGCGCGGAAGGTTAGCGCGAACCGCTGCACGATGAAAGCTAAACGCAAAGGTTATTCGGTCCGCGGTGGTAGATTGTCGAGATAATCCCTGACTTTCTTCAGGTCTTCCCAGGTTTCTCTTTTCTTTGACGGGTCACGCAGCAAATAGGCAGGATGGAATGTTGGCATGACCTTGATGCCGCGAAAGTCCCGAAACGTTCCCCGTACGCGGGTAATGCCTCCGCGTACTTCCAGCAGATTCTGCAGCGCGGTGTTGCCCATAACGACGATCACGTCGGGTTGCACGGCGGCGATTTCGCGAAATAGAAAAGGCCGGCAGATGGCGGCTTCCTCGAGCGTCGGCTGGCGATTGCCCGGAGGCCGGCAGCGGTTGACGTTGCCGATCAGGACGTCTTCGCGCTTCATGCCGATCGCTTCAATGATTTTAGTGAGCAGTTGACCAGCGCGGCCGACAAACGGTTTGCCCTGAGCGTCTTCATCAGCGCCCGGTGCTTCCCCCACAAACATCAAACGCGCCTTATGGTTTCCAAACGTATTGACGACTTGCGTGCGTCCTTCACACAAGCCGCAACGGGTGCAGTCACCGATATCGCGCCAAACGTCCTCGAGGCGCTCCATGGATCGAACCGGCGCAGGTTGAGGAGTCGCGAGTTCGCCGAAGAGGGAAGCCGGTTGTGGCGGATCAGAGACAATCGGTGTCCCTGGCGACGGCCGGGAGGTTTCTGCTCCCGATGGTTTGCCGCGCTGAGTGGAAGGTTCCAGAAAAGTTTCCGGCAAAGGTCTGGACGGCTCGGCTGCGTGGTCGCTTGATAATGCGATTGTCTCAACGCCCAGTTCGCCGAAATATTGCGCGTATTCACGGGACTCTTTCAGCACGTCGAGGAGTTCGTTCGCGGTTGCGTCAGAGTTCATAGGTTTTCAGGCACCCTCGGTCGAAGCGGCTCTTTTCGTCGCACTGGCCCGGCGTAACTTTACCACCTCATCCAGAATTCGATGTGCGGTTTCAAGTTTGGACATCAGCGGCAACTCGATAGGTTGCGGGTCGTCGCGAAGCAGAATCACAACTGCATTGTTTTCAGAATCAAACCCCGCGTCATCGCGCGACACATCGTTGGCTACGATCGCGTCGAGGCCCTTGCTGACCACTTTTTCGCGCGCGTGTGCCAGCAAATCATTTGTTTCCGCCGCGAACCCGATCAGCAGCTGGCCGTTCTTCCGCGCCAGCGCGATTTCGCCGAGAATGTCGGGCGTACGTTCGAGTTTCAATTCAATCTCTGCTTCCGACTTTTTGATCTTGGTGGCTGCCGGTTGCTTCACTCGATAATCAGATACTGCCGCCGCTGCCATGAAGACCGATGCCATGTCTGCTTCGCTGGTTACTGCGATATGCATTTCTTCGGCAGAGCTAACGCGGACAATGCGGACGCCGGCAGGCGGGTCGACACTGGTGATGCCGGCGACGATCGTAACGTCGGCGCCTCTGTCCCGGGCGGCTTCGGCAAGGGCAAAGCCCATTCGTCCTGAAGAACGATTTGAAATGAAGCGAACCGGGTCGATTGGTTCGCGCGTCGCGCCGGCGGTGATCAGAAAGCGCTCACCGATGAGGTCTTCAGATCGGCTCGCCGTCTGATGAAGAGTTTTGGCTTTTGAGGACTGGCTGGTTCGTCCATTCCGTCTTAGTAATTCAAGCGCGGCCGAGACGATTCTTTCTGGCTCGCTGAGCCTCCCCGGACCAAACGTGCCGCAGGCCATCTCGCCCTGGTCAGGATCGATGAGGTGGACTCCGTCGTCTCGCAGTCTTTGCAAATTCCGCTGCGTGGCCGGGTGCTCCCACATCATTGTATTCATCGCCGGTGCTATTAACACCGGAGCGCTACAGGCCAGGTAGGTCGAGCTAAGAAAGTCATCGGCCACTCCGTTGGCTAATTTGGCCAGTACATTCGCGGTGGCCGGTGCAATAATGAATAGATCGACGGTCTGGGAAAAGGTGATGTGGGCGATTGGGTCAGGATTGTCAGCCGCGTAGTCGTCAACGAGCACATAGGAGCCTGACAATGCGCGGAAAGTAAGGGGCTTAATAAACTCACAGGCGTGTTTAGTCATAGTGACCCGCACTTCACAACCGGCGCGCTGCAGACCGCGCAGCACTTCGATGGCCTTATATGCGGCGATGCCGCCGGTGATGCCGAGGGCCACACGGCTTCCTGAGAATTCCTGCTCGGTCTGATTGTGACTCATCTTGAAATTGAAATGTAACATCGCTGAATTACTCATGCAATACAGCGAGATCCAGGCGGGAGTACAATCTCGGACCATTACAACTGGCTCCAGGCGCGTTCGTGATCTAAAGTATTCCGTCCAATGGTTTAATGCGACTGGCGGCCGGGATGACAACCAAACCATAAACCGAGGTATGTTACATGCCTAACCCGATGAGTTTATCGCGTCTCTTGATCTCTCTATCGCTTCCTATATTGTTGAGCGGAACAGTAATCGCCCAGCGTGCCGGCGGGCCTTCAAACGGAGACTCAGGCTTGGAGTTTGGTCCGGTAGTGAGCGCATATCTCGGATACCTCAAAAATGAGCAAGAGGTGGTGGATGACCGTGCCAGCCGTCGAGAAATTAACTCTACGTATTATCGGCGAAACTCGAATCGGATTCGCGCACTGCGGCAGATGGCGATCCGGCTGGTGCGCGAAAGCGGCAACGACTATGTGCCCGAGTTGGAAGCCGTGACATTGGACGAGTTGGGGACTCTGTTCGAGAAGCCTCCCAAGCCAACGACGTTTCGCGCCAACGAAATAGTGGCCAACAAATTCAGGTTTCTGGGCGCCGTTCACTCGTCAGAGGTCTTTTACCTCTTTGCACGTCTGGATCCTTACGAGCAGGCCGATCTCATGCAGCGACAGAAGAGAGAGCCGGTAACTCTTTCGGCAGGTTCCGGAACTGGAGTGGCGAGCGGTCAGGGTGTCGGACAGACCACAACCACTCGGCCCCGGCGCGCGGCTCCGAAGTAAGGACACGATTTGGTCTCGTCCAAGCCGTCGAACGGAGAGTTTCCTCTTTATTTGTAGTAACTTCAAAAAGGGCCGCCTGGTTTGTCTGTCACGGGTCGGAAAACACAAATTCTTGACAGCATTTGGGAAAAAAGCTCTTTACAGAGGCCCAACTGCGTGTTATCTTCCCCAAAAGCTAGCTCATAATGTGGCTTTGGTCTTTGGGATCAAGGGGTTAGTTGTTGACATAAGGGTCGGTCTTCGTGTAAAAAAGGGCAAGGCTAGATAAGCCTTACCTAGTCCGGCATGCTTTCTTTTTTAGTTATCTCGCGCGTGCGAGATTGTTGAGTCAAAGACGGGTAGTAGTTTCCGTCTACTGTTAGACTATTAATAATCGTAGCGCGCTTCCACAAAACTTGTTCACTTGTACGGGAGGAAATGATGATTAGCAGAACTTGGAGCCGTAAGTCTATCGCATTCTGTGCCGCGGTTGCCGTGTTAAGCGCGTATTCAATGGTGGCACTGGCAACACCAGGACAGAAAGCAGCGTCGGGGGAGCTTTCGGTTTCCGGGCAAGTCACCGTTAACGGTCAGGCGGCTATTTCGGGTGCCACTGTTTTCTCTGACAGCGTAATTGCAACGGGGGCGAATAGCAGTGCGACCGTTAGCCTTGGAAAGCTTGGTCGCGTTGAATTGTTTCCCAACACGAGCGTCAAACTGAGTTTTGCTGACGCCAATATTTCAGCCTCGCTGGATGCGGGCCGAATTCAAGTGGCGACGCTGGCCGGTACGGCGGTGATCGTGACCGCAAAAGATGGCGCGGCAGTGGCTGACGCACAACAAGCGGCCACCTTTATGGTCGACGTTGAATGCGGCAACATGATCGTTGCTTCTCAGGGCGGACTCGTCGAGTTGAGGTCAGCTGGCAAGGCGAAAGCAGTTGCGGCTGGAACTTCTGAGTCGGCCGGCACTCCGCAGCCTGGAACGCGTTGTACGCGCCTGACCAAGGCGGACACCTTCGGTCACCTGAGCGGTGGTGCGTTGGCTGCTCTCTTGCTGGCGGCTGGCGGTGCTGTTGCCGCGGCGATTCTGGCGACGACACACAATAACGACCTGAACTTCGGTGGTTCGGTCACCGTAGTTAGTCCCACTAAGTAAGTAAAGCCGATTTCGGCTGATGACGCGCATGTCGCGCGGCAATTGAGTACAACTTTGCGGGTCACGCGTCAATGGCGCGCGTGGCCCGTAAATTTTGGTTAGGGCAGAGAATTCGATCGGGTAAGAGCACGCGAATGCACATTGCCGTCATCGGCTCCGGTTATGTGGGACTTGTAACTGGAGCATGCTTTGCTGAGTTCGGCGTGGATGTAACCTGCGTCGACGTAGATGCTGAGAAAATAGCCCAACTCGCTCTCGGGAATACCACAATCTACGAGCCGGGGCTCGATCAGCTCGTCAAGAAAAACCTGCAGGCGGGAAGGCTTCGATTTACCACTGATAGCCCGTCCGCTATTCAGCAATCCCTGGTGATCTTCCTCGCCGTCGGCACTCCACCAAAGCCTGACGGATCCGCTGATCTTTCCTACGTCGAAGATGCCGCGCGAAAAATCGCCGAACACATGGATAGCTACAAGGTGGTGGCTACCAAGTCTACGGTTCCGGTCGGAACCGGAAAGCACCTGGCTTCCCTGATCAGCAAACACCAGCCCAGACCCGTCGAGTTCAGCGTAGTCTCAAATCCGGAATTCTTGCGCGAGGGTGCCGCGATCAGTGATTTCATGCGGCCGGATCGGGTCGTGATTGGGAGCACTGATCAAGACGCAATCGCTATTATGCGCGATCTCTATCGCCCCCTTTACTTGATCGAAACTCCGTTTGTTATTACTTCGGTTGAAGGCGCGGAATTGATTAAGTACGCCGCGAATGCCTTCCTGGCCACTAAGATTTCCTTCATCAATGAGATTGCAAATCTTTGCGAGAAGGTCGGTTGCGACGTCCATGAAGTAGCGCGGGCCATTGGCATGGACCGGCGGATCGGAAGCAAGTTCCTCCACGCCGGACCCGGCTTCGGTGGATCGTGCTTTCCCAAAGACACGCGCGCTTTCTCTGCGATCGCTCGCCAGTTCTCGGCGCCAAGTCGAATAGTCGATGCGGTGATCGAAGTCAATTATCAGCAACGACTCTCGATGATTCCAAAGATTGACAGTTTAGCGGGAGGGTTAAGTGGGAAGAGAATCGCCGTGTTGGGATTGGCCTTCAAACCCGAAACCGATGACATGCGGGACGCTCCGTCAGTCGAGATCATCCGCGGTTTAGTTGAACGTGGCGCGGCGGTGAGCGCCTACGATCCCGTCGCCGTTAACGAGGCACGAAAAGTCTTGCCGGAAATCGAATACGCGGATGATGAGTATGAAGCCGCCACTGGAGCTGAGGTGCTGGTCTTTATGACGGAGTGGAACCAGTTTCGTGCCCTGGATATGGAACGAATTCGCGGACTGATGAAGGTCCCAAGGATTGCCGACCTGCGTAATATTTACGAGCCGGCAGACATGCGCGAGATGGGCTTTGAATATGTCGGGGTAGGGCGGTAGACGACCAATGCCACTGTCTGGGGTAGCTTTAGTTACTGGAGGCGCCGGCTTCATAGGTTCCCACATTGCGGCCGCATTGGTCTCCGGCGGCCTTCGCGTTCGCATCATCGATGACCTCTCAACCGGACATCGCGAGAATATAAGCGAAATTGGCGGCGACATTGACTTCATTCAAGCAAGTCTCACCGATAGCAAAGCACTGAGTCGTGCGCTCGAGGATGTCGAGCTAGTCTTCCACGAAGCCGCTATTCCTTCGGTGCCGCGCTCAGTAGCTAAGCCTAAAGAAACACACGAGGCCAGCGTCAACGCTACCTTTTCGTTGTTGCTGGCCGCCCGGGATCAAGGGGCTCGGCGCATGGTTTACGCCGCTTCGAGCTCAGCCTACGGTGACCAGCCGGAGTTGCCCAAGCATGAAAAAATGCGGCCTGATCCGTTGTCACCGTACGCGGTCGCCAAGTTGGTGGGCGAGTACTATTGCCAGGTGTTCAGTCGAGTGTACGGGCTGGAGACCGTCTCGTTGCGCTACTTTAATGTCTTCGGACCACGGCAGGATCCCGGCTCACAATACTCAGGAGTGATTTCCCGCTTCATCGATGCGCTCTTGAACGGAAAACAGCCAACGATATACGGGGATGGTGAGCAGTCTCGCGACTTTACCTACATTTCAAATGTAGTAGACGCGAATCTCAAAGCTGCTGAGTCGGCCGCGGCGATCGGCCAGGTAATTAACATCGCCAACGGCGAACGGGTGACGATAAATGAAGTTTTTGAAATGGTGAAAAAGCTTACTGGTCGCGCCGAAATACAGGCTGAGTATGCCCCACCGCGAACCGGCGACGTGCGCGATAGCCTGGCGGATCTAAGCCATGCGCGTTCGCTGCTGGGATACAGTCCGCAAGTCGGCCTTGAGCAAGGTCTGCGCTTAACGATTGACTGGTGGGCCAGCAGTCGCTTCAGCAAAGGAGCCGATTGAGCGCTGGCCGCCGCCGCCGCCATGAACGAATCAATCAGTGACCCTGCGACAGCTTGCCAATCAGCGAGAACATTGGCAGGTACATGGCGATAACGATTGAGCCGATGGTGACCCCCAAAAATCCAATTAGCGCCGGTTCCATAAGAGTCAAGAGATTGGCGATGGCCGCGTCCACTTCCTGTTCGTAGAAATCAGCAATTTTTCCCAGCATCGCATCCAGAGCGCCAGTTTGCTCACCGATGCCGACCATCTGCGACACCATGTGCGGAAAGATGTCAGCGGCGCGCAGCGGCTCGACAAAACTCTTTCCCTCCTCGACGGCCGTGCGAATACTGATAATACCCTCCTCGATAATTACGTTTCCGGCAGTACGCGCGGTGATATCGAGCGATTGCAGAATCGGGACGCCGGAGGAAAGCAGGGTCGAGAGTGTCCGTGAGAACCGTGCAATTGCGATCTTCAAAAAGATCGGGCCGAGAATAGGAATTTTCAAAAGGATTGAATCTATCCGCTTATGTCCACTGGGTGTCTTGTAGTAGAAGGACACCGCCACCGTAGCTCCGATAATCACGACCAAGAGACACAGGCCGCCCCAGCCCGCCAGAAAGCTGCTGAAGCCAACCACGATACGCGTCGGCAGGGGAAGTGGCTCTCCTGGACCGAGCAGGCCCATAAAGATGTTCTGAAACTGCGGAATCACTACGATCATGATCACGGCGATGGCAACGATTGCGAGTAGAATGACCGCAGCCGGGTATATCAACGCTGAAACGACGTCGCGCTTCAGCTTAACAATCTTTTCGATGAACGTAGACAGGCGCTGCAAGATCAGGTCGAGGATACCGCCGGTCTCGCCGGCTTCAACCATGTTCGAGTAAAGTTGATCGAAGACCTTCGGATGCCGGCTCATTGCGGCTGCCAGCGTCGAGCCTTCCTCGACGTCTTGTCGAACCTGCGCCAGAACCTGCTGGAAATACTTGCTCTGTTGTTGCTGGGAGAGAATGTCCAGGCATTGGACCAGTGGCAGTCCAGCATCAATCATGACTGAGAATTGACGGGTGAAGATGGCCAGATCTTTCGATTTGACTTTCTTGCGCCCGGCGAGTTTGGGGATTCCGATCTCGCGCCCTTTTTCTTTCACCGAAGTGAGCGTGACCTGCTCGCGACGCAATATTTGGCGCAACGCTTCGCGGTTGTCCGCGACGCGTTCCCCAGCCACGATCTCGTTCATGCGGTTGCGGCCCTTAAAGACGTAGGTTGGCATTTCTCAGCACTCCGTTTCTGTCTGTTTCTCTACTGCCGGCCAGACGCTGACCGCCGGCAACTATTTTCGCGGAAGTCCACGGCTGGCCTGCGAATAGGCAGGCGGCATACCCGGTCTGGGCAGCGAGCCGTTTCCATTGTTTAAGCCGGCGCCGCGATCAATTAGATCGCGCAATTCGTTGGCGTTCGAGGAGCGTTGCATTGCCAGCTCTCTGGTAATCAGACGCTTGTGGAAAAGAGTAGCCAACGATTGATTGAAGGTCTGCATTCCGTGCACATCCTGGCCCGTCTGCATCATTGAATAGATTTGATGGACCTTGTCCTCACGAATCAAATTTCTGATGGCTGCATTGGGAATCAGGATCTCCATAGCCAGGGCCCGGCCGCGGCCATCGGCGCGGGGAAGCAGAGTCTGGCAAAGGATGCCCTCGAGCGTAAGCGACAACTGCGCGCGTACCTGAGCCTGTTGCATTGAAGGAAACACGTCGATGATGCGGTTGATGGTTGAAACGGCCGAGTTCGTATGCAAGGTCGCAAACGTCAAGTGGCCGGTCTCAGCGATCCGCAGCGCTGATTCTATGGTTTCAAGATCGCGCATTTCGCCGACCAGCACTACATCAGGATCCTGCCGCAAGGCCGTGCGCAGCGCTTCAGCAAAGCCTTTTGTGTCGGCGTTGACTTCGCGCTGATTGACGATGCAGTTCTTGTGATTGTGAAGGAACTCAATCGGGTCCTCGATAGTCAGGATGTGTTCGTGGCGCTCTTTGTTGACCTTGTCGATCATAGCCGCCAGAGTTGTTGATTTGCCTGAACCGGTAGGGCCGGTGACCAGGACCAGTCCGCGGGGCTTAGCACAAAGATCCTTAACTACAGGCGCCAGACCCAAATCGTCGAACGATTTGATCTCGTAAGGAATTGCCCGGAAAACCGCTCCCACGGCGCCGCGCTGATTGAAGATGTTGGCGCGAAAGCGCGAGAGGCCCTTTACGCCAAACGAAAAATCAAGCTCGAGGTTTTCTTCAAAGCGATGCTTTTGCGCGTCCGTGAGAACGGAATAGGCCAACTGCTTCGTTTCGGAGGAACTCAGGTGCCGGTATCCATCCAGGGGGTGAATTTCGCCATGGACGCGAACCAACGGCGCAGTACCTGTCGTGATATGGAGATCAGAGCCGCCCAGCTCGGTTAGCTTGTGAAGCAACTCTGACAGAGAAATTTGCGGAGGATTTTCCATTGTGTCCGTTTCCTTCAGTGGACTAAATAGTGTATCGGGTAGCCGGCAAAAGGGTTACCTGCTTGCTCCCGTGGTTCGGAAATCAGAAATGAATTTCTCCGCGTCCCCGGCTATCTTTTGTGTAAGCCCGCCCGTCGTACGGGTCGTTAGGGAATAAACGCGGCCGTTGATTTCGGTAAAGTAGTAATTCCACAACTGCTCGGGCTTTCCGTCGCTGGTCGCAGGAGTCTGGGCGATCACCTCAAATACGCGGTGGCCCCCGATCTCGCGCTGGCGATCGTTAACAACCCAACCGCCGGCGCTGATCATTCTGTCGATGACTGAGCGTCGCAGATCTGTGAAGGTCACGCCCCCCAGCATTCTTCTTTGCTCGCGACCGATGACCTGGTCAACATTCGACGGCGCGACGGCCACGACTGCGAAGGTCGCCTGGGCCTCCGGCGTTCCGTTTGGGGGTGCGATCCG
>Ga0193749_1000147_pt1 | contig 9776 bp, 10 predicted proteins | sample L1s2metaG_FD_145081 | JGI IMG/M metagenome (GOLD analysis project Ga0193749, IMG submission 145081) | Soil microbial communities from a riparian zone of the East river system, Colorado, United States - L1s2 | ecosystem: Environmental > Terrestrial > Soil > Riparian zone | place: USA: East River...
TGGCGAAAGACTAATAAAATCAATTTGGATTTTTGCTGGTGGTGCGGCCGAGAGGACTCGAACCTCCACGGGTTGCCCCGCTAGCACCTCAAGCTAGTGCGTCTACCAATTCCGCCACGGCCGCATGTGGGGTGGTTTGTGAAAGCCACGCCAGGCGGCGCATGTAACAGCTAGAATCTTGCCCGACAAGGTCGTCCGGCCCGGCTTCGCCACCGCACCGCGGTGCGGTATTCTCGCACCCGGTAAAAACCATGAGTGGAACGGCAAATACCCGCGGCGAGCTGACCATCGGCCTTTTGCCTTCGGCCGGCTTATCGCCGGTCGAGTGGCGCGTGAGCGATGGCTTGATTGCTTACGACCACGCGCTCGCGGTCATGGCGGCGCGCGCAGCGGCGATCGCGCGCGGCGAGGCGTCAGAGCTGGTCTGGCTTCTCGAGCACCCAGCCCTCTATACCGCCGGCACATCGGCGCGCCCCGAGGAATTGATCGAGGCGCGCTTTCCGGTGCACACAGTCGGCCGCGGCGGCCAATTCACCTATCACGGGCCCGGCCAGCGCGTCGGTTATCTCATGCTCGACCTCAAGCGCCGCGCGCCGGACGTGCGCCGCTTCGTCGCCACGCTGGAAGAATGGATCATCCGCACGCTCGGCGCTTTCAATGTGCGCGGCGAGCGGCGCGGCGATCGTGTCGGCGTTTGGGTTCGCCGGCCCGATAAAGGGCACGGCTTTGAGGACAAAATCGCCGCGATCGGCGTTCGTGTGCAGCGCTGGGTGACGCTGCACGGCTTTGCGCTCAATATCGAACCGGATCTGTCGCACTTTGCCGGGATCGTGCCATGCGGCGTAGCCGACCGTCGCTATGGCGTCACTTCGCTCGCCGAGCTCGGCTGCACGGCCGCAATGTCGGACGTGGATATGGCCTTACGCGCGGAATTCACGCCGCTGTTCGGCGCTAGTGTCCCGATTCCGAAGTTCGCAAGTATTTGCGGCGCTTCTGATGCGAACTTCGGAATCAAAGGGACCCTAGCAAATTTGTGATTCTAGTGTGGTTTTTGGATTTGAAGTTCCTATCCGAGCCAGCCGCTTAATCGTAGGAACTTCAAATCCACCACACTAGCGAGCGAAGCTCAGACGCTTCGCAGCACTGAGAATATTTCGCCGCCGCGGCGTAGCGCGATTTCGTCGGGTGTCGCCTCGCGCTGATCGATGGCGTCCACGCGCGCGCCGGGCGGGCCGCGCCGGCATTCTGCGATCATCGCGGCGACCTCATCCTCAGGCCCGCTAAGCAGCGCCTCGACCGAACCATCGCCGCGATTGCGCACCCAGCCTTCGATGCCGCGCTCGAGCGCCGTGATTTCGGTCCAGGCGCGATAGCCGATGCCTTGCACCCGGCCGCTGATGCCGATGTGGCGATGCACCTTCACGCAAATTCTCCAAGTTTAAATTTTCCAAGATTAAATTCTCCAAGACTGCGATGCCCGGCGCCGCGCGCCTGCTTCGGCAGCCAGCGCTGCAAAGAAGCTATGTAATAGGCGGGCAATTCCAATTCGCGGGCGGCCTGCACGACGATTTCCATATAGCCGGGCCGCGGCTGTCCGCGCGGACGCGCCCGCGCAACATAGACGAGGACCCGCTGGCGCTTGCCGGCGCGAAGGATCGGAAGCATTGCGGCCCGATACATTCCGCCGGCGATATTCTCCCACAGGTCGAGCGTGACGCGATCGCGCGCCGTGAGCCGCCAAAGGAGCCCGTGCACGCAGGCACGATGATACGGGTCGATCGAGGCGTAACCGTCCGCGGTGACGATAAAGCGGTAGCCTTCGAGGCGGGCGACGCCAAGCGGCACCGCGCTCGGCGCATGCTTGCGCATGACCGCGCGATGCATGTTCGAGCCATAGGCGAAATGCAGCATCGCGCCGATTTTAGCCAAACCGGGTTACGGCTGCTCCACGCTCGGCCGCGTCGCGGTCCACAGCGTGAAGAACAACGCGATCAAGATCGGCACGAATGCGCATAGCGTCAGGATACCGACCACGATCCACGCCAGATCATAATGAATTGACCCGAGAAGCGTCATTATAATGTAGAGAAACAGTATCAGCTCGAGCGCACTGGTCGCGCTAGCTCCACCTAAACCGCTTTCGGACCCGGCGAAAAAATTCGTCGCCAGAATTATTAGCAGTACGAGCGAAAGCACATAGACTAGCGCCACCGCGATCGCCAAGCCATGTCCGCGCGCTGCGTCGTGCAGCCGCCTCGCATGCAAAATGAACCACAGCCAGGTCAACACCGCTTGGACGGCAGCAAAGGGCCACAGTCCGGCGCGCGCGATGACATCCGGCACCGTGAGCCAATGCGAGGCCGCACCGGCGACATAGACAATGGCGACTGCGATCAGGAACGGTTGCGGTTGCAATCGCCCGCGCGGCGAGAGGAACGCTAAAGACTGCACCTGCTTCCTCCCATAAGCTTGATGGCGCGAGCGGGCGCTTACGCGAATTCCATCACGACGGCATCGACCGCGATACTGTCGCCCTGCTTCACCCGGATTTTCTTGATGATGCCATCGCGCTCGGCGCGCAACACGTTCTCCATCTTCATCGCCTCGATCACGGCCAGTGTCTCGCCGGCCTTAACTTCCTGACCTTCGCTCACGGCGAGCGAAACGACCAGCCCTGGCATTGGGCAGCGCACTACCTTCTCACTGCCGGAGAGCTTCTTGAGAGGCATCAGCCGAGCATAGGCGGCCTCGCGCTCGGTATAGACGAACGCTTTCACCTCGAAGCCGCGGTAGGCGAGCTCGAAGCCGTTCGGAATCATCCTCACATGCATGGCGACGCGCGTTTCGTCCACTGTGCCAAGCCAAACCGGCACGCCCGGCGCCCAGTTCGAGGATAGGCTACGCCGGACGCCGTCCGCGAAAGTCACCACGATCGCTTCGCCGTGATGTTCGACATCGGCGTGGATTTCTTCTGGTCCCAGCCAGATGGCGCGGCGCCGCTCGCGCGTGACCGCACTATTCAATTGGTCGGAGATTTGCCTTTTGCGCTCGCCGAGGGTGTGATCGATCGCGGCGGCAACCGCGGCGATGGTCTGCGCCACTGCGCCTTGCGGCACGGTACGTTCGAAACCGCGAGGAAATTCTTCGGCAATGAAAGCCGTGCTCAGCTTGCCGGCACGCCAGCGCGGATGCTGCATAATCGCGGCAAGGAACGGGATGTTGTGGCGGATGCCTTCGATCGTGAAGGCGTCGAGCGCGTCGGCCTGCGCATCGATCGCCGCAAGCCGGGTCTTCGCGTGAGTGACAAGCTTGGCGATCATTGGATCGTAATAGAGCGAAATCTCGCCGCCCTCGGTCACGCCGGTGTCGTTGCGGACCGTGCCGCCGCCGCCGACCGCTTCGGTCGGCGGGCGATAACGCACCAGACGGCCGATTGACGGGGCGAAATTACGATAGGGATCCTCGGCATAGATGCGAGTTTCGACCGCCCAGCCGGATAGTTTCACATCGCTCTGCTTGAGCTTGAGCTGCTCGCCGGCGGCGATCCGGATCATCTGCTCGACGAGATCGATGCCGGTGACTAGCTCGGTCACCGGATGCTCGACCTGCAGCCGTGTGTTCATCTCCAGGAAATAGAAACTGCGATCCTGACCGGCGACGAACTCAACGGTGCCGGCGCTGTCGTAGCCCACCGCCTTCGCCAGCGCGACCGCCTGTTCGCCCATCTGCTTTCGGGTCTTGTCGTCCAACAGCGGGCTCGGCGCCTCCTCGATGACTTTCTGATTACGGCGCTGGATCGAGCATTCGCGCTCGCCGAGATGAATAACATTGCCGTGCTTATCGCCCAAGACCTGGATTTCGACGTGCCGCGGATCGGTGATGAATTTCTCGATGAAAACCCGGTCGTCGCCGAAACTCGATTTCGCTTCGGAGCGAGCACGGGCGAAATTTTCTTTGACCTCCGTTCGGCTCAAAGCGATGCGCATGCCCTTGCCGCCGCCGCCGGCGGAAGCCTTGATCATGACCGGGTAGCCAATTTGCTCGGCGATAGCGACGGCCTGCTCATCGTCCTCGATCACGCCGAGATGCCCGGGAACGGTCGACACTTTGGCGCGCGACGCCGCCTTCTTCGATTCGATCTTGTCGCCCATGGCGGCGATCGCTTTGGCATTGGGCCCGATAAACACGATACCGGCTGCCGTCAGCGCGGCCGCGAAAGCCGCCCGCTCGGAGAGAAAGCCATAGCCCGGATGCACCGCCTCGGCGCCGCTCATCTTGCAGGCCGCAACGATCTTGTCGATGTCGAGATAGCTCTGAGCAGCGGGCGGCGGGCCGATCGCAATCGCCGCATCGGCCATCTCGACATGAAGCGCGTCGCGGTCAGCGTCGGAATAGACTGCGACCGTCGCGATGCCCATGCGCCGCGCCGTCTTGATAATCCGACAGGCGATCTCACCGCGATTGGCAATCAGGATTCGTTTGAACATGCCGAGATGAATCCTGCGAGTAGACTTTTTGCTGTGCGGCGCTGCCCCGGAAATGTCAATGCGCCGCCAATGCTAGGCGACGGCACTCACGAGCACTTCGCCCTCGATCGGCTCAGTTGGCGACGCAAGGAGAGCGCGAGGTTATCTTTGATCCAAGGCATCAGCGTCGCCGTGGAAGTGTCGGCGACGGTTTTGTTTGTGAACAGCGATACCGCGATGATTGTGTCCTCGGCGCCGGCGATCAGGTAGTACCCCTTGAAGCAGCGCGCTTGGCAAATTCGCCGGCCATGCCTGGTTTAACTTTGGCGCGCCGTATCGCGGCGAACAGCTTCTCGGTCATCGCAGCCCCCTTCTTTTAATCAGTCGACGTGAACGTTGGCCTTCTCGATAACCAGGCGGTAAGTCGCCAGTTCGCGTTTGATCTTGGTGTCCAGTTCGGCCGGCGTCGACGGAATTGTTGACACGCCGCCGGCGGCAAAGCGCGCTTTGACATCCGCCATATTGAGGATTTCGACTACCTTGGCCGACAGTTTGTCGATGATCGGCTGCGGCGTTGCTTTCGGCGCCAGCAAGGCGGTCCAGTTCGAGGCGTTAACGGCGCCCGCGCCCTGTTGCGCCAGTGTCGGCCATTCCGGATTGAGCGGCGAACGCTCGCCAGTCGTCACCGCCAGCACGCGGATTTTGCCGCTTGGCACATGCGGCGCCACCGTCGAGCTTGCCAGGATGCCAAGCGGAATGTCGCCGGCGACCAGCGCCTGCGCCGCTGGTGCGCCACCCTTGTACGGCACATGCACGAATTTTGTGCCCGTATTCAGCGCGATCGATTCCAGCACCAGCTGATTGATACTGCCATAACCGGGCGTACAGACATTGAGCATGCCAGGCTGGGCTTTGGCCGCGGTAATCACGTCACCCACCGACTTGTACGGCGCATCGCCATTCGCGGCGAGAACCATAGGCGCATCGCTGACGGCGCTGATCGGCGCCAGATCACGCCCGACATCGTACGGCACCTCCTTGAACAGCGCCGGATTGATGGCGACGTCGCCGGTGGTGACCATGACCAGCGTGTAACCATCGGGCGCCGCGCGCGCCACATCCGTCACGGCAATGAAGCCATTGCCGCCGGGCCGGTTCTCGACGATGACTTGCTGACCCCACGCTTCAGTCAGCTTGGCGCCGAGCAGCCGCGCGGCAATGTCGGAAATGCCGCCGGGCGCATAGGGCACCAGAATGCGGATCGGCCGCGCCGGATAATCCTCGGCAAGGACCGGTGCCGTGGCTAGCGCCAGCAAAGTAAGTGCAATTCCAATGATACGGCGCATCATCATCTCCAGATTGTCCGTTGGCGCCGGTGTCAGCGCAGCCACAGCGACAGAAACAGAGCGAGTGCGAGCAGCGCCGCAACGCCTTGCCAAAACCGTAACGGCGAACGCTCATAAAGTGTCTGCGGCCGACGCGGGACAGCCGGCGCATGAGAAGGTCCGGCCTCCATTTCGAGGGCAAACTCCATCACATCGCGGAACCGCTCGGCAGGATCGGTAGCTATCGTGCGCCCGAGCGCCGTCTGCAGCCAGGCCGGCAAATCCGGGCGCAGTTCGGCAAGCGGTGTCGGACGACTGCGCCGCGGGGGGCTGACGGCATCGAGATTGCCGTAGGGAAATTCGCCGGTGAACGCGCGGAACATCGTTATGCCAAGTGCATAGATGTCGGTCGCCTCGTTGCCCGGCTCGCCGGCAAACATTTCTGGCGCCATATAGGCCATCGTGCCGGGAATATCTTCTGGCGGAAAATCTTCCAGGCCGGGCACCCGCACGACGCCAAGGTCGATCAGCTTGAGCGATCCTTCGCGCTCGAGGATGATGTTGTCCGGCTTGACGTCACGGTGGATGATGCCGGCGCGATGTAACGATGCAACGCCGCGAGCCAATTTGATCGCGATGTTGCGCCCCTCCTCCAAGCCGACCAGCGGCCGGCGCGCCAGGCGCGTCGACAATAGCTCACCCTGATAGAGCGGCATCACGGTATAGAGGCAGGTCTGCCGTCCCGGCGGCAGTTCGATGATCCGCCCGATCCAAGGACTGTTGACGCGGGCGCCGACCCAGGCCTCGCGCACGAAGGCGGCGTGATAGGTCGCCGCGGCGGCGACCTGCGGCTTCGGAAACTTCAGCGCCACCTCGCCGCCCTCGACTTCGTCAACCGCGCCGAACAGACGCGTATAGCGTCCATCGGAGATCAGAACTTTCAGTACGAAGCCGTCGACCGTCTGACCGTCGATCGGCACCGGGATCAGCGGTAATTGCATGATGTCGGCGCCAACCGTGGCGGAATCGGCCGAAGGCAACTCGACAATGTCCATAACAAGCGCGGTGCAATTGTCCGTGCTGCCGGACTGCAGCGCAGCTGTGACGAGCGCGCGGGCGGAATCGTCGGACGCGGACCGGGCGCGAAGAATGTCGGTCATGGCTTCGGCACCCAACACCGCATGAACGCCATCGCTACAGAGCAGAAAGCGATCATGCAGCGCCACAGGATGCGCGGCGTAATCGAGCCGCACCTCAGTTTCCACGCCAAGGGCGCGAGTGAGGACATTGGATCGCCCGCTGGCATCTTCGCGCACGTGGTCGGTCGTGAGGCAGGTAAACCGATCGCCACGCAAACGATAAGCGCGGGTGTCGCCGACATGCAGGACATGGGCGATGCGGCCGCGCAGCACCACCGCGGTGAAGGTGCAGCCCATGCCGCTCAGTTTGCTGTCGCGGCGGGCTTGCGAAAAAATCCAACTATTAAGCGCGCTGAGCACCGTAGCCCCGGCGCGGCGAACCTCCATGGTCTCGGGCAGGTCGCAAAATCCATCCAGAAAGCCGCGCACTGCGGTCTCCGCCGCCACCCGGCCGCCTTTGGCGCCGCCGATGCCGTCGGCGATCGCGGCGATGATGTCGCGCCGCGGCCTCGGCAATTCCATGCCGAAGACAGCGCCGGCGAAATCTTCGTTGCGTTCACGCGGCCCCGTCTCGGAGGCAAAGCCCACGCTCGCTTTGACGGCGGGCGACCCCTCAGCCATCGCCGCCATTCCAGCGATAATGCGTGGCTGCTGGCGGCGGCCAGCGCTCCAAATGCTGAGACCTCGGTTGGGATGAGACGAATGTCGACGGCGCCACTGCAGCCGCGGCGTCAATTGTCGAGCTTGCAGTGATCATAGAGGAAATAGCCGCCGGTGCTCGAGGCCACGACCACAGTGAGATTTCCAGATTTGCGATCAAGGGTATAATTGCCGCCATCCGAAGCGTCGTGCCATGAAATTTTGCCCTCGGTGATGCGGGCCGGATAGGAATCGACGGTGCTGCGCTCGTAATCGATGCGGATCTGCCAATGCGTCCCGCTGGCCGGATTGGTGCAGGTTACCGCGCTAACGGCTGCCCAAGCTCCATTTTGCCAATTTCCCCATAGGGCCAATGCCCCAACAGATACTGCCAATACCAGAGCCAATGGCTGAGTCCTGATTAGAGCGGCCCCCATTTCCCTGCCTATTTTATGTTCACGATGCGAAGTTTCTAGTCACGGAGCGCCCGATTTGCTGCCAGCTGACGGGGAAATCCGGTCCGGCAACGCTCGCTTAACTGGCATATTTTTTGCGACCGCTCAAACGTCGGCCCGTGTGCCGTCGGCGCACTGAGGGCATTTTTTGGGGAAAGGCACATGGCACTCACACCATCACCACAGTGGCTGGATACCGGCAATAATGCGTGGCAGTTGGCGGCGGCGACCTTCGTCGGGCTGCAGAGCATTCCGGGTCTGACCGTCCTCTACGGCGGCATCGTCAAAAAGAAGTGGGCGATCAATTCCGCCTTCATGTCGATGTACGCATTTGCATCGGTCTTAGTCGTCTGGGTCTTGTTCGATTACAACATGGCGTTCGGGCCGGCATGGCTATCGATAGCCGGACAAAGCTTTCTTGGCACACCTGGTCTAGGAACATCAGCGGCGTTCACGCTCGGCCAGGCGATCGTACCAGAAGCCGCATCGGGGATGCCGGCACTCACTTTTCCCATGGCGACCCTCATGTACTTCCAGTTCGTGTTCGCCGCGATAACTGTCATCATTCTTGCCGGTTCACTGCTAGGCCGTATGAATTTCACGGCCTGGATGATCTTCTGCCCGGTATGGATGACGCTGGTCTACACCGTAGGGGCGTTTAGCCTCTGGGGTGGCGGCTGGCTCGCCGGCCTGGGCGTGGCAGACTTCTCGGGCGGCTACGTGATCCATCTCGCTGCCGGAACGTCTGGCTTTGTCGCCGCGGCGGTGATCGGCCCGCGGCTTCAGGCCGACCGTGACAATTTCCCGCCGAACAGCCTCTTGATCACGTTGGTCGGCGCCGGAATCCTTTGGATCGGCTGGAACGGCTTCAACGGCGGCGACCCGTACTTCGCCAATGCTGATGCCGGCGCGGCGGTGCTCAACACCAATACCGCGACCGCGGTCGGCCTCCTGGTTTGGACGCTGATGGACAAGATGGCCTACGGCAAGCCATCGGTGCTTGGCGCCGTCAACGGCATGATCGCAGGCCTGGTGGCGATCACACCGGCCGCCGGTTACGTCGACGGCTGGGGCGCGATCATCATCGGCATCGCCGCGGGCATCATTCCCTGGCTCAGCATGAACAAACTGCAGAAGACCCGGTTGATGATGAAAGTGGACGATACGCTCAGCGTGTTTTCCACCCACGGCGTCGCCGGCCTCACCGGCGGACTGCTGGTTGGCATACTGGCGAACCCGGACATGCTGATGTACATCGGCGCCGATAAGGACGCGCCGGGCGTCAACATTACCGGCCTGCTCTACGGCAATCCTTCTCAGCTTTGGCTTCAGGCAGCGGGCGCGGCGTTCATCATCGTCTACAACGCGATCGCCACCTACATCATCCTCAAGGTGATCGGCATGATCGTGCCGTTGCGCATGGACGAAGCCACTCTGAAGGTCGGCGACGACGCGGTGCACGGCGAGACCGCCTACGCGATCGGCGCCGAAGGCGAGTAATCGCTTCGTTGCTTTGGCTTGCGGGCGCAGCATCGCCCGCAAGTTAGTCCTCCCGCCGCGTAGTTGCGCGGAAACTTTGGCGGCCCGGTTCGGGCCGCCTTTTTTATTCAGGATCAATTCCGGGGGAGACGTCCACGCTGCAAAATGGCGGCGTCACACGAGTGTCACCTGGCCTCGTCACAACGGCACATTCCCGCTTTTGCACGGAGCTCCGTCATGCGCTGGCCGCTTCTCCTCGGTACCGCAATCCTG
>Ga0193749_1000149_pt1 | contig 9687 bp, 11 predicted proteins | sample L1s2metaG_FD_145081 | JGI IMG/M metagenome (GOLD analysis project Ga0193749, IMG submission 145081) | Soil microbial communities from a riparian zone of the East river system, Colorado, United States - L1s2 | ecosystem: Environmental > Terrestrial > Soil > Riparian zone | place: USA: East River...
CTTGCGGCCCAGTTTAGTATCTTCAGCGAGAAACACTTCACCCATGCCGCCCGCGCCGAGCTTTTCGAGAATTCGGTAACGAGAAATGGATGTCAGGTTCAAACTGGATCGCGTCCTATTTCAACAAGATTAACTGCTCGAGCCTGGCTGAGTCCGCGCCGGCAATGTGAACGATCTTAGTCTTCGAGGCGGCTCCCGAGATTATCTCAACCGCATTTTGTGGCAGCTTGAAAGCTTTTGCCAACATTCGAATCAGCTCCCGATTAGCGGCGCCCTCCACCGGAGGCGCGGCAATCCGAATTCTCAGCGCGCCATTATACTCACCGGCAATCTCAGTACGCGATGCACGAGGAACAATTCGTACTGCGAACGTGAGGCCGCGATCCTTTTCGGAATATTGAATCACTCGGCGGAATATTAAATCGCGAAGCGCAAAAATGGTAAACGGAGGATCGTGGGCGCCGCAGGTAAAGAGCAGCTTTTCGAAGGCTGCGAACACCTAAAAGAATTCCAGCGGCAAGCCGCGCAGAAGGGTCCCCGCTACAGCGGCCTTACAAAGCCAGAGTATAAGGAACGCAACGATGGGAGAAATATCAAACATGCCGACCGGCGGAATTGTTCGTCGCAAGGGACCCAGCAACGGCTCGGTTGTTCTGACGAAAAAACGCATTAGCCGGTTCGCATAACTCATTCCCACGAATGAAAAAATAATTCGAATGAATATTGCGAGTGTGTACAGGCTAAGAAAGCCAAAAAGCAGATAACCGAAAATGGCGACAGTTGCTCCAATATGCCGCGTCGATCCCGCGAGAATAATTCCGGCGAGCGTGTTCAGCACGCCCGACACCACCAGAATGACCATATAACCGGCGACAATTATCAGAATCACAGCAACGAATGGCGCAACTTTCGGATCGAGCCTGAACCCCCTGAGCATCGCTCGCACGGGAGCCAGGACCGGTTCAGTGGCTCGGCGGAGCGTGACCGCCAACCAACTGAAGGGATTTGCATCCCTATAGTTTAAGACAGAGCGCAGCAATACCAGCACGATGCCCGCCACAATAATTGCGATGAGGCCCCGGATATAAAAAGAAAGTAACTGAATAATTTGCATGAACTTCTCAGAGTTCAGTCTTCGATACTCTGGTTCCGAAGATTGCGGTGCCGATCCGCACGATCGTGGCGCCCTCTTCAATAGCCACCTGGTAATCGTGAGTCATTCCCATGGAAAGCTCTCCGCTCTGATTACCAAAAGCGCCCTGCGCACCAAGCTCGTCACGCAGTTCGCGCAGGCGGCGAAAGAACGGGCGCGCCTGTTGAGGATCATCAAAGTACGGAGGCAATGTCATCAGACCCGTCAAGCGCACTCGCCGTAACTGTTTGACGGCAGCTACGATTCTCGGCAGGTCACTTTCACCTGCTCCTGATTTCGTCGCCTCTTGTCCCAGGTCAACCTGAATCAGTACCGGCAATACTTCCCGGTTTACCTCGCCACAAACACGATCCAGCCGCTGCGCCAACGCCAACGAATCCAGTGAGTGAATTACGTCGAACAACTCAACGGCGCGCCGGGCTTTGTTCGATTGCAAATGTCCAATCAGATGCCAGCGCACGGCCTTTCGGCCTACTTCGGGGATTTTTGTTTCTGCTTCCCCCACGCGATTCTCGCCAAGGTCGGATACTCCCACCGCGATCGCTTGCTGTATGGTTTCGGCAGAATGCGTTTTGCTCACCGCGACGAGCGTGACGTTGTCCGGCCGCCGATTAGCGCGGAGCGCGGCCTCTGCTATCTGTTCATGGACGTGCTCCAGACGCTGGTGGAGTTCTGCTTGACGCTGCGATTTTGAATCCATTCCGGCAACACAAATGAATGCCAACTATAACAATCGCTCTGACGGCCCGCAAACAGTGTTCGCCAGCGCACGCCATAAGAGGAGAGAATGAAACGATATCGTACGTCGATGATCGATCGATTGAAGCGCCGGCCTTTATTAATCAGAACTGGCGGCGCGGCATAGATCTTGTTGCATGAGCCGGGAGTAATATAGTATTCGTTTCTCTGCTGGAGGTGCTATGAACTTAATGAAACGCAATCGCAAGATGCTGTTGGTGGTGGCGAGCCTGTTTCTGTTGGCCGCGTTGCCGGCAATGAGCGTTGGCCAGGGACGTGGTCGAGGTCAGGAGAAAAAGCTCGACAAGTTTGTCAATGGTCACGACGCCCGTGACGGTCGTTGGGACGGCCGTGGTCCGCGCATTGGACGCCGATCCATTATCAGCAACATGATTATTCGGCAACGTCGTGCAGATAGGTTCCGCAATCGAGATTTCGAAAGGACCCAGCGATTCAGGAACCGAGAGTTACGCCGACGCGGTTTCGATAATGATCAGTTCCTGCGCTCGCAACGCTCGCGACAATGGAACCGCCGTTTTAATCGACGCGGTTTCTGAAAATAGGAGCAGAGCGCCCTCAGGTTAGCTTAAGAGAACTTGGAGGATGCATCATGAAATCAAGAGTTTTCTCGAAATTGTTTCATGGAGCGGTTTGTGCTCTCGTCTTGAGCACAATCTTCCCGGCAGCTGCTCTCGGTCAAAGAACTTGCGCGGCTCGATCGCATCGCAGCAGGATGGTTGTCTATAACTATCGGCCGAGGCCTTATGTGGTTTACCAACGCAGGCCTTATTACAGTTATCGGTCTTATACGAACAGCTATCCCCAGAGCTATTACGGCAGCCAATACTATACGTACGGCACATCTCAGCCGTACTACACTAATGGGTATTACTCGTATCGGTATTCGCAGCCGTACTTCGCTAATCAATACACTTATTCCTGGGCGAACCCGACTTATCGTTACAACGAATCCAGGTATCGCCACCGGCACCGCCGCAGCGACCTTCGGATCGGAATTGCATTGCGATAGCTGAAGAGAGTCGTGTCTTGACACTCCGTGATCCGGTTCGTATATTCGAACGGCACGGGGATGTGGCGGAACTGGCAGACGCGCAGGTCTCAGAAGCCTGTGATGGTGACATCGTGGAGGTTCAAGTCCTCTCATCCCCACCAAAATCTTTGGGCGAGCCTGGATGGCTCGCTCTTTTGTTTACCCGGGATGGAGCGCGGACATCCTGTCCGCCTGAGCGCGAAGCGCGAACTCATCTTGAACATAACCGGGCGGCCGAGCGTGCTGCTCACCTGGCGGACAGGATTTCCGCGCTCCACCAAACCTTACGGCTGCCGCTTTAGCTTTCCGCCAATCACAACGCCTACGGCCGCGAGAAACGGACCGAGAAACACAACCCATACCGGGTGCCTGGCTTTGCTCATCGCCTCCATGTTGGGAACATTTCCGGTCCGTATCTCATGAGTATCAGCGGGTCGCAACACCGTACTTGCACACGCAAGCGCGAGACCGAGCACCAATACTACGGCCGCGAGCGCCAACGTCGCCTTACCTCCTTTAGCAATTGCCGCGCAAACGAGACCGGCGATAATGGCAGTAACCAGAATCACTCCAAACTGCATCACAGTCCACCGGGTCGATGCCTCATATGACGCCGGCTTGAATGACCAGTTCGCACCCATCAACGTATAGATGGTCATGAAGAAGGCCACCTGCAGGATAAACATCGCTATATAACCGACAATTACTCCCAGCGCACTTCTGAGCATGCCATGACTCCTCTTTAACTAAGCTGATACTGCTTTTTGGGTTGCTCGTTTATCACGGGCAGCGGCCCCAGGCAAGCTTTTTTCATGATCGGCCGCGACATAATGCCAGGGAGTCGCAGCTTCGCAATTGTCCTGGCCTGCTTAAGCGATGTGCTGAAGCTGGTCGAATCATCATTGCTTCGCAATCGCGCTCCGTCCGCCGCGGAGGACGAATTTCTGAATCTTACCAGTCGCAGTCTTCGGTAATTCCCTAACAAACGTCACGCCTTGGGGGGCCTTGAAGTGCGCCAGATGCGTGCGCGCAAATTCGCGAAGTTCATCTTCCGTGGCGGACGCGCCGCTGCGCAGGACCACGAATGCGTGCGGTGACTCCCCCCAGCGCGGATGCGGCAAACCCACCACCGCTACTTCCTGCACTGCCGGATGACGCAGCAGGACGCCTTCAACTTCTACTGACGAGATGTTCTCGCCGCCGCTGATGATCACGTCCTTCAAACGATCACGAATCTCGATGTAGCCGTCCGGGTGCACCACGGCCGCGTCGCCCGTATGAAACCAGCCCCCTCGCATCGCCTGGGCCGTGGCTTCCGGATCGTTGTAATAGCCTGACATTACCACGTTGCCACGCACCACAATCTCGCCGACTGCATCGCCATCGCAGGGGACTTCCACGCCGGCCTCGTCGATGACAGCAGTCTCGCCTGAGGTAATCAACTCAACCCCTTGCCTGGCTTTGACGACGGCGCTTTCAAAAATTGAAAGTTGTTCATGCTCGGCTCGTGACTCGCAAACAGTAATGAAAGGAGCCGTTTCCGTCAGCCCGTACAAGTGCGTTACCGTCCACCCGAGTTCCTCTTCCAGGCGTTCAATTGTGGAAGCGGCCGGAGGCGCGCCGGCCGTCAACACACGCACGCCGCGCGGCGCCCTTCCGCGCACTTCTGCATCGGCATTCGCCAAAGCGATCAGCACCGTGGGCGCGGCGCATAGCATTGTGATCCGCTCGTTTTCGATCAGCTCGAACACCAGGTCCGGATCGACCCTGGGTAAACAGACGTGGGTAGCGCCAGCGGCTGTCACGGTCCAAACAAATGTCCAGCCGTTGGCATGGAACATGGGCAACGTCCACAGATAGCGATCCGCGCAGTCCATGTGCTCATGAACCAATGTTCCTACCGTATTCAGATAAGCGTTGCGGTGCGTAATCATCACACCTTTTGGCCGCGACGTGGTGCCGCTGGTGTAATTGATCGTCAGCAAGTCACTCTCCTGAATCTGCGGACGCACAAAACCGCCCGCGGCCTTGGCCAACAGCGCTTCGTAATTGAGCCATCCGTCTCGTGCGCCATCGAGCGCGACGAAGTGATCAACCTCAGGCAGTTGTGAACGAATACCCTCAACACTGGAAAGATAATCTGACTGAGCGCAAACCACTCGCGCGCCGCTGTGATTGATCAGGTAAGCGAAATCGTCGGGCGTCAGGCGATAATTGACGGGCACCAACACCGCGCCAATCTGGGGCACCGCATAAAAAGATTCGAGTTGCGCGTGGGTGTTCGGTGCGATGTAGGCGACCCGATCGTTTTGGGCCACGCCTAGTCTCTGGAGAGTTGATGACCAGCGATCACAACGATCGAAGAACTGCGCATACGTCAGACGCAGGTCGCCATCTACTACGGCTTCGCGCTCGCCGTAGAGCTTACGCGCGCGCCGCGCAAAATCCATTGGGGTCAAAGGAGTTTCCATCTTTGACTTCTCTTCGCAAAACCTTGTGAGGCATTTTCTTGTCAGCCGGTGCAGGAAAACCGGAGCACGATCCACGAAACCACACTAAGCAAGACTAATAGGAATGCCGATTTGAATTGTTTCGTGTGGGTTCGTGGATAGCTTTCACTGCTCTCCAGACTCTACTGTCTGTTTGAATGACTTACCCCAGCACGCCCGCCTCAATCATGGTTTCGACGATGACGGCTTGGCTTCTTTCGCTTTCGGCTTCGCTGTTTGTTCCTTCAGACATTGTTCGGCAAGCCCCAACGCTGTCATGGCTCGCAGCGACTTGTCTGCGAAATTAGTTGATTGATTCAAAGCGGCATCAAAGTTCAGCTTGCCCAACTCGCGCAGCGCACTTTCGGGATTGAAGCCGGGAGTTTGAAATGATGCGTAGCTACCGAAACTCTTTCCCTCGATCTTCCTCGTTACAAACGGGCGAGAGAAATCCGGCGCTTCAAGCCGATTAATAAGCTTGACCGCGTCGCCGAGAACTACCATCGCGCGATTGATGTCGAACTTGCTGTAGAGATAGGCTATGCCGAGGAGGGCCCGGGCTGTGACCATCGTCGCCGGCGCCTTTGCCGAGGCGTCAGCTACCTCGTCGAGCATTTCCCGTGCCTGCGTCTGATCCATGTCCTGCTTGAGCGACTCTTCGGCAATATGGAGATAAAGATAGGCCCGCTGGTCCAACTCATCGACTTTCGCAGCCATTTTTCGCGCCTCGTCGAGTTTTTTATCCTTAACCGCCGCCTCGGTCCGATTAAAAAAGAACCAGTTCAGTAGTTGCGAGCGCACCGTCGAATCTGAAATCTTATCGGCCACGCTGAGAATATGGTCCAGAGTTTCCTTCGCCGAAGCGCTGATGATTGCAGAGGTCAGTAGGCGATCGCGACTGTCCACATTTGGATTTTTCTCAGCCGCCTCGACTTTTTCATCAAATGTTGTCTTCGGCTCGATGTCTCTCTTGACGGTCTGACCTACGTCTCGTTGGTCATTCTGATTCAATCGTAGATAGATGTTTGTTTTGGCTTGTTCGGCGGCCGGGGCGAGGTCGGGCAACGACTGCTGAATTTGTTTTTCCAAACGCGTCAGGGCCAGCCACATTTGTCCGGGCTCAGACAGTCGGCGTGCTGTCGCTGGCTCCGAAGGATTTTCAATAAATTGCTCCACGCGGCGCAAGAGATTCCCCACGAACAAACGCTGGAGAGCGAGATTCGGCGTGAAGCCCTCGGGAACTCTGTAGACCGTGTACCCGGGCATCTCGCCGACCTCGCGATCATTAGCAAACGGATAAGATGACAAGTATAGAAGCCTCTCCATCGAAGCGTTGGCATAGGCATCCAGAGCTTCCCGATAGAATTGGTCCGCCGCCGCGCGGTTGACGGGTACCAGCTGGTAGAGGAAAAGAGGCAGATACAACGTGGCCGGATAACGTAAGCTACGCGCCGCAAAATTGAGGGCAGCCGTTTGATCGGAAGTCAGCAGAGCCAGGGCTATTCCTAATAGTTTCTCGTTGGTTTTGGCGTCTTCCCCCGCATCCTTAACGGTCTTGTCTTCGGCTTGCTGCTGTTCGTCCTTCAACAATTGTTCTGTGAGCTCTCTGGCCCAGGCCAGATCGCGTCTGGCAATGGCATTGATAACCGTGTAACGCTGATCAGGCACTCGTGCAACCGCAAAAGCACCTTCCTTTCGATCCTTGTCGCCCGTCTCTTTGTAGTTCTGCTGAGCCAGTTCGAGTGATTCCCTGAACACCGCGCGCGCTTTGTTTTGCTGGTACGGCCACAAAAGATCAGCCGCGCGAATCAACACGCTAATGCGTTGCACGGCGTTGTCGAAAGTTTTTGTGGCGTCGATTTGCTGTCGAATAATATCCAGCGCTTTGTCGCGAGTACACGACGACGGAGGTAGAGGCGCCGCGCCTTTTTCCTGGGCGGTGACCCCGGCGGCAAACATCAGGCCGCAGATACCGGAAAAGACGAGGGACTTTAAGGTGCTACGCATATCGATATACTCATTAAAGGCTCAGGCCCGGTGCCGACGCTATCACGCCGAGCTGACACTGACCCTCAAGCTTTGGGCAATCAGCGGCACAATCTTCCGCGGCACGTCGATCGCCGCCTTGATATGACGAGCATTGGTGAAGTGGCCCGCGACATAGATGCCGCGCACGTTGGTCTCGAAAGTTTCCGGATCATAGACTGGCATCTCGGTCAGTTTTCCCGAAGTAGTCTCTACCCCCAAACTTTTCAGCAGAGTCAGATCGGCGTCACTGCCCACCAACACAAAGACGACGTCGTTGGGAATCGTACGCTTCTCTCCCGTCTCAGTCGTGAGAGTAACTTCGTGCGCAGTAATTTCATCGAGGTGCAGGTAGAGGATCACCCGCAAGCGCCCTTCGTTGACCTCGCGTTCAAGCGGGGAACGCACCCAGTGTTTCATCGCCCCGGCTTTCGGGTCGCGGTTCTCCCAATCTTCGCGCCAGATGGCCATCGTGGTTTGCGCGCCTTCCTCCGACAAGAACAAGGCTGCCTCAGCCGCGCTGTTGCCACCGCCGACGACCAACGCTTCTTTGCGCACATATGGATAAGGCTCGATGAAGCGATGATGAACTTTTGGCAGGTCTTCGCCGGGCACGTCCAGACGGCGCGGCTGGGCCATCGCGCCGATCGCGAACAGCACACGCCGCGCCTGGTAAGTCGCGTTGGTTTCTTGGCCAAGCGTGTTCCAGCTTTTGGTGTGCGCAATGAATCGATCGGGCTCCGCCTGTTCAATAGCACTGACTTCTTCGCCGGTATTGATTCGCAAATTACCATCCAGCACGAAATGAATGTAGTGCGATAGCAGTTCTTCGCGGGTTGGTTTCTCACGCACCGGATGAAGAGCGCCCTCGCTCATCTCTAATTCATTCGGTGTCGAGAACAGGGTGCGGCCAACCGGATACTGGCGAATCGTATCCGCAATCGTTCCCTTCTCGATCACGAGATAGTCGAGACCTTCGCGGGCTGCCGTCTCAGCAGCAGAAAGACCCGCCGGCCCGGCTCCAATGATAAGAAGATCAAGCTGTTCGTTTGCCATTCGACAATCTTGGCGCCTTTGCGCAAGTTGTCTTCCTCCATAATTCTCACGCCAAGACGCAAAGACGCAAAGTAATCAAAACTCCAAAACTCCGCGCGCCACCATAACTGAGGTGCCGCTGACGCGCACCTGCTCGACATTGCCGGGTTTACCTTTGACTTCCAAACCAATCCGGCTGGGGCGATTGATGAAGTCGCCTTGCTCAATCACAAACTTGTAGACACCGTCGACCGGATCGACCCGCGTCGCGTCGTGATAAACCAGGTAACCTCCGAGCGGCCCCGCGGCGCTCCCGGTCGCCGGATCCTCGCCGATATTCTGCCCGATAAAAAATCGCGCGTGCGCGCGGGCTTCGCCAATCTCGATCGTCTCGCGGGTAAACGCATAGCAACCGGTGCTGCTTCCGAAAGAACTATTACTTTCGTAAATTTCGCTGAGCATCGGCAGATTCACTTTGCAACTACCCAGGTCGGCGAGCGAGCGCACTGGTACCAGCAACATCGTATTACCCGTCGAGACTGTCTGGATCGGCAAACTCTCGTCCAGATCCTCGCGGGCCAGACCCAGCGCCCGCGCAATTTGCGACTGATCGTGGGCATCATCAATCTCACCACGAATTTCAAATTTGCCCTGTGTCATCACCACCCGCACGGGCTCGCCGTCTTTGAATTCAATATCAATCGGAAGCACGCCGATGCCGACTTCGTGCTTCAGATGGACCCAGCCGTTACCATTTTCGGGTAGCGGCACGACACCTTCGCACGCCAGACAATTCCAGGTTCCCACGATCGGATGACCCGCAAACGGAAGCTCGTTGCCGGGAGTAAAAATGCGCAGGCGACGCAGTACTTCTTCCTTTTCAGACGGCAGGACGAAAACGGTTTCCGACAAGTTCATTTCGCGGGCAATCTGCTGCATTTGCTCGTCGGTGATTCCCTGGGCTTCCGGAAAGACAGCCAGCGGATTACCGCCGAAAGCATGATCAGTAAACACGTCGAGTTGGAAAAATTTGTAAGTGCTCAATGTTCCTCGCCTCATGAATTCAGTTCGCGCAACCACTTATCGACCTCGTCCATCACCGCTTCGTAAATGTCCTGTTGCAGCACTCCGAGAGATTTCGGAACCTTAAAAGAGTGATCACCGCCTTGGATCACATAAACTTTCGCGGCCAGACG
>Ga0193749_1000150_pt1 | contig 9680 bp, 8 predicted proteins | sample L1s2metaG_FD_145081 | JGI IMG/M metagenome (GOLD analysis project Ga0193749, IMG submission 145081) | Soil microbial communities from a riparian zone of the East river system, Colorado, United States - L1s2 | ecosystem: Environmental > Terrestrial > Soil > Riparian zone | place: USA: East River...
GCCGCAGCGGCGCCTCCAACTGCTGAATCGGCAGTCGTCCCGCCGTCCCCGCTGTTGTTGGCGTCAGCGTCGTTCCCTTCAAGCGCAGCCAACGTCGCAGGTCCCGCGATGCCATCAGCCTGCAAACCTTTGCTTTGCTGAAACGCAATCACGGCATCCCTGGTGCCCGGCCCAAAACTCCCATCAACACCCTTCGGATCGAAACCGAGATCTTTGAGTTTCTGTTGCAGATTGGTTACGTCCGGTCCTGTTGAGCCTTGTCTTAATACTGGCATGGCGTTCTCCTCTGTGCCTGGTGTGAAAGCGCTTGCAAAACTACCAACTAATTCCGCGCAAGTTTATGCGGTCGGGATCAAAAGAGCTATGTCTGCCGATCAGTCAAGCCTTTCAGGAACGACGAGCGCCAGAACCCGAACTCTCCATGTGGCAGTTCACCGAAAGAGATTTGAGACTTCCATCGAGAACAAAAGAGCTCCGCGGCTCTCCCAAGGCTTCCGGGTCGGATTCCAAGCATAGCCTGCCGTGAGGTCAAGGCTGACAATGCTAAGGCGCAACCCACCGCCCATCGCGTATCGCACGTTGCCGGGGGTCATGTTGCGCTGTCGCAATCGTGCAGCGTCAAGAATCAACAAAGGACTAATCGCTACCAGATTAGCTTCGCGTGACAGCTCATTGAACACGCGTCTCGGGTATATCATTACTTGATGCGCCTGCTGCGCTGCCCTCTCTGCAGCAGGAGACTGATTTACGTCGACAAAACCTTTAGCCATCGCGGCTCTCCGCGTCTCTAATTCTTGGATTAGTTTTTCAATCGCCAGGGGGTCGGGGATTCCAGCCAAATCCTTCAGGTCCGCAAGATCATCTATCAACTCTGAGACGGCGGCGCCAATTGGCGGTTTCTTGTCCGGAAACCCAACCACCAACAGTCGGACGTCGGCTGATTTAGGCGAGCCGTCTACCAAGTCTCCCTTAATCTTGGTTATTGTTTCATTGATGTCGTCTATATCAGCACCGCACAACTGTATTTGCCCATCTATCTCTGTTCAGCTTCTCGGATATTGGATTCACCATTTCCGCGACTTTTCGGAACTCAGGCGTACTGCTGACATATTCGATCTTGAGAGCCGTCTCAGCGGTGCCAAACTCAAATTCAATCAAATGATTGAACTCAGCGTCGTCTAGAATCTCACGGGGCACTAACGGCTTACCCCATATAGTTATTGCCGCCGTAATGTTCGTAGAGAAGAATCCGTCGCCGCCAACAGCTCCTGCTCCCGTCGTCTGTGCGAAGCTATTTTGGGGGAAGCTGCGAATCAACGGATCGCTTCTAATTATCCAGGTATCGCCCGCGATGAAATTGCGCTCGATGTTTCCGCCGAAGAAGCGTTCCGCTGCTGGTAACGGACCGCGTTTCTGGATCGAGCCTCCGGTAAACTGCAGGTCAATCGTTATCGGCCGATGGTCAGTTATCAAAAATCTAAGGTTGGCGGCGGTGTCGAAAACTTGCTTGACATAATCCAGCTGCGCGCCTTTCCTTGCGCTTCCAAGTTGTAGTCCATAAGAAACTTTGAAAGCGTGCTTTCCAACTCTCATTGTCCCGCCGGCAAAGGCCTTCACGGCACCGTACGGACTCTGCGCGAGATCCCCTGGAAGTACTTGAAGTTGAGTGAGATTAGTTTGCTGGTTTCCTCCTTCTACCGAGGTCCCGAATCTCAATACCAGTTCCTTCGAGCCAAAGGTTCGGGTGGCTGCGATCATTTGGCCTAAACCGGAGCCTCCTTTAAGCCTTGCTGAAGTGCCTGGAATGTCAGAATGTAAATACCGGAATTGATATTCTAGATGCCGAAGGAAACCGGTTTTAAAATCTCGCTCGCCCGTGCCCGCCACTTTCTCTTCTGAACTCTTGGAGGACTCCAGGACTTCCAGAGAGATTTTCTCCAGGAGTCCGTGCGGTTGTTTGATTGATAGTTTTGTCCCACCATAAAGATTGCGAGCGTGATTGTAGCCAACAATTGGCTGAGGGAAGTAGTTCGCTAACAGTTCCGTGGCATGAGTATCAACCACGGAGCGTTTGACCTCTTCTTTCTGGCCGGTCTCAAAAGCCCGGCTAAGATAATATGAGAAACCAATCGTATACACCCGGTACACAACATCCAGTGTTTTTGTTTGTGTATCGCAGTTCTGAAGAGTTGGCTTTGACACTCGGACGGCAATCCGATCGATGGGGCTTACTATTAATTCCGGAAAACTCTCCTTCACCTTGATAAAACCTTCGTCCTCATCGGCTTTTCGAAAGGCCGCCCCCTTTTTGATCGGCATGGATGGGTCCGAGAGAATGGCTTTGAGTTTTTCCTCAACTGAGCCAAACAACCAGCCGAGAGGAGAATCTATCTTGACATCATGGACTTGATAGTTGTTTGACTCATAATACTTGGGTGACTCAGTACACTTATGACTAGTGGTAGATTGAGCAGGCGCCAGAACAGTCAGCGATAAGATAGGTATAAGCGACAGCAATACTCTGGTGGCAAACCCATAGCTCATGTTCGATTCCTTGCACCGCTGCCACGGTTTTTTTGTCGTCCCGTGGCAGCGGCGCCTTTGAAAAACTTGGAATGGTTTAGTTGCCCGAGACTGCTGCGACCACCAGGTTATTGAGCTTGGCATCGTTCGGTGTGCCTGGCGGTAACTTCTTCGCGCGGTTGGCGGCCGGCCCGTTTAGGAGGTCGACGTTTTCCTCAGAGAGTTGTTTGGTGTTAGCCAACTTCGCCGCATCCTGCGCTTTGTCTTTCCCGACATGCACGTGTATCTCGACGCGCGTCTTCATCTGACCTCCTTTATCTTCCTTGAGGATAAAATCCACTATCCAAAAAACCGTATCGTCAGGATTACATCCCTTAGTGAGGCCAAAATGTATCTCATGTTTGTCGTCTGGCGTAAGAATCGCTACCTCGACAGAAATTGGCGTACATCCGTTCTTCTTAGTTACCATGGCTGTGTCGTCTCCTTATGGTGTTTTGGGTTTACCTTAATCTTCTTCGCGTAAACTGATGGGTGCGTTGCAAGCCCGGCCCGGCAATCGCCAACGCCCGCGACGGGCGCAGACTTTAATACCCCGTCGCCAACTGAAAATGCATACAATCCTTGCGCGACTTGAAATTGCCACCCCAGAAGAATCCTGCCGACGCAAACGCATCAATAATTCCCTGCGGCCAGGGAACCATTTGGCCGAGCGGGTGAGTTGATGCACCCATATCGATCGCGACTCCCCATGAATGGAGCGAGGGATGAGATGCCTGCCCGCGGATTGGACGCTTCGCGTAGATACCGTTGAACTCAATGAACTGATCCTTCAGTCCAGCAGCTTCGACATTCTGGAATGCCTGAATGAAGTTGTCGACCACCAGGCTATGACATCGAGCATGCGTAACGGTTTGACCTTCGAATTTCAGGGCGTAAGGTAAATTGAACAGCACGATATGCTTCGTCTCGAATTGCCCGTCGTCCAATGATCCATAGGTCGCGATAATTTCGTCTAAGCCATTTGGAATTTGCGTGAGCATTTGCGGTTTTCTCCTTATTTGTTACGCTGCCGGGCCGCAAACGTTTCGCACTTTTCTGCAATTTGGACTCGGCCGTCTTGACGCGGATACCGTGTGTTGGTTCCGTCCCCGTCTCGTCACCGGATTCTTCTGTTTGGGCTTTACCGTGAGGACGCTGAACTTATTTTTCCAGCCCGGGTGATTCGGGTAATTCACGTTTCAACAACCAAAGCGCGAAGCGATGAGAAATTCCCTCAATCAGGTTTGCTACTGTGGCGCGATCCCTGGAGCACATCGCGGGCGCCTGCCATTACCAAGATGGCGAAGACGTCCCGCACATTTCTAATCGTGCGAGGCCGCCTTCAGGCCAACGAAGCACCCGTTTGCCAATTGAGCGCTGGTACGCTCGCTCCGCCGACATCGGTCTAACCTCAGCTCTTCGACGGCTCGTCTCCACTCTTCTCTTTCGGTTTCACCGTCGAGCGGACGACGATCAACTTGTTCAGCATGTCGAACCAGAACGGCGCGCCGAGAGAAATGGCCAGCGCGGTCAAGAGCCATCCCAGCCAGTGAAACTTGATCTGCAACCACCATACAGAGCGAACACTCGGGTCTTGCAGATGCCAGCCGGGCCAGCTGAGATGTTCATCGACCGCGGCTTTCCCATTGAAGCGGGAGGCATCTCCTTGAATCGCCCAGCCAATCGGTAAGCCGAGCCCGTTGAGTTGTTCCAGGTTGTTATCGAATTTGGTCTGGGCAGATTCACCGGACGGTTGAGCTGGTTGACCAGAGGTCTGCTTTGCGGCGTCATTCTCTTTCTGGGCATAAGCCTGGGACGCCGAAACCAGCGAGTTGCGCAGCGCTGGATCGGTAGCGAGGTGCCGAGCGATGTACGCGCTGTCGGCGTTTAGGGCCACGGCAATTACGAGCCCCAACAGGAGAATGATTGCCTGCACGCGTCTCTTGTACCAACCCGAAACCCGATCCATCGCGGCGTCGTACCAGTTCTCGATGTTGGCCTTGAGCCTATTGATGTCTCCCTGAGCGTCGTCTATGAGAGCCAGGAGCGCCTGCTTTATCGGAGCCGCAGCATCGTCCCCAGGCAGTTTGGCGATCGTGTCGCGAAGATTCGCCAGCGGGTTCACACCGGGCTCTCCCGCTTGACCGTCTTTAGGTGCGACACCGTCAGGAAAAACGGTATTGAGAAGGGCAAGGGCAAACGTTCGCGATGGTATGTAGGATGGTTTGCCCTGCTTGTCGGTGAACAAACCGCTGATCAAATCGTGAGCGTACAGTTTATCCGCGAGCCCCTTATCACCGAGCAGATTGCGGATCCCGAGTTCAAGACTCTTCGCTCGATTCTTCAGCTTTGACTCAATAACTTCGTTGGCTGCCGAGCAGATCAGGCTCAATAGCAAGTAGACGAAAACCATTCCGATAGCTACGTCGAGAGTTTGGGAGCCAAACATGTGCTAATCCTCCTTTGTGGAAGAGTCTTTCCTTGACAATGCCAGCCGTCAGCAAGAAATCTTAATGGACTTCGATCGCAAGGATCGTCAAAATTTGAATCCAACGATCTTCGAAGCAAAGGCGGCGTCGCAGCCGATTGATAGGGAGGCAGCGATGTCGCTGTGATTAAGGCAGAGCGCGCCGCACGGCGCGCTGAACCAGAAGACTTGAGACAGGCCGCCTTATACTCCCGTCGATTTGCGACTGTCAAGACTTTTTTTGTCCTGCAACAGGTTCACATTGTTGAGAAACCGTGTGCTTGCTCAGCCTCACGCAAAACGCGAAGGTGTTAACCTAGACGAATCCAAACGGGACAAGACTCATGATAAAGAAAAGCAAGATTAAGCTCTGGACCGTGGGACACTCGACCCGCGAAAGTGAAGAACTCTGCGAGCCGCTAAGATCCTTCGAGATCAAAGTCCTCGTTGACGTGCGCAGCTTTCCAGGGTCACGACGTTATCCGCAATTCAACAAAGAGCAATTGAAAACGTCTCTAACCTCAGGCGGCATCGAGTACCAGCATTTTCCAGAATTAGGCGGGCGTCGAAGCGCGCGACCGGATTCACACAACATTGCCTGGCGCAACAAAATGTTTCGCGGCTACGCTGATTACATGGAGACGGAAGAGTTTCATGCCGGGATTGCGCGTCTGCTGGAGGTCGCACAGCCCCGCCGGACCGCGATCATGTGTGCCGAAGCCGTTTGGTGGCGCTGTCACCGCAGCTTGATTTCGGATTATTTGAAGGCGAAAGGATTAGAGGTCAGGCACATCATGGCCTCAGGGAAATCGGAAGCCCATCCTTTCACTTCGGCGGCGCGAATCGTAAATGGCGAGCTTTCGTATCGCGGCTTACTGGAAGACGACGGTTCGAAGTCAGCCAGACCTTCGCCGGAAACTACCACTTAGGGCAATTGGGTCCCGCCGGACAATGGATACAACTCAATTTGCCACCCGGGGACAGGCGACTAATGACAACAGCTCTCAATCGCCGCACGCCGCGTAGATTCTTAAGGCCACCTGATCAGAGGCGCTACTTCTTCGCTACTTTAGGGAGACAAATGGGACAAACATTTACGTGCTGGCAATCGCACGCTCCATCCTCGCAACAACACCATTTGTATCCAGCGGAGCAGCCCGGCGCCGCGGTAACTTCAATATTGTTGACTACGTCCTTCACGCATTTAACTCCCTTGGCGAGCTCACCCGCGTATTTCTTGGTAGGCTCATAGTTGATCTTGCCGGTCAGGGTTACAACTCCACCCTTCGTGTCTAGCTTAATAGCCTCCGGGACTTTGTTGGTGAGCTTTTTCGAGAATTCGGTCTTCACGTTGGCAGTCAGACTCGAATCGTCAGCCTTTGCACAATCTCCACCTGCTTTGGGTGGAGTTGAGCTCTGGTTATCCTCTTTCAGGTGTGAACAGGCGCTCACAAGGATTAGCGCCGTCAGGAACAGAACAACTGCTGGTTTCGTTGAAGTCTTTGTCATACAGGGGCCTCCTCTATCTGAAATTATCAACCGCGGAGATCAAGCTATACCGCGACTGTTTAGCGTAGTAGATCGTTTTTCCATCAGTCGACCAGGTCAGGCTGGAAAAATAGAGCTGTGGGTCGGCATTCGCAGTGATCTTTCTGACGGTTCCGCCCAGCGCCGGAATTAGCCAGATATTATCTCTCCCATCCTGGTGGGATGCGAATGCAATCATCCGTCCATCCGGTGACAACTGGATGTTATAGGGATATGCAGATTTGAGTCGCGCAAATGGCCGGCTGCTGCCTCCCGCAGTAGCAACTTGAAACAAGTCAACGTCCGCCGTATCTGGTATAGCTTGTTTGCCTTCAACGGTGGCAACTATCACATCTTTGCCGGAACCGCCCCAGCCAAGAAGTCTTAAAAATGAATCTTCCTGAAAGGCGGCTTCGGACTTTCCTGTCTCAATCTCAGTTAGCCACACCTTCCAAATTATCTTTCCCTCGGCAGACTTTGTCCTTGCCCGTGATAAGTAAATAGTGTTCTTGCCGTCCGGAGACCAGAGCGGACTATAAAAGTATTCTGAAGTCGTATTCCTGATGATCCTGGCCTCGCCAGAGCCGTCGACAGAAACGATACTGACAGTCGACTCATCGGGAGGCTTGTCGGCGCAGTAGATCAGCTTTTGGCTATCGGACGACCAGCTAAAGTCTCTGGCCTGCTTGCGATTATAAGGCATAGGGGTATAGCCGCCATCGGATATGCCCCCACTCGTTATTTGTTTTTCACCACCGCCCGCGACGTTGACTGTCCAGATGTTGAGATACTGGTCCGAGGCGCGCACCAGGGCAAGCTTATTGCCATCCGGCGACCATCTGGGATCGCGCCCGGTCGCCACCTGGACCGGCTGGGCCCCAGACTCCACTTGCTTGATCATTATCGAACTATCGGTGAGCTCTCGATCCTGGATCGATTGCCTTATTGCCTGGAATGCGATCGTTTTGTTGTCAGGCGAAGCGTCGGGCCATAGCTCAGAGCCAATATCGGATGTCACTTCAAACTCTTCTCGAGATTCAACCTTCACTCCCCATATATCTGATTCCTCCTTTGCAATGCCATAGAGGATCCTGGCGCCGGTGGCTGAAACCTCCGAGACAAGCTTGTCGGTGTCCCCGGAAGTGATCTGTAGGGGCTTGCGGCCATCCAGGTAGGCGACGCAAATTTGATATACGCCATCGCGGAGAGAGCTATAAACTATTCTCTGACCATCAGCGAGCCAGACTGGATTCCGGTCTCTTGCCGAATCGTTAGTGACTCGAACAGGTGGACCTCCCCGCATCGGCATCACCCATATATCAACCTGCCCGTCTTGCCAATCAACATAGGCAATGCGATCTTCCTGCGGCGAGATACTGAAATTTGGATCATCATTGTGGGGCTCGAAACTGGTGATCTGGGTTGTTTGTCCTGAGACTACATTGAGGGTGAACAGATTAGGGTTCGACTCGTAATATATGGTTCCGCTATCCTTCGACCAGTATTTTAATTGAGGGTTGTAAACAGTAAGAGCGCCTACCAATTTCGGCGTGCCGCCGAAGGCGGGCGTGCGCCAGATGCCGGTTTGGTTCCCCCGCCTCGACACAAACGCAATTTCCTGATTATCGAAGGACCAGATTGGATTTTGATTACGCCACTCGTCACTGGTAACCTGGATCGAGTTACCGCTCATCGTTTGCTTGATCCAAATATTTGAGTACCCGCCGCGGATCAAGGAATAGGCTATCATGGTCCCGTCACGCGAAAGAGAACTGAAGATGTCGGATTCTCCCGGTTCGCTTTTCCAACTAACAAGCTCAACATGCCGTAGAGAAAGGAGCAGCTCTGAATCAGGTTTGCTGCGGTTCGTAACCAGCCACCAAATAGTTCCGGCGATAACAACCACGATCACAAAAGCCAGCACGAGACCTGAATAGAAAACTCTCGATGAGGTGAATTTGCCCTTTGGTCTCGGCAGTTCGTTTGACCGAACCGGTGTAAACTTCCCGCTCGCTGAAGAACTTTGGAATCCTCTGACCGGGAAACCAGATTCCTGCACGTAGGCAAAGATTTCCTGCTTGAACTCGCTGGCCGATTGATACCTCTTACTGCGATCCTTCTCCAGGGCTTTGGCGACAATGCCGCCCAGCCTGAGGTCCACGTCCGCCCTGAGTTCGCTGATCGGTTTCGGCTCATCGTGCAGGATCGCGTGCAGTAACTCTACTCTGTTTGGGTGGTCGAAGGGTCGAACGCCGCTCAGCATCTCATAGAGCGTAACGCCCAGCGAAAAAATATCGCTCCGTTCATCGAGGGATTCGCCGCGGATTTCCTCCGGCGGCATGTAAGGCACCGTCCCCAGGAGAGTGGTCGCCGCCGTAAGGTTCACCAGCGTTGGCAGGTCGTCGTCAAGCGCACCGCCAAAACTAAGTTGCTTTGCCAGCCCGAAATCGAGTACGACGGCAATATCGCGCCCATTGGCAATGATATTTGACGGTTTTATGTCGCGATGGACCACGCCGTTGCGATGCGCCTCGTCCAGCGCGTCCGTGATGTCCAGCGCGTAGCCAAGGATAGTTTCGATCGCGAGTTGTTCCTGAGCAAGAATCTCCTGGAGAGTTCTGCCGGCAATGTACTGCATCGCGATGAAGGTCAGATCACCTTCCTGGACAATTTCATAAATCGTGCAGATGCTGGGGTGAGAAAGTATGGAAGCGGAACGCGCCTCTCGCAAAAATCGACGATGAGCATCCGGATCATCAGCCTTGATCGATAGAATGGTCTTCAGAGCGACCACTCGGCCCAGCTGGAGGTCGATGGCCCGGTAAACCTCTCCCATGCCGCCGCTGGCGATCAGTTCTTTGATCTTGTAATGAGAAATGGTTGATTCCGGCTCGAGACGAGGCATGGCCGGTTCTCCAACCTCCTTCCAAGAGAAAACTGGCTCTGGAGAGGCTTGACTTCCTTCCGGCAAACCGGAGTTCTGAGACTGGTTGAATCTACTTCCTCCGACAGAATCATCAATCGGAGTTAGGATCGACCATAAGGGCCACTCTTAGCTAAGCGGAAGACATGATGGGATTTATCGATCAGAAAAGCAAGGAAAAGATAGATAACCAATAACGCT
>Ga0193749_1000151_pt1 | contig 9676 bp, 5 predicted proteins | sample L1s2metaG_FD_145081 | JGI IMG/M metagenome (GOLD analysis project Ga0193749, IMG submission 145081) | Soil microbial communities from a riparian zone of the East river system, Colorado, United States - L1s2 | ecosystem: Environmental > Terrestrial > Soil > Riparian zone | place: USA: East River...
GGGGTGGGGTCCGGCCACGGAGATGGGCCTGCGGTCTCAGTCTCCGCCGTTTCTAGCCGGATCGGGCGTGGCTCCGGCTTGAGGCCCGCCGAAATGCTCTTGGCCAGCTCCGCTGCGCTGGTCTTGGTGGCAGGTGGAAGGAAATCATCGAGTTTCTGAAGGTTGGGAGCTGCATCTTGCCGCCCGAGCTCCTTCGAAACCGTGTAGTAAGCGTAGGCCTTGGTGTAGTCTCGCGCTGTCCCGGCACCCTCGTGGTAGGCACGAGCAAGCCAATAATGACAATAGGCATTTCTGTAAGGCGCGCAAAGCTGGAGTAATTCAAACGAGCGCTTGGTGTCGAACCACGGCGCCTCCCGCGCGTATCTGTGGACATAAGCGAGCTCCGCGACAGCGAAGACCGAGTGCCCTTGCTGATAGGACCGTTCGAACCACTTGATCGATTCCGGCAAATCCTCGCTTTCTCGATTGCCATATCGGTCTCTGAACCACCGCGCGAGCGTGATCTGTGCCCCCTCAAACCCTGCATCCGCCGCGCGTCGCAAATAGTCGACCGTCTTCGCGGCGTCGCGGGTGAGCCCGCCACGCCCGGTATCGATGCAGTATGCAAATTGCGCCATGGCGATGAGTTCGCCACTATCTGCCGCCCTGCGCAAGAGATCGACCGCCTTGACAGTATCGTACGTACCGCCAAGTTCGCCGCTGACGTATCCGGCAGCAGCCAGCCGCATCGCGTACGGCTCGCCGGCCGCCACCGCGTCATCGATCAACTTCTGTCCCGCCGTCGCATCCTTGGGCACGCCGGCCACGCCCGCGAAGAGTATGCGCCCGAGCACGCTGCCAGCCTGACGATGTCCCCCGGCAGCCGCCTCGCGCAGCAACGCTTCCGCGTTGCGCGCCTGGTCGGTCGAATTTGGTACCAGCAGGGCGAGCGCCGTGACGAACTGAACGTTCGGGTCGCTTGCGGTCGCCGATTTCAGGATATCGATCGCCTTCGCCCAGTCATAGCGATAATAGGCGCCGAGCGCTGCCGCGAGTTTCGGCTGGTCGTCTGCGGCAGAATTTCGAAAGGTCGACTGGTTGACGTTGACCGTGAACTGATTGGCGATCGTGGGTCTGCCGACCTCTTCGTCCCAGGAATACACGGCGCGCCGGGTTGCTGCGCAGCCCGGGGTCGACGCGTTGGTGCAATCGGCAGGCTTTGCCCAATTGCCCACCGGAATTGCTGCCTGAGGAAGACCCACAAGAAGCCAACTCGCGAGAAGGATTGCTGTCGCCTGCGGCCAGACAAACCACGCGCGACGGTACAACGGGTCGTACTGCCAGAACGCGATATGCAAGGCCGCTGTTCGGCCGATCGCTGTCATCGAGTTTGTCCGCTCTAATTCCATCCCGGGGCCGATTGCTTCGTTTAAGGCTATGCCACGTCCTGCTTGACCACCTCAACGGCGAGGAACTTGAGCGCATCGGCGATGGGAATGAAGAAATTGATGCTTGTGCCCAACTTCTGAGCCGAACTGCTAATTCCGGAAACACTGATGGCAACGACATTGCCGAACCGGTCCACCATGGCTCCTCCGCTACTGCCGCCATGGATGGCCGCGTCGCTCTGGATGAGCTTGAGATCGTCGACCGTACGATAGGCGCTGACGATACCTTTGCTGATGGTCGTCGAGTACGTTTCACTGACCGGCGTCCCGACCGCATAGACCTCGGCGGCGACATCAGGCGGTTCGAGCTGCAGCGGCAGAGCCTCCAGGGCCGATTCGTTCACCTTGACCAGGGCGACATCTCGCGCCTTGTGCGACCGCAACACCTCGCCAGGCATCTGACGGCCAGTTGTCAGTTTGATCGTTACAAATTTGTTGTCTTCTACCACGTGGTGATTGGTCAGAAGATATCCATCCCTGGAGATGAAAAAGCCGCTACCGTAAGTGCCGTCAATCTTGATCGTGACAACGGCGGCCTGCAGAGCGGATGTCCCTTCCGACAGCGGGGTGACCGAGCGACGGAGCGCGGGAATCCTGACGATTGTATCGCTGATCGTCTCCGGCACGGTCTCGCGATATCCGGAAATCCGGATGGCCGCGTCGATATCCGTCATGGCAAGCTGACGCACGTCCCCTGAGGGGTCGTGCGCAATCCGCGTGGCCTGGGCCTCGCGCGCACGCTCAAGCAGCGTTCGCATCTCGCGCGCCTGACCCCAGGACTTGTTGCGCATGCCCACCTTCAGCCACGGAGCGAGGCTGGACTCGAGATTGTCAGGCAATACGAAGTTTTGTCGTTTTGCCATCACCCGCAGGATGGCGGCGAGTTCGTTTGCGCCATAGGGCGGAAACTCGATCGTCTTGGTAAAGCGGCTGGAGAGGCCGGGATTGCTATTGATGAAGCGCTGCATCTCATTCGGGTAACCCGCCACAATGACGACGATGCGGTCGCGGTTGTCCTCCATGAATTTGAGCAACGTATCGATTGCCTCCTGGCCGAAATCGTTACCCGGCCGGGCAAGCGAATATGCTTCGTCGATGAACAGGATGCCGTCGAGCGCTTCCCTGCATTTGTCGAGCGTCTTGGGAGCGGTTTGGCCGATATAGCCCGCGACGAGACCCGAGCGGTCAGTTTCGACCAGATGACCTTTTCGCAGCACGGTGAGTGAGCGATAGATCTCGCCGAGTGCGCGCGCGACCTCGGTCTTCCCCACTCCGGGCGGGCCGCTAAATACCATGTGCCGGCTGATGGGCGCGATGACGAGCCCCTGCTCGCGGCGCAAGCGCTCGACTTCAAGCGCCGAGATGAGTTTGTTCACCTCCTCCTTGACCGACTCCAGCCCGACCATCTCTTCGAGGCGGTCCAGCGCCTGATCGAGCGTGCGTTCAGGGGGGATGGTGGCCTCAACCTTCAGCCTGCGCCCGGAGCGTGGCGCCAGATGGTCAGGCGAAGAAGGCACCAACGAGTGTTGAACGACGATCGGAGCCGGAGTTGGTATGGTCGGCACGGGCGGCGGCGCCGGCGGCGGGACGTATGTTCGCACCAAAGACACGCCTACGCTTTCGAAGTCGACCATCTCGATCTTGGATATGTCGGCGGTGGGGTCGACGGCCACGCGCAAGGACTGGGCTTCGCCCGCCTTATCAAGAAGGTTGCGCATCTCGCGAGCGTTGCCCCAGCCCTCGCTCCTCCACTGGGATTCGATCCAGGGGACCAGGCTTTGCTCGAGTACGTCGGGCAACTCCGCGCGTTGTCGCTTGGCCATCAATCGCAAGATCGCAGCCAGCTCTTTCGGCTCATAGGCCGGGAATTCGATGGTCCTGTTGAAGCGGCTCGCCATGCCTGGATTCGTGGCGATGAAACGCCGCATTTCATTGGGGTATCCGGCGGCGATCACCATGATGCGGTCGCGGTTGTCTTCCATGAACTTCATCAACGTCGCGATTGCCTCGTGGCCGAAATCCTTGCCTTCGCCCGCGAGCGAGTAGGCTTCATCGACGAAGAGGATGCCGTCGAGTGCCTCCTTGCACTTGTCCAGCGTCTTCATGGCCGTCTGCCCGATATAACCTGCGACCAGATCGGCGCGCTGCACCTCCACCACATGCCCTTTGCGCAGCACTTTGAGCGAGCGATAAATTTCCCCCAGAGCGCGCGCGATCTCGGTCTTGCCGACGCCGGGCGGCCCGGTGAACACCATGTGCCGGCCCACCCTCGCCACGGGCAAGCCCTGTTCACGGCGTTTGCGCTCGACTTCGATGCCGGCCAGCAGCTTGTTGACCTCCTCCTTGACGGAGCCGAGCCCTATCATCTGGTCGAGTTCGTCGAGCACCTCGTCGGCGCTGCGGACAGACATGGCCGGAGAATCCACATTCAGCCGACGCCCGGGCGTATAGCCCTCCCCGAGAGGGACCAATCCGAATCCGGTGGGGTCGCTGCCGAGCCGCATCGCCACGTAGGTCAGTGCGAACCCGGCCATCATGATCAGAAGCACGGCACCGATCGTGAGCGAGTTCGCCCATGTCAATGCGCTCAATGGACCGGATTTCGGATTGAGGATCCAGTGGGTGGCGACCGCGGCCACAAGCATGGCGATGCACATGCCGACCATGGGATGGTTGCGGAAGAAGTTTTTCATTGCCGGCAATTCCCGATCAGGGCGTCGAGTTCACCCATTTGCGCATTACCCATTTTCAGATTCATGGGCACGGGTTGCGAACCTGCCAATGCACGTTGACGGAATACGTGCCGTTCACGTCGTGAACGCCCCCGGGTGTCAGGTAGAACCCCACCTGGTCCGCCTCTCCGACCAATGTAAGAACTCCACGGCCCGCGGGATAAGGCGCAGGATAGGGAACAGCGACGCGCTGAGGTGTGGTGGTGAGATTGATCGGCGGCGACACATATTGTCCCGAACGGACGCGCACCATGCCACCATGCCCACTCGGTCGTTGCGTCAACGTCACCCATGCCAGCGGCGCCTTGCAGTTCTTCGCGTCATCCACCGCTGCTTTCGAAGTTCCCGGATCGAGGGTAGGAAGAGCTGCATTGATGTCGGCTGGTACAAGCACTTCCAGAGTGGATTCCTCACCAACGCCAGCCGGTTTGTCGCCGACGAGGCTGGGCAATACGACGACGGCGGCTATTCCAGCGATCACCAGCCCGCCGGCAATTCCGATCAGGGTGCCCCGAGAGGAGCCAGGCTTCTTGCCACGAGGCGGCTCCTGACGTGGAGGCCGGTCTTGCCCGCTGGGCGCGCCCGCGGAAGCCTCATGTTGTGCTTCTGTCTCACTCATGTTTCGGGCATTCATTCGTTGCTGGGACCAGGAGATTATGGTCGACGGCCGATGTGACGACAACCCTGATTCACGACACCCTGATTCACGGAGTCAGGATCGAAACGCGCACTGAACGACGTCGAGTGCGCTTTCCCCCACCATCCTGTTTCGTGCCAGTTTTCGTTCCTGACGGAGGGGACTCACGGATAGCTTTTGTCACAAAGCTACGGCGCGGAATGTGCGTTAGGTCACTCATCCCGCTTCGCGGAAAGCGGTTCCCCTTAAAGGCGCGCAGCGGATTATCGAGAGGTGGAGCAGCCCGGTAACTCGTCAGGCTCATAACCTTGAGGTCGCAAGTTAAAATCTTGCCCCTACGGCATGACCCCAGACTCCACCGCGACACGACGTGCGTTGTACTTCCGTTATTGAACGAAGGGCGGAAGTGAAGCCAGCAATATCAAACCCGCAAATTATCCGGTGGACGGCAATGCCAATGCGCCCGATTGTGATCCGTGCCGCTGGTCGATCGCACTGTTTGCAACCGGTGCCTGACAGCGCGATGGCGGTCGACCGATGCATCGGTAAGCGGCCGGCGTGCGAGAGAATCGTAGCCCTGCTGACGCGCGAAGCACGGTTTTGAGACAGAGATAAAGCGGTCGAGGATGGCGAAGCTGCCCTGGCGCTGCCGATCCGGCTGCCAAGCTGGTGGAGTTGCGTCACGAAAACCACGAAAAGCGCCCGACCGATCGGCCGTAAGCGTCCGGCCGCTGCACTTCGGTCAGCTCTTGACAGTGTCTCTGGCTTTCCACGCCCACGGCAGCAATTCATCGAGACGGTTGATCGGATGTCTATCGACCATGCGGGAGAGCACGTCATGGAGATAGGCGTAGGGCTCGACGTCGTTAAGTTTGCAGGTCTCAATCAAGGAACAGAGAACTGCCCATCGATGACCTCCGCCGTCGCTGCCCGCGAAGAGATGATTTTTTCTTCCGAGAACGACCGGTCGGATCGCACGTTCGACCGGGTTCGTGTCAAGTTCTACGCGGCCATCGTCGAGGAATCGGGTAAGCGCTGGCCAGCGGGCGACGGTGTAGCGTATGGCATCCGCGATCGTGGAACGCTCCGGCACAAGCGCCAATTGCCGATCGAGCCATAGATGCCTTCGTGTTCAAACCGATCGCCGGAGGTATGAACCGGACCGCGAAGGTCAACGCTTACATTCAGTTCCTCGTAGACCTCGCGCCGAGCCGTTGACAGTTCTGACTCGCCTTCTTCAACACCACCTCCCGGAGTTGCCAAAAAAATAAAGGTAGTTCCATCTCTCGGGCAGCGCGGCGGTGGTCTGGCCCGCAGCCTGACGGCGCGGTCGCTTCAGCGCCCTGCTGGCCGCTCGTCTCCAGCACGCCGACAGAAGATGCCTGCAGTATAGACTAAACCGTCACAGAGAGACGGCTTGGTACACCCACTTTCAACGGCAATTTCATCAGTATTTCGTCCACATATTTGTTGTTTACTCTGAGCGCGTGACGATCCAAACCGTAGTCGGCAAAGCCCATCCGGCGATACAAGCTAACGGCGGGTTGATTGTGAGCAGCGACGCTAAGCGTCAGTTCTTCGACTTTGCCTTCGGCCAACGCAATGATCGCCCGAACGAGCTCAAGGCCCACGCCATGGCGCCTCTCATCAGCGATGACATACATCCCCCACAAAGTCGCGCGATGACGCATCTTGATCGCGCTCGGTATGAACAGGCCAGCGATACCGGCAAGGCGGGTCCCAATGTCACACCCCACAACCAAGCCACTCGCGAGGGTGTCCTGGAACCAAACGTTGGGCCTCTCTGCCTCTTCCTCGTGCGACGAGCCAAATGCGTCAGGGTGCTGCTGTAATCCCTCAAGTCGAATTTCGCGAAATGCGGAGGCGTCGGTCACGGTAAGTACACGGATCAGCAACGAAAGCTCCAACGGTTGTGTTCATATGACGAGGACACCGATCTCTGTCACAGTACTATTACGGCGATAGTCTGACGCGTCCGACGACATTTCGGATGCGCCTCCGTTGTGGCCGGATCAACGCCGCAGATGCGGCCCCGACAGTGGCATTCTTTGTACGCTTCTTCAATACATTGCGCGGCCCTAACGTTGAGGCGATTGCATTGCGTGGTCGTCCGCGACGCTCTCAAATTGTCTTAATGACGGCAGCGCGATCCCGCGACGGCATTCGTTCGGCGCTCGCGGTGCAGCCTCGCTGCAATTCGGTCGTAAGATTTGTGCGTTCCGATTGCGCCCGTTCGTGTCGTATTGTTAGCGGTGTTTTCTGTATTTGAAAGTCGAGCATAGCGAGAGAAACGCGATTGATCGGCCGATTAGGACAGCAAGATAAAAGCGACGATGTCGCTCCGGGCCGTCGGGGGTCGTAAGTGTTCGTCTACACATTGTTTTGGATGGCACTGCAGCGGCACCGTCGGCCTGGTGCCGCTCGAACCGAGCATTCAAATCAACGTTCCGAGCGGCTGGCCCGCCGGCTCTTTGCTGCCATGCGATCATGGCTTGCTGTGAGGGATTGCGCTCACGCTGCAAGGGAAGGCGCGAGGTCGGAGCACGGCAGCGTGATGTGGCGTGGACTTCGGCGGTTCTGTGGATCAGCCGAGCTTGCCACAGTGGCACCATGGCAAAACTACACCGAACAGCGCGCGCTATTGCGGGGCGACGGGCGTTTAACGGATTGTGCGATGATGAAGCAATGCCGCTGATTTGCCCGACGAGTCAAGTATTGATGGCCCAAAGCGTCCGTCCCGGCAACTGCCTGGTACTTTGCATGGGGTTGTTTTCGATATTTTGCTTGGGGAGCCACCGCGACGCGGCGTGGCTGCGGGAATCCTGCTTGAAGCCGCACACGCTGGCGAGACGTTCGCGGTGGCGGAAGGTTTTGCAGTTTCGATCACGGCCGCGTTCTGAATAGCGGCCGATCGATGTCACCCCGTCAGGGTGGATTCCAGAGAGACGATACCGGTCTATCTGCTTGCGCGGGTCTTCTTGCCAGCGGCAGGCTTGGATTTCGGCGTCGCGGAACTGGGCTTGACGATGCTGATGACCCGCGGCGCGACCGGTGAACCGAGGCCGGTGCACGCGTCCCACCCGGCGCTGGCAACGAAGCTGCCGTTATTCCCCTGAACGATGTCGCGGAAGGCGGCTTTGCCCGCAGCGGCATAAATCGCAGGGTGGATAAAGCCAGCGGACTTGCCATTGCGCTGGTTGGCGACAGCGATCAGCCCGGCCCACAGCGGAGCAACCGCACTGGTGCCGCCGATCACAAAGTTCTTGCCATCGACGCGGACGATATAGCCGCTGGCGGGATCGGCATCGCCGGCAACGTCGGGGACGCCGCGACCGCCGGCGTGGTTGGCGGGTTTGGGAACCTTCACGCCGGCTTGCCAGGCCGGCTGCGGGAAGAAGTCGCTGACGCCTCCGCCGGTCGCTCCGCCCTGCGGTTGGGCATTCCAGACGATCTCATCCGTGATGGTTGAGCCGGTACCCTGCAGGTTGGTACCACCGCAAGCGAGCACGTGCGGGCTCGAAGCCGGGAAATCGGCGTGATTTTTGCCGTCGGTCATGGCGTCTGAGGAGCCGTCGTCGCCCGCTGCCGCGGTGATGGTGACGCCAAGGGCAGCAGCGGATTGGCAGGCGGCGTCAAATGCGGCCATGGCCTGGGCGGTCCAGTTGATTTCAGCCGCGCCCCACGAGATCGAGATGACACTGGGATTGTACCTGGTGTCGTGGATGGCGTGAGCGAGGGCGTCGAGGAATCCCTGGTCGGTGTTCGGTGCAAAGTAAACCGCGATGCGCGCGCCCGGAGCGACGGCACCGGCAACCTCGATGTCGAGCATGACCTCGCCATCGGCGCTGCTGGCGTTGGAGGGACTGTTCTTTCCGGTTCCTATGGGGACGGCGATCACCTTGGGTGGCTTCTGACCGAGGGTCTTGAAGTAAGCCGTGATATCAGCCTGGCGAAAGCCGCCGCCGAGTTCGATGATGCCAATGGTTTGATTGGATGCGGTCGCGCCTTGCGGAAATTGGTAGAGCTGGCCGACCTGGACCGGCGTAAATGAGGTAGTGCCTGCAGCTTGAGGATGGGCGAAGCCCTGGCCTTGAGCGGCTTCAGCCGCAACTGCACCATGTTCGCCAAGGATGCGAAAGTGCGGCTTGGCCTGCGGACGATCGTCGAGGCCAAGCACGGCGACGACGTAGCCCTGAAGCTCGGACGGCAAATTGATGCTTCCTTCACGAACCCGATAGCCTGTGCCGTCTATGGTTTTTTGCGCCAGCGAGACGCCGAAGGCGCGCTGGAGATTGGCGACGGTGCCGGTGAGCTTCATGGTGCGGCGTCCCGGTGCCGGCGTGCCGGCCTGGACGGTGAGGCCAAACTCTTTGGCAAAGTCTCGAACCAGCTTCACGGCGGCGGGATCGGCCGCATGGCTTGCGTTGAACTGGGCGCGAGTGAGGCGTTGTTCGCCCCTGACGTGCGCGGCTTCGAGCGGCTCCTTGCGCCGGACGACGACCGATACGGTGACGCGGCTAGCCGGGGCCGCCGGCTTTTCGTCACCCGTCTTCGCGAGCGGGCGTTTCTCGCTGCCGGACAATACGCTGCGGCTCTGCGTGGTGAAATGAGGAACGGATTTGGACGCCATTTGGATCCTCCACTGTAGGTTATGAATTTTGAAAGGCGGGCGGGATGCTGCCCCGAACCTGCTGCCACGAGCCTGTCTGCGAACGAAGACCCTGGGTTCTGAAGACCTGGTCTCTGAAGACTTTGAAGGCTTGGGTTTTGAAGACTTGGGCTCTACAGCATTTGTGCGGCTGAAAATGGCACGGGCCGCGGAGCTCGTTTGTAAGCTATATCACAATTCGCCAGATAGA
>Ga0193749_1000152_pt1 | contig 9666 bp, 6 predicted proteins | sample L1s2metaG_FD_145081 | JGI IMG/M metagenome (GOLD analysis project Ga0193749, IMG submission 145081) | Soil microbial communities from a riparian zone of the East river system, Colorado, United States - L1s2 | ecosystem: Environmental > Terrestrial > Soil > Riparian zone | place: USA: East River...
AAATTTGGTTTTATCTTCTTACTGATGAAGCTATTGTCAGCATCGAGGTATTCAATTTCCTTTACATTTACTTCTGCTTTTATCAAGTCCTCTATTTTTTGAAGTTGTGCCTTTATAGAAGTAGTGAGTGCCGGTATTAATACTTTTTGCAGGGGCTGGCGAACTTTTATATTTACTTTTTTACGCAGCGACAATATTAATGAGGATACATCCTGTGCCAATTGCATTCTTTCTTCCAATGACTCATCAATAACGGACTGATTTACTACGGGAAAATCGATATGATGAACCGATGCGGCGTCGAAACGATTGGTTACTTCGTTTAAGTTTTTGAAAACAGCTTCGCTAAAAAAAGGTGAAACAGGAGCTATTAATCTCACTACTGTCTCCAGGGACTCATACAATGTTTGGTAAGCGCAAATCTTATCCTGCTCATATTCACCTTTCCAGAATCTTCTTCTGCATAACCTGACATACCAGTTACTTAAGTGTTCATCCACAAAATCTTCGATAACACGACCAGCCTGAGTTGGCTCATAATCATCCATGTATTCATTTACCTTCTTTATTAGTGTATTTAATGAAGAAAGAATCCAGCGATCAATTTCCGGCCGTTGCTCTAATGGAATGTATTTCTCTTTAAAAGCAAATCCATCGACATTCGCATACAATGCATAAAACTGGTAGGTATTATATAATGTGCCGAAGAATTTTCTTTGAACCTCTTTAATCCCGTTAATATCAAACTTCATATTCTCCCACGGTGAAGCGTTAGTAACAAGATACCATCTTGTAGCATCAGCGCCGAATGTTTCAATTGTTTTGAAAGGATCAACCACGTTTCCCAAACGTTTACTCATTTTATTGCCATTCTTGTCTAATATTAATCCATTTGAGACACAGGTTTTGTAAGCAACCGAATCAAATACCAGTGCGGCGATAGCATGCAGTGTATAAAACCATCCTCTTGTTTGATCGACTCCCTCACAAATAAAATCGGCGGGAAAATTTTGCCTGAATGTTTCTTTATTTTCAAAAGGGAAATGCCATTGTGCATATGGCATAGCACCGGAATCGAACCAAACATCAATTAAATCAGGAATTCTCCTCATAGGCTTGCCGCCTGTACTCACCAATATAATGTCGTCAACATACGGCTTATGTAGATCAAGGATTCCTCCATGCAAATAATTTTTATTGGTATCGTTTCCCAATACTTCATTAGCTTTTCTTATTTCAGCATTCAATTCTTCAATTGAACTAATGCATTTTTCGTCTTCGCCATCTTCCGTTTTCCAGATTGGCAATGGCGTTCCCCAAAAACGACTTCTACTCAAATTCCAATCCACCATATTTTCCAGCCAGTTACCAAACCTTCCTTCGCCGGTTGACTTAGGCTTCCAATTGATGGTTTTATTTAATTCAACCATTCTATCTTTTATGGCAGTTGTCCTAATAAACCATGCATCCAATGGATAATAGAGAATGGGTTTATCTGTTCGCCAGCAATGAGGATAATTGTGTTCGTATTTTTCTACCTTAAATGCACGGTTTTCTTTTTTTAGTCTCACGGATATATCCACATTCACATCGACATATTTGGGATCATCTTTATAGTTTTTTACATAACGATTACTGAATTCACCCAATCCATCAACAAATTTTCCTTCACGATCAACCATTGTCAAAATGCCAATATCATATTTTTTCCCAACTTTAAAATCATCAGCGCCAAATGCAGGGGCAGTATGAACGATACCGGTGCCGTCTTCTGTTGTTACAAAATCGCCGAGCAAAATTTTAAATGCGTTTGGATTATCTGATTTATTGGCTTCAAAAGGAAGTAGCTGTTCGTAAGAAATTCCTTCAAGATCTTTTCCTTTGAATTCTGCAGATATCTTCCATGGAATAATTTTTGACTTTTCATTGTACTCATTAAAATCTCCATTCTCTCCTTGCGGCTTAAAATATTTACTTAATAAAGCCTTAGCTAATATTACATTTATAGGAAGGTGAGTATAAGGATTGAAAGTTTTTACCTGTGCATAATTAATATTAGCTCCCACTGTCAATCCAAGATTAGAAGGAAGTGTCCATGGTGTCGTCGTCCATGCTAAAAAGAAAACTTCATCAGACGTTGCGTCAAAGAAAAATTTTGACTTCTCATTCTTCACTGCTTCAAACATCGCCACACAACTCGTATCTTTTACATCTTTATAGCAACCCGGTTGATTTAATTCATGTGAACTTAATCCAGTTCCCGCAGCGGGTGAATAAGGTTGAATGCTTACACTTTCATACAGCCATCCCTTTTTATACAACTCACTCAATAGCCACCACAACGTTTCAATATACTCATTCTTGAAAGTGATGTATGGATCATTAAGGTCAACCCAATATCCCATTTTGCGGGTCAGATCATCCCATTTGTCTTTATATCGCAATACAGCCTCTCTGCATTTTTGGTTGTATTCTTCAACAGATATTTTTTTACCTATATCTTCTTTGGTAATTCCTAATTCTTTTTCAACACCTAACTCAATTGGCAGACCATGCGTATCCCAGCCGCCCTTGCGTTTTACCTGAAAACCTTTCATGGTTTTGTAACGACACACCAAATCTTTAATGGTTCTTGAAATAACATGGTGAATACCGGGCATACCATTGGCGCTGGGTGGGCCTTCATAAAAAACAAAAGGAGTCGCACCTTCCCGAAGGGAAACACTTTTTTCAAAAGCATGGCTATCAGCCCATCTGGCTAAAATTTCCTGCTCGATGGAAGGAAGATTTAATTGTGAAAACTCTCTATACTTTGCACTCATAATAGTCCTGCCAATCCAATTTTTAAGTCGGCAAAGTTACGGGATTCAGAAGGCTATTCCGTGTGTTCTTAAAACAAAATCTCTCCTTAAGAACATCTTTCCTGATAAAAATCAACTCCTGTCCCGATAGCTATCATACGTTGGGGGGGATAAGCGGCACATTTTTGTGAAATGAATACAAATTTCGACAAACTCGTAATAAAGTATAATCAACCCGTGCCGCGATACACCAGTTATCCGACCGTACCTTTCTGGAATGATGATCTGGATAAGGCGGTGTGGAAGAAATTAGTGAAGGATCAGTTTTCCGTTCATAACAGCCGGGATGGCATCAGTCTTTATATTCATTTGCCGTTTTGTGAATCATTGTGTACTTATTGCGGATGTAATAAAAAGATTACCACGAATCACGGTGTGGAAGAGAAGTACTTGGCAACCATTGAAAAAGAATTTTTGCTCTATTTGGATCTGCTGAAAGAAACACCAATGATACGGGAAATACATCTTGGCGGTGGCACTCCCACTTTTTTTTCGCCCAAAAACCTGGTGAAGTTGATAAAACTAATAAAACAACGCTCCGTTATTCATCCTCTCCATGAGTTCAGTATCGAGGGACATCCTAATAATACAACCCGCGAGCATTTACAGGCATTATATAATCTTGGTTTTCGCCGCATTAGTTATGGTGTGCAGGATAATGACCCGGAAGTTCAGCGCATCATCAATCGTATTCAGCCGTTGGAAAATGTTAGAAGTGCGACAACCACAGCAAGAGACATCGGTTTTGAATCGGTGAACTTTGATCTTATTTACGGACTACCTCAACAAACTATGCAAAGCATTCGCAAAACTTTTGAGCAGGTACTTGAATTAAAACCTGATCGTATTGCTTTTTACAGTTATGCTCATGTACCGTGGACAAGCCGTGGTCAGCGATTGTTTGATGAAAACGATCTGCCTTCGCCAGAAGAAAAAATAAAACTATACCTGGTTGGAAAAGAAATTCTGATCAACGCTGGTTATACAGATATCGGCATGGATCATTTTGCACTGCCTACGGAAAGGCTTTATAAAGCGTGGGCGAATGGTGAGCTGCATCGCAATTTTATGGGCTATACCACACAACATACTTCTATCCTGCTGGGCCTGGGTGTTTCCAGCATCAGTGACATTGGAATTGCTTTTGCACAAAATAGAAAGACTCTGCATGATTATTACGACTGCATAAATAAAAATGAATTACCTGTTTTCAGAGGTTATTTTTTAAATGAAGAGGATATAGCATTCAGAAAATATATTCTTAATATCAGCTGCCAGGGAAAAACGAAATTTAACCGGGCAGATTTGTCGGTATTAAAACAATTTACTTACCCCGAATTGATAAAACTGGAAGCAGACAACCTTATTGAATGGAATGAATCCGGTTTAACCGTAACATCGGTAGGCCGGCATTTTATCCGTAATATTTGCAGTGCGTTTGATCTATACCTGCGAAAAAACAAAGTAGAAAATAGTAAGCCGATATTCAGCAAAGCTATTTAATTGTAACTAAGGAGAACATTTTTCATCCACTTACTTCCTTACCATTTTATATATCTTAATTGCACTCATCAGCAATATGATAAACAAAATCATCCCTATGAGTCCCCACACTGCACTCATATTTTGTTTTACTACCGCCAGCATTACAATGGCAACAAGAAAAATCGTAGCAACTTCATTCCAGATACGCAACTGCTGTGATGAGTAGCGGAAAATGCCTTTCATTTGTTGTTTATAAATTTTATGCAGGGAAAAATGATAGCCATAAAGAAACACAACAAAGATCAGTTTGATCAACAACCATCTTGCTGGGGGTTTAAAAAGAATAATATCCCATCCGCCATTGAACAAAACCAGCAATCCGAAAATCAGTGTAAGTATTGCCGATGGCCAGGTAATGCCATACCATAATCGTTTCATCATAATGCCAAATTGTTCCTGCAATGCTTGTTTGATCGCTGCAGTTTTTTCATTGGCTTCTGTATTATAAATACAAAGACGGGGAAAATAAAACAGACCTGCAAACCAGGTAACGATAAAAATAATATGAATCGCTTTCAGATATAAATACATGAGATATTAAGCTAATATCATTTGTTGATTTCCTTCCGTATATTCTTTTATCCATTTTGAAATAGCACTAATCCACAATGGATGAATATTTAAACAAGGTATCATTGTATAACTTTCACCTCCTGCATCGAGAAACGATTTTTTTCCCCTGTCTGCGATTTCTTCTAGCGTTTCAAGGCAATCGCTAACAAAAGCAGGACAAATGATCAATAATTTTTTAATGCCTTCGGCAGGCATTTGTTCCAGGCGAATGTCTGTAAATGGTTCCAGCCATCCTTTTCCCAATCTTGATTGAAAAGAAATACCGTATTTATCTGCTGGAATATTTAATTGGGAGGTGATGAGTTTTGTCGTTGTCAAACACTGATGGCGGTAACAATAATCATGAGCTGATGAATTTACTTCACAACAATTTTCTACCTGCAAACAGTGAGAACCTGTAACATCACTCTTCTTAATATGTCTTCCCGGTATGCCATGATAACTGAATAATATTTGGTCATATTCCTGGTTGAGATACGGCCGAATATTTTCAACCATTGCATTAATATAATCTGGATGATTATAGTATGGTTTAATAGTAGTGAGCTTAAACTTGTATTTTTCTTTTGCATGAACTTCTTTCATATACTCCACCGCCGTTTCATAACTGCTCATGGCATAGTGAGGATATAGGGGAAACAAGATCACTTCTTCCAATCCTTCTTCTTTTTGCAGCAAAGCATCATAAGCTTCTTTTGGAGAGGGGTCACCATAACGCATAGCAATGGCCACAGGCTCATCTAATTGTTGCTGCACTGCATTTTGCAACTGCCTTGTTAGTTCAACTAAAGGAGAACCTTCTTTCCACCAGATTGTTTTATAAGCTTCGGCACTTTTGGGAGCACGAAAGGGAACAATAATACCTCTTACCAGCATTAACCGCAATAGGTATGGGATGTCAATCACTCTTCCATCCATTAAAAATTCATTCAGATACTTCCTTACATCTTTTACTTTTGTGGAATCGGGCGATCCAAGATTCATTAATACGATTCCTCTTTTGACTGTCATTTGTAGATTGTAGTTTGCAAATGTAACTATTCAGTATTTTAAATTCGGGTAAATGACAATGTTATTGCAGAATGAGCTACAAACCGCTTCCCATCTATGTTTGATACATTTAATGATCTGGCTCAATCACGATTATGACAAGAATCATATAGTGAAAATGACAACTCAATGACAGATAAATTCTTCTTACAAATCTTCCCGGGTTATTTTTGTGAGTACTTAAAAAGTAAATCAGAAAATGTTTTCACAAGGACCAATTGACTTCTCAAAATTCTTCATCGCCGGAATCAATTATAAAAAAACTGATGCTTCTATAAGGGGGCAATTCGCTATTAACAAAGAAGCGTATGCGAATCTTTTTTTATCAGCTCCATTGTACAATGTAAAAGAATTTTTTGTTTTGTCCACCTGCAACCGGACAGAAATTTATGGATTTGCTGACGATTCACTTACACTTAGTAAGTTATTATGTTCACAAACAGAAGCAAGCATTGACCTGTTTTGTGAAATGGCTTACGTCAAAAACGGAATTGATGCTGCAGAACATTTGTTTGAAGTAGCAGCAGGTTTAGATTCCCAAATTTTGGGCGACTATGAAATTATAGGGCAGATTAAAACTGCTGTAAAATTCTCCAAAGAGCATGGTTTCATTAATGTATTTACTGAGCGATTGGTAAATGCTGTGTTGCAATCTTCTAAAAGTATTAAAACAAATACTGAGCTGAGTGGTGGCACTGTTTCTGTTTCCTTTGCGGCTGTTCAATACATCAAAGAAAATATCGCTGACATCGCTGATAAAAAAATATTATTACTGGGTACCGGTAAAATTGGACGCAACACTTGTAAGAACCTGGTGGACTATCTTGGTACAAAAAATATTATTCTAATAAATCGCACTGAAGAAAAAGCAGCCAGCTTAGCGAAAGAACTTGGTTTACAATTTGCTCCAGCCGGTGAAATGGCAGAACATATAGATGCCGCAGATATTATTTTAGTAGCCACCAATTCTGCTGAACCGATTATTGAAAAATCGCATGTGGAGAATAGTACGCAAAAGCTGATTATTGATTTTTCTATTCCTTATAATGTTGAAGTTACTGCCCAAAACTTGCCTAACATTACTTTGGTGAATGTTGATGAGTTATCAAAAATCAAAGATGAAACGCTTCACAAGAGATTGGCTGAAGTTCCTAGAGCAAAAGCCATTATTGCTGAACATATAGCGGAATTTATAGAATGGTACCAAATGCGAAAACATGTACCGGTTTTAAAGGCGGTAAAAACAAAACTCAAAGAGATCCATACTTCCCCATTGTTTATACCTTTATATAATCACAACAACTCCAGGGCCGATGAAAAGATTCAAAGGATAATCAATAGCATGGCTTCAAAAATGAAAACACAGAACCAGAAGGGTTGCCATTATATTGAAGCTATCAACGAATTTATTACCACCGGTACCAATTAAGAACAATGGGAAAGATCATCCGGATCGGAACAAGGGAGAGTCAATTAGCAGTATGGCAGGCTACCAAGGTAAAAGAATTACTTGTACGAAATGGCTTTGCATCTGAACTGGTTTACATCAAAAGCGAAGGCGACATTGATCTGAAAACTCCATTATACGAAATGGGTGTCCAGGGAATATTTACTAAAAGTTTAGACATTGCTCTTTTAAATAATAAAATTGACATTGCTGTTCATTCCATGAAAGATGTTCCCACGCAACTGGCAAAAGGAATCGTACAGGCAGCTGTTTTAAAAAGAGCATCTTATAAAGACTTATTAATTTATAAAAATGATATTTCCTTTCTAAATAATTTTGAATCACCTGCCGTTATTGCGACAAGTAGCGTCAGACGAAAAGCACAATGGCTTAACCGGTTTGCGAATCATACAATTGAAAATCTACGCGGCAATGTCAATACCCGGTTAAAAAAACTGGAAGAAAGCCATTGGAATGGAGCCATATTTGCGGCAGCAGGATTGGAAAGAATAAATCTTCGTCCGCAAAATTCTGTTGAACTGAATTGGATGTTGCCTGCTCCCGCACAGGGCGCTATTATGATTGTATGCAGGGATAATGATCAATTTTCATTTAATGCCGCTCACTATCTCAATGATAGTAACACTGCTATATGCACAAAAATTGAAAGAGACTTTTTAAGAAATTTGTTAGGTGGCTGCTCAACGCCAATCAGCGCATTAGTAACGATACAAAATGAGGAAATTTTTTTCCTTGGAAATATTTTATCCCTTGACGGTAAACAAAAAGCGGAAGTGGAAATGACTTGTTCCATGCTACAGTTTGAAGAACTTGGGACAAAAGCAGCCGAGCAATTATTAAAAAATGATGGACAAGCTATAGTAGATAAAATTCGTAATGGCGGAAAATAAGATCAGCATATTATCAACAAGACCATTAAATGATTCATTGGTAGGCGAAGCAAAAGCTGCTGGTATTATCATAGATGTTTTTTCATTTATAGAAACTGAACCTATTCAATTAGCAGAAATAGAACAGCAAATCGAACAGGCATTCCTACAATCAATTTCAGTCATTTTCACGAGCATGAGTGCAGTGGAAGCTATTAAGGCTAAACAGAAAGGTCAGCAACCCGACTGGACTATTTATTGTATAGGCAACACAACAAGGCAACTCGTAAAGAAATATTTTCGTGAAGAACGTATTGCCGGAGTTGCCAATTCAGCCGCGGAATTAGCAAAACTGATAATAGAAAAACATTCAATAAACAACGTGATATTTTTTTGTGGCAATCAGCGTCGGGATGAGTTACCTGATCTGCTTCAGAATAATAATATTAATGTAAAAGAAATTGTAGTGTATAAAACACATACCATTCCTCATAAAATAGAAAAGAATTATAACGGGATATTTTTTTTTAGCCCCAGTGGAGTGGAAAGTTTTTTTTTAAATAATCAACCAAACAAACAAACTATTTTGTTTGCTATCGGTGATACCACAGCCAACGAATTAAAAAAATATTCCGCTAATAAAATTATCACCAGTAATGAACCAGGGAAAGAAAAACTGATGAAACAGGCAATTGAATACTATACAACCTTAAATGTAAAACCGAAATAAGAAAATGAGTGGATTAAAAAATGACTTATTGCTCAGAGCGCTTCGTAAAGAAATGGTGGAACGTCCTCCTGTGTGGATGATGCGACAGGCAGGAAGATATTTACCAGATTATATCAGGTTGAGAGATAAATATGATTTCTTTACCCGGGTGCAAACACCGGAACTTGCTGCAGCCATTACTTTACAACCTGTTGACCAGGTAGGTGTAGATGCTGCTATTATCTTCTCGGATATTTTAGTGATACCACAAGCGATGGGCCTGGAAGTATTGATGGAAGAAGGCAGAGGACCATCGTTGCCAAAAACAATCAGCACACAAAAGGATATTGACGCTTTAATTGTAACCGGAGTGGAAGAAAGCTTAAGTTATGTAATGAAAGCATTATCACTTACTAAAAAAGAATTGAATGGAAGAGTGCCGCTTATAGGTTTTGCCGGAGCTCCATGGACCATTTTATGTTACCTGGTGGAAGGTAAGGGAAGTAAGACATGGGACAAAGCCAAAGAGTTTGCTTATACAGAATCTCAATTAGCACATCAACTTCTGCAAAAGATCACAAACATTACAAT